>Ga0118677_10000081_pt1 | contig 179267 bp, 138 predicted proteins | sample AliMusrvi5mmetaG_FD_86154 | JGI IMG/M metagenome (GOLD analysis project Ga0118677, IMG submission 86154) | reverse complement strand
CAAGACCTCCATCACAACACGGACTTTAAAATCGGAACTGTAGCGTTTTCTCATAGCTAGATTCTAACTTATTTTTGCAGAAAATATTGTCTAGAATACTGGGTCCATTATACTCACAGCTATCACTATGAAATATGTAGGGACAGGTTTAATATACTGCGTATTAGACTGTATTATCCAGGCCGCAGGTGTGTATGTCATTTCCAGAATATATCTTGGCTACAAGGTTGGAGTAATAGAGACTTATCGAATATGCACGCACAAGATATTTTCTATACTGGCGATAGTAATACTCTCCTCAATGTCTATATTTGTAGGATTAATCTTGTTGGTAATACCGGGATTAATCGCCTATGTGTTTGTTTTTCTTGCAATACCTGTATTTATGATCGAAGGAACATCCGGCTGGCCTGCGCTGATTCGAAGTCGCGAATTAGTCCGTGGAAAGTTCTTCACTATTTTGGGATTTATACTCCTGACAATGTTGGTTGGCGGAGTGTTTGACATAGCAGTAAGTGCCCTAATCCCGGATTCGTTCGCAAACCATCTCATAATAGAGCAATTATTAACACAAGCAGTTGACTCCATTACATCACTGGCTCTTTCTGTCATAACAGTCCTTCTGTATTTCGATATCCGTGTCAGGAATGAAGGTTTTGATCTGGAGATGCTGGCAGCGTCCATGGAATCTCAATCGAGAGATCCATCTAGCAAACCTGACAATATACCCGTAATTGATAATCCGTCAGCAACTGATGAACTGTTGAAGTAACCTCCATTCGTTAGAAATTGCCTCCCAGCTCAACTGACTTACATCCTATCCCATTTGAATCTCAATGGCTTGGGCACGTTCACACAGTCCACAATTTATGATATAATTCAATATATACACCAATTGGAGGCTATCTGTGAAGAGAAAAGGATTTACTTTAATTGAATTGCTAGTAGTTATAGCAATTATTGCAATACTGGCTGCGATTCTGTTCCCCGTTTTCGCCAAAGCTAGAGAAAAAGCCAGGCAGACCGCTTGCCTTTCCAACCTGAAACAACTGGGAACAGGCTGGCAGATGTATGCTCAGGATTATGATGGAAAACTCATGGGTACCTGGTATGACGGCGTTCCCTGGACAGGAACTTGGCGTTACTGGTATGAAATAGTCTACCCATACGTGAAGAACGACAAGATATTCTACTGCCCAAGTTACGGCGGAGCCACCAGACCCGACATGAGCTATGGTATTCCGGCCTGGTACTCCGGCGGAGCAACGGATTCTGACATCAGCGCTATGCCATATGGCGTCTCTGATACAATCCAAATCATGGAAACTACCTGGGGAGTATTGGACGGACCAACATTCTTCAACAGTTACCACTCGTCTGTTGCCGATGCGCGCTTGAGAGACGACCACAACAATGGTCTCAACGTAACATTTGCAGATGGACATGCTAAGTGGATGAAAGTAAACCAGATTAACAGATACCAGTGCGCACCGGCCAGCTGGTGGAATATTTTTGGTATTGCTGATGACGGCAAACTTACTGGATCATAATTAATAGCCAAATCACTAGGAAAAGGCTCACACACAAGCAAATCGGGTGGTTGTTGACCACCCGATTTGCTTGTACCTACAACTCATTGGACAGGCCTATAAATAAACGGAGGCAGCGTAAACCCTCCATAACCTGACACCCGGAAACTGATAATGTTCTCCCCCGCTTTCAGCATATTAGAAATATCCAGCGAAGTGTCCGATGAGACGTGTGCATTATCCGCAAACTTACCATTAACCCAAACCCAGATATCATCACCCCGAAATTCCGGAACAAATATTCTTACTTTTCCAGGGATTGAACCTGCAATCTTAACACTCACCCTATACCAAAACATACCTTTGTACGGTATCTGAGTAGGCACAACCACTCCCTGATGATTCCAGGCTGACGTTAATTCAATATCCCGCCAGTTGCTCCCGGCTTCCGGTAAATACCACCTGTGCGTAACACCATCAGAGTTCGGGTCTATCCGGTATTTTGCGGATGGACCAACAACCGTTACCAGCGTGCCTTTTCTGCCATCAACATAAGCAGCTATCCGTCTAGTATTTGCAACAGTCGACAATCCACTCTGCTCACCGCCCCAGGGCCCGGCATCTTGCAGAAGCATCGTATTATTAACTTTAGTAACCGCATCCAGCATACCCTGCGCATACTCAGTCGCCTTAGCCCATTCCCCACGGGCCATAGCCTCACGAGCATTCAATAATGACTCAATACGCCCGAAGTAGTTCTTGAATGCTGCCACTCGAGATTTATATGGCTCCTGAACAGCTATCTTCTGGGCCTGAACCAGGTTCGCTGAACACTCTCTAATAGTCTTCGGAGTCACAGCGTTGATGAAGCCATCCGCCTTAGGTCCTTCACCAGAGAACGGGTTCATATAGTGGCTCTTTGAGCTCTCCAGTGAACTCTCTATACCTGTATAGAACATCTTCATGGGTCTATATGCAGGACCGAAGAATTTATGGAAGAAATCATCCTCCAGCACGCTGGTATCTTCTCCCAGGTTCCAGGCCAGCCTTGCACGGACATAATAATTGAGACCGGTAACCATCCAGGCCATCATACCTTCGTCACTATACCCCCAGCCTCCCAATCGATAGGCAAAGCGCATGTCTTCGGCAAGTTTTTTAGACCTCCAGGCTGGTCGCTGAGAATGGTTCCAATCATGCGGATCATAATCATAGGCTATGAGCCCATTAGCCAGTTCTCCCCAGCGCGTGAGCATTGAACCAAACTGACTGCGGGTCCAGCAGTCTTGATCCTCATAAGAATGAATACTACACTGCTGAATAAAGGCATACTGAATAAGCACATTGGGATGCTTGCCTTCGACTCCCTCAGGAGGCCGACAGCGATTGTAGTATGCCATAGATATTATCCAGCGTTCCGGGTAGACTTTTCGCACTATGTCAGCAATCTTGAAAACCATGCCAAAATAAGGATCGCTGACATCACCAAAACCTTCTCCTCCAAACCCATCGTGCATAGCTCTCTTACAGTTCTCACAGTTGCACAACACTGGTGCATCGGGAGGAGAAAATGCAAAGCTGTAAGCATTCGGGTTATCTTTGAAATACTGCACTATTGTATTCGCAGCTGTCTGAATAGCATCCGGATTGGAAACACACAGGAAGTCCGGACTGCGGGTACCATCTGAATTTAATGCATAGTATTCCGGATGAGTAGTAAAATACTTGTCCTTTGGAAGCAGCCGTTTTGTAGAATCATCTGCCGGATTCTGCAGGTAGATTGCCTCAGGCGTCATACAGTTCATCCAAAATCCGGACCTTACCAACCTGTTGCGCCGTCTCCAGTCTGTAAAGTCATTCTGCTGTTGAGGTGTAACCGGCAGATGCCCACTATACCAGACATCCCTGACCCTCATATCCGGTCGCACGACTTTGATCCCTTGTTTGGCTGAAATTGTATTCAAGCTGGGTATCACTTCTCCAAACTCACCAGGCATATACCAGCGGCATCCAAGTGAATGCAGGAAGTCATAAACTGCGTAGTATGTCCCCATATAAGGTTCAGTCTCATTGCCTGCCAGGATCAATTGCTTACTGTCACCAGCAATGACATACCCCTCATCATCAAACTGGTAATTCAGGCCGGATGGGATCTTGATCCCCATATCAGATGCCACTTTCTTTGCAGCGGACTGTCCAACATAAATCCTGATCCCACTTCCACTGGCAGCATCAGGAACTAAAGACAACTGAACCCCAGATATTCTCTTTAGGAAATACTGCAGTTCATCTGCTGCCTTGCGTGCTGCTTCGGAGGGAGCATTTCCAACCACGATGCAAGCCTGAGGTTTGCCTTTGTCGACCAGTATAATATCAGAAGCCGACACAACAATACTCAGCATCATAAACATCAAGACAAAACAAAAAACTCTCAACCCACACCTCCAAAGCACTTCATGCAAACGTTTTACTAAACGCATCTACAAAAAACTAAACTAACATATCGGTACTATATCCGAAGAACTGCAGCTGTCATTTTGAAAGCAGCGGTTGTCATCCTAAGCAAAGCAAAGGATCTGCTTCTGCGGATTTACAGACAAAAAAGCAGATCCTTCACTGCAAACAAGATGACAATGATTAATTGATAGAAAATGGGTTCCAGGGAGTTGGACAGTTTGAGTTGGGAAGAAAGCCCATAAGCTTCTCCCATTTCACCCATTTACAGTGCCCATCAGCATATGCCACGTTGCACCCATCATTATGCACAGCTACCGACATTCCATAGAAATCAAAGTTGTCGTATGGATATGGATACAGGCTCTCGCTGGTGCTGAAATCTAATAGCACCATCGCGTCCGAAGGTTTCTTGATCTCACCCAAATCTATAGGAAGCGGGTTGAAACCAGAATCTGTGAAACGTCCCCTCGCGTATCCGCTGATGCCAGCATTGTAACCGTATCCGGGAAGATTATCCAGAGTCTGGGAAGGGCAGACGAAAACACGCCAATCTTCCACATATTTACTTATAAAGTCCATCCATGTGTAGTAGTGATCCAGACCATATCCAATTGAGGTCAGGTAATGATAACCGGGAAGGTTGGTATCAGTCACTCTGGGTGAAGATGAGTCTGTATACCATCGTGTATAATCAGTCATCATAAAGGGACAAAATCTGCCATCATAATCTCCGGCATACATATACATAGCTTTACCAAGCTGGCTCATATTACTCATGCATGATGTTTGCCTGGCTTTTTCCTTTGCCTTAGTGATAACAGGAAATAGAATACTCGCCAAAATGGCGATCACAGCGATAACTACAAGCAATTCAATTAGGGTAAAACCGTTTCTAGTGCGCGAAGCCATTTGTTTCCTCCCATTGGACCCACTTGTGATCCATACCATAAGGTACATTTCTTCAGTATCTACGAATCAAGACTCAACATTCAAGATATTCGCCATATATCCCCCATTATACCTGCAAAACAATGTAAATGTTCGCAATTTATCCTAGTCCACATTATTTACCAAGCTTCGCTTTTGGCTGGCAGTAGAGACAAAAGCTGAGTCAATAATGAATAATGTGGGCTAGCCCGCAATATTCAATCCGTTCATGTTGAAAAACCTAGTTCTTTGCCTTGCTCTGCTTAAAACCACTCTTGACCAGCTCAGCTTCCTCCTTGGGATCTGTTGTGTATGCAACATCCCCTCGCTCATTTACAAATCTGTTACCCAGATCACTTGACCCAGTCTCTGACTCTCCTGTATAGGGGTTTTTGAAATCCCGGTTTGGACTCAGCAGCGGATACATCGATCCGGCGATCTTTTCCTGGGTCTGACGGCGATTGCGAGTAATGTCATCATCCAGCTTAGCCAGGTCTTTCTGCAGATTGTAAGCTATCTTTGAACGTTCACCCTGTCCCTGTGCTTCTCGCTGGAACCATTCCTTGCTGAAAATAAAAGATCCCGCGACTTCTTTGAACACCGGCACCCACTTTTGAAAACTTGCTTTCGGAGCTCGTGCAGAATACGTAAAAGTGTTTTTCCAGAGCCCGGACGCTATCTGCCGCATGTCAGCATAAGCCGTAATGAACACTTCCCTATACGGCGTTCCGTTTTCGGTATACTCAAGGGTAATCATCCCCGCACCATATCGTATTGGGAAGTTGATCCCCAATTTTCTCCCGAACGTCTCAACAGCTTTAGCCAGCTGTGGAAGGTCCTTTTTCTCAACTATCTTCACATTCTCAGCTGATGACCTTTCCCTGTTGAACAATCCCATCATCATTTGAGGTACCGGTGTCAGAGGAGTAACAAAAGCGCCATTATAGCTGCTGCCTACCGGGAACATACTCTCTATCGTCTGTCCACGTGAATCACAGAACATCCAGTCCGGGTAGTTACGCATCATTATAGTGCCATTTGCATCTGATTTTACTGTAAAATCGAACTTGGCTTCAATGCTCTGCAGAATCCCTCCAACCTGGTTCGGATCAACACGCAGAATTCCGCCCGCTGTTTGCCAGCCTTTAGGAACCAGGCAGGTAAATGCCCCTTCTGTTTTGTCTTTATACTTAACAAACCTGAAAGCATTTTTCACTGCTCCGAATGCACAGCGCTCACACATCAATATGAGAATCAAAAACGCTAACAGACAAAATTGCCTTGATCTCATCTCCATCACCTCACAATAAATTTCCTACTGAATGATTGTACCACCCAAGCAAATTTTCCTCTCTAAAATGAAGCTGACCTGTCATATATACAGCGTAAAATCACATCACAGAGCAAAGTCCTGGCGCACATTAAGGCATGGAACCCCATTTGAAATACGCATCTTCAACTTATTCGGAATATATATAAAAGAAAGCCGGCTATATCCATTGTCGCTAACACCATGTTTACATATCCTGCCGTCACCGCTATGGTCAGTCAGCAGTCTCTCCAGCCAGGATTCTCCGACTACACCCCCAGCAGCAGAAAAGGCTGATTCTATCTTTTCAGCTCTAGCAATAAAGCTCGGATCTGTAGCTTGATCACCGGTTCTGAATGCCTCGAGGTCATTATCCAGAGAATAATTGGTAGTATAATTGAGACTCTCACTGCATTGACGGACAACAGTCCTGTCCTCCAGTTTATCCACAACCGCCATATTGCCTTTGGCGTCGATCAGATTAAGTTGATATCCGCCTCCCGGAGGAATTGCCGGAGAATGGGACTTCAGCAATTCCACAGCTTCAGGAACGTCCGCACACTGCGTAAGCACCATTCTGGGAAAGAAAATATAGGGCACACCACCCACCACCGGACGCATACCGCACCTGACTGGAGAACAAATATTGGAAGAGCCCACAACAAGTCCGCACTCATTCATACCGGTAGGACTCCAGGTCATACCTGCCATACCATCTGACAGTGTAGCATAACCATTGCTCGGATGCAGTTCCTCAACAAAGTACAAGTCATCCCCGCCAATATCCAGGTTCTGCCCCAGCAATGGACCTTCAGTATCACTCTTAACCGCAACGCTGGTACACAACACACCTCCAGCGCTCCACAGAACCCCATAATGGCAGGTAAAATACAGACGATCCAATCCCATTCCACTTCCATCCGACATGCCCTCCAGCTGCTCAGCCATCCAGGGAACATGCCTTTCCAGATTAGTTCGAAGCCATTCGTATGTCTGTTTCTCTTTCTCAGGAGGTGTACCGAAATCGCTGCACATTCTCGATGAAAACATATTCCAGACAGCTTCTAAATCCGCTGACATCTGTTCACCTTTGGCTTTGCCTATCTCATAGTGTGAACCGGACGCCTTGAACAGATAGAATGGTTCACCTTTTTGGGTGATTCTCGGTATAGATTGCATATTTCAACTCCGTTACTAACAAAAATATCAGCAGTCACATAGCCCTGATTATTCGGAAGGAATCAATACAAAACCGTATGTGTCAAAATCAGGCAGTGTAAACTCAACATATTCACCAGACATCTCCGATACTATGTCTACAGAACAATCAATGGTATTGAACTTCGCCGCTGTCGGCTGACACAGACCTGTCAATCTGACTCTCAATCCGGAAAGCTTACGTCCAGCCTCATAGTCCAATATATGCACCACATAATCGCCTTCAGCTGTTCGAAACAACCCCGCCACGACATTCTCAGGAGCAGTCATTTCGAAATCCTTTTCAGAAAGAGCGCACGCTAATATAGCTCGCAACTCATCAGCATTTACAGGTTCCACAAAGTATTCCTTGCCTATAACCGGTAAAAAGCTATTGTCAGGCCGCCATTCAAACGTTACCGAATACGCCAGTTTTGGAAGATAAAAAACTCTATCAGTATACGAATCATCTAATCCCAGTGTCTCTAAAATCCCAGCAAGCTTCTCGTTGCTGCTGTTTCTTCCCAGATTACTATCGCGCTCTCCATTCAAGCCAACATCCGATTGGAAAAACTTCCTTCTACCAATGCCATCGCGATTAAAGCAGTCACCAACTGCGAGTATTTTCCCACCACTCCGAATATAATCAGTAATCAACTGAAATGACTGGTCGGAAACGCACGAGGTAGCAGGACATATCAACAACTCATATTTTGCCAGATCTGAAAGCGTGGCATTCAATATATGATCATATTGAACAGAGTCCTTTATCAGAACTTGCTCAACTGCGTGCCTTGCCAGTGTAGAATCAGCCCATGTTATAGTCTCACTCTCGCTGCATCGATATAATGCAATTCGTGACAATGGCTGCGTGTTCAGATACGCTTGTCGGTTTTTCCTGAAAAAATCCAGAGACCGTTTTGTGATATCGAATTTCCGTTCATCATCGGTAGCCCACATCACTCTGCCAACGCATCCCTGGTTAAAGCTTGCAGCCTCCGCATATGCCAAAAGCCGATGAGCATCATCCGCATCTTCAAGAACATTATGCACCAGAACGCGATTGTTCATCGCACGTCCATACTTATAGGTACTGATATGCCGTATCAGATTGCCGTTTTCTATACCCGGATTGTTTTCATCCTCCGAGAAGAAGAAATCTGACTTTGAGCGAATAGAAGTCTCAGCATCAATCCCCCAGACCAGTCCCGTAAACTCCCCATAATCCATTGCAATATTCCAGCTGATTCGCACTTCAGAGGATGCTTCCCTCGCCATTTGAGTCACTCGCTGATGGGTGTTTTCATACGACTGCTGCCTGTATTTAATCCATTCATAGAGTCCAGGTTCGTGGGCTCCGGGCAGATTGTCGATCGGCATCCGCGAAGTTCCTCTGGGAATCTCCAAACGACCGGTATACTCATAACCAAACCTTTCCTTAAAGCATAACTCTCCTTCAGCAGCACTGCTTGGATATCTCTCCAGGACATACTCCGGAAATTTCTTGCGGCAGTTATCACAATAGCATGGCATTTGAGCGCTATTATCCATGCAGATCATATTTGCACCATCTGCAATGGCTTTTGCTGTCGCATTCCCAACATACTCACCAAACTCAGGATTGCTCATGCATGGGCGGAAACGATAATAGATGCGATAGTATTCGCTGTATTGTTGAGGTAAGCCATTCTGGTCGCGTGTGAGCCAGTTATTTGCCTGTGGATTCTCCGACAGGAACGTGTCAGCAAAAAACGAACCTATGTTGATATATGCGCCTTTTCCAATGCTGTTTGGCAGATGTTTGAAGAATCCAGCAGTATTTTGCATCTCCTCCTCTTCAGTTTGGATTCCCAAGCCTTTATAATAGTGCCATACGACAAGATTAATGCCCAGCCTCTCCATCTTCTCAGCCATAGCCTTTGAGTATGGGAAATCATCCTCGCGTATGCCTCTGTATGCTCTACCATTGCGGATCTGGAAGGAAACAGGTTCCCAATAACCAGCCATCGCTATAATATCTTCGTGCCATTTAGGAGACAAATCTGATTTCATGCTTCGATCACACCCGTTTGTCTTTATCGTTAAATATAGTATACTGATTGTTATACAACGATGGTGCTCTGAAGTCAATTCAACTGCTCAGCGCGAACTCATCAGAATAAAAACCGTTCATCCTGAGCCCCCAAGTTGGGGGTGCCAACTTATTTCGATTAGAAACCGAGATTGGTTTTGACAGGTGAAAATGTCGTCCTAACCTAAGGATTTCTTAGGAGCTTGTCGAAGGATGTGTTCAAGCAGAATCTATTAGAAAATTTCACACTGTTCAACCGCTTTTATTTGGATTGGAGAATCACATTGAACATGAACGACTGGACAATAATTTCATTGGAAATCAACTTGCGCCTGATAGCTGCACTCTTTGCCTTTACTTTAGTGTTACTACCTGCAGGAATCACCCCTGTATTCGCAGACAAGGATCAAACTCCAATCAACTGGTCCAATATAAACCTCCACGTCCTAAACAAGCCTGCTGACACAATGCTGGCCGACTATTATGAAAATCTCGCAACAGTAAAGACTCAAGCAGCGCTCAACAACATACCTGCAGATAAATTCGCGGCCAATTCCGATAAAATACGCAAACAATACGCAAAACACCTGATGATGCCTGTCAATGACACCAAACCAGTTGTGGAGAACATAGGCACAATTGAACTCAATGGTATCCAGATCGAAAAGCAACTGATCCGGACCCGTCCCGGTATTTATTCACAAGCACTCGTATATAAACCTGCAATAACTAAGAACTCTCCTGCCAAATCCCCTACAATGCTCATGCTTCCCGGCCATGGAGATCCTGCATGGGCATCAAATGTTCAAAGCAGATGCCTTTCATTCGCAAAGAAGGGTTACCTGGTATTGTTCACAGAGCCGTTCGGACAGGCGGAGCGGGGAGAGAACTTCAGGTGGAACGAATACCACGGTTCAATGACTTCAGCGTATTTGTGGACCATTGGCCAAAGCCTGCTGGGATGCATAATGGCCGACCATGTCTCAGAGATATCCTATCTGCTCTCCAGACCCGATGTCGATCCTACCAGGCTCTCAGTAGGTGGGGTTTCCATGGGAGGCTCTCACACACTATGGCTAATGGCTCTGGATACCAGGATCAAAGCCGCAACCGCCGTTTCTGCAGCGCCAGTAGACCAGCCAGTTTGGGCTATGAGACATCACTGCCTGTGTGATACCGTATGGGATGGGTTCGATATAGTTCCTGATGATTACTTGAAGTCCCTGTGTGCTCCCAGGGCATACATGCAGATATTCCCCAGCACTGAAAGACCAGCATCCATAGAAGCACAAAGACTCTATGCCAACGGTAAAGTGAGTTTCGAAGATCTGGCAACAAAATACGCTTTGAGCGACGACGATATCCTTCACCTGGCACCATACACACGTGAAGTCTACAAACTTCTGGGCGTTCCGGATAAATACTCAATGAACGTAGTAGAAGGCCCTCACGATTTCAACGCTCCAATGAGAGAACTAGCTGCCGGTTGGTTTGCTTACTCATTCGGAGACACCAACAACATAGTGCCTGTCCCTGAACCTATAATGACCCCAATGACCAATAAGCAGGCGATGCCGGTCCTGGACTTCTGGTATGTGCACGGCCCTCCTAAAGATGCATTAACTCCAGTAACCTATCTGCAGCGTGAGGTTTCCTCCAGAATAACGGAAATATCCAAAACACCCGCAACTCCAGAAAGTCTTAAGAAGATTAGCGCCAAAGTAAAATCGCTGCTGCATGTAGACGTCAGCCCGGACAAATCCACTTCTATAGACACCGGAACTATTACAGCTGAAGATCTCAATATACACAAAGTGTTAGTAACCAGTGAACCGGGAATAGAACTCCCATTGCTGCTCATTGAACCGGCGAGTAGAAAATCGAACGAAGCCATCTTGATAATGAACCCCGCAGGCAAAGATGCAGCATTGGCCTCCGGTCTCCCCGAGAAACTAGCTCGCAGCGGCAAATGGGTAGCTATATTTGAACCCAGAGGAGTAGGAGAGACCACATGCGTCAGAGCAGTCGGAGCCTACACCGGTGTGAACGATATCGACATGGGCATCTCTGCACTTAAAGTCGGTCAAACACTGGCTGGACAGTGGACAAAAGATACCCTGGCAGCAGTAGAAGCCATCAACCGGACCGCAGGTAGAAAACTCAGGATAACCGTTCGTGGAGAAAGGCAATGCGGTTTTGTAGCGCTTCTCGCAGGAGCGTTCAGTAAGTCCGTCAGCTCAGTTGAGACAGTAGACATGCTTGCATCCTACTACTCCCCCAAAGGCTACGGTAAACCATATGCCTATGCGAACGAGTATGGCAGAAAGGTAGACAACCTGAATCTGGGAGGCTGGAAAAGCATGCTTCCAAGCATTCCATACATACTGGACACGGCCGATATCCCCCAGATCGCAGCCCTGGTCTCCCCGAAACCGCTGACCATCACTGCACCCAAATACGCTGACGACCGAAACCTTACTAAAGAAGAGATTTTAAACGTCTTCACCTGGACTACAGCAGCCTACCAGTCAGCCGATAGATTGGGGAAGCTAGTCATTCAACAATAAATGTATGAACACTGTCATCCTGAGTATCCGACCGCGCTGTTAGCGCGGTAATTTCATGAAGAAACCCACCCAGGTGTTTCGGGACTTGAGGGTTGGACATGCTAGTGTTGGAGTAAAATAACAAACCTAATATCCAACCCGGAAGTCCCGAAACAAAGAGCATTGTTTCTTAGGAGGAACGAAGGATATGCTTTTTTACTTAACGGTTTTGAAAAGCCGATCCTTCATTTCATTCAGGATGAAACTATATACAGGAGTCCTAACCAGGAGTATCAATATGAAAAGCATAACCATAATCACCCTATTCGCAATCCTATCAATAGCTGGACCATCATTCAGCCGCATACCGGACTCCGACCTGCCGGCATATATCGCACCCTATACAGATAATGCAATCACCGAAGACGGCAAACTGGACGAACCCATATGGCAGCAGGCAAAGTGGAGCAGGGATTTTGCATGGATAGACACCGGTAAACCCCTTGCACTGCAGACCAGGTTCAAGTGTGTGTATAGTCCGGACAAACTCAGCTTTGCACTGGAAATGGAAGTTCCAGCAGGTGATCCGGTATTGATTAACCCGGATTTCCCCAGAGCTATCGAGGTCTTCCTTGATCCACTAGGACGAGGACACGATTATATGGAGTGGGCAGCAGACCCTGCAGGAGCCCAGCACTCCACCATCTGGAGAAACCGTGTCAGCATCTCTCAGTACACATCCGATCTCAACATCGGCACAGTACTCGGAGTCAACAAAGTGCCTGCCAAACCTGGACGCGAAATAGTGACCTTTGAGCTCTCTTTCCCCTGGAAGGAACTGGGTAGAATAGTTCCAGGTTCCGGGAAACTCCCAAAACGCGGAGACCAGTGGCGCATGAACTTCTCACGCGTGGACATGAATGAATACTTTGGAGACTACACCTGGTCAATCCCTGTTATGTACTATCTTCATGCACCCAATACATTCGGCTGGCTGGTATTTGCCGGTCAGAAAGACCCGATCACCTCATTGGATGAAATCAAATTCCACCGTCTGCCAGATGAAGCTGAGTTGATTAAGGACAACAAACACTTCAAACTACTATATAGAGATTTCTTCATCAACAACATAATTAACCTGGGACAGGGTAATGGAATGCTGGTTGCACCCAAGAGTTATGTCACACGAATTGATGACACTGGCAAAGAACTATGGCGCGTCACTCCAAATGACGGACTCCCTCAGCTAAACCGCACTTTCGCAGTCACCAATGCAGGATGCTACATCGGGGGTGACAGGCTGGGAGCAGGAGCAGTCTTTGTGACGAATTCAGGCAAAGTGAAACGTCTGGAGGAGTCCGATGGCATGTTCCTTACAGGACGAATTAACATAACCGGTCTATCCAGAAGCAAGATAGTCTTCGTCGCCGGTAACAAATACCAGCTTATGTTATCCGGAGTTCTGCATAAACCCGTAGAATGCGCTGGAATAATTAAGGACTCAGCAGCACTTGGTGAAGATCGCCTGGCTGTTGGAACAGTATCCGGACTTGAGATAAGAGACTTCGAGGGAACACTGATTACAACAATTCCAATAGTCGGAGGAATCTCAAAGTTCACTAAAGCCGGAAACTCTGCCATAGGTATCTCAGGCAATCTGGGCATGTTCAAAATCAATCCGGACAATTCATGGCAGCACTTCCCCTGCCCCCTCAGGATCGCATTCAACAAGATATTCACAGACAGCAAAAACCGGGTCTGGGCTGCATTTGTCGGAGGATTCATTATGGTCGAAAACGGCAAGCCCAGGGTCTTCACAGAGCCAGCAGGAATGGGAGCATTTACAGTAAGCTCAATTGGTGAGACAGCTTCCGGCAGTATAGTAGCCAGTTGCAGTGTTCTATTAGGCACATACTACAACAGCGGACGCGATACCGGATATCTTCTCATCTACAAAAACGGAAAATGGCAAAAGCTGGGATATCCCGAAGGCCTCCCCGGCTTCCCCAACCCCCTGACCAGATACGGCAACAAACTACTGGTAGGAACCAGCGCCGGGGTGTATGAATTTATTGACTGACAGAGTGGTATAATATAGATGCAAATACTGCTTGTAGAGGTGGACAACCTTGAAAAGTCTATCGATAAATGAAGCAAAGAAAAACTTGAGCCAGTTGATGTCAGATGTTGCCTCAGACCACGAGCCTGTCCATATCAAAGGTGATGGAGTGTCAGCCGTCCTACTGGATGAAGACGACTGGCGTGCAGTTCAGGAAACACTGTATTTACTCTCCATTCCTGATATGCGTGAATCGATTAGAGAAGGTTTAGAAACTCCTATTGGCAAATGTGCTGGAGATCTGGACTGGTGAGTTGGAAAATAGTATATACAAAGCAAGCTCAGAAAGATGCCAGAAAAATAGCTTCTTCTGGTCTGAAATCAACTGTACAAAATCTGCTCAACATAATTGCTAAAGATCCATTTCAAAATCCACCTAGCTATGAAAAACTGGTTGGAGACCTGCTCGGAGCTTACTCAAGACGTATCAACATTCAGCACCGATTAGTTTATCAGGTATTTGACGAAGATGAAATTGTAAAAATCATCCGAATGTGGACTCACTACGAATAGTTTTCATTTGTATACTCTGACTTCCAAAATGTGAACAAACTCAGAAAGGCACAATCATGAGAATAAGTACCTTTATAATCGCCCTATTCTGTTTACTTGCACTAGTCACAGCAGCATCCGCAGAAACCACAGCAAAGGACCTTTACGATTATCATGGTTTCCGCTATACCACCGTCAAGGTCAAGATGCTGACCCCTGAAGAGTTCATGATAATGCCCTGGGGTTGGACACCTGATGATCCTCAGGCTCTTAAGGACATCAGAGACTGTGGGTTCAATGTTGCCGGATTTGTAGCTCCAGAGCATGTTAATGCCGTCAAAAAAGCTGGCTTAAAGTGCTTCGTAGATGATCCGGTTGTCTCCACCGTCGTCACTGACACAAACATGAGCGATGCCGAGATCGAAAAACGGGTCAGTTCAATGACTGCAAAGTTCAAGAGCAACCCGACAGTCTTCGGTTACTATGTGATGGATGAACCGAGTCCTCCGCTGTTCGCAAACCTCGGACGCTGGGCGGCTGCAATTCACAAGGCTTCGCCGTCTGCCAATGTGTATATAAATATGCTCCCAGGCTGGGGACCTCAGCACGAACAGGATTATCTGGGTGCTTTCGTCAACGCAGCACACCCGGCATACATAAGCTATGACAACTATTCCCTGCTGGATGATGGGTCAGTCGGCCTCGGTTTCTATATGAACCTCGAAGCCGTCCGCAATGTGTCTCTTAAAAACAATATCCCATTCTGGAACATAATCCTTGGAAACAGCCATTTCAGGTATGCCGAAGTCACCCAGGGCGGTTTATATCTCCAGGCTTATGCAACACTAGCATACGGTGGTAAGGGTATCAGTTATTTCACTTATTTCTCTCCCTTGATCGGCAACTATCGCAATGCAGCAATAGACCAGTTCCTGCAGAAATCACCCACCTGGGATATGATCCGCCGGGTAAATATGCAGATTCACGAACTTGGACCAACCTACCTGAAGCTTAAGAGTATTAATGTATTCCACACACAAAATGTCCCGCAGTTCTGCTCAGGAATGGACTCCAGTAAACTTATGTCTGAGGTTTCCGGTGGAGACTTCCTGGTAGGTGAATTCCTGGGACCGAACAACACACCTTTCATTATGATCGTAAACAAAGACATCAGTAAGTCACACAGCTTCGGTATCAGGTTCAAAGAACAGGGAACAGTAATGATGACCAATCCCTACACCGGAGAAACTAAACCTTTCGGAGGAGAAAACGGCTGGCTGGCCCCCGGGGACGGAATGCTGCTGAGCCTGAAAAAATAGAACACCGGGGGGTACCCACTCCCCCAATAAATAAGTCCGATCCGTCAGGTTTATTCACTTTCAACTTTCAACTCTCAACTTTTAACTAAAAAAATGGATAACCAGACAGTCTTTCTCCTTGATATGGATGCGTTCTTTGCAAGTGTGGAGGAACGGGAGAACCCCGAGCTTAAGGGGAAGCCTGTTGTCGTCGTAGGCAGCGCCAGCCTGCGCTCAGTTGTCTGCGCAGCTAACTACGCTGTGCGAAAGTTCGGGGTTCACTCCGCTATGCCGTTTACGCAGGCAATACGGCTCTGCCCCCAGGCTCAGGTCATCACCGCACGTCCGGAACTCTACCGTGAGACATCCCGCCGTATATTCGCAATCTGCGAGACCTTCACCGACTTGATCGAGATATCCTCCATCGATGAGTGCTACATGAACATGACCCACACAGCAGAGCGTTTCGGTGGACAGGTTGAGGCCGCGCGCAAACTCAAAGCAGATATACTCCGCGCTGAAAAGCTCACATGCACCATCGGTATAGGCCCGAACAAAATGCTGGCCAAACTCGTGGCTGGAATGAAAAAACCCGACGGCTTGTCTCAGATCACCATGCAGGATATTCAGCACATTTTCGAGACACTTCCGGTATCATATCTGCAAGGAATCGGAGGCAAAACCGCAGCAAAGCTAAAATCAATGGGGATCACAACAGCAGCACACCTGGCAAATGCCGCAAGGTCTACCCTCCGCAGAGAATTCGGCACATACGGTGATAAACTGGCTGACATGGCACGCGGAATCGATGACTCCCCCGTCGTCCCCTACTATGAAAGTCCCCCGCCCAAGTCTATCAGCAATGAGCACACTCTGGACGCAAACACATCCGATATAGAGGTCCTGAAGCGAAACCTGCATTTCCTGGCTGAGCAAGTAGCCGGGCGCCTCCGTAAAAGTGGATATACAGCCAAGACCGTTGGTATCACAGTCAGATTCAGCGACCTGCAGAGGATCACAAGAAGCAAAACACTGCTCGATTCCACTGATGATGGGCTGGCTATCTACCATTCAGTACTCCCGCTGCTGGATGAAGCAATGAAAGTCCACCGTCCCGTGCGTCTAATTGGTGTTTCAACCGGCAACCTGGTCCAGGGCACCCGGCAGCAGGGTCTCTTCGATGACCCAAAAAAGAAACAGGTTACAAGTGTAGTAGACGCCCTGAACGAAAAACTGGGAAAGATCGCCATAAAACCCGCCTCCCTGGTAGACATAGTCCAAAACGACCACATCACGTTTAAAGGGTAAATGGTGCAAGAGTTCCATGTTCTGAGAGCAAAGCTGAACTGACTGGTTCACCCAAGCTCAGCGCAATCCATTTGTGCTGAGCATAGTCGAAGTACATTTGGACACCGTTCACCCTTCGACTAAGCTCAGGGCGAACGGTGTCTTCGCATCATATTGAACTATACCCATCCACCGTTCCCGTTCGTGCTGAGCTAGTCGAAGCACGGACGATAGTAGTCGAGTAAGTCTTCCTACCATACTTCACGCACCGCAGCATTTCTTATACTTTTTCCCGCTCCCGCATGGACAAGGTTCGTTGCGTCCTACCTTTGGCTGGGTCCGAGCTTCCACAGGTTTTCCAAATTGCTCAATTGCCGATACTTTTGTCGATTTCGGAGCAGGTTGGAAACAGGGCCATTGGGACATCTCAAGAGCAGTATCATCAATAAGCTTGCAATTGGGCTCGTTTACTAATAACTCAAGCGTCTTTTCCTTACTTTGTGCCAGACTGCGTTTTACATCCTTTCGAGTTACGAGCTCTGTTTCCACAATATTATCAGTGAATGCCCGCTCAATCTCATCTGCCGCCTCAAGAGCATATATATCGCAGCAGTGGCAGACCAGACTTCCCCAGATAAAGCCGTGCTCACGTTCAAGCTTCCCCTGGAACAGGCTCAGGAAGTATTCCATTATCTCTTCGCGGGTTTTGATTCCCCGGGCAACCAATATAACTAATGCATCCAGCCCGGCACTCCGCACGTACTCGGTCACGTTTGGATCCTCGATCATACCGCAGATCAAGCTTATATCGCCATTGCAGACACAGGCCAACATTTTCCCCAGGTCTTCCGTGATGACATCACCAAGCGCTTCGTCCACATACATCGGTTCCCCGGAGACCAGGTTTATCAAAGGCTGATAAGCCTGTTCCTCCCGGAATTGCGCCAACAGAAACATGGCAAAAATGTGCCCCATGTAGTCGTCCTGCGCTGCAATCTCTGCAATGCTGCTTATTGCAGCATTCAGGACTCGAAGCAATTCAGGAATAACCGCTTCCCGGTCAGCAACCGCTTCCTCCACAGCCTGCTGCGGAAAAACTTCACCAGGATACGCTAACGCTTCAATTATTTCATTTGTAGTCATTATATTTCCGTCCAATCACTATGTTTATCAATCTGGATTATCAAATATTACTATACATTATTGCATATCACGAAAACAATTATTATGATCCGTAATGCACCGTCACCGATTTCACCCTCGGTGTATTGCACCCGTTTATCGCCCCCAGCGCCAACCGATATTGAACAAACTTTCCAGTCAGTCCAACGCCCACTGATTCTGCCGGCTCACTAAACCATGTATCCATGCCATCCGATCCCTGCCAGGCTGCATCCTGCAACTCCTGCAGCGAATCCGCACACCTCACCTGAGCCTTAACCCACGTCTTGACCTGTATATCAGCTTTCCAACTTACACCAGTAACTTTTACGCCATCAGGTAGTTCATGGTGCACCGAAACATAGTATTCCTCCGCCCCCCTGTCCATTGCGTTACCAGGGTCTACTGCCACCATACCGTGAGGGCCTGCAGTCGGCAGCTTCGTAGTTTTGTGCTCGCAGAACCCGTCCGGGCCATTCCACCACACTTTTGACAGACCAGTGTGAGAGCCATAGGTCTTGTGGTGGGCTACTGCAATGTCCACATATCCGTCCTCATTGAAATCAGCAGCAATACACCCCGAGGCAGAATGGCAGAATAGCCGCGTGCGGTCCTCAACTGAATATTTGCCGCCCGGCTTGCCCCAGAATATATAGCTGTCCAGATCACGGTCGTGTCCGGAATTGTAGCTTGTTGCAAAGATATCCAGAATGCCATCGTTATTGAAATCGGCAATAGTCAACGAGTTCGCACAGTGACAGGCAAGCTGAGAACGGCGGTCTTCCCGGATACCTTCAGGACCGTTCCAGTAGATATATACATATGAATCATACCGCCAGTTCTTGCTGGCTGCCATATGCCCACCCAATATCAAATCCAAATATCCATTGCCTGTAAGGTCAGCTACCTGGGCGCAAATTGCTCCCTCAGCTGCAAGCCATGTGCACCGTTCCATGCTGAATCCTTCAGGCCCACCCCAAAGTATCAGAGACTTAGGTCCATATACCTGGGACACAAACAGATCCAGCCAGCCATTGTTATTGAGATCAGCCGCATACAGCCACCGGACTTCGCTGTAGTTGTTGTCGTCGCCGGCTACAGACCAGTCCTTACCCCGGGTATTCATAGCATCCTTAACTTTCGGGTCCAGAATAATACGCTGAGGGTTCTGGGTATCATAACCATCAGGTCCACCGCGGAATATCAAGAGCTCAGGATTCGAAAAACCTCCAATTGCTATATCCAGATATCCCGAATGCCTAAAGTCCCCGATAGCCGATCCATGCGCCCGGAAAGTAGGCAGTGCAGTGTTGCGCTCCTTATCAAATCCATCAGGACTGTTCCAGTAAATGACAGTTCCCGGGTCAAGCCAGGGGGCATTTTCAGAGCAGTTGCTGATCAATACATCCGCCAGACCGTCGTCGTTAAGGTCTGCAAAAGCCCCATCCGGCGCTGCCCAGCTGGGGAGTTCGATCCTACGCTCCGGAGAATACCCGTCAGGTCCGCCAAGATAGATATACGCATTCACATCACCCAGCATCCCACCGGTAACATGGTTTATCAATATCAGCTGAGGTTTCGAGTCCGGGTTTGTTCTGGCTATTAATGCACCGCCTGCGTCGTGACTCAGGAAACAAACAGGTTCCGGATCAATCCCCGATTCCATCCCCTTAAACACCAGACATTCAGTTGTATTCATAATATGATCGCGTCCCTGGCAGACAACCAGGTCATCACATTGCCCATCGCTGAGCTTTCCGATCTGGATATCCCTTGCATTCCGGGTATCAATAGCTGTCCGCCGACTATCATCGAACCCGTCTGCCGATCCCCAGTATATCCAGCTGGACTCAGTATAGACATCAGTAGACACGATCTTCGACTGAGGGATATCCCGCCACACCGTGCACACTGCAACCGCAATTTCATCAAACCCGTCCCCGTTGATGTCCCCTGAAGCAGCAGAGATAACCCCATCGCAGTCTAGAACAATCGGTTCACCAAGAGTTCGATCGGCATTCACCGGATAGAAGAACGCTTGATCTCCCTCCGGACGGAACACATGCGGTTTACCATCGATAATGAGAATCTTAGTCCGCCAGCCTTCGATGTAGGTGATCCATCCAGGTGTAGAACCAGGAGCACCTTCCGCTGCTTTATCTATCTCACCTACTTCAGTAAAGTTTTCAGGATCAATGCCATCCACTCCACCCCACAATATCCGGGGCTTCTGGTCCCGCACCCGCACATAAAGATCCGCGCATCCATCACCATCCAGATCACCCGCACAGATATGTGTTATATCCAGATCAAAATCTTTGTGCTCCCTGGGTATGAAACCGTATGATGGAGTCTGGTAGAATATTCTCAGGGAACTGCCGGTGATAAACGCAAGGTCCTGCAGCCCATCCCCATTGAAGTCGCCTATAGCTAGCCCACGGCCGTCTGGCACCGGAAGTTCCAGCTTATAGCGTTCGGTCAGACCCTCTTCGCTGCCATAGTAGACAAATGCCGTAACATCGCTGTGGGTGCCATTGCACTGATTAGCCAACACCAGGTCATCATATCCGTCCCCATTCAAGTCACCGACCGCTCCTGCATAGGCTCCAAGTGTCGTCAGTTCCGTTATCCTGGCTTCTCCCAGTGGATCACTGACAACATACACCGGTGGACGCTCATTCATATCCTGGCTGTTGACGAAAAGTAAATCTACATAACCATCCCCGGTTACATCAAACCTGTGAATCCTCTGCAGCACTCCGTTGTGGGAAACATATATATTATGCCCACCGTTCCCAAACTGCCCCCTGATAAACTCGTCAAACCCAGCCTGCGTCCAACACCCTTTGTGCGAATCGATATTAACATCAGACATAATAGCAATGCTCCAATAACCGCAGATTATTGGTAACTGCTCAGGCCCAATAGATCGAATACATTACACTTACTTGCATTCGGCTACTTATGAAAATCAATCTACTCAATTCCCCCTTGGAGAAGGGGGCCAGGGGGATTGATTCCCTTCCCTATTCCTCTTTGAAGGGAATTGGCGAGGACGAAAATCTAGCACGAGCAACTACACTTTTATTGAAGTATGATAACAGAACCCCCATGCACCGTCAAAAAGCCTTCAGTCATTAAGTGTTCTAAGAGAGTAGTTATACTCCATTGTCTAGTCCAAGCTAAGCGCATTCCGTTCGTGCTGAGCGAATCAGAGGTAACGCCTGCAACTTAGTGTTTGGGAGTCGAAGTATGAACAGATTGCGCGCCAGTCAACAATAATACAAAGCTAAGCGCAATCCGTTCGTGCTGAGCGAATCAAAGGTAACGCTTGCCACTTAGTGTTAGGGGAGTCGAAGTATGAACAGATTGCGCGCCAGTCAACAATAACACAAAACTAAGCGCATTTCGTTCGTGCTGAGCTTGTCGAAGTGCGGACGGAATGCGCACAGCTGGACACTTCCCGCCTCGTGTGTTATCCTTTCCACGGCAAGTCATACTCATGGAGAAAGTTGTGAATACTATTAAGAACGATACACTAAACAAATTGCTTACCCGGCCATGCCTGCAGCTGGCTGTTGATACTGAGTCCCTTAATGAAGGGCTTTCACTGGTCGAAAAAGTCTACCCTAACTTCGATATCGTGGAAGTCGGCACACCGCTCATTATCGCCGAGGGGGTCCAGGCTGTTAAGGCTATAAAAACTCGCTGGCCAGATAAACTCTGCCTGGCTGATGTAAAAATCATGGACGCCGGATTTATGGAAGCAGATATCGCATTTAATGCCGGAGCCGATATCGTCACTGTGCTGGGCTGTTCAGATGATTCAACCGTGGCAGGTGTTGTGGAGTCAGCTCGGAAGCACGGTAAAATCGTAATAGCAGATATGATCAACTGTGCCGATCTCACCAGTCGCGCAAAACAGTTGGAAGCTCTTGGAGTAGACATCCTGTGCGCACACGCATCTGTAGACTCTGCAAATGATGCCGACAGCCTGTTTGTTGAAGTAACCAGCGTTCGGATGGCTGTCGATTGCCCTCTTGCCATTGCCGGTGGAGTCAACCAGGAGACCCTGCTGGACGCAGTAATGGCAGGTGCAAGCATTGTTGTAGTAGGCAGCGCAATAAGCCGTGCAAATAGTCCATCGCAAACCGCTGCAGAGATAATGGGGGATCTGAGCGAAATGGGTGCAAGCGCCCTGGAAAGACCATGCCCGCCTTCAGATACTCAGATCCCAAACGCAAGCGACATAATGCGAATGGTAAGTCGAGAAATCAGCAACTGCACCAGCCTGATCGATCCTGCCTCGGTCACTGCAGTCCTTGATGAGATAGACAAAGCCCAGAGCATCTTCTGCGGAGCAGCCGGGCGGAGCGGAATGGCAATCAAAGGGTTCGCGATGCGCCTGATGCACTCCGGACGAAGCGCCCACGTGCTCGGAGATGTAACAACCCCATCAATATCCAGCGGTGATCTGCTCTTAATCGGTTCAGGGTCTGGTTCCACTGGCAGTCTAGTCAATGCAGCCAAAAAGGCCAAGTCCATAGGTGCCAGGATAGCCCTGATCACAATCGACCCGGACTCTCCGATAGGTGAGTTGGCAGACGTAGTGGTAAAAATCCCTGCACCATCCCCAAAAGCCAAAACCGCTGCAGGAGCAGTTGAGTCAAACCAGCCAATGGGATCACTCTTCGAACAGTCAATGAACATACTGCTGGACTCACTGGTAGTAATGCTAATGCACCGCCACAACCTGACCTCCGAAGCAATGTTCAAAAGACACGCAAATCTGGAATAGTGAAGCATTATCGTTGTAAACTGATACCGTAGGGGAGGCCCTCCGCGGCCTCCAGCGGCAACAATATTCAGAGCAGCAACGCAAAATGCAACTGCCCCAATTCCCCCTCGGAGAATAGTACAACCTAATTCCCCCTTGGAGAGGGGGTTAGGGGGATTGAAAGCAGATGCCGCAGCTAGTGAAGGGAATCAATACCCCTACCCGCTTTTCCAAGGGGGAATTAGCAGGGACTGTATTTATGAAGAATACGCCGGTTCCTGCCGCTCAGCAGACTCCCCGGTCAAACGGACTGAAATCAACTTACTGATCCCCGGCTCCTGCATAGTAACTCCATACAGATAATCAGCAGCTTCCATTGTAGACCTGTTATGGGTGATGACAATAAACTGGGATCGCTCGGAGAACTGCTTCAACACTTCAGCGAACCTCTCCACATTGCTCTCATCCAGAGGAGCATCCACTTCGTCCATAACTACAAACGGACTCGGTTTGGCCAGCAGCAGCGCAAAAACAAACGCTGTAGCAGTCAAAGCCCTCTCCCCTCCGGATAATAGAGACATATCCTGCAGCTTTTTGCCGGGTGGTTGTATAGCTATCTCAATACCGGTATCCAGCAGGTTGTTTGGCTGAGTAAGTGAAAGCTCGGTCTTGCCTCCGTTGAACAGCTGCTTGAACATCAAATCGAAGTTGGCAGCTACGGCTGCATATGTATTCATAAACAGATCACGGGTATTTATATCTATCTCTGATATAGCGGCCTGGATTTGGTTCTCAGCCTGTTCAAGATCAGCTCGTTGGGCAGACAGGAACTCCCATCTCTCGCTGACCCTTTCATACTCCTGAACAGCCCCGGTATTGACCTGCCCCATATCCCGCATCTCACGCCTGATTCTGGCAACTTCCGAAGCAACCCCGCGCTCCACCTCTATCTCATCAACCGGCCACGCCAAAGCCCGATCCGTATCAATATCATATTCCGACAGAAGTCTTTCAAGAATTTGACTGGACTGTACATCAAGCCTTGCCTGCCTGAGTTCGGCTTCATGGGCAGATGAAGATGCTTCAGTCTTTTTAGCCATCAACTTACGTATGGCTGAATCCACTTCGGCAGCGTGCTCAGCTTCCTGAGATCGTTCAGCAGCCCTTTCATCAAGAGTCTTTTTAGCTGCAACCAAGAGCTCAGACTGGCGCTTGTGCTCTTCTACAGTTAATGTCTCTTCAGAACTCAATCTAACAAACTCAGATTCAGACTGAGTCAATTCCCGGCTGCGGGATTCCATCTCATCCTTTGCACGCCTCAACGAATCATTGGTTTCACTTAATGTGCTCTTGATAGACACGCTGCGTTCTGCTGCTGATGCCAGATTAACATTAAGTTGCAGAACTCTCTCTCGAAGCCTGGAGCGCTCTTCTTCTAATGCACTGATTCGCGCTTCAGCCTCAGTTACTGCCTTGTCAATATCAAGGTTCGTTTCTCCTGCAACCTGCAGTTCACTCTCAAGTTCAGATATGCGTCCCTGTTCACGGCTTTGAAGCTTCTCAGCCTCAACGCTCTCCATCTGCAGGGCCTGTATCTGCCTGCTGAGTCTTGTGATATCGGCTTCAGAGTGCTGCAGTCTGCGTTTACAGTCTGCAAGGCTGACACGGTCTTCATCAGCTGAAGCCTGGACTGACTTCAACTGCGCAGTTAATTCCACTGTCTCTTCCTGCAGTTTAACAGATTCAGCCTGCGCATCAGCCGCACGCTTCTTGAGGTCTTTGACTTCAACGGCCAGAGACTCCATCTCACTCTTTCGCACTAACAAACCCGGTCCTTTGCTCTTAACAGCTCCACCGGTAACCGCTCCGCTGGGCAGGATAATATCGCCCTCAAGCGTCACTATTCTGTTCCAACCGCTAAGGATCCTTGAGATATCCACCGCGCAGTCGATATCCTCAACCACAACGCAGCGACCTAATAAAGACTCAATAGCCGGAGTATACCGCCGATCAAACTTCAACAGGTCGGAAGCAATTCCCAACACTCCGTCAGACTTGTTCATCGGGCCTTGAACTTGCCTGGTGTCTTCTCTGATATTATCCAGAGGCAGGAACGTCGCCCTGCCAGCTCTCTCCTGCTTCAAATATGAAATGGCGGACTTGGCTTGTTCAACTGTATCCGTAATAATATCCTGCAGGTTTGCTCCGAGAGCTATCTCAATAGCAGTCTCTAGACCCTTGGGAACACCGATAACATCTGCAACAACCGCAAACTCACCGTCTATCCTGCCGGACTTGCGGGCGTTCATAACCGACCTCACACCTTCAAAGAACCCTTCATGTGCCTGAGCCATTTCAGAGAGTGCAGCTAGTCTGGAGGATCGTGAAGCAGTATCTCTGGATATGTCCGACTGCTGCCGGGCTAGATCAGTTGCTTTCTTTTCCAGTTCTTTGCGAGATTCTGTCAGCTTGTTAGTGTTATCAATAGATTCCTGAATACGCGCCTGCAGCGTAGCAATCCCCTGCTGAGCGGATTCCTGCTCTATTTCAACTTCCAGCTTCTGATTGTTGAGGGTTTCAACCTGTGTGACAATCCGTTTTGAGGACTCTTCAAACTGGCCTGCACGTTCACGGGAGTTTTGCAGTGAAGTCCGCTTGGCAGCCAGTTCTCTAGCCAGTTCAAGATAACTTGCTTTGCTATCCTGCACAAACTTCGTTTCCGTCTGCAGCTTCGCAGTAGCTTCATTCATCTCCGCAACTGCAGCAGCAACTTCAGCCTGAGCCTCAGACTCAGCCTGAAGAACTCCGACACCTTCAGTCCGTGCTGATTCAATACGGACTTTTAGTTCATCAACTCTCTTAGCCAGGGTCTCAATCTCAATTGTAGCCCTGTCCCGGACTGAACTCGCCCCGCGCAGCTTCTCACGGATAAGAGCAACCCGGCCATCGAGTTTTTGGACACCTACCCCTAAACTCTGTACAACCTGCCTGGCCTGGTCAACTCCTTCTTCCATCTGAGAAAGGACACCAACACGAGAGACTCTGGTCTGCTCCAGCTCTGTAAGTTCGGTATCACACTCCTCCAGCAACCTGTCAGCTTCGGCCTTTGCTTTTGAAGCAGATTCAAGCTGAATTTGGAACCGGTGCAGGTCACGAATCAAGAGTCCGACTTCCACTTCCTGGAGTTGTTTTTCGAGCTCTAGATATCTCTTTGCCTGTTCAGCCTGTGTGGATATCGGTTCGAGCTGTTCTTCCAATTCCGTCATAATGTCTTTGACTCTGTGGAGGTTGGCTTCAGTCTTTTCCAGTTTACGCAGGGCTTCCTGGCGGCGGTAGCGGTATTTCTTGACCCCGGCAGCCTCTTCCAGAAGCTCCCTGCGGTCTTCGGGCTTAGCTGAGAGGACAGCGTCAATTTCACCCTGTGAGACTGTGGAGTAAGCTTCCCGGCCTATACCGGTATCCAGGAACAGCTCATAGATATCTTTGAGCCTGCACCTGGACTTGTTGATAAAGAACTCCGATTCACCCGATCTGAACGCGCGTCGGGTAACGGTTACCTCTCCAAACGAGAGTGGCAAGGTGCCGCAGGTGTTATCAAATGTAATGGATACTTCAGCCAGTCCAAGAGCTTTGCGCTTCTGTGAACCGTTGAAAATAACGTCAGTGGCCTTCTGCGCCCGGATGTTCCGGACGTTCGATTCCCCTAAAACCCACATCAACGCATCGGTAATGTTGGTCTTCCCGCAGCCATTAGGCCCCACTATAACAGTCAAACCTTTGCTGAGCTCAACTTCTGTCTTTTCAGCAAAGGTCTTAAATCCAAAAATTTCTATCTTCTTAACAAACATGATAATCCATGTTAAAGCACAAACAAGCCTGAGTCAACCAAAACATTTCGAGTGGGTGCAGTAAGTGGAGGAATTTGTCATTCTGAACGCAGTGAAGAATCTGCTTTTAATGTGGTAAATACACTAACACTCGGTGCAATTATTGTGGTGCAGGCTTACAGCCTGCCTCCCCAAGTTTCGCAGGAAAAACGAATAATCCGTTTTCACCCTATTTCCAAAGGTAACGACGACAAAACAACGCATTTCGCGAAATCCGCGATTCAAAAGCCAAAATAAAGCAGCACTCCGTTCACCCTGAGCCAGTCGAAGGATGAACGGAGTGCACGATCGAGCGATTAAATCTAAGCCCCTACAACTTCCATCGCTATCTCCGCCCATCTCCATAGCCGCTGGGGCTCGTAGCAGACAGTGCTGATATCTTTTAGTATCAGTTCAAGAGGGCAACCGTATTTTTTACATACATCAACCGTATCCTGCAAATGCCCACGCACTTCGGGTTCATCAAAATATCCTCTTGCCAGCAGAGCAGGATTTGGTTTGCGAGAGTAGACATAGTTGCTTCCAATCTCCGAAGCACCGATCTCTTCATTTGCCCAGGGGCTCATAGAGATCTTCCGGACATTGGGGATCTTGCGGACCTGTGCCATTTTCTTGTCCAATGGATCACAACAACCGTAGTAAACCAGTCCGAAACGCTCAAAGATAGGCATACAGATATCTATCTCAAACTCCTCAAACATTGCAGGGGAGACAGTGGAAAACATCTGTGCAAGACCGAACATCCAGATGTCTTTGGTGCGAGGTTTAGCCGGATCAAATCCAGGTGCAGGCAGTTCATCAGTGTATGCACCTGTGCAGTGGATCAAAGACTGATTATAGCAAAGCAGCCCTTGCTCTTCCGCCTGGTCCAGCATACTCATCAGGTTCTTAACAATCCGTCTTGCAAGTTCCGCCATATATTCCGGACGATCACAGATAGTATAAAGTGCATCCTGTACACTCATCAGGAACGATATAGGATCCCACACAGACAGATATGGGTCCATCCCTTGCTCAAAGATTTCCAGTTCACCGTCAAATAACTCATGGGCTACTTCCAGACGGCGGGAGGTTTCTGCCTGGTCATGGCTGACTATAGGCATCTGGATCTTATCCAGGTCTGCATCGGTAACAAACTGGTTAGTGAATGCATGCCCGACAACACTGTTCGTGGGGTCGGTCACTGCAGTCTCCTCAACCATACCCACCCCGAAACCTGTGTTTGAAATGGCTTTGGGAATACGGATAAAAGGATCAACAACCATATCCACCCGGAAATGGTTCCACTGGTAGAGGGTCATCCGCAGCATACTCTCATATCCCCGGCACTCCGGGTCTTCACAGAGCAGCGTCAGTTCGTCATTTACATTCATCTCATTCCAGCAGACCTGGTCAGCCATAACCATAGGTCGGTCCGGCCTGAGACCATTCAAGTTCCGCCACATCTGACGCTTCTGCTCCTGCACCGGCAGTGCCGCAATCTCTGCCAACTGAGCAGCCAGTCCACGTATTATCTCTCTATCTGAAGTATTAGGCATATGCTTTACCTCTCTAACAATTCAAAATTAACAAGTAACAAGATCTATTAACCCAAACACAATCGAAGGACACAGCCTGTCTGATAAGCAGAGCAATCTATATCTTCGCCCAACCAAATTCCCAAAATTTCCGTGTATTCCGTGTATTCCGTGTATTCCGTGTATTCCGTGGTTGATTTTCCCTTCACTTATTCCCCCCAAACAGCTCCATCAATGACAGTGCAAACATTTCATGCCCTTGATCGTCCGGATGGTTAATAGCATTGCTCAGCAGAGTTGTATAAGGAATCCCTTCTTTCAACAAGTGCCCCCAGCGCAGGGATGCATCAGCCAGTGCAACGCTGTGTTTTGCAGTAAAGGCCCGGACAGAAGCAGTATATGATCGCGGATCTTTCTCTACACGAACCGACGGTTCATTCATCCAGTCATGTCGAACGAAATGAGGCGTGAGAATAACCCATTCTGCCCCGATCCCCTCAAACTGCTGCTGCAGCCAGGAATACTTGGTCTCAACCTGTTCCGGATTCAGGTAGCCATCATTTACAAACTCCATAACGATCAGGTCAGGATGCGGATCTAAGACTTTCTCTTTGAAGTTAAACGCAGAACCAGGTGGTTCAGCCAGGAAGCTGTCGCTTGCCCTTCCACCCCATCCAACCGTAGTCAGATGGACTGAAGCTTTCGGGAAACGTTTCTGGAGCATTGCAACAAATACGCTCTGATACTGATGGGCTGCATCGCTGGCCTGTCCGCCTGCTGTAACGCTGTCTCCCCACGCCAGAACATTTACCGTTTCTCCATTCTGCAGCTTCGCCCAGGTCTTCGGAAGCAGGCGTGCAGCAGTTGGATTTCCCTTTACCTTTGGTTCAGGATAACTAGCTTCGATAATCGGATAGAGGTTGTCGTTGCTCAGCGCGGTCAACCGACCAGGCACCCAGACATTCGCCAGCACAGTGACATCGGCTCCAAGTTTCGGAGGCTTGGGTGTCACGGCATGTGATATTCCCTGCAACAGTGAGACTTTGCCTTTCTGGTCAACCACAATCGAATCCAGACGGCTTTTTCCATAACTGAAATCAACTAAAACCGGTTTGTCCGCCGGGATAGATCCACCGGGGAGACGACCAAAAGTCGCCCATTTCCCTTCCAACCCATAATCTACATCCAGCTTATAGACTATATTGCCATCTTCTGATTTAACTACAACACTCTCCGGAACAAGCAGATCAGTTGCAGTGCACTCAAATGCTTCCAGACCATGGAATCGTGTCCCCCGCACCCATTGAGCAGTGGTTGCATCATAGATCGGCAGGGTATCATACTTTTCACCCTTTACCACGACAAGATCAGGCTCAGCAACAGTCAGGTTCACAGGCTTGCTGATTTTGACATTCTTCCTGCCGACTTTAACCACCCCAGACGACACCTCAACCTGCCATGTCCCTGTAACGCGCACATAAGGCGTTTGCGAGGGAACAACAGCAATGGCAAATAAAGAAGCACATAATATTTCCGCTATCATTAATCTCTCCTGTTATATATTTGAAACTCCCAGTCCAATTCTTCCCAGCTCATCGGTATCACCGAAAACTGGACCTGTCTATCGTAATTTTCAGATATCTCAGAAATCATACCAAGCAATCTGCTAATCTGTTTAGGTCCGCAGACAGGGTCGATATCCCATATTGCAAGATCGCTGGCACCGTTTGCAACACATTTTTCGATCTCAGCCCTAACCTGTCCCTCAGGCTTGTTTATCAGATCTACAGGGTTGACCATCGCTGAAAACTTCACATCCGGCAATACACTGTGTATTTCAGGAATATCGGACAAATGCGACCCCTGCAGGCTTCGCAGTCCAGGAATCGCTGAATATGCCTGTGCAAAAGGCTCAGTAGGAACATTACAATGATGAAGGCCACAGCACGCTGGTTTACCTGTAAACTCCGCAGCGTAGTTCACACACCTTATGTCGAAATCTCTGACTTGATCCACATAGAGTTCTGGAGACATCATAACTACATTGCAATTTCCAATTGGAAATCCTTCAATCGGTCCAAACAGCTCTGAAACGAACTTATAAGCCAGGCACATAGTCTCTGTGATAGTGTGCATATAGTCCTGAGCAAAATCAGGTTCAGCTAAAAGGTCTATATAGAACTCCGGGCCTCTCAGTGTAAACCCATTGTTACTAACACTTGCGAGGTCAAGCATTCCCTGCCCAATTCCATAGCGATCTATACGCTTTTGCCGCTCTTTATATATGAGATCAGCAACGAATGTATCTGCAATGTCAGTCGGGACAAGAGACCTCATCTGCTGCTCTGACATATTCTTCCAGCAGTATCCTCCAACCTCTTGAATCCCTGTTTCCAATCCCAGAACCACCGGCACAATCATCGTATGGTATGGGAGGATCATCGACACAAAATCCAGTTCCAGAACAGGTGATGCACTCCCCAGCCCAAAGTCACCAAACCATTCATGCAGCCATTTCTGACGATCGATGTATGTTGCATCCAGCCAGTCGAAGTCTTCTACATCAGGCCTGCCGATAGCTGCCTGGTAGTGCTTCTCCCACCATTGCCACACAAAATAAAGGCTTACCGGCAGTGGGTTCACTTAATCCACCCCCACTGCATTCTATCTGCATATTCCTTCGCGATCACTTGCATTTTCCTGCATATCTCCTCAGCCCCATCCTCAGGCCCAAAACCAAAGCATGGGAGGACTATTACATCCGGGGTCATCAGTTCCATTATCTCCCTGTACCATTCAACTGGTTCTTTATCTCCAGTCCATGTCAGGTGTATGAACGCCTTTCCTTTTAGTGATTCCTTGAACTTCGGGAGATCGTCGTGGCTGTATGCATCACTAAGGTCAATACAGCGAGGAGAAAACTCATGGGCTACATAAGCGGCATGGCACGGGTTAGGTCCGCAGTTATGCAAACCGCCGCAACCAAACTCTTTGAATATCATTGCGTGATAAGGGGCAGAAAACTCAGCATAAGTATCCGGGCCGAAGCTGGCGCTTATATCATCACTCACGTGTCCCTTAAGACCTTCAGGGAACCAGTGATCGGGGAAATCCGTAGTCGCCACGTTCTGTTCACCACCCGCAGCATCTATCCCAGCTCGGATCGTAGCCGCATATAGGATCTGGATCTTATCCAGCAGCTTATGCACAGCTTCAGGGGCAGTATACATCGCCATCAATAATTCAGTCATTCCCATCATGTCAGATGCCACATTCACCCCGCCTGCAGCATCCAACAGTGAAACAGGCAGGAAACCCTCACCAGCTTCAGCAAATAGCGTTATTCGGCGGATACCTTCAGGTAACCAGCCATCCGTGTAGGGATCAGGTTGAGGCAGATCATCAACCTGAGATTCAATATCAGTTATAAGATGACTTAGCATTCCCGGTGTCTGGTTCGGATTATCTGCCCAGTGATATTCAGCCCCAAAAGCGCTGGCAATGCACGAACAGCCAACATCTGGCCGCATTCCCGGAACAGTGTCGCTGGACGGCACCAGCTCCCACGTTGCCATTGCTGACTTCAATGCAGCATCCAGCTGCTTGTCCCCGTCCAGAAACTGCTCCTGGGTATTAAACTCGGACGGCATTCCTATCCGCACATCCACCGGAATACGTTCCACCGGCAGCCCGGCCCAAAGCCTCCGATGAAGGTCTTTCCGACGTTCAATATCCTCACGCATCCAATCAGTTATCCCGAGCTTGATCATCGCAACCCTTCCAAAAATTCATTATAACTAGCTCGCTTTATTCACCAAGCTTCGCTTTTATCCAGCAGTAGGGATAAAGCTGGGTCAATCAAGAATAATGCGAACTAAACACAGTTTACAGTATTTACAGGATAAGGAAAACACAATCGATTACAAACTCATCAGAGTTCTCCCTGAAAAATCTGCGTAAATCTGCGAAATCTGCGGATAAAAATTCCTACGCATTGGATAACAGCAGCCGTTCGGCATTCCCGCCAAGTATCGCATCGATTTCGTCATCTGTCAGAGGCAGAGCACGTATACCGTTTACTTCGGCTGACTGGTCTGTCCAGGGTGAATCCGTACCGAACAGAATTTTATCAGCACCGTGAGCCTGTAATAATCCGGTCATCTGGTCAACTCCAAGATCAGTCAGGGAATAGGATGTGTCCAGATAAAGCTCACGGCCAATAATATATCTTTCAACATCATCCCAAAGATCATAACCACCCATGTGAGCTGCTATTATTGTCAGCTCAGGAGCTGCATCCAGCACCCGGGCTAAACGGTCCGGTGTGCAGTGGACGGGAGGAGGCAGTCCGATGTCTACCCCTGCATGAAACAGCAATATAAGCCCTGCATCTGCCAGGGTATGGTAAATAGGAATAAGCTCTGCATCATCTACAAAGAACTCCTGGTATTCCGGATGCAGCTTAATACCTGGTATCCCATCAGCCACTAAACGGTCAATTTCAGTCTGCCAGTCTGTCTGTTTAGGATGAATTGTCCCAAAACAGATAAGCTCGTGATATTTGCGGCTGACCTGTACTGCCCAACTGTTGATGCTCCTTACCTGTGCAGGTTTGGTAGCAATCGGCATAATGACTGATCTATCAACCCCGGCTCGCTGCATTGAAGCACACAGTCCCGCGCAGGTACCATCTGCATAAGGAGTAACACAGCTCCGGTCTGCCAAAACCGCAACCGCTCGAGCAGCTAGTTCGTCCGGAAATGTATGTGTATGTATATCAATAATCACTGCTTGCTGATTCCTATTGGGTATGAATATAATGTATCAATTCTAATCGCCGACTATACTTGAAGTCAAAGACTATTGTTGATAATTGTTTTGAAGGAGAATTTCCATGAAACATTTGCAGAAATGTATATATAGATGCTCCCTGATTGCACTGCTGATGCTGGGTTCGTTTTCCATCCTCAAGGCTGAAGCCCCAATGGTCAAATCACAGGTGTCAGGTTACTACCGAATGATGCTCGGGCAGTTTGAAATCACTACACTGTATGATGGCTATACAGGCATCGATGTGAAGCAGCTTCATAACGGTCCGGAGTCAAAAATACAGGAACTACTCAATCGTCAGTTTGTTCCCACGCCAAAAATGCCGACATCGGTAAATGCTTTTCTCATCAACACCGGCTCGAAGTTAGTACTGATAGACTCGGGAGCCGGAAAAGTATTTGGCCCGACGTTAGGAAATGTTATACAGAATTTGAAGGCATCGGGATATAAGCCATCACAGGTAGACATGGTGCTGATCACCCATATGCACGGTGACCACATAGGTGGGCTGCTTGATTCGAGCGGCAAACCAGCTTTCCCCAATGCCACAATCTGGACTGCCAAAGCAGAAAGTAATTACTGGCTATCCACTGATATAGCAAAAAAAGCGCCTGCCGAAATGCAGTCACACTTCAAGCTGGCAAGAGATATATCTGGCCCCTGCAAAGCCGCAGGCAAATGGAAGACATTTGAAAATGGCTTCGAACCAGTCCCGGGGATTAAGGCAGTTTCAAGTCCGGGTCATACTCCGGGACACACAGTTTATGAGATCACATCCGACGGACAGACACTTGTCGCAATAGGGGACACAGTGCACAGTGTTGCAGTTCAGTTCGCAGCGCCTACTATATCCTGTGATTTTGATACCGACCAAACCCAGGCCATCGCATCACGTCTTGCGCTGTTCAAGAACATAACGACCAGAAACACACTGGTTGCCGGTGCGCACCTGCCATTCCCGGGAATAGGTCGGCTGCATATAGACGGTGAGAACACCTATACCTGTGTTCCAGTTATTTACTCACCGCTTTAAACAGTTATGGCAAGAGTAATCCTGAACCAGTCAATCCAATCAGTGTGCTCTTGCCTTTTGTTTTATTTCTGATATCCAGGTTCAATCCCAGCTGTTTTGGCTATTTCTGTTGGAAAATCCGGATCATCCGGGGTAAAACAGAATGTGTTGTTTCTCCATTTGTGCATGTGCCCACCACAGATATTAAACCGCAGGATATCCTCCACTGTGTTGTAAATAATGTTGTCTTCAATTAGAAAACCTTCACTCGCCTGGTCCATGAATATACCATTATTTGGGGAAGAACAAAAAGTGTAATCACTGCGATGGACATCATGAATCAGGTTTCCACGCAGAACCGTTCCCGGTTGAAGACCCAGCGTATATATACCGCCCCCATCATCAACAATCTTCATCACATCGTGGATATGATTGTATTCAATGATATTATTCTTGCAGACAGTCGGTTTACCATTCCATATATAACCCGCCGATATACCAGTGTATGGCATATCGCTTATATCATTGTGAGAGATAATACTGCCATCTGTAAATGCAAGTCCTACTCCCACTGCGCCGAAGTACCTGACACCGATGGTGTGGATATAATTGTTAGAGACAACATTATCAAATGGAACCTCGTTTGCGGGCACTTCCTCATCACGGGAATATACATGAGAGAGGTTTTCCCCGATCATTAGTCCATTGGCTCCGATATCATATATATGGTTACCTTCAATCTGATTCCTGCAACATCCCTTACGTAAAGCGAGAGCAGTGCCTTCAGTATGAGATATCGTGCAATCTGTCAGACCGCATTCTTCAGCATATTCCCACTCGATAGCGGAATTGATCCGTGGCATATCCATCTCAGTATCCTCAACCTCCCATGCAGGTTCGGCTGGATAGAAGAAGCATGCCTGTACTCCTGTGTAACCTTGTCTAGGCAGCGGCCAGTCTGTATATGCAAATGTGAGACCGATAAAGTGTAGATTACTAACTGGACTATCAGATGCTCCGACCAACTTTATAAGCTCATTGATTATTGGAACAACAACATCAGCATTAGTCATATCCTGACCGGGAAGAGGCAAGTAGCTGACAATTCCGGTATTTCTGTCCAGATACCACTCACCCGGTCGATTCAACATCTCCAGAGCATTCTCAAAATAACAAGCCATATTCTGAGCAGGTCTGGCTGCGTTATGTCCCATCACATGAGGTGGAGCCATTGTTACCCGGTTTGCTTCAACATCAACACTCTGAAGCAGTTTGCGGGTGACTTCCCAGGAACCAATAACCGTTATTTCAACATCCTCAATCTTGCTCCAATCACTGACTACACCGTTTGGTAGAGTTAAAGTCCAGGTAGACATATCCTGGCTCAGTTGCACATCCACCAGTCGTTTGTAAGCTTCAGAATCGTCGAGATTAGGAGTTCTCGCCCGGGTCGCCCTCTGGCCATCGACGAACATCGCGCGTGGGTAGTAATTGCCGTTCTTTACCTCCGGGATCACTGCAGTCCACAATTCCCTATCATTTTTCGTCCAGCCTAAAACCCTCCTGCCACCACTGATGATCGGATTCTCGCCTGGATATGCAATGTATGTTGTTGATGAATCTTCCGGGCCGAAAAACACCGTTTCTGCGAGTTCATAAACTCCACCTCGAAGCATTACAGTGACATTCTGCTGTCGACTTGAAGCTAAGAGCTCACGCGCAGCATTTCTAGCCCGGAGCAGTGTTGCAAATGGTTCATCCTCTGTCCCCGGATTGCTGTCATTGCCATTAGGAGCAATCCAAAGGTCAACAACCATCTCTAGTGCTTGTAAATTATGTCGCATAATATAGTACCTTCCAGTCGATTATTCGTTATGTCTACCATTAACTATCCAGCTTTTCCATAATCCGATAGTACTTGTTGTAGTTCTCAACTGAAATATCGCTGTCAATAGAGTGTGTCCCTATTATTACACCACCATCTTTGGCTGCTTCAATGATACTCCTGGCCTGGGCCTCTATTCTCTTCTCATCCCCGCTCGGAATCACCAGTATATTGCACATTCCACCGATAAGAATGAGCTTGTTCCCATACTTACTCTTGACTTCAGGGACCGTCATACCAGCTGTCGGGTTAACTCCCTGGACACCGTCAAAACCAGCCTCTATAAGTAAATCCAACAGAGGCAGGCAGTTGCCATCACAGTGCAGGATAATCTTGTTGGCACCTCTTGCCTTAATGGCCGAGATCAGCTTCTTGTATGGTTCCAGATACACCGCTTCAAACGTATCAGGTGATATTATGGAGGATTTATTATTGCCAAGCTCATCATACAACCAGAACGCAGTATCATAGGTGTTCGTGGCTTCCAAACACTTTTCAGCTTCAGGAATCAGGAAATCCACCAGCCTATCGGCCACTGCCCGGCAAAACGGGATATCTTCAACCAAATCCATCAGTAGATTAAATTCACCCCGCAGATAGTATGAGGGCATAAACAGCCCCATAACCCCGCCAACCGGCACCGACCTGTCACTGAACAGATTAGACCCTGAAGTAAAATATCCAGCGGCTTCATGTGTCCAGGGATCTTCAAATACAAGTTTATCCAGATTGCTCTTATCATCCAGGACGGTCTCGATAACCTCATAAAAAATCCCATTGTGGCTGCAGCGCTGAACCCTGCCCCAGCTGTCCATCTGCAGGTAATTGCCATCACCAAGTTCTTCACGACGAACTCTGCTCTTGAAAGGGCCTTCCTGAAATGCCCATACTGTGCCAATATCTATCTTCGGGTAGTCATAATAGATCCCATAAAAATCTTCAGAATCAACTTTGCCCGTTACAGCACGCCAGTTCTCCACATACCCGTCCAAAAACACTTCATATCGCGGACAACGGTCAGCCTTCTGATGATTAAACGCAGCAATCACTCGTTCTCTAGAGGTCATATTAACTCTCCATTTAACAATAGAATCCCGTTCGTGCTGAGCATAGTCGAAGCACGCGGGACTATTCCAAACATTCATTGGCACAGTACAAACATTCTTACCAACTCGTAGCCGGCAGCCTGTCTCTGGCTTCTGCAAGTGCTGCCTGGAATCCGGCTTGATCCACATTAACGCACAATTCAGCAATTCTTGCCGCAGAAAAATGTGCCAGTGCAGTTGCGAAAGGTCTGCAGAAAAGCCCATGGTATGTCATACCTTCTACACCGACCATGCACGCCATCTGCCTGTCTATCATTATCTCAATCTCAGAAGTCATACCTGTTATCTTGCTCGATTCCGCAAGCAGCCACGAAAGACCGAGTTGGTAGCAGCGGTAATCCTTTGAGTCCTGCCAGATACCACCCAGTTCCTGATTTCTATACAACCAGTCACTGAATTCAGTCCATCGCAGCTTGAGGGCATCAAGCGCAGTCACAAGTCCTCCACCCGAAGTATCTCCAACCTTATCTGCTTTAACCCGGTTGACAGCCGCAGTGACCTCCTCATTTGTTTTATCGTTGGTCACTGCACCAATGGATGGTACTGGTCGTGAATCAAGTATCTCGCAGACGCTCTCAGAATTGAGCCCATTTACAATCCCTTCACCTGCATACATCACCACTTCTGTAGCTGCAAGCCCCCAGTTGTTACATGGAGTGTTTTTATAATTGTAAACGGATAAATACTCAAGCTGAGGTATAACCGCATCCAGATACTTCGCCTCGCCGGTAAGTGCATACAGGTCAATCAGTGACTGCACCAGCAGCGAACAAGCACACCAGTACTGCTTCCAGGGGTTGATGCTGTGACCGAGAATCCCCACCCCCATAACCCCATTCTCATCTGTATATTTATCAAGTACGTAGTCGACAAACCTTTGCACACTGGCAATGTAGTCAAACCTGCGGGGAGAATCCGGATATGCTTTTACAGTATCCAGTACAGCCGCTGCAGATGAACACGCATCCGCAACACACGAGCAGGAGGGTATGCCATTTGCGTCGCGGTTAGCGGCATACCCCATATAAAACATATTCTCCTCAGCAACTCCCTGCGTAGACAAAGCACGATCACAGAACGAATGGGCTACTTGTTTCACCTGCCCAAGGTGCAAGACCCTGTCCGAGATAATCGCAGCCCGTATCTCATAAGCTTCCTCAAAAGTTGGACCGATTGTATACGCCATACCAGAGTCCCAAACATCATTCATACTCCACCATCGTGTCAATCGGAGCATTGCCTCTGCGGTGTTTTCATAACTTATCATTGCCTATCTCCTGCAAATCTATCATTTAAGCTCTAATTTCACGGCTGAGTTCCAGGTACTGAGTCCATACCTCAAGGCTGATCTTGTCCGAGACTCCACCGGCATCCATAAGGATAAACCCTCCCCCGGGACGTCCAACAGAGACTACCCTCTCAAGAAAAGCCCGCTGTTCATCAATATTCCATTCAAAGATATTCTTGTCCAGCCCACCAACCAGCGTAATCTCTCTGCCATATTCTGTCTTCAAAGCAGCAAGGTCCATCCCATCGGTAGGGTCCAGCGGGTTTATCATGTCAAAACCCACTTCTACCAGGTCAGCGAATATTTTGTTTATATTTCCATGGCTGTGAAGATGGGTGTACCGCCCACTATAGGAGTGTACAAGATCGTTAAGTCTGACATACCAGGGTTTGATAAACTCCCGAAATGTATCCGGTGAGATAAGCATGCTTTTACCAGAGCCTAGATCATCGCACAGCGTTATGCAGTCTACTCCGGCATCCAGCATATGGCGTGCAGCTGACAGATTCCATTCACCAAGAGCACTTATAAGCATTCTCATTCCGTACGGGTTCAAATGGAATCCCATCAACACTTCCGGATAATCCATAAGAAAGTAATGCAACCCGCTGAAAAATCCGTTTATATGCCCGTGCGTAAACTCACCATGTTCTTTAAACCATGTCACATCATCTGCGAAACCGCAATATCTGGCAGGATCATCCGGATCTGGAAGTACAGGTTCGACGATCTCCTCGGCTGATTTCATCGGCAGGCTAACAATATGATAATTGTGCGGATCAAGCTGGTAGTAGTGCTGCGCACCGGTCTCATAGAGCACTTTGAAATAATTGTCACCACGCTCGATAATCCTGCCCCGGAACTCACCAGGTCCACCGTGTCCAAAGCTGGAATTAGCACCCTTACCAACTCCGACAGAACACTTCCCGATATAATTGTTGAGCTTGATAACAGCCTGCCGCTCTGCATCATCGAGTGGAGCAGACACATACTCCCCGGCTTCCGGTATGAAATAATAAGATGGATAAATCAGCCCTGGGGAAAGCTTTACAGCAGTTGGACGATTATAGAACGCCATATTCCATTGTGGAACAGGTCCTTCGCAGTGGTTTAAGCATGCCAGCATAGATTCTCTATTGGTCAACTCCAGCCTCCATTACCCGGGATTCTGTTATCAAAGAGGTTAATAAGATAGATCAGAGCACGGGGCAGATGAAATGGGTCCTTCACTGGAAGCGCTGCCGATTCTGCCTTTTTACCATACCGATCCAGCCACTGAGTCCATTCGCCGCCAGGCACAGGATAGTGTGAGAAAGCGTATTCCCTCACTTTATCATGCCACTGCATACACCATTCCTCTCCTGTAATTGCATGGCAATATGCAGTCGCCACCAGAGCTTCCACCTGGACCCACCAGGGCTTACAGTCAGGTTTATTCCAGGCAACAGGCCCTTTACCATCAACATCAAAGGCAAGTTTCAACCCACCATATTCAGAGTCCCATGCCAGCTCCAAGTGCCTGCGTATACTCTCACAGCATAGTGGAATCAGCTCCTTACGGTCCAAGTCATGCTCGAAGATGCTGATCAAAAACCACATCGCTTCAATAACATGTCCGGGAATGCAAACCCGTCCTTCAGGTGTCTCCAGAAGACCTCCGTCCACCTTTACAAACTCTCGGAACAATTGCTTCTCAGGATCCCAAAAATCCATCAGTAGTTCATCGGCAAGCTTTATGCCTGACTGGTATATATCTTCTCTACTGAGTATTCTGCCTAGATTGCAGAAGACCAGAGAAAACAGCATCCGTATGCCCATAACCTTTGAACCAGCCGAAAGCTCATAAGGCGCAATTCGATAGCTGCCAGGTGTCAAAATACGCTCAAGTGTGCGCTCCCAGGTCTCAACAGCCAAATCAGCCGCTCTCTGATCCCCTGAAGCAGCATAGTACTCCCCCAACCCATTCATCACAAACCCGTCTACATAGATGCTATCATCCGCCTGTATCACACAGCCAAGGGAATCAAGTCTGTACAGCCACCTGCCTTGATCATCCCGTCCATTAGTATAAAGATACCCTGCAATGTCACGAGCCACATCCAACCATTCAGATCGTCGTTCCACCCGGTTATACAGAGCAGAGAACGTCCACAAAGCCCTACCCTGCGACCACAGGAACCTGTCACCAGACAACAACTTCCCATCATCATCCAGGCAGTTATTTAAAGCGCCATCCTCCGAACCAAGTGAGTACCCCATCCAAAAAGGCACCACCTCATCTAAAAGCACCCGCCTGTAAACCTGTCCATATTCCTGAAGCTGCAACAACCTACATCTCCCGCGTCCAACCATAAATCATTTTAAAAAAGAAGACCTTAAACCCTATCCAAGCAAGTAGAATTGCACAACCTAATTGGAGCATCGCACAACTAATTCCCCCTTGGAGGAGGGGGTTAGGGGGATTGAAAAACTACCTATCGTATTACTATCCCCCAAACAATGAAAAGATCAAGCCTCATCGATCACCACCGCAGCATAAGCATCCAGCTTATCCAAACATATCTCCAATCGCCCGTCTACCAGTTTCGAGCAGATTTCTGCGCCCCTGCAGCTTGTTTTTGGGTTCACAAACAGAGAATCCAGACTTATGCCCACATTATGCACGGGCACTATCTCAGATATCTGCCTGTTGTTCGTCGGCAGAGTCCATGGCACAGTGCGGTTTGCCAGATGGATAATAGTTCTGTTCAAATCATACTGCTTCCAACAGGTAACTTCCACTGTACGCGGGGCTTTGACATCCAGCTGCCTTACAGGCACTACTTCACCCACAAGCTCTGCCATCCACTTGCCCAACTGCTCATCGCCATACTTCTCAAAGTACCATCCAAGCTGACAAGCCACATACAAAGCCTGCCCGCTGCCGAATTCATTGATCGTCGCAGCCGGAAACTCAGATATCTTAACCGGTGTGGGGTCAAATCCTCCGACCAGTGATCCCGCCGGGTCCGTATCCACTCTCCTTGACAGCACCTTCGCGGTCGAACTGATCTCCTGAAACACGCCTGCAACAGGCTCAGGCTCAATCGGTCTTTCAATGGCAAATAACTTATTAGATGAACCAGCCCAGCTGGCTCCAAACACATCACTCAGCCTGAAATCAGCCAGTTTGCTTCCATCAACATCCTTAAGAGATGTCTCACCGGTAGCTATCACTTTTCCACCCGCCTCAACATACTCGCTTATTAACTTGCAGAACTCTTCACTCAAACACTTAATGTCTGGCATAACTAATAGATCATATTTAGCCAGGCTCTCTTTGGTCTTGCAGTATTCAGCAATCACGACATCAAACGGTACATGCTCTTCCATGAGAAGTCTGCCCCAACCGTTGAACTCACCCATCCAGTCCATATCTTCAGGACCTTTGGTAAACCTTCGAGTTGCCCAGGAGAATACTACAGCAGTCTTTGCATCCGATACCGCATTTTCATCCAGGTCAGCATCCTGCATAAAGAAACTGAAACCATTCTTGATGCTGTCATGCGTAAGCTTGCGCGTAGTAGTATCCGCATTCGCAGTCACTCCGCACGGGCCAAAGACCTTACATCCATTAGCTTTGCAGGCAGAGGCATATATCTTCCACTGAGCATCAGTTAATGGGGTATGGGCATATTGAGAGGAATGAGCTGTCCGCAAAATCCAAGACGGTAGTCTGGTCGCATGCTGAAACTTCACACCGATACTTGTGGAGTTCAGATCAAGCCCCGGCACCAGAAATGCATCAAAACACTCAGACAGAAACACATCGAGACTGGGAATCCATCCCTCATCCTGCCCCCAGTGTGCAGGAATAAACTCCGGCGCCATTGCATTGGAAGCGTGCAAAACCCCATACTCATCGAGTATAGCCTTGATATCTCTGATCAAACTCGCACTGGAATCAGTCCGCCATTTTATAAACTCGCTCCAGTTTGCTTTTATAAGTTCAGGAGTAACCTGATCTGTATTGCATATCTTCGCAAGTGTCGGCATACAATACTCACAAACACAGACATCGCTCTGTATCAACATATCCAGGTGGAACATCTCGGGTTTATATTTTTCGAGTATCTCCCTGGTCACTGCCAGCACCTGCTCCCGCCTGGGGGAGTTAATACAGGATGTCCGCCACGTTCCACCTGGCATATTCTCCACACGTCTTTCCGGATCATTCGGGTCAGCCCAGTTTGCCAGCGGATAAGTGATCGATTTCCGATACTCCTCGGCATCGTGCATATGAGACATCGGAATAAACGCCCACTCCGGATGCCTGGATTCCAGCCAGTTGATGTATGCAATAATTTTCTTGCCGTTAGCCTGCAATCTGGAACATACTTCCCCAAAATAGTCCCTGCCTTGCAAATTAGGGTGCATCGGCAGGATATCACTGGGGTAGTATGCCACGCTGAACTGGTTAGTTGCATACACTGCAACAACATCCACCCCTGTATCCACCAGTTCCTGCGTAATTCTATCCGGGTCATATTTAGAAAAAGCAATTTCCTGCTCATTGAGTGCATATTGATCGTACCAGTAAATCCTGCCACGCTTATTCAACCAGTCCATTGTTTAAAATCCTCCGGGATATTAGAATTCAGCTCATATACTTATTGAGAAGTGAACTGATGCTGGAATCATCATTATCGACCCGTGTAATTGCGCCTGTTTCGTCAGTTGCCCGGAATTTGGCAACGATCTCATACGGTGGTTTCAGGTCTATGATACCGAAATCCTCCGTCTTGTATCGCTTCATTGCCTTCTCAGCTCCTGCCCTTATCATACTGCACGCTGCTGATGGCACTTTATGCACAGCTGCCGTATTCCGGGTCCAATAATCCTTATATGGAACCTCGTCACCACTGCCTCTGGTAAGTCCATATTTCACGCTGACTGTCTCGATCCCTGGCACCAACGCCTGCGCTTCCCTGGTAAAAGCCAAATCTCCAGCTCCAAAGAAGGTCCTCACACCAAGTTCACTGGCACACATAGCTAACTGTCCAAACTCCCCTATCGACACCCCATTAATTGAAACGTCCAGATGGTAAAGGTTCTGGGTATGTGTAAGATGTCCGAATTCTGTTCCAGCTTTGGCGTGCTGGCCTACAAATGCAAGTCCATCATAAGTCTCATTCAGGTTTAGAGGCCAAAGGTCAGGCCATCCGCGCATCAGTTCAACTCTGGGATCGAGTCTTGTGATATCGATACCGCCATCCCCATGTCCATCTGCCACTACAATTTCATCAGCTCCGCCTGCAAAGAAACCATCCACAGCAGCATTGACTTCCTCAGTCAATAACTGTTTGGCCAGGTCATAATATCGACCGTTTGACAGACACCACTGCTCAAAGTCCATCACCCCAGCCACACCTTCAAGATCAGTCATAACATATATCTTCATTTTTTTGCTCCGTGTTTAGAACTTGGATATTCAAGGCTCCCGCTCTGGAACCGTTTGTAGTTGCACCCACGGAATCTGTCGGGCATGGTAAACAAGACCTGCCCTACCTTAGCCCTTTGTTTTCCGTGTATTCCGTGTATTCCGTGGTTAATACCTGCTTTTTCGGTAAATTCCGTGGTTAATCTCATTCCACATCAAAGCCATGTATGCCATTAGTAGTCAGGTTGATATCCGGGTATGGTGTCCGGGTCACATCAGTCCTGGAACTCACAGCAGGTAAAATGCCCCTGGCAGTGTAGTATTTCGCATGTCCATCAGCAAACAGGTACATCCTCCCGCCAGTCCACGCCCACCAGCCATTGCTGTCTGTATCGTGCGAACCCAACCAGTCAGCCAGCATGGCCTTCCTGGATGGATAAGTCACGTCAGACTCCCGCATAGTCATGCACGAAGGAGATGGCGCCGCGGCACTGTAAAGCTGCACTGTCGTCATCGAATCTATCTGCTCCGGAGTGTGATAAAAACATGCAGAGAGTCCATAGGATGTCTTGTCATATTTACTCACCGGAGAAGGATCCGAGGGACACGCCAATATTGTTTTCTGCTGTCCGGTGATCTGGTTGAGCCCATTAGGGTTGTTGGGATCGTAATTCGCCATAAAATACACATAGATCCCCATAGGCCACCGCCAGTGCCTGCCCATCCACAAGTAAGGATCATTTATATTCGGATAACACTCATCATAATCAGCTGAATACATGCTGAACGCTGAGGCTATCTGCTTCAAATTGCTCTGACATGTAGCCTTATAAGCCGAACGCCTGGCGCTGGCAATAACCGGAAACAGTATCGCAGCCAATATAGCAATAATACAAATAACAACCAGCAATTCAATTAGAGTAAATCCTCGGAGTCTTCGAGACTGTGATAAAACTGAAAACATAATACCTCACAAAAAATGCAGTGCAGCCAAGTCAATTCTACCCGACACAACTGCACTAGTAAATATTCATATCTAATGAGTCTTCGACTCCATCTATTAGATACCCACTAATCAATTCCCCCTTGGAGAAGGGGGCAGGGGGATTGATTCCGATCACAATCTTACCTTCAATATCTCCACTCCACCTATTTCCCCTTCGAAATCTGCCCATAAGGTGCCCATTTCCCCGGCTCACCTGCTGTAACACATATCCAGCCTGCCCAGGCTTTAGCAGGTATGTTCAGGTCTGGATCGATATTTACTATCCTGTCTCCTTTTTGCCAGACACCGGTAGCCGGAGGTTTACTACCAGGAGTATTGCGCCTGTCCACGATATAAGGCTCAAGCATACGTCCATTCGTCGCATTCCGTGTGCCGATATGCAACACTCGACCATATTTGGTAATTCCCTCACCAGTGAATCCAACTGCGTTTTTGTCTATAAACACAGTTCCCTGGTCGATAATAGTCGACATAGATTCCGCCCCAAGCTGCACACCGCCCCAAAGAGAGCAACCTATTAAATGCAGAGGCACGGGCCTGTTATAGAGCACAGACAAAGGTACAGGATTCTTCCCGGTACTTGTCTTTGTTCCCTGCCAGATACCGTTATAATGCCGGACACCCTCAATAATCGTAGGATAGTTCACCGAACCACCGGTTACCTCTGTCTGTTCAGGATAATTCACTCCGGTCTCAAGGAATGGTCCTCCCCACTCGCTCCAAGCTTTCACTATCTGAATCCCACCAGCACCGATCGATATATCAGCACCTTTTGGTTTACCGCAGTACGATGTCCAGTTGAGCACCAAAACTTCCCCACCGTTCATGCAGAAGCTGTTCGTTGCTCCATCAGCACCCCACGTCTCCAGATTGGTGAACGTAGTATTGGCAAGGTTACCGGACGCTGCCACTACTCCATACTTGGCAAATGAAAAGATAGCTGAGTCCCTGAACTCCATAGTCCTGACATCAGGACCGTTGTTAGGACAATCCCCGAGCTTGATCCCGATATCTACACTGTTTATGTAAAGCTGATCAAACACTGCTTCAGTCAGGAACCCGGATGGAATCGTTTCCGGTCCTATTAACACACCAGTCACACCTGTTGTATGCCGGCCGATCGGTGTCATCTTGTACTTCTCTACCCCGACATCCAAATCCGTGTGATCCAGGCCTGTCATGCTAAGGTTCTCAACCCGTATCCCTTTGCATGAACGAAACTGAAACATTGTGCCATTATCAGGGCCGATCCATCTGAAGTAGAAGTTCTTGGGCATATCGCGCGTCCCAATCACGGGAGTCTCACACTGGATAACACAGTTCCATTTCTCAACTACTCTGATTGTCTTGGAGATCCCATAAAACTTCGGAGGCCGTGGAATGAACAAAACACCGCCAGGATGGTTGCTGGAGACATGCTCCGAATAATTCTGCGGTTGCAGCGTATCAATCGCTTTCTGAATTGCCTCAGTCTCATCGCTCCCATCACCTTTAGCAAAATCTCCCAGGTTCACATAATATTCAGAAGCCGCCCAGGAACCCGAAGCAGCAGCCAATATCAAGCAAATCAGGCCCAGTGTTTTAAAAATACAACCCATATCACCCTCCAGATAATTATCATTCTGAACGCAATGAGGAATCTCATACTGCTCTTACATATTCTCATTACAAAACTACTTCGACAAAGAATCTCATATTCATTCCAATATTCAAAGAAATAGTTATTTACACACTTGACAGCTTATTCCTATCAAGCAGACAATGGATTGGGCTAAAGTAAATAATTTCCGGTAAAAGGCTATCTACACTATGAATAAGCGTTATATTATATTCATTCTTATCGCTGCCTCACTTGGTATCTCAATTAGTATTGGAGCTCTGGCAAAAACAACCAGCCCGCGTCCGGACCTACATAACTTCCACAATGTTGCAAGTGGAATCTACCGGGGAGCCGCTCCTACTGGAGATGGTTTAAAATCCCTGAAGAAAATGGGCATTCACACAATCATAGACCTGAGAATCTCACCTGACCAGGCAAAAGTAGAGAAGCAAACTGCCGAAGCGATGGGATTCAAATGGATCAATATCCCTATGGGTAAAGCCGCGCCGACTCAGAAGCAAGTCGATCTATTCCTGGCCACCCTTGCAAAGTCCCATACCGAACCGGTATTCGTCCACTGCCAATACGGCGCAGACAGAACCGGCTGCATGATAGGCATATACCGGGTCCAGGTGCAAAAATGGAGCTTTGACCAAACGTGGAAAGAAATGCGCAAATACGGTTTCAAACCATATTTAAATGACCTAAAAAACGCCGTAAAATCCCGAGCAATAAAATAGCACAACACAATTCCCCTTGGTGAATGACACTCACCTAATTCCCCCTTGGCGAAGGGGGACAGGGGGATTGACTCCCTTCGAACCATTCAGATCATTCATAAGCTTAATGTTCTGGGAATAATATAACGCTTTTCCAGCACATTAAAAGTGAATCCAATCCGTTTATACTGAACTTGTCGGAATTGGTACCTGAAGCCCGAGACCTGAAGTCTAAAGCCTGTTTTTTGCCCTATCCAGCCTCATATGCTAAAATCACCACAATCAATAATCCTGTCCGGTAAAGGAGAAACGATGCAGCTCATTAATCCATTCACCCAACCTGGCAAGTTCTATAAAGCCAATCTCCACACACACACTACAAACTCCGATGGCCTTTTTTCCGTCAATGACCGTGCAAGGCAGTATAAGGAGCATGGATATTCCATACTGGCAATCACTGACCACCACGTGGTCTCAGACATTAAGGGTCTCGCTGATGAAAATTTTCTGGTGATCAGTGCAATGGAAATGCATCCACCCTGTCCTCCTGACTTTGAAGTCTACCACCTTGTCTGCCTCAATGTGCCATTTGGTCTTAAATTGCCCGAAGACAGCGATGCAAACACATGGGTGCGGTATATAAAGGAGGCTGGTGGAGAGCTGATTTTTGCTCATCCTTACTGGTGTGGGCACAATGTCAGCCACATGAATAATATCGAACAGTTCATCGCCGTGGAAGTTTTCAACACTACTTGCACGCACATAGGCAAAGGCTTCAGCAGCGTCCATTGGGACGACAACCTGGACCAGGGCAGAATTATCGGCGGAGTCGCTGTAGATGACTGCCACTCAGATATAGACATGTTCAAAGGCTGGACAATGATCAAAGCTGCCGACTTGACTATCAATTCAGTAATGGACGCCCTGCGCTGTGGCAGCTACTACTGCTCCTGTGGACCAGTAATTGAGAATTTCGAAGTAGTTGATGGCATAGCAACCTTGAAGTGCTCCCCTGTCTCCGAGGTTCATTTTATGGGAAGAAGAGCTTCCGGTGGGAGTACCTACACAAATGACGGAGAAACCATTACCCAAGCCAGCATTCCGGTAGGCCCGGCAAACGGATACATCCGGGCAGAAGTAGTAGACGAAAAAGGTAAACGTGCCTGGACAAATCCTATCATGCTGGCTGATTACTGATTACTGATTACGCGCTGGATGGACAGGATATACAGGATAAAAATGGGAATGGTAGTAGCTCAGAATTGTCGGAAATACGTCATCCTGAACTTGATTCAGGACCCATCTTGAGCGCATATGGGTGCTGAAACGAGGTCAGCATGACGTATTACTCGAAATACCAAACTCATTCGGACAATGATAAATCCTGAATATCCTGTCCATCTATGTCAATGAATATATTCTGGTGAACCCTATTTTCTTGATCTTCGACGCCGGATAAGCAAACTAATGCATCCAATTCCGAATGCAGCCAACGTTGATGGTTCCGGAACAACAGTTGGGTCACCCTTCACAAAATCATCAGGTTGTGCAAAAAGAATCGGATCCGATGCATCGCTGACTAGCAGGTTCCCATCCGTAGTAATACATATTCCCCGTGGATCAAATTTCAAAAGATCTGTCCCTGTTTTTAAATACGCTACTATAGAACCCTCACCATTCAACGCAAGGAGTGTTCCCAGTCCTCCGCCATACTGTGAATCTGTCGCGGAGACAAGTAACACCTGTTCATTAATTCCAAGATTTGAAAGAAATCCTTCAGGAGCCATCTCCATCTGCCGCAATCTTGTCTTCCCGCTTATGTTGATTGTCGCAAAATCAGCTATGTTACCAGATGAATCTACGGATACAATACGTGGACCGCTGGGATGAGTAGCATCGGTAGTGGCCTCGCTAACTAGTAGGCTGCCTCCTACACTTCCAAATCCTGCTGAAGCCACAGTAATTCCAAATGGATTCACATAATCAGCAGCAGGACCAGTAACGAAATTCACAAACTCAGTGGCATCGAAATCACCAGTTGCAGCATTATACTTAACTGATAACAGATAGCCTTGCTGGTCGGTAACGATCAGAGAATCGCCATAAATCACAGGATCGCACAGGTTCGATACACCACCCAGATGGTGATAATCGGTGAGTATTGGAGTGGCATTCTTATCAGAATCATACAGTGTCAAATAACTGTGTGGACCATCTGGGTCGCTGGTATAACCTGATACCAGATATTGTCCGGAATAATTACCCCATCCAGTGTTCGGAAGAAACAGTCCACCCAAAGGATGTTGAGCCAAATATGGATCGGCTGATGTCAGGAACTGGCTCGGGCTATTAGTAGTCTTGTCAATCATCCACACAGAACCGGAAGTCGTAAGGGTATTGCTGCCGGCATCAGGAATGAAATAGTTTCCACCATAGCTGCCATAACTCGAAGGAGCAATCGAAATACTCTCAGGTGTATACATTCCACTTGCAACAGTCGATATTGTCGCAAATACTACCTGGTTGAGTAAGAGAACAAGAACAAAACCTGTCGGAAGTGCTCGGAACAATCCCCTAAGCAACAATCCAACCTTTTCTTTCGCATTCATGGTGTACATCTCCTTGGTTGTAAAGTCCAACAATGCACATTTACCCAGTAATGGTACCAGCAAGATTTATGCCAATCTGTGCAAAAAAGGATAATATACACCGAAATATCTTAAATATTTACGCAACACACGTCTGTATACACATACATCCAACACCTTATGTTCTCATGATAAGGTATATACACAAAATGAATCGCAATAATCTCTGACAAAAATAGTGCATGTTCTCTTGTTTAATTCGTGAAAAGTGTATCAAGCAGTTGTTTTGATACTGTCTTGCAATACACAACATGGTCTTACGCAGTCTTCTTCAGTAAAACCACACACTCAACGCAGAAGATGAGAGCCATTGCAGCAAGCACGGCAAAAAGGACAAAACCGGCTTGCTCCCATAGCCGACTGTGTCTAATTACCTCTCCAGCTACAAGGTAGAGCAGATAGCCATATTCAAGCGCGCCGGTTGGTCTGCTGAACTTGGTGTCAGCTAAACCTTCATTGCCTTTTGAAGTATGTACAAAGAAAACCAGCAGTGTCATCAACATTGTGATATAGATCACTGCAAACTGATATGTGGGAATATTTCCCGTCGCGTAGAAAGCAATGTATACCGAATGAATGAGAACGAAATCAACAACACTGTCCAGGTCTTTGCCTGCCTGGGTCCACTCACCTCGCAGCCGTGCAATACCTCCATCAGCCAAATCACTCAGAACAGCCGCAGACGTCGCCCCCGCAGACAACCAGCCGATCTTTAGCGCTACCCCGGCAATAATAACCGGCAGCAGTAACAACCGGGACAATGTAAACATCACCCCGATTGTCAACTTCAAAGGTTGATCAGTCTGCTTCTCCATTGAATACCTTCAGACAGTAATGGCATTCACAGCATATTTATATTCGTCCGGCTTATCCATATCATATGCAAGAGCCGCGTCACTGGCATATATAGCACGTCCCTTGCACTTGATTATTGTATTACATCTCTTCTCAATATGTGCCACAGTCAGGCGTCCAAAGAGAAACCGCAGAATAAACCCGAGTCCTAGAATGCGCACCATGCCCAGCTGGCTCTTGCGCATTGAAAAGATATTCTCAATCAGAGAGCGACTCTTAATAACAGCCTCAGGATTCACAAGAAACGCACATCCCATTGTCCATTGACCATCAACCAAATGAACATACTCAATTTCTGCACCTGGAAATCTGCTTTCAAATTCTTCCCGTCTGACCAGTGGTACACAGAAATCAGCCTCAGGATCACAAGAACCGATAAACTTCACAATTGCTTCCGGTGTCAAAAAGGGCAGGTCTGTAGCAACGATCAGCACGCGGTCTGCGTATTTTCCGTCTGTACTATGCAGCCACTCCAGACCCCGTATAATATTTGCCGGACCGGAATCTCCTCCCTCAGACAGTACAACATCTGCAGCCTTGGCAGCAGGATGTGCAGCAATTTCATCAGGACCAACCACCACAATACGTCCAATACAATCAGTATCCCGCAATGTCTCGATTGAATGCTCCAGCACTGTCTTGCCATTAAAAGATATCAAAGCCTTAACTTCAGCTCCAGCTTCTATTGCGAACTCACCATATATACGCCCACCCGCCGGTAAAACCACATCAACTTTCACTGAGGCACCACTTTCTTTCTGCGCTGAATCAATCTATCGACTCCCACAACTGAAAATCCTGCAATAATACCTATCAATGCGCCAGCCAGTGTATCAATCGGATAGTGCATCCCAAAATAGGGTCTGGAATAGCAGGTCAAAACAGCAAATATGATCAATGGAATAGTCAATCTCCGCCACTGGTTCGATAATATTATAGTAGCCACGCAGACACTGTGGGCGTGTCCTGAGGGAAAAGATCCGCTGGTCCAACGCATACCAAACTGCCGAATCCCTTCCAGTGCTATATAAGGTCTGGGCCGGTCGAACAGCTGACCGACCGGATGAGCAATCAAGTTGTCCACTGCAATCATAGTTATCAGAAGAATAACAGCTGTCCTCCGATAACCAGGTTTACCCACGATCAACAAATACAAGCAAACAGCTAACCATATGGCTGCACACTCACCTGCAAACGCCACCGGAGCCAGAATCACATCCAAAAACACATTGTGATGCCCGTTGATCCAGAATAACACTTGCCTGTCCAGCTCAAACACCCGCAACCTCCAAAACCCCATATTGATCGTTTACAATACTGCAGCCAATCAGTAAAATCCTCCATTTGTAGCTGAACCGTATTCCAATTCGCTGAATTCATTCAGATCATGTATACTACAGCAATAACTATTCAGACAAAACAGCAATATGCGGAATATGCATTTGATTTACCCGCGTTCGGAAAACAATCAACCCAATTCCCCCTTGGCGAAGGGGGTAAGGGGGATTGATTCCCTTCTGCACAATTGTGTATCAAAGCGCCAACATTATTCTACCTTTGAATGGGAGCAGAGGGGATGTGAAAGCAACCCGCAAATCCCATCACATCTCTTCAAACAAGGAAGTTATTGGTATACACACACCGTTGGAGGCATATGCAATTATGGACAAGCACACTACCCAGCACCCGGTTGAACCATTTTTTGATCTAAGGGATATGCTACGGCAGTATATGATCGAGCGCAGCCTGCTGTGTATGGAACAAGCCAGACTCAGGGGAACCTCGTTTGGAGGAGAAGCCGGTTTTGAGGATTACAAGCGGATAGTCCGTAAACATGTGCAAAACATATATGGCGTGTTGCCTATAGGGAAGAATGCAGGACCGGTCAATGCAGAGATATCGAACACATTCGATGGCGATGGATACCGGATAGAGAACGTGCTGTTCGAATCTCATCCAGGCTGGCAGGTGTGTGCAACTGTGTTCATCCCAACCCAATGGCAGCCGCCTTTCCCTGCTATTGTTGTTCCCTGCGGGCATTCAGGCAGGGAGGGGATAAACTACAACGCTCCAGCACGCTATTTTGCAAAAAACGGGTATGTGTCGGTATTAGTTGAAGCTCCGGGTATGGGTGAAAAATGGCAGGGTAACAACCATTTTACAGATGGCATTCTACCTTACCTGGTAGGAGAAACCTCCAGCAGATATTTTATAGCTGACGCACTTCGTGCCATCGATTATCTTGAGACCAGACCGGATGTTGACATGAACCACGGTATAGCAATGACCGGAGTTTCGGGTGGTGGTGTCACTACCATATTCTCTGCCCTGCTGGATGACCGTATATCTCTTGCATCCCCCTCCTGCGCTGTTGCCCCTCTCTCTACACTTGATATAACCCAGTGCTATTCAGGCTGTCCCGAGAGTCATATGTGGAGGAGATATGCTAACCTGCTGGATGAAGCCGACCTTCTCTGTGCATTAGCGCCGACCCCGGTATTGATGATGACCGGAGCGCTCGATGAAGTCTTCCTTATCGACGATGTAAAACCCCTGATGCACGAAGTTAAAACATACTACGAGGAATACGGCTCCGGTGATAGATTTGAGTCATATATCGATGATAAAGGCCACTGCTATTCGCTGACCCAGGCAAGGGAGTTCATTGAATTCACGAATAGAATGCTCCTGAATAATCCAGAAAGGCATATCATTGAGCCAACCGAAGCCGATGAAATCTGCGATCCACCCGAACACTTGAGAGCTAATCCGGACAAAAGCGCCAACATGCATTCACTAACAAAGATCCGGGCTGATGAACTGGAGGAAGAACGCGTAAACTCTACTGAGGGCATTCAGGAGGGAATCAGGAAACTGCTTGGAGTCGGAGAATCTGTGTTCATCCCGGATTCCAGGTCCGGCAATCCTTTCAGAGCATTCAGCCACATCTGGCAGCAGGTGATGCTCTGTCCTGAAGCTGGAATCGAACTACCGGCTACTCTGCTCTTACCTGTTGATGGCTCCTCCCGGGCCATTTTACATATAGACGATGCAGGCAGAAACAGACTTCTGGACAGGCAGGGATTCTTGACTGCTGCTGCAGGATATCTGGAACCTCCGGAGCTCAGTTCCACAATCATGACTGTTGACCTGCGTGGATGGGGAGATACAACGCCTGCAGTCTACCCGTATGATCTGGTCTCCTGGGGCGGAGTCGACCGTTATCTGGCCCACACAAGCGCAGCGCTGGGTGATCCACTCATGTATATGCGTGTCCGGGACGCACTCGGAGCATTAGCCTATCTGCGAAATCAGCAAGGCATAGATCCAGGCAAAATTGTGTTGACAGGCTGCGGCTTGGGAGGAGTTGTAGCTCTGATAGCTGCTGCAGCTGATGGAAATGTAGAAGGAGTAATTGTCTGGGATACACTGGTCAGTTTCAAGTCACTGATCGATGTAGATGACTTCGCCTGGCCCGCAGAAGCAGTCATCCCCAACGTTCTCCTGCACTTCGATCTACCGGAGCTTGCCGAATCCCTCCCAATGCCGGTCAAGATAATCAATCCACTTGGCGCAAAAAAAGAATCAATGGAAGATCAGATAGCTGCAATGAACGAAAACAGCGGATGTGAACTTTACTATCTTACGGAAGAAGCATCAACAATAGGAAAAGTGATACAATCATTCATAACAGGTATATAATTACGCTCTTTGAGTTCCAAATAGTTGTAGCTAAACGCAGTCCGTTCGTGCTGAGCGATTCAAACAACTAATGTTCGGAAGTCGAAGTAGGAATGGACTGCGCGGCGGTCAAAAAAGGAGATTATTATGCCATTTTGCCCTGAATGTAAATATGAATACAGAGCAGGTATTACCAGTTGCCCGGACTGTGATGTTGTCCTGGTCGAAAATCTTCCAGATGAACCGGAAACTGGAAGCTATCAAGCAGGCAGAGATGAACATGCCAATGAAGGAATCGTTTCGATTTATTCAACCAATGATGAAGCTCAAGCAGCTCATATTAAAGAACTCCTGGAAGCATCCGGTATAGAAGCAATGGAACAGTCCGGAATGACATTCTACGGTAAACCATTGCATGACTTGGCATATGGAAAGCTCTTTGTTTTTGAATCCGATGCTGAAGAAGCCAAACGAATAATCGAACTCGCTGCAGAGGCTGAAGAAGACTAAACCAAACTCACAATTCCAACATCCAATATCCAACTTCCAAATATAAGGAGACAATCATGCCATTTTGTCCTGAATGTGAATATGAATACAGAGAGGGCATTACCACATGCCCCGATTGCAACGTAGCACTGGTTACCAGTCTGTCGACTGTGGATGAACCGACAACCGCCGAAACCAATGAAGAATTGGTTTCTGTATATTCCACAGATAGCCAGATTGAAGCAAATCTTGTCAAAGATATGCTGCGGGCATCCGGTATTGAGGTTTTTGAAATGCCTGATGGAAGCTTTGCAGGAGCCCTGTCAAATGCCGAAGTCTTCGTCCTTAAATCAGATGAACCACAGGCTAAAAAGCTAATAGAAGAATCACAAGACCCAAAAAACACGCACTTTGAGTACTAGATCGAATCTGTTCGTGAACATTGTCATTCTAAACGCAATGGAGAATTTACTTTTGAATTATTTGCTGTTAAGCGATTCTTCACTGCGTTTAGTATGACAATAACTCGTTGATGTATAGCCTATTTGGAGTTTACCGGCATGTTTGAATCGAGTATCATTTTTGCACTCGTAAGCCTGGCTTTCGGGGGGATAAATGACTTCGTGTTCAAGATGCAGGCCAACGGCAACAGCCGCTGCGGGCAGTATCTGGCTGTAGTCGGAGCAGTATGGATGGTGGTCTTCTCAATCCCTGGTTTGATCCATGGTAACCCGCACATAAGTATAGTCGCCGTCAAATGGGGGTTGATAGTCGGTTTTGTGGCAGTCATTGCCAACTACCTCCTTATAAGAAGCCTGCGCAGCCTGGATGCCAGTGTAGGGGTGACTATTTACCGCCTCAACCTGCTGGCAGCAACAATCATCGCCATTTTATTCCTTGGAGAATCCCTTACCCTTACCAAAACCCTTGGCGTAATAGCAGCCAGCGTTGCAGTCCTGCTGTTCTCATCAAACAAAACCGAACACAAATCATCAGGGTTGCAGTGGGCAATGGGATTAGTCTTCCTTGCAAGCCTGCTCAGAGCCTGCGTTGGTATCGGATACAAGCTAAACTCCAGAGAGTTGGCTGCTTTACCTCACGCTCAGTCTGCCGGCCAATCAGAGTGGTTCCTTGCCATACAGGGACTTGTTTGGCTGGTAGTAGGACTGATCGTAATGAAACTCGAAGGTGAGACAGGACTTGAACGCAAGAGCCTTAACTACGGTGTATTAAGCGGACTGTTGATCTGCGGACTGGTCTGGTTTTTCAACAAGGCAATGGCTCTCGGAGACGCCAGCGTAGTGATACCGATATCCCAGATGAGTTTCCTGGCAACAGCGCTGCTTTCGTGGGGATTCATAAAAGAAAAGTTCAGCGGTCTGAAACCCATCGCCCTTGCAGCATCAGTTGCAGCTATTTTTCTGCTCAGTAGATCGTAACCATTGGTAGATTATGATGAATATTGTCCATAACCTGCGAACAATTTGTATCACTGCAGCTCTACTGGCACTCGCTAGTAGCACAAATGCACTGCAGGTCGAATTGCATCCAAATGGTCCGAATGATATGGGAGAAGGCCCGACAGTAGAGACGGACTTATATGTGCCGGGTGGTCTGCCTGATGTACTCGGACTCAATGTCGGTCAGCCAAACACCCTGACCCGTAATGACCGCACATTGGTAAGATTCGACATCTCCCACCTGGCACTGGAATCAAACATAGCTCCACGCTTAATAAAGGCTGAACTGCGGTTTACCATAGATGCATCATACTTCAGAAATGTCCCCACGCAGATTGAAGTCTCCAAACTGCCGCACGATACAGTGGGCGGATTAGTTGGGACCGATCTGGTAAGGGAACCTGCTGCAATCGTTAAGATACTCGAAATAAAAGTCCCGCATCCAGACGAATATAAGCTTGATGTCACCAAAGCCCTCCGCAGCGACCTTGTAAAAGGACGCAAGTTCACTTCATACAGGTGGCGCAATATCACAGCCGAAGCCAAGGGCAATACATTCCTGGACCCGTGGTTTGTCCGCGTAGTAGCAAACCCCCAGAACCTGCCGACTCTGACACTGACCTTCAAGGAAGAAGGTAAATCAAAGTGATATCAAAGCGCACACGCATATTGGTCCAATTCATATTCATTTTCGCATTGCTGATTGTTATCGCTCAATCATCTCATGCCCTCACGCTGGTTAAAAACGGCAAACCACAGGCTGTAATTGTAATCGATGCCCAGGCAGCAGATTCTGTTAAGCTTGCGGCAAATGAACTGCAGTCTTACATCCAAAAAGTCTCCGGCGCCCAGTTGCCGATCTTAACCGACACATCAACCATTTCTCCCTCCCAGGCACTTATCTTCGTAGGTGAAAGTGCAGGCACACGCGAACGAGGTTTTGTTTCAACAGACCTAAAACCCGATGGCTACCATACAACAATTACTAAACAATGGATTGCCATCCTGGGACACGATTATAATGGAACTCCGGTTTATGGATACTGTAATCCCTGGCAATACAACGAAGTCTACAACCCTAAGCTTAAGCTCGGAGCATTTGGTGAAGCAGGAACCCTTTACGGTGTCTACCATTTTCTGGAGGATGCCTGCGGAATCCGATGGTATATGCATGGCAAACTGGGTGAGGTAGTTCCGTCAAAGAAGACAATCACTTTCCCTGAAGGCAAACTGGACCAGTCACCTGATTTCGGCTATCGCTATCCCTGGTTCTGCGATTTTGACCTGGCTCCGGATGAAGCGCTGTGGTACCGAAGAACAGGTTTCGGTTCCCCTGCACCAGTGCAGATAATGCATTCGTTCGACCTTCTACTTACTGCCCATCCTGAATACAAAGAAACCCATCCCGAGTATTTCGCACTGATCGGCGGACAGCGGGATTTCACAAACCTGTCCACAATGATAGGCAATGGCAACCTGTGCCTCTCGAATCCGGATGTAGCCAAAGAATGGATTGCCTACATATGCGATTATTTCGCAAAGCATCCCGAACACAAAGTATTTCCGGTTGCTCCCAATGATGGCATGGTCAAAATATGCGAATGCGACAAATGCCAGGCACAGATCTCCCCCGAACTCGGGCCATCAGGCAAGTTCTCAAACTACGTCTGGAAGTTCGTAGACACAGTAGCGCGAGGAGTCGGTGAAAAATACCCGGATCACCTGGTAGGCTGTATTGCCTATTCGAACTATAACGCACCTCCCAGCAACATCGAGCACCTCAGTCCTAATGTAGCCGTAATGATCTGCAAGTCCAGAGGCTCCTATACGGATCCCACCTACCACCAGAGAATCCAAAAAGCCACAAATGACTGGCACAAGAAAGCAACCAACCTGTATTTCTGGGAGTATTATCTGTATTCCTGGCCGCCCTGGCGCGCACTGCCCGTTGCGTTTCCGCACATTATAGCCAATGACTTAAAATCGCTCAAAGGTATAAGCAAAGGTGAATTCATAGAATCTGAGTCAGTCATGCCAGGTGGAGCAAAACCAGGGGATCCCTGGGGACATATCAACTATCCCGGCATGGCCCATTTGAATCTCTACGTCACCGCCAAATGCCTCTGGAATGCCGACACAGACGTAGATAAACTGCTGGATGAATACTTCACCCTCTTCTATGGACCAGCAAAAAAAGATATGCAAAAGTTCTGGACAGAGACCGAGACTATCTGTAATAAACACACCGGTGGATACCCGATCAACATCCTTACCTCAGCGCGAATTCAATCGCTCAACACATGTCTGGAGCAGGCAAAACTGCACACAATAAAAGGCAGCCTTTACCGGCAGCGGGTGGAGCTTATTGAATCAGAATTCGCCAAAGGCCGCGCCAAAATGTTCGGCACCGAAAACCGCAAACTTCCGGAACTGGTCATCAAACCCAGCGCTTCCATCGTCCACCTGGATGGCAACCTGCGCCAGCCTGTTTGGAAAGACTCCGAGTCTATCGGTCTCATAAACAAAGATGGCAGCCCGTCAGACATCTCAACCCTGGTCTTTGCTGCCAGCGATCCTGAAGCACTACTCTTTACTTTCATTATGAATGAACCGGATATGTCAAAGTTGCAGGCCCGCTGCACTAAACGAGATCAAATGACGAAACCCGGAATGTGGGAAGATGATTCCGTAGAGATATTCCTGAGTCCCAGCGCTGCAGACCGCAGGGATTGCTTCCAGTTCGTAATAAACTCCAAAGGTGTGCTGCTTAACCTGCATCGCACCGATATCGCCGAAGGCAAAAACGACTACAAATGGAACAGCCATACGCAAACCAAAGCCTGGCAAGAAGCCAACCGCTGGATACTGCAGGTCCGCATCCCGTTCAAAGACTTGGGCATCACGCAGCCTTATGCAGGCAAGAAACTCTCAGCCAATTTCTACCGCAACCGCTACTGTGGAACTTCAGAAAATCAGACCTGCTGGTCCCCAATCTCAAGCACACCAAAATACTCCCCCAACCTGTTCGGCACCATCACACTGGGAGGGAATTAGATGACCACAATATATACAGATCATCCCTTTCCGTGTATTCAGTGTATTCCGTGGTTAACATCCCCCGACCTGTTCGGAATTATCACAGTGAAAGGATATCAGATGACAATATTATCTGTAAATCATCCCTTTCCCTGTATAGTCCGTGGTAAAAATCATTCTGGAGGCTTATTATGAATATTTGCTATAAACATTCACTCTGGTTTGCTGCCATTCTCGTGTTGGCAACCAGCTGTGCAATCGCAACAACAGCCACCCTAAAACCCGGTGGACCGGAAGACATCGGCAGCGGGCCTACTGTGCTTACTCATCTGTATTCACCAGGTGGATTGGGAGGACTTGGATACATCCTCGGTCAACCAAATACCCTCACCCGCAATGACAGGGTGTTAGTCCGGTTCGATATCTCCAAGCTACTGCTGCAACCCAAAGCTGCCGGCAGGCTTATGCATGCAGAAATGAAGTTCAAAATGGATGGTGCATATATCAGGGACATCTCATCGACAGTTGAAGTCACTCACCTTGCACTCGATACAGCTGGAGGCCTGGTAGGCACTGACATGGTCCGCGAACCTGCACCGGTCGTAGGAAAGCTCCAGGTAAATGAGCCAAAGATCGTGAAATACACTCTGGATGTTACCAAATTCGTCCGCAGCGATCTTGCGAAAGGCCGTAAATTCACATCCTACCGCTGGCGGGATCTGACAGCAGAGGAGAAGGGAAACACATTCCTCTCCCCCTGGTTTGTCCGTCTGGTTGGAGATGCATCAGATATGCCGACCCTTGAACTTACTTTTGAGGATGGGAGGAAAGCCAAATGACTTTCAAACAGTCTTCTGTAATAATTGCACTTTCCATACTTATGGTTTGCGCTATAACTCAGTCAGTCTCCGCCCTGACACTGGTCAGAGCAGGAAAACCTCAGGCAGTAATCATTGTTGACGATAAAACTGCAGATACTGTAAAACGTGCTGCCAACGAACTGCAATCCTATGTAAAGCAGGTATCCGGCGCCCTGCTGCCGATCATAAGCGATGCATCCGCTGCTCCATCCTCACAATCACTTATCTTTGTAGGTGAAAGCGCAGGCACACGTGAACGAGGACTGGTCTCTACAGACCTGAAACCGGACGGATATCACGCAGTAGTCACAACAAAATGGATGGCTATCCTGGGGCACGACTACAGCGGCGTCCCTATCTACGGTTTCCGCAATCCCTGGAGATACCAGGAAGTCTACAACGAGGATCTCAAACTCGGAGCGTTCGGAGAAGCCGGAACCTTATATGGTGTCTACCACTTCCTGGAAAATGCCTGCGGTGTCAGATGGTATATGCACGGTAAACTCGGTGAAGTGGTTCCATCCAGAAAAACAATCACTATCGCAGAAGGTAAATATGACAAGGCCCCGGATTTTACATACCGATATACCTGGTTCTGCGATTTCAACATTGCACCGGATGAAGCTCAATGGTTCCGTCACATAGGCTATGGAGCACCAGCGCCAGTTCAGATCATCCATTCATTCGACTTATTGCTCTCTACACGTCCCGAACTAAAGGAGACCCATCCCGAGTATTTTGCCCTGATCGGTGGTCAGCGGGACTTTGCCAACCTGTCCACGATAATAGGCAATGGCAACTTGTGTCTATCCAATCCGGATGTAGCCAAAGAATGGATTGCATATATCGATGACTACTTCACAAACCATCCCGAGCAGAAAGTTTTTGCCCTTTCTCCAAATGATGGTATGGTCAAAATCTGCGAATGTGCAGACTGCCAGGCCCAACTCTCTCCGGAACTTGGAGAGACCGGAAAGTTCTCCAACTACATCTGGAGATTCGTGGATAAAGTGGCCCGTGGTGTAGGTGAGAAATTCCCGGATCGCCTTGTAGGATGCATTGCCTATGAATCTTACAATTCACCTCCGAATAAGATAGACAAACTCAGCCCCAATACGGCTGTAATGATCTGCAAATCCAGGGGATCATACACCGATGCCGAATATCACAAAAAAATGGACGCAGCCATCTCCAACTGGCGCAAGAAGACAGTCAACGTCTACTGCTGGGAGTATTATCTGTATTCCTGGCCGCCCTGGCGTGCTCTGCCGGTTGCATTCCCGCACATTATTGCTCAAGACCTGAAAAAGATCCGTGGACTGAGCCAGGGTGAGTTCATAGAGTCCGAGTCCTGCCAGCCCAGCGACGAACCCGGACAGACCTGGGGACACATCAACTACCCTGGAATGGCCCATTTGGACCACTATATCACTGCCAGATGTCTCTGGGATGCCGACACGGATGTCGATAAACTGCTGAATGAATACTACACCCTGTTCTACGGACCCGCGCAGAAAGACATGAAGCAGTTCTGGACCCTTACCGAATCCATCTGGAACAAAAAAACTGACGGATACCCGATCAACGTCTATACATCCGCACACATCCAGGAACTCAACAGCTGCCTGGAACTGGCTAAACAGCACACTGCCAAAGGAAGCGTATATCGGCAACGAATAGAGCTGATTGACAATGAATTCGCCAAAGGCCGCGCAAAAATGTTCGGCACCGAAGGCCGTAAGCCGCCGGTAATGACAATCAGGCAGAACGATTCCATAGTCCATCTGGGTAGCAACCTTATGCAGCCTGCCTGGCAAAACTGCAACTCAGTCGGGTTCATCAACAAAGACGGCAGCCCGTCCGACATCGCTACATTACTATATGCAACATCAGACCCGGAAGCGCTGCTCTTTACATTTATTTCCAACGAACCCAGCATTACAAAGCTAAAAGCTGCTGCAACCAAACGCGATCAAATAACCAGACCCGGACTCTGGGAAGATGATTCTGTTGAACTCTATCTCTCCCCCAACCCGGACAACCGCAGCGATTGTTACCAGTTCATAGTAAACTCAAAAGGTGTTCTGCTGGACATGCACAGGTCTGGAATTGCAGTCGGTAAAAACGATTCCAAATGGAACAGCCACGTACAGACCAAAGCCTGGAAAGAATCCGACCGCTGGATTGTGCAGCTGCGAATTCCTTTCAAAGACCTGGGGATAACAGAACCATTTGCAGGTAAAAAACTGGCTGCCAACTTCTACCGCAACCGCTACTGCGGAAAATCAGCCACCCAGTCCTGCTGGGCCCCAATCCCAACCACCCCCAAATACTCCCCGGACCTATTCGGGACACTAACCATCGGGGGAGAATGAAGGGATTTTTGACAAGATTAACAAGATTAACAGGATAAACAAGCTATAAAAATCGGATAAAAACTGGGTCTGAGAACTAGCCCCCGCCAATTCCCCCTTAGAAGGGGGGCAGGGGGGATGTGAACCGACTGTTGCAAAATGCATCGGTATCAGAGCGAAGGGGATACCAACCAATCGGTATACCAGATTACCCAAGTCCCCGAAGCGTCGATGCCGATGCACCAGCTATGATGAAGCGACAATCCACTTCCCCCTTGAAGAAGGGGGTTAGGGGGATTGATTCCCTTCTGAATAATTATAGATCGGAATCGACAACTCAAACTCTATACACCCATCCCTGATAATCCTGTCTATTATATAATATGGAGAATGAAAAAAATGCTCAAACATCTGTTTTTTGGAGTAGTGCTTATGTTATCAACAGGCATATCTGCATCTGCTGTAAATCTTGTCTCAAACGGCAAACCTACTTCGTTTATCGTGCTGGGTAAAGACTCAATTCCCGCCGAAAAAACCGCCGCGACTGAACTGCAGAGCTTCATCAAACAGATCTCCGGAGCAGAAATACCCATTGTTGAAACCGCACAGAAAGACGCCAAACGCTGCCGCATATACATCGGACAGACTTCTCCAGTTAAGCGTCTATTACCTGGCACCAAATGGGATTCCCTAAAATACGATGGCATCCTGATCAAGTCTGTTGGAAACGACCTGATAATCTCAGGTGACAGACCTCGAGGCACACTGTACTCTGTTTATACCTTGCTGGAAAACCTCGGTGTAAGATTCCTTGCACCGGATGAGACAATCATACCGTCAATGAAAACCATTTCATTGCCTCTACAAAACGCCCTGTATGTCCCTTCTTTGCGATACAGGGAAGTTACCTACAAGCGTGTTGTAAGGCAGAACCCGATATTCTGCGCAAGACTCAAGCTAAATGGTCACCATAACGAAATACCGGTTGAGTATGGTGGAAACCTGAGTATTATTGGTTTTGTGCACACATTCGATCAATTTATGCCAGTCGACAAATACATCGGCGCACATCCTGAATGGTTCAGCATGATCGGAGGCAAGCGAGTTGGCGGACAGTATATTGGCCAGTTGTGCTTGACCAATCAGGAGATGAAGAAAGAGTTTACCAGGCTGGTCCTGGAGCAGATCAAGAAGAAACCGGAAGCCGGTCTTATCTCTGTCTCCCAGAACGATGGTGGCCAGCCGTGCGATTGTCCGGACTGCAGGGCTGCAATTGCAAAGCTGGGGAATCAGTCCGACTTGCTGGTGCGGTTCGTAAACGATGTCGCTGCCGAGGTTGAAAAGCAGTATCCGGACTTCCTGGTAGAGACTCTTGCATACACATACACCCGCAAAGCCCCCTTGACCGTTCGTCCTAGAAAGAACGTGCTGATCCGGCTTTGCAGTGTAGAATGCGATTTTTCAAAGCCGCTGGACTCCGAAATCAACAAATCTTTTATGGATGACTTCAAAGCCTGGAGTGCACTTACAGACAAGATGTTTGTCTGGGACTACACGGTAGGGTTCGGAAACCTTCACCTCCCCTACCCTAACACCCAGGTCCTGGCTCCTAATGTCCGCACATTCCTGGCGCACAAAACAGTAGGGCTCCACGAACAGGGAGATATGTATAATCCCGAAGTCTCTCTGCAGCCGCTGAAAGCCTATCTGCTGGCAAAACTCCTCTGGCAGCCTGACATTGATCCGGACAAAGTAACCCGGGAGTTCCTGAACGGTTACTACGGCGCAGCTGGTCCATATCTATATGACTATGTAAAGCTCCTGGAAAAGGCAGTTCTAGACAATCCCATATACCTGCAATGGTGCCAGACAACGACTCCATACTTAACCAGTGATGTCCTGGTCAAAGCGTTCCAGCTCTTCGACAATGCAGAAAAGGCAGTTGCTGGTGATCCAAAGCTTCTAAAGCGTGTTGAAATCCAGAAGCTGGCAATCGAGCAGGCATGGTTCCGGACACCGATCAAAGTGCGCGAAATTGCTCGAAAATCCCTGGCAATAGACGATGCCCAAATGCTGGACACTTACATAAAACTGGCCGAAGAAACCAGCAATGTTTTCTACGGTGAAGGCATTAAATTTAAATGGGACGATGTAAAACTGTCTGCAATCGGTGACACTCAACCGATATCCGGCCCTGTTCCTGAAAGAGTAAAAAACCTGCCTGCAACAGACTGGAAAGAGATCCGCCTAAGCCGCGCATATCTTTCAAGAGCTGATTTAGCATCAGTAGTCGATGACCAGCAGGCCTTGACCGGCAAGGCAGTCAAAGCTGTCGGATCAACACTTGAATGGGCAGTCCAGTTCAATATCTCTCCATTTGATATAAAAGACTTCAGCAAAGCTGAGATCATATTCAGCATCAAATGCACAAACCGCGCACAATCAGGACATGCATTCTCAGCCGGAGTCTATGATGTAGCCAGCCAGAAGATGTTCCCGGAGAAAGCCTACAACCTGCAGGACATCAAAGACAACAACTATCACGAATACAGCGCCGGCACATACGACCTCCACGAAGGTATGTATATCTACCTCGCCCCACCCGGAGACGCCAAATTATTGGATGCTGTGTATATCGACAGAGTATATTTAGTGAAGGTAAAATAGCAACCTGATCATATCAGAAATCACGCCATCCCGAACCTGATTCGGGATCAATTCCGTAAATTCGGTGCTCAAATATTCCCCCTTTGAAGGGGGCTCGTGAACGTAGTGAACGAGGGGGATGTGATACAAGTGGACTATTTATTCATTGAGAATGGGGCTACTGTTAGCATATAATTCACATCTCCCTAACCCCTTCAAAGGGGGAATTGGGTAATGCGTTTTTACAACCAGTCCTCTAGTCGGGGATGACATGTATTAGGAGTTTTATTTCCATGCTTAAATCCTTGATCATCGGAGCACTATTGATGTCATCCACGGCCTCATCCGCAAGTAATCTCGTTTCAACCGGTAAACCATCCTCAGTCATAGTCCTCGGAGCAGATGCCAGCCCCGCAGAAAAGACCGCAGCAGCAGAACTCCAAAGCTTCATCAAACAGATATCAAAAGTAGAGATCCCAATCGCTCCAACCGCAGAATCCAGCGCAACCCGCGGTCGAATATTCATAGGGCAAACTTCAATAACAAAAGCACTCATTCCCGACTTCAACTGGGATTCTCTCAAACACGACGGCATACTAATCAAACGTATAAATAGCGATCTTATACTGGCTGGAGACAGACCCCGCGGAACTCTCTACGCTGTGTATGAGTATCTGGAGAGCCTGGGTGTAAAATTCATTGCACCGGATGAAACTATCATCCCCAAACACTCCACAGTCCCCCTGCCAAAAGCTGACAAACTATACGTCCCAAAGCTTCGCTACAGGGAGATCACCTACACCACAGTAAAATGGCAGAACCCAATCTACTGTGCAAGGCTAAAACTGAGCGGTTACTATCACAGGATCCCCGAGGAATATGGGGGTAACCGCAGCATAATAGGATATGTTCACACGTTCGAACAGTTCCTCCCGCATGAGAAATATTTCAAAATCCATCCCGAATGGTACAGCGAAAGAGACGGCAAACGGGTAGGCTCAGACATAGTCAGTCAACTCTGCCTGACTAATCCTGAAATGAAGCAGGAACTGATCAAGGTTGTCCTGGATGAGATCAAGCATGAACCGAGTGCTGGAATGATCTCAGTCTCCCAAAATGATGGAGGCAAGCCCTGCGACTGCGCCAGCTGCAGAGCAGAAGTAGCAAGACTGGGAAATCAGTCTGATCTGCTGTTACAGTTTGTAAACGATGTCGCTGCAGCCGTAGAGATTCAATATCCGAGCTTCCTGGTTGAAACTCTGGCATACGAATACACCAGGACTCCTCCCAAATCCGTCAAACCGGCCCACAATGTCCTGATCAGACTCTGCACCACCGGCGACTGTTCAAAACCGCTTAACTCGCCTGCCAACAAGGCCTTTATGGATGACCTTGCTGCCTGGAGTGCGATCTCGGACAATCTGTTTGTCTGGGACTACGTTGCAGGCTTTGCCAATCTCCACCTGCCATTCCCAAATATCCACGTGCTTGCTCCAAACATAAATACGTTCATCGAATACAAATCCGTAGGTGTCCACGAGAATGGTGACTTCTTCAACACCAGCGCATCTATGCAGCCTCTGAAGATTTATATAATGGCCAAACTCCTCTGGGATCCATCTCAAAACACAGACAAACTCACAAGATAGTTCATGGATGGATATTATGGTCCCGCAGGCAAGTGTTTATACAACTACACAAAACTCCTGGAAAAAGCAGTGCAGGACCATCCGACCTACCTCAGATGGAGCAATATCACGACCCCATTCATGACATCGGATGTGCTGTCGAAGGCTTTCAAATTGTTTAATGATGCAGAACAATCAGTCTCAAATAACCCAAAACTCCTGAAAAGAGTAAAAATGCAGAGACTCTCTCTGGAACAGGCCTGGGTCCGCTCCCCATTGAAAGTCCGGGATGCAATGCGACCCATAGCCCACACCGACGATGCCAAAATGGTTGACGACTACATAAAACTGGCTGAAGAGACCGGCAATGTATTTATGTATGAACAGGGCCGAATGGACTGGAACGAACTGAGGTCTGCAGCAGTCGGGGACACCATAGCCAACACCAATCCAGTTCCCGAAAGAGTCAAAAACCTCCCGAAAACAGACTGGAAAGAGATAAGGTTGGGCAGAGTAAGTCTGGCAGCTCCATTGGTAGCCACAATGGTAGACGACCCCGAGGCAGTATCCGGAAAAGCAGTCCGACTGGACGGTTCCAGTTCCACCTGGGCAGCCCAGTTCTTCCTTACCCCGTTCGACCTGAGAGACTTCAACCAAGCCGAAGTAATAGTCAGCATAAAATGCGCCGACAAAGCCCAAACAGGCAAAGCCTTCACCATAGGCCTCCACAACCTCGCCGAAAACATATTCATGCCCCACCACGAGTTCACTCTGGAGGAAGTCAAAGGTGATGGTTATCAGGAATATGTGGTCGGCACATTTGATCTTAAGGAAGGTATGTATATCTTTGTTGCACCACCCGGAGATGCAAAATTGCTCAGCGCGATGTATATTGATAGGGTTTATTTGGTGAAGAAGAAGTGAATGGCTAAATTATCAATAGAGGATGTTATCAATATGAACCGATACAGTCTGCCTGTTGGTCCTGAAGGAGAATATGAACCGGGCTCACGAGGCAAAGTTCTTAGGAATCGAATGGGTATAAAGAGCTTATCCCTAATACACAACATTGAAGATGCTGCCCTGTATTATATAGAAAACTCATATTTCGAATCAGACACTATGTCCTCAGAAACATGCATCACTGCTGAAATGATATGCACGATGCACAGGCACTGGCTTGGAGAGATTTATGATTGGGCTGGCAAGTATCGCACAGTAGATATGTCAAAGGGCAGTTTTAGTTTCCCGCCTGCATATTTAATATCCCAAAACATGTCAGCGCTAGAGCGTGATGTGTTGTCGAAACACACTCCGTGCAGAGGTAAAGCAATTGAGGATGTAAGTATGTCTCTTGCGATAGTTCATGCAGAATTGCTGCTGGTTCATCCGTTCAGAGAAGGTAATGGCAGGATAGCGAGGTGGCTGGCTGACATAATGGCAGCTCAGGCCGGGTTACCGCTTCCGGCTTATGGTTTCACAGGTAAAGGTTCAAAAGTGAATAGAGACAGATACTTGAAATCAGTAATAGCAGGTTATGGTCAGCACTACGAAGCTTTATCCTGCTTCTTTGCAGAAGCTTTAGAACGTCGATTGCCTGAGCTTTGATATTTCACTCTCTCACCAAGCGAACTGGGAGATGCGCCTTCGAATACAGATGAATCAAAGGTGTTCTCGCCCACCATCCTGTGTCGCGCTTCCCTGTTTCTCAAATACTCGTTAGACTCAGAAAGCGATGCCATATCGAATTCACCCATTCCTTTGCTTTATGATATTATACCACCATCAGCTTAAGGTTAAGGATAATCCTATGCAAAACCGCCTTGTTACTTTAGCTATTTGTCTCTGCTCATTATTTCCCTGCAAATGCATTGCTGCCACACTTTTTGCAGATGATTTCCAATATACAGATTCCCAGACAGCACAGAAAACCTGGGTGCCTTCTGAAGGGGCCATAGCTCCCCGTCCCTCCCTGTTTCAAGGCAAAAAATGCCTGATATTGCAGTCCTGGTTTACATCAAAAACAACCTCTGCTGCCTGGGATAGAAAAGTGCAGCTCGATTTATCTGATGCTACATATTTCAGTTTCCTGCTGAAAGTCGGAAGTGATTCTACCAACCGCAAAGTAACTCTCAGCTTCAGGAGTGGCGAGGGTGGATGGTTTCTGTGCGAAACGGCGCGCGTTTCTCCGTTTGCTAAAGCCGGTTGGCAGAAGATATTTTTGCTCAAAAGTCGATGCGGCAGCGTAGGTACCGGTGCTAACTGGAACGACATCCGCAGCATTCGATTTACAATTGAAAGCACCAAAGTACGAAACGCTTCAGATGAAGTAGCTGACTTGCGGATTGAGAAAGTGAGTGGGAATGAAAACCTGCTGGCAAACAGCAGCTTTGAAGTCTGCACTATCGAGAAACTACCGGATCACTGGGGGCCGGGTTACTGGGGAATGTCAGTTCCAAAGTGGACGCTGGATATGGCTTCCTGGCGAAAGCATTGGGGAGTCGATAACTCTGTCAGGCATTCCGGGAGACGGTCCCTGCGTATTATCAGTACCGGTAATGACGCAGCCGGCCAGCAGGCCTGGGCTTCCTGGCGTGATGTCGAATCAGGGGCTCCTTATACGCTGTCCGCATGGCTAAAGAGCGATAAACCCGATATGCCCGTTATATTGTTGGGTCAAACAGTCAAAGTGAATACTAAATGGGCCCGCTATTCGGCTACTGAAACTCAGACCTATTCTCCAACTATCGCTTATCTGAAACCTGCAGCAGAGGGAACTCTCTGGATTGACGATGTTCAGTTTGAAAAAGGCAGCACAGCTACCGAATATGCACCGTCAATCTTTGACAACACACTGACCGGGGAAGCTGTCCATAGAAATATACGAGATCTTCCTGCGTTAAAAACAACCCCTGGCGCAACCACGGCATCTGCAGCAGCAATAGATGAGCACCGCAGGTTCATGCTTAATGGTAAACCCTTTGTCCCATTTGCACCCGTATGTGAGAATTTACCAACACCCGACATGCTCAAAGATATTGCTGAAGCTGGTTTCAATTCTGTTTGCATAATCATCTACAACAATCAAAGCGTGGATGGACTGCAGAAATTCTTTGACAGTGCTAATGCTGTCGGGTTGATGGTCATTCCGGGTATGGCTAGAGGAGTTACTCTGGATACCCAGAGGCAGTTCATAATCGCCCTCCGGGACCATCCGGCACTGGCAGCTTGGTTTGTGTATGATGAGCCTATAGCAGATGATCCTATGCCCAAACCTGCCTATGATCTAGCTAAAGGACTCGACCCGAAGCATCCAGCTTTTATTAACTACCAACCGGACTGGTACATCCCCCCAGTTCTTACTGACAACGATATCGCCTGCCTGGATTATTACCCGTTACCCGGAAGGTCACCCTCAGTAATAGCTGACTGCGCAGACAGACTTGAGCATGTAGCAACACCTGCCGGAAAGCCCAGTTGGATAGCTCTCCAGGACTGTGGATACGCTTACTGGATTTCCCGGGAACCAACCGCTCCGGAAGAGGAATGCATGCTCTACATGTCCATAACCCATGGCATGAAAGGTTTCCTGTTCTTTGCAGCCAAACCTTTGAGTGTTGAATTATGGAAAGAAATGAAGCAACTCGCCTATGAAGTTAAAACGCTCTCACCCGTCCTGTATTCCACAGCATCAGCACCTGCATTCTCATCATTGCAGGGCTCGATTCATATAACTGCTAAACGATACCAGAACGACCTGTACATAATCGCAGTAAATGACCTGGCGATACCTGTAGATGCTTCTCTGACCCTTCCGGAAGGCCTCAATGGTAAACTGACACTACTATTCGAAAACAGATCGGTAAGCCTCAAGAATGGCAAACTCAACGACAAGTTCGCAGGCTACCAGCGCCACGTCTACAGACTTCACGAAAGAGTTCAGTTTACTGTGAACTGACCTACAGTCCGTTCGTGCTGAGTAGCGCAAAGCGCGTATCGAAGTATGAACGGACTTTAGATTCTCATAAAGCTGAACTGTTACAGACTTCACAAGGGACAAACAATATGATCACCAATACTTTGATATTACTGTCCGTAATCCTGCTCTGCTGTATTGGTTCGGCATTTTGTGAGGACCAGCGGCGAACTGGATATGTAGTTGATACCAGCGAGAACCCCTTCATTCTGACAAGTGAAGGCAAGGGATTCGGAGACCCGATGCCGGTTTACTGGGATGGGGTATGGCATCTGTATTCACTCAGCACCGATATTCGCACAGTCATCCACTTCACAAGCACAGACCTTGTCAAGTGGGTAGAGCACAAACCTGCAATGGTCGGAGAAGGCATCGCCACCGGCACAGTCGTACGCCACGAGAACAAATACCACCTGTTCTACACCGATTCCTCTTCGCAAACTATTCATCTGGTCACCAGCAGCAACCCTTGGGAGTTCGATTTCAGCAAAAACCGTCTGTTGCTGGAAGCAGATGGCAAAACATATCAAAAAGGCTGGTTTAGAGACTGCTATGTCTTCTATAACGAACAGGAAAAGCTCTGGTGGATGCTTATCGAAGGCCGCTCCCCGGAAGTCTGCACCGGATTATTCAAATCCAAAGATCTGCTCACATGGACACAATCTGAGCCGATGTTCAAGGACAAGGCCCGGGAGTTTGGCAGCTGTCCACAGATATTCAAGCAGGACAATCTCTGGTATCTTGCCATCCAGGACCTGGGCAATTGTTATTACACAGCTAATACACCATACGGTCCCTGGAAAGACCGTGGACAATACCTTAGCGTTATAGTTGAGGCAGCTTCGCGATTCGCAACTGATGGTAAACGCCAGCTTACCTGGGGATGGCTCTGTGATTGGGCAGCTAGACCAAAAGTTGAGATATTGTCCTATGGTGGACCACTATCCATAGGCAGGGAAATAGTCTTCAAAAAGGATGGCACTCTGGGAACCCGGCCTCTGCCGGAACTATTAATTGCAATCCGCAAGAAGAAAAACGACATAAACCTGGCATCCGCCAGAAAACTCTCCGGAGAATGGAATATCGATCTTGCTAAGCAAACACTAAAATGCAGCAGCGCGGGTGTGCTGGTATTCGACCTGCCAGTCCAAAATCCCAACTACTACTTTGAAGCTGAACTGGACCTCGGTTCCCCTCAAACTACCGTAAACATCATCACTAGATCCTCAGACAATACCGACCATGGCTACGGATTTGCTCTATCTCCAGCAGAAAAGAAAATCACCATACGAGATTTCAACTATGCCGCCGACCACAAAATACTCAATGACAAACCATACTCGTTCCCAAAAAGCAACAAGGTAAGATTACAGATATTCATATGCGACAACTACATGGAAGCCTTTATCGACAATCAGGAATGCCTGTCCGCACGTGTGGTAGATCACTCAAGCTATAAACTGGCGATTGAAACCACAGACGGACCGGTTAAGATAACCAAACCGTTCCTGCACTATTTTGCAGGACGGTAGTTTCCATAATACGAATTCGAAACATTCTTCAGAAAATCGGGACTGCGAGGTTGTTGAAAAAGTCGGTAATTTCAGTACTAAAGTTTCTGGAATGTATGAGTATATGATTCTAGCAACTGGGCAAATATCCCCCCTTTTAAGGGGGCTCGTGAACGTAGTGAACGAGGGGGATGTGACACACGTTTTATTCATTAGATACATACAAGATTTTTAATAGCCCAATTTCACATCCCCCCTTCAAAGGGGGAATTGGATGGTTCGTTTTTGCCGACTTTTTCAACATGCCCACTGCCACCTTTTAGTATCTCCCCGCACCTCCCGCGTGCCACATTCATTCCGTGTATTCAGTGTGTTCCGTGGTAATTTTTTCTATAAGAAACTGGACAGTTCTCAGCATTTGTGTTCAAATGTAGATAAAGCATCTCAACTACTCACCAGGAGTTCCTTCCCATGAAACTCATCTTTCTCATTCTACTTATTCTGTCAGCGACTCTACCTGCTATCTCTTCCACACGCAAATCTCCGGATTTTCTGTCTGTTAAAATCGAAGACACTTTCTGGTCGCCTAAACAAAGCATCTACAGGCACAATTCCATCCCGAATTCCTGGCAGTATGTGACGAAAGAGATCGAGGACAACGAAATCGCAGCTGGCTGGCGCAATGAAACCAGAGGCACTGATACTCCCTGGAACCAGGCCAATCTACACAAAGTTATGGAGACTGTAGCATACAGCCTCGGACAGGAAAATGATCCGGAACTTACCAGGAAAGCCGATTATATAATCTCTGCCATAGCAGCTGCCCAGCAGCCAAATGGGTATGTCAACGCCTTAATAACTGTCCGACATATGACCCCCTGGGAGAACCTGGACGGTCAGCACGATGGCTACGTCGCTGGTCATATGATCGAAGCCGCAGTCGCTTACTACGAATGCACCGGTAAGCACGCTTTCCTAGACGTTGCCTGCAAGATGGCCGACCACATATACCAGTATTTCATCGTCGAAAAGCATCCAGGCTACTGCGGACACGCTGAACTGGAACTTGCTTTAGTCAGGCTCTACAAGATCACCGGTCAAAAGAAGTATCTCGACCTTGCTAAGGACTGGATAGAGCGTAGAGGCGGTGAATGGACACGTTCCCGGCCATATGACAGGACATATTTCATGGACCAGCTCCCGATATCGCAGATGCAGGAAGTAACCGGCCATGCTGTCCGTTCGATGTTCTACCTGACAGGTGTTGCCGGGGTTGCTGCCGAGACCAGCGATAAAGTCCTTACAGCTGCAGCAAGAAGACTCTGGACAGACACCACAACTAGAAAGATGTATATCACTGGTGGAGTAGGTTCACTGGACAAAGATGAAGCCTTCGGTCCCGCATACGATCTGCCGAACAACAGCTACTGCGAGTCCTGCGCAGCATGTGGACTCATTTACTTTGCCTACAACATGTTCCTGCTGGATGGTAAATCCGAGAGTATCGATGTCCTGGAGCGCTCCCTGTACAACAACCTGCTGCATGCAATGTCACTCGATGGCAAAACAACCTACTACAAAAACCCATTAACAGACAAAGACAACCCCAGAAACAACTGCTGGGTCTGCTGCCCTCCATGCATCTCCCGAACACTCCTGGGCATGCAGAGATACATATATGCTTATTCAGACAATACCGTATACGTCAATCTCTACATAGGCAGCATAGCCACGGTCAACCTCAAATCAGGACCAGTCGAACTCTCACAGCAGACCAACTATCCAAAGGATGGCAGGGTCACCATCAAGTTCAACAAGCTCAAAGCCAGCAGGCTCGAACTCAAACTGAGAATCCCGGGCTGGTGCCGCAACTGGACAGCCTCTCTTAATAGCAAAACTATCTCAAAGCCCAAACTAGTGGACGGTTATCTCTGCCTGACACGTAAATGGTCAACCAGCGACACCATTACTCTGGACATGTCCATGCCAGTCGAACGGATTGAAGCCAACCCGCTGGTCAAACAGGACAACGGCATGGTAACCATTACCCGCGGCCCAGTAGTATACGGTCTTGAGGGCATAGATAATTCCGGCAACATAGATACAACCCTGGCGGCCAAACAAGAGTTCAAATCCGAATACCGGGCCGATATGCTAGGAGGAATCACCACCGTCACTGCAACCTACAACAACGGTAAAACACTGACCGCCATCCCGTTCTATGCAATGGCCAACCGTGAACTCAGTTCTCAATCGATCTGGATCAAACAAGACGGCAAATCCGAAAACCCGTTCGGATGGGATGGACTCCTTTACAGGCACTATAATCCATGAGATTCACCCTAATAATCGCATTAATCCTGGCAGTCAGCACGGCGCATACAGCGCCGCGTAGGATTGTCGGCATACATGATCTGCAAATAGTCTCAAGGCTCACCGGCACACCATCTCTCAACAACACTAACACGCAATATGAAATCGGCGGTACCGACCTGGGGATCCCGATCAGATACAAAAACAAGACCTACTTCCTGTTCGGAGACACATTTAGCGGTGAGGATGTCGATACCGGAGGAAACTGGCGCAGAAACACAGTAGCCTGGAGCAGTGACACCAATCTCTCGGATGGCATCAAATTCGATAACTTCGCAGTAGACAAAAAATCACTCCAGGCCAAGCAGGCATTCACCAGCAACATACCGCAAAATGTAGTAACCAACATCCCCACCGGTGGCATCACCGTCAAAGGCAGGATGTATGCATGGTTTATGAACGTCACCCAGTGGGGTCCGAAAGGAGGAGAATGGTATATCAGCCAGGCAGAACTTGCAAGATGGAATGACAACTCCACAGAATTTGATCTCGTTAATAACTATATTCTCCCCGGAAACAGCAACTTCGGTATGGTAGCAGCCAGGGAGGGAGTCGCCAAAGATTCCTACATCTACCTCTGGGGCACACCTGCAGGCCGATTTGGCAATGGGGTAAAACTCGCCCGGTTTCTGCCTTCAAAAATCGAAAACCTCAGCTCATACCAGTTCTATAGTGGCACAATCAAAAGAGTTCCGCAGTGGACAAATAATGAGTCAGCCGGAACATTCGTGATTGACGGACATGTCGGAGAAATGTCCGTCATTTATAACCAGTATATACATGCCTGGACGATGATGTATTTCAATCAGATAGACAACAAGATCGAGATCCGCCAGTCGGACACTCCCTGGGGTCCCTGGTCAAGTCCCACCACAGTTATGACCCTGGCTCAAGGCCCAACAGGCACTTATGGCATCTACGCCCCTTACATGCTCCCTCAGTGGGTAGAGGACAAAGGCAAAACAATCTACTTCACTCTCTCACTGTGGGTACCCTATGATGTCTACCTGGCAAAAGTGACCCTGGACACAGAACCAGCAAAATAAAAATCCGTTCGTGCTGAGGGTATAAATGCCAAGATGCATTTATACTGCTCGTTGAAGCACGGTAGCCCTATTCCCGTTCGTGCTGAGCCCGTCGAAGCACGCTCGGGGGTGATTTGCAGTCCCACCGAAACAGAATCCCCCGGTTAATGTCTTCTCCCGACCAGCCTCAAAGTCTCCTCAACCAGTGGCTCCAAAATATCTATCCTGTTCCGCTGCGGGATAATATAAAACCCGGTTATATCTTTAGCCAGTTTTCCTACAAGGTCAATAACAATATCCATAGCAGCCTTCCGCTGGTCCTCAACGTTAGTATACTGGTCCATTTTTTGCCTTATGTTGTCCGGAATCACAATCCCCGGAACTTCATTGTGCAGGAACTCAGCATTCCTAAGTGAAAGCAGCGGCAGCAAACCCAGATACACCGGAATATCAACATCAGATTCAACCATAGCATCTCGTAACATGTAATAGCGCTCAACAGAAAACACCGGTTGGGTCATCACAAAATTCGCCCCAGCTTCAATCTTACGCTTGAGTTTTGTTATCTGACCAGCTATCGACCTGACATTCGGGTTAAGGGCAACCCCGATAGCCACCGGAGGCCTGTCCGTTCCCTGGTTCATTATTGAGTAATTGAACTCGGATACCAGCCGGACAAGTCCGACAGATGATACATCAAAGACACCCGATGTACTGGTATCCTCACACATCCTGACAGGATCGCCAGTAATACACAGCAGTGATTCCAGCCCAAGCACATGCGCGCCCATTACTGTGGACTGTAAGGCAATTCTGTTCCGGTCCCGGCTTGTCATATGCAGGATTATTGGTGTCGAAACATGGTGACGAATAATACCGGCCAGCGCCAGGTTATCAACCCTTATAGATGCCAGCGGATTGTCAGCCAGAGAAATTGTACTGACCCCAAACTCTTCAGCCTGCCTGGCTGCAGCTATCACCTGGTCCATATTAACGCCAGCCGGAGGATCAAGCTCTACAATCACAGGACCGGGCATCTGGGGAGCAGTGCGAACTGGTTTCTCCGCCGACACGTTAACGGGTTGGGTAATAGTCACAACAGCAGATTGGGTCTTCGATTCGGAATGGGTCGATAGTAGTGATGCAATGATCTTGATTGTCTCAGGCCCAATTCCACAGCAGCCTCCAACCAGTCTGGCGCCGTGTCCAACCAGTTCTATTGATCTCTGGGCTATATAGGACGGACTGGATTTATAAAACAACCGATTCTCTACCTGTTCAGGAAATCCAGCGTTGAGAAACGCAGAAGCAGGAACTCCCAGCTTTGAAATTGCCTTAACTGCCTCTGATACTGATGCAAAACCATATCCGCAATTGGCGCCGACGACATTCGCTCCAGCTGCTACGACCTGTTTTGCTGCTTCTGCCGGGACAGTTCCGTCTGCCAGTTTTGCCCCGGCTCCAAAAGCCATCTGGGCTACAATAGGCAAATCAGTAAGTGCCCTGGCGCAGGCTACAGCCAGGCAAATGTCCGATATGTTGGTAAAACTCTCAAACATCAACAGGTCGACCCCTGCATCCAGCATATATCCGACCTGCTCAGCAAAGCATAAAACTTGCTCTTCTCTTTGAAGAGGTTCCCCTTCAGTCTTTGGAAGAGGACCTACCGAACCTGCTACATACGCCTTGCTCCCCGCCGCTCTCTTCGCCAGAACTACGCCGGAGGTTATAATCTCACGGACTTGTGAGTCCATCCCGCGTTTTGCAAGACTGATGCGGTTAGCAGCGAATGTATTGGTCTCGACAACTATGCTTCCTGCGGACACATAGTCCTCATGCAGTTTCAGGACCACTTCCGGGCACACTATATTGCAGGACTCTATTCCCCTGGTGATATCCGCCCCACGAGCGATCATTTCAGTACCGATAGCGCCATCACCCAGGAGCACAGACTCCCTCAGTTCGTCCAGAAACTTCAATATCAACCCAGGCTTACCCCTCTTTGCAAGAGCTCATTGGTTTTATTTGTGGAACAGGCTTCACAGCGGTACTGCGGATGAGGATCTTCAGTCCGGTCGTAGTTGGCAGCCCGGATCAACCTGTACCCACGTGACACATTCCCACAGTCGCAGCAGGTTACTTCGTGCTTTACTTCCCAGGTAGGGAATTTCTGATTGGGACGAAAGATAAACCGGTCAACCCAAAAGAAGATCAACCCGCCAATAAAGTTGGCAACAACAGTGGAATAGAGTCCTCCGAGGTTTGCCCGAAAAACAACACAGAGGGCGAGTATGGGTGTAGACATCTGCCAGCGCAGCAAGTAAAGAAGGTATTTGCGGTACATTAATGCTCCTCCATCGTCCAACGCTACGAAAGTTGATTCTAAGCGGGCTTCATACTCTGAAGGAGAGAGCAGCGGAAAAGCACCTTGCCAGTGCCCATTATACCAAAACAAAGAGGAATCATTCAAGGTTGGGTAACTGTTCAGTATTTGTGAGTAAATTTCCGTTCGTCCTGAGTAGCGCGAAGCGCGTATCGAAGGATGGACGGAAATCTACTATATTACACATTAACACTGAGCTGTTACCAGGGGGATTAACAAGATTTGCAAGATTTACAAGTAAGAATTTATTCGAACCTGCTAATCCAGTCAAAAATGACTCTGTCAATTCCAATATCAGACCAGTCGCAGAATAAACTGCCTCCGTTCGTGCTAGTAGAAGCACAAACGGAAGCATTGAATGATCCCTCCAGGGATTCCCATACCTGGAGGGATCGCGGAATAACAGATGCAATCTATTTGGCTAATGGTAGTTCGATCTTACCTGCGATTTTACCTGTCACATAGTTCACCTCAAGCAGTTGAGGACCACGGATCAGGTAGACCGAATCTCCGGAGACTGTAAACCCGGAAGGCGGCTGTCCAGGACCGTGAATACCAGGGCCACCAGGTCCGCCCATTCCCGGCATACCGGGCATACCAGGTCCGACGGGTCCCATTCCAGGCATTCCCTGTCCAGGACCACCTGGTCCCATTGGCATTCCGGGCATTCCGTCAGGAGGTCCACCTGGCATATTACCCATTGGAGCAATTGCAGGCTTCGCAGGAGTCGGAGGACTCGGCAGAGCTATCTTCTGCGTTATTTTTAATGCAGCAGGATCAACAACGAGCAATTGATTACCTGTTAAGATCAGAACGCTCTCCACTCCAGCACTACTTTTTACTGTGTCAAACATCGCAGGCAGCGGAGGGGCTTGCATTGCATCCTTACTCACAGTTGGAACCTCAAGCTTTAGTTCGCTCTTGCTCTTAAGTCCATCAGCACTGTATTTGACCAGCTTAGGACCAGCCATAACAAAAACTCCCTGGGAATTGGTTTTAACCATTGATGCCGGACCTTCCGGAAGCATGACCATCGGAGGTCCACCAAACCTGGGACCCATTCCATGGTCACTCCTCCCGATGGCCAACACAACAGCAAACGAAACCACAAGGACAGCAGCTAGCACTATGAAGAAAATCTTTGTGTTCATCGACTTGAACCTCTTTTCAGAAATCTGGTCGTCAACTCCATCCTGCTTGCAACCTCTATATACATGTTACCCCACGAAAATCGCAGGACAGTCGCCATAGTATGTAGAGTTAATCTCAAATAATGCACGATTAACGACATTTCTGGTGTGTATTATTTACCGCATGTGGACTCTATTAAATTTTCATTAGTTTGCATCTTTCATCCACAAAACGGTATGTGCTTAGGGTCTATTACAAAGTGCCGAATTCTTGTCCGCTTCCATGTATAGGTTATATGTACCAACTCGTCACGTGTCTGGATAATTGCAGGATAGCTGAACTCCGCATCCGGTTCGTCTTCAATAACCAAAGGAGTTTGCCACCTGTCACCATCAAGAGATATTGCAAGATTGATCGGTGATCGCCCATCCTCTGTATGATTATATATCATCATATGGCGTCCATCCTGCAATGTGACTGCATCGATCCCGGAATTCGGGTTAGGAACAGTAGTCAGAGACATAGGTCCCCAGGTTTGCCCCAAATCATCTGAAGAAATACGAAAGATCCTGCCATTGAGTGTTCGTCCTATAGACAGCAGAGTATTACCGCCAGTAAACAACACACTGGGTTGAATCGCTCCGATTTCCATGCCATCATTCACCGGACCCGATGAACGCCAACTCTTGCCAAAATCACCAGTAGTCTCAAATTGCACCTGCCAGCACCGTTTAGGATTTCCAGATATTTCTATGCTCGAAGGACACAATAACTCGCCATTTGAAAGCAGCACCGGTTTGTTCTTGATAGGCCCCAGAATACCATCAGGCAGGCGGACTGCTTCACTCCAGGTTTTGCCTGCATCTTCGCTGCGCTTCAACATTCCCCACCACGTATGAACAGACGGCCCCACCTTATAAAACAACATCAACGGACCATCCGGATACTGAAAGAGCACAGGGTTCCAACAGGGGACACATGAACCATCTGCTTGAAGACCGTCAGCAATCCTTGCAGGCGCGGTCCAGCAATCGACTTCTTTACGCGACATCCAAATCTCTACATCCGGATTCCCCTCACCTGTTCCACCAAACCAGGCAGCCACGAGTCCATCAGAAGTTTCCGCCAGGGTTGATGCGTGGCACTCCGGAAATGATGCACTATCATAGATAAACTCTCTTCGCATTATAATGTTGTTGGATTCATACATAAAAAAACCTCTCGCACTAAGTTTACTGCCAAGGTAAACACACACCATACCTGACAAGTTGAAGGAATCCATTACACGAAAGAGTAATGGATTAATATGCGCATAAGGATCATAGTGTAGGGAACATTTTCCGGATAGTCAAACAGAAGATGTATTGAGTAGGAGTCATATTGTTAAAAACAAACCCGATCACCCTGCATTTGTATAATGGCTCTATCGTTACATTCTGCTGATATTAATAGAAGAGAGAAGGGGTACATTCAAAAGGGCCGATAACGGCCCCTTTGATTGCATATGATCAGCCTGAATTATTCATGACCTTACTCACGCTTCACCTTTACTGACAGGCAAAACAATTCTTAGCGAATAATACCGGTTCATCGAAAAATATGGATCACTGCTTTGGAATATGTGCTCCAGCTGCCAGATCGGCACTGAATTTCTCAGCCTTCACCCATTTAACATGACCATCAATATAACCAACACTAAGGCCACCACTGTGTGGGACCAACCATTTGCCTGTGCTGCTAACGTTGCCTCCGCAGGTCCACTGACCACACTGACTGGATGTGAGCCATCCGCGCGCATCACCGCATACCGGGTGGTTAGCATCAGCGACATAGATTTTTTCAGCCGGATTCTGGACTGCTGCCATAGGTACTGGAGAAGGGGCTGCACCACTGTCCCAAATATACGTAGTAACAGCATAAGTTGGTCTTATGTTATAATCCTCACCCCAATAGTTCATCATTGGTCCCTGTTTATTGCTGGGGCAGTCATATACTTCCCAGTTCTTGATGTAAGGCATCAGCTGTATAGCCCATGTTACCCAGGGATCAGCGTATGTGCCGGTTGACCACTTGTTGACTGACCAGGTCATCGTCTCATCGTAATCCTGTGTATACATCATTGCAGCATTCATTATCTGTTTTACATTAGAGACGCAACCTGCCTGACGCGCTTTTTCCCGTGCCTTTGCAAAAACAGGGAAAAGAATAGCTGCCAGTATTGCTATAATAGCAATAACAACTAATAGTTCGATAAGTGTAAATCCACGATTTTTCCGCATTAAGTTTCTCCTATTCAGTGTTCTATTCGACCTATCATTTATATGACTTCCAGCATGTTGTTTTATATTTTCTCATCTTATCAGCATACTAGTTTTCATCACACTATATTAATATCATGCATTCAAGCGAAAGTCAATAACCGTTTATACCTATTTGTTAATAGCGTGTGTGCATAGTCTAAGAAAACAGAAATACAGTTCTTTATGATAGAAACGAGATTTTTTTCTTTTATTTTGCTAGAGAGCTCATTCTTCCTGAACAGCTACCTGTGTTTTATTGCGTTTGCTCCATCCCAACCCATAGGACTATAATAGAGGCATCGGGTGTGCGCCTTTCTTATTCAAACAACCCGGAGAGGCTGTTACGACGTCACTCTAATAATCAGAACGTATAAGTGGTCACCTATTGCTTGCGCGGTGGGTCAGTACTTGTGTGTTTAGACGGGTGCTAATAATGTCTGTTTCTGAACTTCTGGGCGGTTCCGCTGCATGTTGCGGGGCAGCTCTATTTTTTTGGCTGGCTGCCTTTATTATAGGTATGTGCCGCCCCAAGTATTCTGGTCCTGCAATAACAATACCTATGATCGCCGGCAGTGTCTGTCTTTTACTCGTTGCTTTGGTCGGTGGATATGAGACAATATTCATTCGCGTTCCATGGTTTCTGGGGGATGCCGGATTCTTCTTCACAGTAGACCCGCTGAGCCGTTGGTTCCTCGCAATTATCGGTATCGTCGGCATTCCTGTTGCAATTTTCTCACCTGGTTACCTGCATCATCTCCGCCACCGCGTGTCCCTTGGTTACGTCTGGGCAGCTCTTGCTCTATTAATGATCAGCATGGCTGGAGTCGTGCTCTCTGCAAATGCACTGGTCTTCCTGGTAACCTGGGAAGTGATGGCTATATCATCATTCGTCCTGGTCATCTCAGACCATGAACAGCGCGAAATCAGGAGAGCTGCATTCATCTACCTGGGAGCAACCCGGACAGGCACAGCATTCCTGATGGCAGGATTCCTCTGGGCCCATTACCTGACCGGCAGCTGGTTATTCACCGATTGGGCCTTGTCCGGGACTGCAGCACTTGGACCAGCCATATTGATCTTCATCGGACTTGCAACCAAAGCCGGTTGCTGGCCATTCCACCTTTGGCTTCCAATAGCCCATCCCGCTGCGCCCGCCCCGGTATCCGCCCTGATGAGCGGGGTAATGATCAAGACCGCCATCTACGCAATGGTCCGCATATTTATCGTAGGCAACCACATAAATGCTCCCGCAATCGGACCAATCCTACTGATCCTGGGTGCAATCTCCGCATTCTGGGGTGTCATATTTGCCCTCCTTCAACACGACCTCAAGCGCTTGCTGGCATATCACAGCGTTGAAAACATCGGAATTATTCTAATGGGCCTGGGAGTATCACTTATTGCCACCAGCTACAATGCACCTGTCATCGCTCAGCTGGGCCTGGCCGCGGCGCTATTCCACACTCTCAACCATGCAATATTCAAGAGCCTGCTCTTCCTTGGTACAGGGGCTATCGATGCACGGACTCACCTGCGCAACGTAGAACAACTTGGTGGACTGATTCGCCGTATGCCATGGACCGCTGCAGCGTTCATAGTTGGCAGTGCGTCAATTTGTGCATTACCTCCACTCAACGGTTTCGCCAGTGAATGGCTGCTCTACCAGGGCTTCTTCGGGCTTGCGATGAATGGGCCATCTGTTGGTTCAAGACTTGCCGCACTGTTTTTGATGGGTTGGCTGGCACTAATCGGCGCTTTGGCTATTGCGTGTTTCGTAAAAGCAGTCGGCATTGTGTTCCTTGGAGTTCCTAGAAGTGAGAAAGCAGAAAATGCACACGAAGCCGGGCCGGGGATGGTCAGCGCTCAAGTGATACTCGCAGTGCTTTGTGCAGTGCTTGGAATCGCTGCAACTACGGTCATGATCCCACTCAGTCAGATTACTGCCCAAATAGGAAACGATGTCTCACTGACCGGTGTCTGGACTTTACCAATGCCGTTACTGGCTATAATTCTGGTCCTTACTGTCGGAGCTATCGCTGCCTGGATGAATCAACTCTCCAAAGCACATCCATCCAGAACCTTTATAACCTGGGAATGCGGATTCGGTGATCTCGGTCCCAGGACCCAATACACCGCTGCCAGTTTCGCCCAACCAATATCCCGCATCTTCGGAGCAATATATGGCTATGCTACGCAGATCACAGTTGGAGGCAAAAATCGACGTTTGTTCCCACAGACTGTAGATGCCGAGACCACCCATGAGGCCTACCTGGAAACTAAAGTTTACGCTCCATTCCTACGCAACATTCAACGAGCAGCCGGAGTATTTCTGATGCGGTTACAGGCTGGCAGTGTTCACCAATATCTGTTTTATATGGCATTAGTTTTGGGGCTGTTGATCTGGGTAGGAGTGCACTAATGAATACGCTGATTCTATTCATATTTCACGCGGTCAATCTCCTTGTCATCCCACTGCTGTTGGTAGGACTGATCCGCAAGTTTAAAGCGCTGATGCAGAACCGCACAGGTGCACCAATCCTGCAGCCATTCTATGATCTAGCCAAGCTCCTGCGCAAGTCACAGACAGTCAGCAAGACTGCAAGCTGGGTATTTACATTAGCTCCTCTTGTCAGCCTGGCTATTGCACTCATTTCAGCTATTCTGGTCCCATGGTCAAGTGCGCTTCTCAATCCTGAATGCGCACCCTGGACAAATTTTCTGCTGGTCCTGTATCTACTGGCACTTGGGAAGTTCCTGACTCTTTTAGCTGCAATAGACACCGGCTCAGCATTTGGAGGACTGGGAGCAAGCCGCGAGGCAACAATCTCAATGCTGGTTGAACCAACGCTGATTATGGGACTGGGGGCACTGGCATTGGGGGCAAGGAGTACCAATCTACTCACAATCTACGCCGATCCCATCAACCCGTTCATCGCGGTATTGGTAGGTCTGGCATTGATCATAACTGCATTAGCGGAACTCTCCCGGATGCCGGTAGATGACCCAACAACTCACCTGGAACTGACAATGGTTCATGAGGCAATGATCCTGGAATACAGCGGACGCAGCCTGGCAATCATTGAATACGCCGTTGCCCTGCGCACATGCATATTCCTGGGTCTCGCAGTCCAGACTCTACTGCACATCTGGCCTGAATACTACGCATTATCGATATTCCCACGTTATCTCATCGGCCTGAGTGCACTATCAATATTAGGAATCGCAGTAGCAGTAGCTGAAGGTGTGCTGGTAAAACTAAAATGGCGCAGCGTTCCAAACTTCCTGGCCTACGCCGCCATCCTAAGCCTGCTAGCCGCCTTAGTAGCCGCAGCACAAGTATAAAGTTTTGTCATCCCGAAGAAGACTTGTCATCCTGAGTATCCGACCGCGCTGTTAGCGTGGTAATTTCATAAAGAAATCCACCCGGGTGTTTCGGGACTTGAGGGTTGGACATGCTAGTGTTGGAGTAAAATAACAAACCTAACATCCAACCCGGAAGTCCCGAAACAAAGAGCACTGTTTCTTAGGAGAATAAAGGATCTGCTTTCTCAAGCTTTTATAATCGCATAACGGATATGGAAGTCATGGGGCCATTTTCTCTTTCCCTTTTCCGTGTATTCAGTGTATTCAAGTGTAAATGCTATGCATTTACACCCGTGGTCAAAGGAATCCTAAAATGAACCTTTCGCAAATAGATTTATTCGCCGCCGGCGCCGCAGTCATAGCGGTTTGGATGTGCGGGGTCACCCGCGTAAAGATGCAGCTGTGGGGTATGATATTTCAGACCGCACTGCTGTCTGGTATTTGCCTGCTGATTGGTATAGCCGATAGATCCAATCACCTGCTTATCCTCGCATTAGCAATGTTTATCATAAAAGCCATCGCCATACCGGTGTTCCTGGAAAGATCCGCTAAGCGTATGGATATAATCCGTGACAAAGGCGCCAACATACACCCTACCCTTGCATTAGTCATAGGCTGCGGGTTATTGATAGTCGGATATTTCCTGGCTCCCAAGTTCGGTGTCCCGGAAATGCTCAATATGGGCTCAGCCGGTATGGCCGTCGCACTTATATTTATTGGAATGCTGCTGATGACCACCCGCAGGCTGGCCATCAGCCAGGTAATTGGGTTCCTTACAATGGAAAACGGGATATCTCTCTACAGCCTGACACAGACCCGAGGTATGCCGTTGCTACTGGAAATGGCTATTGTCTTTGAAGTGCTTATATGTGTCCTGATCGCCGGGCTGGTTATTTTCCACATCAACCGCAACTTCGAACACATCGATGTAACTCATATGAAGGGGTTGCGACATTGAGCATTTTCCTGTTAATAACAATACTGCCATTATCAGTTGCAATACTGGGCCTGATTCCACGCACAGCACGCTGGTTGCCATGGGCAAGCGCAACTGTTATGCTTACACAAATCCCGATAGTGATCTGGGTATGCTATCCTGCATTTACCGGGACAACGATAACCTTCGGTGTGCTCAGTATAGATGGAATCGGGGCCGCGTTCACCCTCATCACCACCATTGTCGCCGCTGCTGCAATGGTTCAGGCTGCATTAGTGCTTCCTGCTGAACGACTGGATGGATATAAGATCACAGACCGGCGCTTCTGCTTCTTCTTCACTCTTTCTGCCCTTTTTATCATCGCAATGTACATAGTCCCGTTGGCTCAGCACCTGGGACTGCTCTGGATATCAATTGAAGCTACAACCCTGATGTCTGCCCCGCTTATCAATTATCACCGCAGCCGTGATTCCATAGAAGCCACCTGGAAATATCTGCTGCTCTGCAGTGTAGGTATAGCCTTCGCACTCTTTGGCACAACGCTGATATACGCCGCCCAGCACTGTTTCACAACCGGTGGGACAATGATGATCGGTGAACTGATCAGTAAAGCAAAAGATATGGACCCGCACCTGCTGCGTTTGGGGTTTGTCTTCTGTCTCCTGGGTTATGGGACCAAAGCAGGCATCTTCCCGCTGCACAACTGGTTGCCGGATGCCCACAGTGAAGCTCCGTCCTCAGTCTCAGCAATGTTATCCGGAGCCTTATTAAACTGCGCACTGGTCGCCATCTGGAGGCTTTCCCAGGTTGTAACCGCCGCCGGACAAGTAAGCCTGCTGCATCACCTGCTTGTTCCAGCAGGAGCAATCACAGTAGTCGCCGCCAGCCTTATGCTTATCCGCCAACACGACCTGAAGCGTATGCTCGCTTATTCAAGTGTTGAACACGTCGGGTTACTGACGCTGGCAATCGGAATAGGCTCCGGGCCTATATTCATCCTGCACGCTCTGAATCACAGTATAGTAAAAGTGACCCTGTTCCTTCTCGCTGGAGGCATCCTGCACGCCTACGGAACCAAGGCGTTATCAAAACTTGGAGGTATCCTGAAGACAGTCCCGATATGGGGAATCGTCCTTATGGCTGCCGGTTTCGCTATCGCAGGCAGTCCGCCGTTTGGGACATTCATAAGTGAATGGCTGCTGCTCAGGGATACATTCGCTGCAGGCCAAATCACCGCCGCAGTCTCCGTGATAATCGGCTTAACCATTGCCTTCATCGCCATCACCATGCATATAGGCAAGGTAGTTTTCGGATCAGAGAAGACACCTGCAAAGACAGCTCCCGTACGCAGTTGGGCGTTTGTTCCTGCAATACTATTAGTCTTCTCACTGGCTGCCGGACTGGCCCTGTCACCGTCAGTTATGCGCGTGCTTACAGGCCTGATTCAAACAGGAGGAGCACGATAATGGCATTCAAACGTATTGATACAAATCCGGATACTCTGACACTGACCGCCAAGAACTGGCTTCAGCAACCCGGCAGACGTTTCGGTCACCTGATAGCCCGCAAACTCACAGAGGACCAGTATGCTATCGAAGTTCTATTGCTGGACGTCAAAGCAGGCAGTGGTATTCTGTTCACTGCTCCTCTGCCGGCAGGCGAATTGAGTTACCCTTCTCTTACCCCTGAAGTCACTGCCGCACACTGGGCAGAGAGAGCTGTTGGAGATTTCTTTGGTATCCAGGCTATCGGGCATCCACGCTGGAAATCTCTAATATTGCATCCTGATGCCTGGCCAGATGATGCTTCCCCTCTCTCACTGCTGCCAAGATTACATCAGGAACCCTACCAGTTTATCGAAGTATCGGGTGAAGGTGTCCACGAAATCCCTGTAGGCCCAATACATGCTGGTATCATCGAACCGGGTCATTTCAGGTTCAGTTGTGCAGGGGAAATTATTTCAAACCTTGATATCAGACTTGGATATCAGCACAGAGGAATCGAAAAGCGTCTGACTGAGCTCCAATGGCAGCAGACCCATTTTCTAGCCGAAGCCGCCAGTACAGATACTGCAGCAGGCTATGCACTGGCCCACGCTGTAGCAATAGAACAGATATTGGGAATCACTCCGCCATCCCGCTCGCAATATTTAAGAACAATCGCACTCGAACTGGAACGTCTGGCAAACCATGTAGGAGATATAGGAGCAATATCCGGAGACATAGGCTACAGTGCAGGGGCCGCACTCTTCCCGCCAATGCGTGGGGCTGTGCTGGCGCTGGCTCAACTGCTTACCGGATCCCGCAGACAGCGCTATTACATTGTTCCAGGTGGAGTTGCGCGCGATTTGGACGACGTGCAAAGGACAACATTCATACAAAACCTGGCAAGCATCAAGACACGCCTGCAGGAACTGATCCCGCTGGTATTGGAAAACCCGTCAGCTCTCGAGCGAATGGAAGGCACTGGCCACCTCAGCCCAACCCTCGCTCGTGATTTCGGAATGGTTGGTCCTGCAGCCAGAGCCAGCGGTAGTCACTACGATGCCCGCACGGCGTTTGCTCACGGTATCTATCCCATAAATACTTTCACGCCTGCAAGAAGAGGAACAGGGGATGCATTGGCCAGAACGCAGATAAGATCCGATGAAATATACACCAGCATAGAGTTGATAAGCAACTTGCTGCACAATCTCCCAACCGGCCCCATCTTCACTGATTGCAGCCATCAGAATCTGCCTCCGGACTCATTCGGGATCGGTATAGTAGAAGCCTGGAGGGGGGAGCTCATTCACTGGATCACAACCGATTCAGCAGGCCAGATATCAAGATATTCCATCAAAGACCCCAGCTTCAACAACTGGACAGGATTAGCCATAGCAGTCCGTGGAAACCTGGTCGCTGACTTCCCGCTGTGCAACAAAAGCTTCAACCTGTCCTACAGCGGAAACGACTTGTAATTGGGCATCTTCGAATGTAGATTGAGTAATGCCCTAATTGAATAAATTATCACGCAAAGCCGCAAAGACACTAAGACAGTAAATTCATGTAGTAGTTCAGTGTTCTGGAATAAGATCTAGTTACACTGACTCATCCGAGCTCAGCGCAATCCGTTCGTGCTGAGCGAATCAAAGTGACCGTTATTATCAAGTGTTGGGGGAGTCGAAGTATGGACGGATTGCGCGGCACTTGCCAGCTCAGAGGAATTAAACTAATGAACAATCCGATATTATCACTACTAAAAACCGGAATCATCACTCAGAAAGACCTGTTCCCTGATCTGACAGAAGATGCCAATGGGCTTCCTGCACTCACTCAGACACCTTGTAAGGGCACCGACTGCAGCAAATGTGTAAATGTCTGCCCAATGAAAGCAATAACGCTCTCTGACGGCATAGTCACTCTTGATCGTGGACGCTGCCTGGGATGCAATGCTTGTGTAGCAATCTGCCCATCGGGGACCGTCGTAGCAGACCGCTCAACCAGGACAGCTGTCCGCACAAGGGAAGAACTCATACTCTCTAACATCCCAAGGCCAACTGCTGTGTCAACCAAAGCTAAACACCCGTTCCATCGATCCCTGCATGTCCGTGAAGTGGCCACCGGAGACAGCGCATGTGATCTGGAGGTCATCGCCTCCACTAACTCCATATTCGATATAGCCCGCTTCGGTATACACTTCGTGGCATCCCCCAGATTTGCAGATGCACTCCTTGTCACGGGACCAGTTGGCAGAGCAATGCAGGAACCCCTTCGCCGTTGTTACGATGCGATGGCAGATCCCCGCATTGTCATCGCAGCAGGTGTCAGTGCAATCTGCGGAGGAATATACGCCGCTGGATATGCAGAAGCAAACGGTGTATCCAGCATCCTGCCGGTGTCAGTCTACATCCCGGGCGATGCCCCCCACCCCTGGAGCATAATCCACGGACTTCTAATAGCAATGGGACGGATTTAGATTCTGGGATCCTCGAACCCCTGTTCGGCATCCCATTTCAATACGGAGTTTCCAGCAATAGAGCACAAATAGAATGATCAAAATCCCAACAAACTTAATCCGTTCGTGCTGAGCCCGTCGAAGCACGGCATAATCAATCCCCGTTCGCGCTGAGCTTGTCGAAGCGTGAGAAGATCCTCCTTCAATGTTTCGCATACCTTCAAATACGGGCATGACTGAAATGTACAAGAATCTGTTGTCATTTCCAACAAGACAGGAGAACTTAGCCATGTATGCAACTCAGGACCTGCGAAACGAACATGAAGGCGTGAAAGTAGCTTTAGCGGTGCTGGACCACTTCTCCAAAGAGATAGAGGCCGAACGAACAGTCAATACTGATGACATTGAGCAGTTGGTTGATTTCCTCAAGACCTTCGTTGACCGGTGTCATCACGGTAAAGAAGAGGACTTGCTGTTCCCCGCACTGGAGAAAGCCGGCATTCAAAAAGAAAACGGACCTATTAGCGTGATGCTGGCAGATCATGCACAGGGACGGGAGTATATCCGCATGATGAATGAAGCTATACCAGGTCTGCGCGAAGCTGATCCGGAGAGCCAGTCCCAGTTTGCATCAGCAGCACGTGGATATTCATGTCTCCTCTACAACCATATAGTCAAAGAAAATGAAGTCCTTTTCATTATGGCCGAACAAAATCTGACACCCAGTATCCATGAAGAACTAGCCAGAGGCTTCGACCAGATAGAGCAGGAACGAATTGGCCCGGGCGTACACGAACACTACCACGCATTACTAGACCGGCTCAGCAAAGAATATTTATAATCCCTGGGCAGTTCGAACCCCATTTCGGCATTTCGGATTCATAAATACGCTCCACGAAACAACTAAGCCTGTTGTTCATGTTTTAGAGGCACACCAAGCTGGGAATGAGTGTAAAGTGCACAGCATATTTATTTATAATCGCTGTGTATTACCGTTATATTAACAGGAGAAATTCCCAATGTATGCGACTCAACAACTGCGCAATGAACACGAGAACATAGTACTGGCTCTTAAGTTGCTGGACAACCTCTCCAGCAATGTCGAAGCAGAAAAGCCGGTTAACCTTGATGACCTGGAGCAGCTGATAGACTTCCTTGAGTCTTTCCTGGATCATTGCCATCGCGTGAAAGAAGAGAACTGCTTGTTTCCTGCACTGGAAAGTGTGGGTGTCACGAAAGATAATGGGCCAATTGGTGTAATGCTGGTTGAGCACGTTGATGGGTGCATATTTATACACGCAATGCGAGAGACCTTCACCAACCTGCGTATTCACGACAGCCAGAGTCGGATGGCATTCGTAAACGCTGCAATAGGTTTTTCACATAGACTCAAAAGCCACATCCAGAAAGAAACCAGTTATTTCTCATTAGCTGACCAACAGCTTTCATCTGAGAAACACCAGGAAATGATAAATGGTTTTGATCGTATAGAACAGGATCACCTGGGACTGGATAGACACAATTACTATTCAGCTCTGCTAGACAGGCTCAGCAATACTTACTTGAACCCAGCTGAATAGATAAGTTTTGTCACTTGATGTGCACTTACTGCACTCCCACACTCTGTTCTGTATACAGTCCTGACTGCTTGAGAAGAACCCTTTATGGGTAAGGTATTTATAGGTATTTTTACCTGGAGGCATATAATGAAGCAATCTCTTCTAATCATCCTTGCGGTCGTGCTGGCCCTGGGAGTGCTATTGGTTACTGGCTGCAGCAACAATACTACGAAGATATCCAAAATTCTTGAGCAACCTGAAAACTACAACGGCAGAACTGTCGAAATAGCCGGGACTATCACAAAATCATACGGAGTCGACCTCGTAATCTCACAAGCAGGCGCTTACCAAGTAGATGATGGCACAGGCAAAATATGGGTCACCACTAGCAATGGAGAACCGTCAGAAGGTGCTAAAGTCTGGGTCAAAGGTAATGTAGCCAGAGGCATGAAGATAATGGGCCAAACCTTCGGCGCCGTAATCCATGAATCCGAACGTAAAACCAAATAACCACAACCACACACCAACCATATTCCCGTTCGCACTGAATCCGCCGAAGTACAGGCAGTAAAAACCCGTTCGTGCAGAGCTTGTCGAAGTGCGAACGGAATGCACTTTGCCCAATATGCCTACTATATCTCATTTCCATTCCTGTTAATCTAGAAAATCTTGCTAATCCAGTCCTAAATGGCTGGCACCTGGATGAACTATTACCTGGCTCTTCCCAAAGCCATCTCAGCTAACCATCCGTGTTATAATCTATGTGGCATACAAATTCATTTACCCATTCCACTAAAACCCTAAGGAGACTCCTGCTTTGAAGAAAATCCTGCTCGCGTGGAGCGGCGGCAAAGACAGTGCAATGGCGCTTTACGAACTCAGAAAAGACCCGGACATCGAAATAGCAGCACTGCTGACCACCATAACCCGCGATTATAACCGCATCAGTATGCACGGTGTCCGTACTGAGCTCCTGGAAAAACAGGCCCAGTCATTGGAACTGCCACTGGAGAAGATATTCATCTCAATGCAGGCATCAAACGACGAATATGAAACTGCGATGCGAGAAGTCCTGGACAAATACGCTGCTCAAGGAGTAGCCTCTGTAGCCTTCGGAGACCTTTTCCTGGAGGACCTGAGAAAATACAGGGAAGAAAAACTTGCTTTGGCAGGAATGACAGGAATTTTCCCACTCTGGATGCGCGATACCGCAGCACTTGCCGAAGAGTTCATATCCCTCGGTTTTAAAGCAGTAATATCCTGTGCAGACACTCAAACAGGCACGGGCTCATTCGCCGGACGAGAATTCGATAGGCAACTGTTAAATGAACTCCCCGAAACCTGCGATCCATGCTTCGAAAATGGAGAATGCCACTCTTTTGTATACGCTGGTCCAATCTTCAAAATACCAATCTGCATCAAAACCGGAGAGATAGTCCTGCGAAACGAACGCTTCTATTACTGCGACATCCTACCGGCAGATTAACACCTGTAAATTATTACTACAACAAAAGGACTTCACAATGAAACTCAGATATATCCTGTTTCCATTCGCGATTGCACTGATCTCCATAATCCCATTCATTGGCAATTGCAGCCAGATCACCAAACCAGTCGCTAATGGTGTCACTCTCACTCAAATCCATTTGAATGATGCTGCACATCCCCTACTCATAAACGTATTGACAGTCGATTTCAGCAGACCCGAGCTTACCTTCAGGCCTGTCCTCGGAAGAGGGGTCGTATATACGGATGATCAGTATATAGGCAAAGAAAACGTTGGTTCTATGGTTGAGCGCACCGGAGCCATAGCCGGAGTAAACTCTGACTTCTTCTGTATGGAATGGGGTGGAGACCCTATGGGAGTCTGCATTATCGATGGTGAATTAGTCAGTGAACCAGATGGGCTTGCCTGTGTAGCATTCACCAAAAGCAAAAAAGTAGTCTTCGATAAGCCTTCATTCAGAGCATCACTTACTCTTCCTGATGGGAAAAAAACAAAGCTTGCAGGCATAAACAGACCACTATATGCTGGTGAGACCGTCGCCTACACTTCAGCTTTTGGTCCGAAGATCAAAAATGATGTCCCGGTTCCTTATGTCCACTGCAAAGCTTCCAACCTCCCGATCAGAGTAGGTAAAGAAGTAAAACTAACGGTAATTGATATTAACACAGCTTCCAAAGATGCAGTCGTCGAGCCTGGAACAGTTGTGTTGTCCGGTGGGGATGCTTTTTCCGCAGTCGTTAAGCAGAGCATCAAGGTTGGAGACAAACTCTCAATCCGGTTTGATATCGACTCCACTGCAGGTTTCGATTGGAAAAAAGCCTGGCAAGCCACCGGCGGTGGACCTTACCTGCTCAGAAATGGTCTGGAAGCTGTAGATTTGATCGCTGAAGGCCTGTATAGAGACCTGGATGGCAAATATTCACGCACAGCTGTGGGAGTAACCAAAGACAACAAAGTGCTTCTGATAACAGTGGATGATAATCAGGATATAAGCAAGGGTATCACTCTATATGACTTCGCAACTATGCTGCGCAAGATGGGCGTTGTAGATGCCATCAACCTGGACGGAGGCGGATCAAGCGACATGTCCGTCAGAGGAGCCGTCATCAACTGTCCTTCAGATGGAGAAGAGCGACAGGTAGCTAATGGCCTCCTGTTGTTCTCAAAGAAATCCACTAAACCAAACAACAACGAATACCACGTAGAGGGCATATCCGATACCATCAAAGTCGGTGAGACCGTAAAGCTGAGCCTTGTCAAAGGTTCCAGCACCAATCCCGTTAGAAACCTGTCAAAAATAATCTGGGGAAGCACCAGCAGCACCGGTTTCGTAGACCAAACCGGAAGCTACACCGCCGAAAATCCGGGAAAAGGCGCCATCTGCGCAATCTACGGTGGCCAATTAATAACCAAACCTATAGAGATCATAGGTAAACCATAAATCGACAACGAAACCGATTAATACAACATCACTGTAGTAATAGACTGTGACGCAGGCTTCCAGCCTGCTATCACTGGATGCATAAAACAGTTGTGCCCGACTCATCTTGAGCCGGGCACAACTGTTTCGGATAAATGAACAGTATTACAATACAAAATCTCTCATTCCTGTTAATCTTGAAAATCTTGTTAATCCTGTTCTAATTATCTATCTTTCACTTCCACCAGCACACAGCTGTGCGGCGGCAGTTTCACAATAAGCTTGCCGGCGACGACATCCATTTTCTCACTCGTCATTTTGCGAGCTGATGTATGTACTGTGACCTTTGCACCCAGCCTGGCATCATTAACACAGACCTCCTGCTCAAACTCCGTCCAGTTGGCCAGCACTACGCTTAGCCTGCCATCAGGAGACTGCCATGCAGCATCAAACACCGCAGGCACCCGGAAAATTCTGCCTGCTTGCTCCCAGGTAATTGTTTCAACAGAGTCAATAACCGCAGCTCTCTGCATACGCCCATAGACAAGGAAATCCTTGCCAACCCCACGACGCATAGCCGTGGTCGTGCGGATAACCTCCAGCGAGTGGTCATTGTTCCCAACTTTAGGCTCCCAGGGAGCCCAGTTGAATGTGTCCTTGTTAAGCAGAGTTCCATCACCGGTCATAACAGCCCCTGGAATCTCACCCAGCACACAGTTGTATGCATTTCGGATAGGCAGATGATAGGGCTCAGGACCTCCGCCCATCCCACCCTGAATCACCAGGCACTCGTGGTATATGTAGTGATAGAGAGGCAAAAAATTGCCGCCATAACCCGGAGGAAAGACCCGACAGTCGCACTGCTGGTATAGCGGTAGACAATACTCATTGGCTGGCTGCTCCGTAGAATGGATCACCTCGGTTTCACCATTAGCTGCTGCTTCTGCATGGAACTCCCCAATTATTTGGGCCATCTTCTCAGGCATCCATTTACCTGGCATAGCTGGATGCTCGTGGTCCCTGGCAAAACAGGGGAATGTAGACGCTCCCAGATTCTGATCAAAGAACTGAATAGACTGCAGCCCCCAACCAATTATCCGACGCACAAAGTCCCTGGCGATGTCTCTGGTAAGCTTCGAACCTATGCAGCATATGTAGCTTGGCCGCCAGGTCTTGTCCCAGACTTCCTCCCAGGGCGTATCCTGGGCTGTTTTACAGACACTCTTCTCACCCGAATGTTGCTTGTAATATTCTTCTCCGTCATAACCGTTCCACGCATGCCCCATTGCCCAGCGGGTTCCGTTGCAAAATGACCCTACATGCCAGCCGCGGTCGCGCGCCATTCGGGTAAAGTTGGTAACCGACTCATCCCCGCCAATCGGAGGGAAACAGTCCGGATAAACCCACGATCCCCCGCGTTCCCAACCCATAATAACCGCCACCAGCGTCGATTCCGTCTTCTGAGAAATCCCGTCCAGCAAAGGGATCACCTTCTCATAGGGTAGAAACTCTTCTAAAGGTAGAACGGGCCCGGCATCGAGTTCTCCCTGCGGTCGTACCGTAATATAAGGGGGAGACTCCAGCAGCCATTCCGGGACATCAGTGCGTTCATGCAGAGGTGTTCCCCATTTCTGCTGCAGCGCCCATTCACGGTAGATATCCGCTGCATCATACCAGTCACCTGTAAACGAACCAAGCACGACATCATATTCCAGAGTCCGTTCACCCACTTCAGGCCAGTCACCAATATGGGAAATCCCCAGCCTGATACCAGGTTCCCTGTGCAATGGAGCAAATAGCTTGATATTGCCCTCTGTATCCTCACACGCCAGATACAGTCCCGCTTTGTCATTGTAATATGCCAAAAACTGAGCAAACATACCACCCGGATAGTGCCCGGAGTCACCATTTTCAGGCTGGAACTGCCATGCCTTAGGCCAGTCCGGAGCCAGCATACCAGGCATAGGATTCACATGCATTTCCCCTGCAGAGAAAGGCCGAATAATAGCTCTATCACCAGGAAGGTCATATGAAGCAACCACAACCGGATACTCCACACCAAAGATCCTTAAGTCAGCCTGATTATTAATGGTAATATTCCACCGGCTGAATCGATCAGTTTTACAGGCTGTAACCGTAATCGTCACATCAAGAGCAAATCCACCAACTCGCGTATAATGGGAAACCAGGCACTGAAAACCATTCCCCGAATCTTCAAGGGTTACATCAGTAGAAGCAGCCTGCAGTGATGTAATCTGCCGGTAATTCCCATGTTCATCTAAATACTGTATATTAAACGCCGGATGCTCAGCCGCCGAAGCAATGAACTCCTGCTCTGGCGCTGATTTGCTGCTAAATGAAACCAGCTTCCCCGTCCCCTGTTCAAACCCAAGATCGTCCAATAATGTTTCAAGCTGAAAAAGTCCCGACATTGTTAAAGTGCCTCCGATACCATCAAATTAATATAATCCAATTCCCCAGGACGAAATGCACAACCTAATTCCCCCTTTGAAGGGGGGCAGGGGGGATGTGATTCAATGTTAGATAAACCCACTAGCCAGGTAGTTTAATATCTCCACTGCGAGCCATGTTAGCACCAACGCTTAGTATGAGCAACAAGGAGATAATAATCATTCTTGTTAATCTTGAAAATCTTGTTAATCCTGTCAAAAAAACAAAAATGGACTACGCACGAGCAGAGCTTATATCCCGCTCATAGCATCCCTGTGGAGCCATGCACGGTTCAGGCTAACATTGAGTCCCAGCAGGTGTATGCGGACCCTGTCTTGAAGAGGTAGATAGGTTGAGGCTGTCTCCAGAGTCAGCACCTTACCACCGCATTCGCGGTAGAGATACAGCGCTTTCGGAAGGCGTGTCTTGCGGTATGTGTCTATATTCGGTCGTATAATCCCATTTTTCGCCCGGCGGCTTTCTATTATATGGCTGCGGTTGATTGGAAAACCAAATTCAGCAACCTCATGGATAATTGCTTCACCCAGATATGCGGATGGATCTCCTATGCACTCATATAGATAGAAACCAGGAGAATCATAATCCTCGTGCATTTCGTATACCAGGTCAAAGCAGACTCCCTTAAACCCGGACATGATGAACTCGATTTCTGATGGAGGATTGCTGACCTGGAACTGCCTGTTCAAATCAAGCCCCTGAGAGTTCTCCCGCAGTCCATGCTCCCATCCGTAAGGGTTGTCGCAGGGAAAAATAACGAAGTTGTAATGGCTCAGCAGCGCCGGGTTCTCAACATTGTGTTCAATAAACTGCATAGCTGCTTCGACACCCGCAGGTTCATCACCATGAATTCCTGCAGAGATCATGACACTCAGTTTATGTGGGGCTGGCTTACCAAGATGGACCAGATACATCGGATATGGAGTAAAACCAGTGGTAAATGTCCCCAGAAGCTCCAAGTCCACATACGGAGACTGTGCGAATTCCTTGAGCCGTCTTATCAGTTCAGCGTAATTTCTGATAGCTTCCGGATGGTCAGTTGTCGGTAGAACAGTATTCATGATCCATCTCGCTAAATTTTGCTGCTGGCCAGAGGACCAGCAGCCTTATTATTCTATGTCCTTTACAGCCATAGACTAAACATGCGCTAGAGTCTGCTCCAGATCAGCAATCAGGTCATCTATATGCTCCAACCCAACTGATATTCTTATCAGGTTTCCTGTTATCCCCGAAGCTGCCCTGGCATCCTCCGGCATGGATACATGAGTCATCGTCCATGGATGCTCAATCAGAGACTCCACGCCTCCCAGTGACTCCGCCAGGATAAAGAGCTTGATGTTGGAAAGCAATCTGAATGCTTCCTCCTCACCACCCTTTACTCTGAAAGAGAAAGTACCGCCGAAACCTCTTGCCTGCTTTAAGGCCAACTCGTGAGAAGGATGGCTTTCAAGCCCCGGATGCAGCACAGCCTCGATCTTCGGGTGTGCCTCCAGCCAATGAGCAATATCCAGCGCATTCTGATTATGCTTTTCCATCCTCAACGCCAGCGTTTTTAGTCCCCTCAGCACCAGAAAACAGTCCTGAGGTCCTTGACACGTTCCCATAGCGTTTTGATGGTAGAACACACGATCACCCAAAGCCGGATCATTAACTATTATCGCTCCACCGACCACATCCGAATGGCCATTGATATATTTGGTAGTAGAATGCAGCACTATATCTATCCCCAACGCCAATGGATTTTGGAAATAGGGTGACAGGAAAGTATTATCACATAGCGTAAGCACATTCCTGGACTTTGCAATCTCAGCTATTGCAGCAAGATCCAGCAGGTTCATCAGCGGATTTGTAGGGCTCTCTGTCCATATCAACCTGGTGTTGGACTTAATAGTTGCTTTCAAAGCCTCAAGGTCACGCAAGTTGACCAATTCAACTTCCACACCGTGCCTGGCGATTATTCCGGTCAGCAGGCGATATGATCCGCCATACAGATCGTTGTGGACAATAACATGGTCTCCTGCATTGAGCAGTGCCAGTGCAGTAGTCTCAGCAGCCATACCCGTGCCGAATGCAAACCCGCGACTTCCGCCTTCCAGAGCTGCAAGGCAGTCCTCCAGGGCTTTGCGTGTAGGGTTGCCTGAGCGAGAGTAGTCGAACTCTCCCATCTGCTTGACACCTTTATAAGCAAATGTAGAAACCTGATAGATGGGCTGCATTACAGCACCGTAGGCCGGGTCGGGGCCCTGGCCAGCGTGAATTGCTAGTGTCTCAAATTTCATCGGGGTCCTCCTCCTTATTTACACTATCCGCCAAACTTAGCTTTACCCGTTATAAGAACGAAGCTAAGAATATCAAGGACAATGTATGCTAAACGGCTGCCGCAGCAGCAAGTATGCCGTGCAAGTCCTGCAAAGCTGATGCAAGTATACCAATAGATTAAATTTATGTCAATGTATTCCTATCGGGATAACCTCCTTTAGACACAAGACCCCATCATCCACCGCCCCCGCTCATGCTGAGCCAGTCGAAACACTCCTTTCCGCTCATGCTAAGCCAGTTGAAGCACTCCTTTCCGTTCGTGCTGAGCCAGTCGAAACTCTCCTTTCCGTTCGTGCTGAGCCAGTCGAAGCACCCCTTTCCGCTCATGCTGAGACAGTCGAAGCACTCCTTTCCGTTCTTGCTGAGCCACTCGAAGCACTCCTTTCCGTTCGTGCTGAGCCAGTCGAAGCACCCCTTTCCGTTCGTGCTGAGCCAGTCGAAGCACCCTTTCCGTTCGTGCTGAGCCAGTCGAAGCACCCCTTTCCGTTCGTGCTGAGCCAGTCGAAGCACCCTTTTCCGTTCGTGCTGAGCCAGTCGAAGCACGGATTGAAACTACTGTATGGCAAGTCTCACGTACTTCTATAGTTATAAACAGCAGTTGCTATTTTCATGCATCCATCGATTTTATTGACATTCACCAACTCTCTAGGCTATATTATGCTGTGATACATAGTTTTCCGGCTGGATTTTAAATTCCGGCTAGAGGTTCATTAATGTCTCTAATAAGCACAACTTCACACGACACTTCTACCTCGTCCTCCGACGAGGATCCCCACGAATGCCATCTACACTACAATAACCCAGAGCTCGGGAGGCATCTACTGAGATGACCGGGTTCACGTGGGCTACGATTTTTATACTCATAGCTTTTAATGCATTTTATGTTATAGCAGAATTTGCAACTGTCAGTATTCGGAAGAGCCGTGTACATCAACTTGCAGAAGAAGGGAACTCGCTAGCACGTCGCCTGCTTCCTATAATTGATGATGCCGGAAAGCTCGATCGTTACATATCCATTTGCCAGATAGGTATCACCATCTCAAGCCTGGTATTGGGGGCATTTGGTCAGTCCAGGCTTGCAATAGAACTCACTCCATTATTCCAACGGTTTGGATCGCTCGGACCAGCATCCGCACAGTCCGTTGCTGCAGTAGTTGTTCTCGTTGCTTTGACAGTTCTACAGGTAGTTATAGCCGAACTGATCCCCAAGTCTATCGCCCTGCAGTTCCCGGAAAGATCTGCACTCTATACTGTAATCCCGATGAAGTGGTCGGGGGCTCTCTTTTCCTGGTTTATAGTTATACTCAATGGCAGTGCCCAGGTAGTCCTCCGCCTTCTGAAGGTTCCTCAGGGTGGACACAGACATATACACTCCCCCGAAGAGATCGATATCCTGCTGGTGGAAAGCAGAGATGGCGGATATCTTGAACCTGATGAACAGGAACGACTTCATCAGGCTCTGCAGTTTGGCATCCGACCGGTCCATCAGCTGATGGTCCCAAGAAGGCAGATAGAAGCCGTAGATATTTCAACCCCTGTAAATGATGTAATGCAAAAGATTGCAAACGGGACATACACGCGTTTACCTGTATACAGAGGCTCCATCGACAACATAGTTGGCATACTGCATGCCAAGGATTTAGTCCTGCACTATATAGAACACGGTGGAGTGAACTCAATTGAACAGGTGATGCGTCCTGTACTGCAAGTTCCTGAATCAATTAACGCCAACCGATTGCTATCGCAGCTCCGCAGCAAACACACCCAGCAGGCAATGGTTATGGATGAGTTTGGAGGAGTTGAGGGATTAATCACACTCGAAGATATCCTTGCTGAAGTGTTCGGCGATATCAATGGTGATGAAAAGCTGCAGCCGGAGCGTCTGCCGGATGGAAAAGTTCGATTGCCCGGACTTCTTCACCTGGATGACGCACAACCTTGGATAGGCATCCTGTGGAGCGGTGAATCCGATACAGTCGGCGGCCATGTAATGGATGAATTGGGGCATATCCCGGCAGTCGGTGATCATCTCACTATCGATGGAGTGTATGTGGAAGTAGAGAGTCTGGATGACCGTATGATTGCATCTCTCATTGTAACTCCCCTGGCGGGAGATGAAGACGAGGTGCATAATGGATAGCCTGATACCTGTTTTTATAATTGCCCTGCTCATAGCCATCAATGCTCTGTTTGTGGCTGCCGAATTTGCCTTCATTGGTGCCCCGCGCGCATCCATTGAACGACTTGCATCACAGGGCAACAAGACTGCAAAGACTATACGCCGGATACTTAACGACCCTCGCCGGCAGGACCGCTACTTCGCGACTGCACAGCTTGGTATTACATTCGCAAGCCTGGGACTAGGTGGGTATGGGGAACACCTGCTTGCTGTGTATTTTGCGCATCAACTGGATGCGTTGGGTGCATCAAGGTGGATAGCTGCTCACGCCGTCGCAAGCGTGCTGGCAATAACTGTCCTCACGTATTTCCACATTATATTGGGGGAGATGGTCCCCAAATCCCTGGCGCTGCAAAATGCTGAAAATGCCATTTTAAAAGTGACACCAATTATGATTGGGGTCAAGACATTATTATTCCCGCTGGTTGTTTTACTGAATAGCATTGGTTATGGCATGCTTAAGCTCATGGGCATAGAAAGAAAACTGTCTGCAGGCCAGTATCATACGTCTGAAGAGCTCCGTTACATCGTTGCTGAGAGCACGGAGAGCGGAATGCTCTCCGACAACACTGGAGATGTCCTGCAGGAGCTGTTCGATTTCACCGAACTGGACGCTGCCGAAGTGATGGTACCCAGAGTCCATATGCTCGGAATCCCGCTGGATGCAGACGCAAACCAGATCAAGCAAATAGTCAGCAAGTCCCGTCACACCCGTTACCCGGTCTATGATGGAGATATGGACCATATAGTTGGAGTTCTGCACATCAAGGACATACTCCGGTTGCTTATAGACAGGACAGCAGCAACAGGACCAATGCTGTCGAAAGAAGTCCTGCAGCCAGTACCATTCGTTCCCGAGGCATCCAAACTAGATTCCGTGCTGAAGATCATGCGCAAAGCGCACTCTCAGATGGTAGTAGTAATGGACGAACATGGCGGCACATCCGGATTAGTCGCTATTGAGGATCTGTTTGAGGAAGTCATCGGCACCGTGGGCGAAGAACAACCCGAGATACCACCCATTCACCACGATGAAAATGGCATTCTGCATGTAGTCGGAACTGTACGCCTTGATGAAGTAGGAGAAGAATTCGACATAGAGCTTGAGCACGAAGACGTAGATACAGTCAGCGGTCTGGTATTAACCTTGCTCGAAAGGCCTCCATCCGTAGGCGATACAGTCGCCTACAACGGTCTGGTCTTCGAAGTCACCGCCATAGAGGGCCACGGGGTCGCCGAATGCACAGTCAAACACGAACCTGAACAAAGCTGACTATCGACCAGTAGGCCCGACACTCCTGCCGGGCGCTCCTTATGCTCGGGTGTGATTTGCAATTACACCCGAAACAGAAGGTTTAAATGGGGATATGGGTGTTTCGGAATTTGAGGTTTGGACTGCAAGCAGTCAGGATGATCAACAATAGCATCCAAGCAAAGCGCAATCCGTTCGTGCTGAGCGAATCAAGATAACGCATATCATCAGGTGTTCGGGGAGTCGAAGTATGAACAGATTGCGCGTCAATATACATCAACATATCAACTAATCTGTGGAGGGTATAAATAATGCATATAATGGAATGTTTTGTCGCTTTCTTAGTTGTGTTATCTGCAGGTTTTGCGTTACTGGACCAGTCTGCATCAGCTCAGGGAAACAATCGAAAGACAGCTAAACCCAGACTGATGTATAACATGGACTACGATGCATTATCCGGCGGGTTCTTTGGAATCGCCACTCCTGATAATATAGACAAATGCACCGCGTATCTTGCATCCTCCGGGATAACGGACCTCTTTATCTGCGTCAACAACCAGCGTGTTAACTACCACAGCAAAGTATGGGATGCTATGTGGGACGGTTTTGATCCCAATGCTGGTGCTGATCAGCCATTCCTCGCTGATTTATCTGAATCCGAATCCGCCGGAACACAGGACCAACTGAGGAGTTTCTACAACCTGTATAAACAGGGCTGCGATTACCCTCAGCGTTTTCTTGCAAGTGCCCGGAAAGATCATATAGCTGGCTGGATCTCCATTCGAATGAACGACTGCCATTTCGGAGACCGCCCGAACAATCCATATCACAGTGAGTTCTGGCGTAAACACCCGGAGTGGTATCTCAGGGATGGTGGATGCACAGGTACCGAACTGGACTATGCACAGCCTGAAGTGCGGGAGCACTACCTGGCGTTGATCAGAGAGATATGTGAAGGATACAACCTGGATGGGTTAGAGCTTGATTTCATGCGGTTTCCTGCATATTTCCATCCCGGTCAATGGAGACAGGGTGTGGATATAATGACGGATTTTGTCCGTGAAGTCCGATCAATCACTCAAAAAGCATCTAAACGGCTCAAGCATCCAGTAAAGCTTGCAGCCAGAGTGCATTTCCTCCTGTGGACATCAAAACACATGGGCACTGACGCAGTGACATGGGCAAAAGAAAAGCTAATAGACTTGGTAGTCATTGCTCCCTGGTATACCGGAATACAGAGTGACATGCCAATTGAGACCTGGCGAGGTTTGCTTGCAGGTACAAAGGCTGAACTGGCTTTTTGTCTGGAAGATGGGATAAATTCCAGTGCAGAGGGCAGAAGACTTCCAACTGTAGAAGAAACAACCGGAATCTCCCTGGCAGCCCTGCACAGGGGAGCTGATTTTATTTATCTATTCAACTGGTACAATCTCAAGCAGCAGGCAGATTATACATCACTCTACAAAGCATCAAGGACCTATGACACCCTGCTGAACCTGCCAAGACGCCACCCTGTAACCACATCAGACCCATTCGCAGCAGAAGGTGAACAATCCCTCCCCTTCAATCTCCCAGCCAAAGCTCCTAGAGCCGTATTCTCTATAAACATAGGCCCCAAACCCAACCCAAATCAGACCGCCTGTGTAGAGATCCTAACCGACACAAACACCCCCCCAACCCGTGTATTATTAAACAACACAGAATGCAAACTCACAACCACACAATCCATCCGCCACATCTACGAATCCCCCAAAAACACCGCAGCCGAAGGCACAAACCAGGTAACAATAGAATCCGATGGCAATATCACAATCAACTGGGTAGAGATTGCCATAAGGTAACAAGGTAGGCCCGACAGGAGTGTCGGGCCTACCTATACAATCTTTATTCACATGTATGTCTTTTCAATAGTTTAGTCAAAAATGGAAGCAGACACACTATTCCCGCAAGACCAATAACTGATCCAAGCAAGTATAATGGATGGACAGCAATTCCCATTCCTACATTGTAAGAGACCCGTCTTAAAGCAAATATCCAGAACGCTAACGCAACACAGACAAATCCAATCGTGCCATATATCCCGACTGGTTGTAAACAGCTATATTTTGATATTAAATGGCGAGATCCCTTTGCAAAATAAAGTGAAACACATCCAAGGATCATTTCTGAGAGCAATAGCATCATTTCATTCTCCAATCAATCAACTTGAATTCTGCAGCCAAGAAAAGATATCTTAAATTTATAACGAATCCTTAAACACCCTGTCCACAGCCTTGCATACTTCATTCTCTCTCGTAAACACCGGTGTAACTCCCAATATCCGTTCAACTTCCTCCCGGGCTGCGTCTATCATATCAAGCCCGACCGACCCACACCGGTCTGCAAGTTTCGGCATGTAAAACTCATTTCTATATTTATCAAAGGTGTGGTCAGTGTCAAGGAAATTACCGCCTATTCCTCTTTGACGTATCAAGTCCAAACACAGACTCTCCTCGCTTACTTCTATGCCCCTCATATAATGCTGCATCCAGTCGAACAGTTCAATATCCAGACATGCCTGCTCCGGAGAACATATGATGCCTGACTTTAATTGACCGATTCCAGGCATAAAGCTTCCGCACGATGCCAGCAGCGCTGTTTTTAATGCACGCTCCGAACCAGACTGGTACCCCGGATATTTGGCATCCACATAGTCCGTAGCTGCCATAACATTGCGGCCATAAAAATGCCTGTATAACTGGAACAGACCGGCATCCATCAACACTGCATTGGGGCTGGAAAAACTGGCTATTGTAGTCTGCATATCCAGAATAGACCCGAGTATTCCGTGTGCCTGAGCAGACTCGCTTCCAACTGCCCATATCGCTGCAGCAAGGCCCAGAATCTCGGTATTTGCAATCAATATCCCTGACGCCACAGTTACCGGGGCAGAAGCTCCGCTTATAGGCATAGGGACCAGCCCCACAGGCAGCTGCCGCACTGCAAGTTCATACAGTGTCTCAGCAGACTGCGCATCAATTCTCAAGGGTGATATACTGCACTTCACACACAGAAAAATCGGATTTTTCCTGTATGCTTCAGGACCACCCAGAACAAGTTCACCCAACCGAACAGCAAAATCCACATCACTGGCGTTCCAGACTTCATTGAAAGAGAGTTTCATGCAGTGTTTCGCCATATAAGTCATTGTGTATTTTGGACGAAGCTTAGGAGGGATCTCTCGACCAGTCTCATCATATGAACACATAAGCGGATTTCCAACAGACGTAATACGGGGGTGTCCATTCCCGAAGCGGACAACTCTTTCAACGTCAGCATATGAAGCATTGCGGCTGGTCCTGCCATCTTCATTCAATACCTGAATAGAAGCCCCGCCAAATCCAAAACTGACAGGCTGGCTGAGCATCTCATTAATCTCTGCTTTGACAGCTTCTGAAGCAGCACGCTCATCACTGTTCAGTAGACAAGTCTTTCCCGCCATAGCCTTAGCTGCTTCATGTGTAATATCACATGGAATTGAAGCAACACGCCTGGAATAATCGATCTTAGCGCCTTTTGCTTCAAGGGCTTTCAGGAACCCTTCGTGGTCTATGGATATCCCTGGTGATTCCAGTAATTCCAAAGATCTTTCATGAATCAATTTCATCTCACGGTTTGTTAGCAATTCAATTGTTGGAAGTATTGGTTTCATTGGATTATGTCCTATTAGCTAGCGCGCATTATTCGTAATTACCTCACTTTCGCCCTTACTACCGGTCGAAAGTAGAGTCTGGTGAATAATGCGCGTTAGGTATCTTCAGCAGGTTTCCCGCAATATACACTCCAGCCCCTATTTTAGGCAAATCCCACGCCTGTGCATGAAAGACAACATATACTTCACTGTCAGATATCCTGGCAAAACAAGGATACCCAACAATTCCCTCAGCCGGACGCCACTGCTGCTTCCGGTCTTCATCTGTATATAAGGTGTTGCCAAAATGCTCTTCTATCTTTTCCTTTGGATCCTTGAGATGATATAGGTACCGCCAGTGCTCTCCATTGTCATCACTGACAGCAAGCCCAAGCCCCGGACCCACTCCAGCATCACGATAAGCCAGCCACAGTTGCCCTTTCGGTGTGCAATACATTGCAGGGGAACCACCTGCAATCTCAATCTGCCGGGGTGCTGTCCAGGTCTTACCATTGTCAGAAGATTTGATCTGCCAGAACTTCTTATCCACAAGAGTATCAACCCGCGCAACAGCCACAATCGTCCCATTTTTGCAGACAGCCGCAGCAGTTTCGTTAAAGGTCAGAGGTTTATCGTATCCAGGAGGAGGGTCCTGCCATGCCCTTAATATAGGACCCCAGGTTAGGCCTTTATCGGTGCTCCGTTTAAATCCATGCAGAGGCTGTGAATCCCAATGCCCCCATGGCCAAAGCAAATCACCGTTTGGCAGCTTTACAATGCTTCCCTGAGCGAAATCGTTGCGTTTAACAGGGTCACTGAGCAGTTTTCGATCAGAAAATGTATTTCCATCATCTGTAGTAAAGGAATAATAGCTGTCGAACTTCCTGCCACCGGCTAACTCAAGATAATTGGGTTTGGTCTCATCAGGTTCACCAGGCCAGACAAGTTCAAGAGTGTAAACTAATATCCGCTTGGAAACCCGTTTACCATCAGGTAGATTATAAAATGAGGTAGCTGTCCCGGTCAGAGGTTTTTCGCTTGAGATCGTCAGAAATGGTTTCGACCACGTTTTCCCGGAATCACTCGACCGTGAAAACTTAGTAGCCTGCCCCGGCATCCCATCCCCCCGGGTCGCCCAGTGCACAATAAGATCGCCATTAGATGCCCGCACCACATTGGGAGTCAGCCCCTGCTCCAAATCATAAACAACATCCGCCCGAACAATCACAGGATCCCTATATTTCGACTCCCCAAGAGCTAAGCTACAAACTGATCCCAAACAAACAAACGCCATCAACACCACAGCAATTGTAAATTTAGCATGCATCTGCCTACCTCGTTGAGTCTGAAGTAATACCATTGTTAATTTCAGCTATGAACAATCAGCCATCATTTTCTATTTACATAGCAACCGGCACAACTCCCTTCATTATCAATTATCAATTGTCAATTACTCTACAACTCCCTTCACTTTCCACTTTCAACTCTCAACTCCTCCCAAATCCCTTCATTATCAATTATACATTGTCAACTATCAACTGCTCCCAAAACCTTCATCCCGTTCCCAAAAAATATCCCATTCTCCTCGTCCGATGTAATCCCCGCCATTCTTGCCGCTCTGTGTATAGCCAATATAATCTCATACACCATAAAAGTAGCCCGCATATTGTCACTGCCGACTCTATATGCACTGGCATCATACCCTTCCAGCACCAGGTCAACCCAATGGTCCATAACATACACCCGCCGCCCTCGCATCCTAGCAATCGGCAGGTCTGTAGCGTATAGAATCCGGGATGGCCCAAGTTTTTCAATCGCCATCTGCAGGACAGTAGGTTCCATCACCATCGCTGTATCGAAATAAACATTGGAATAGTCCACAACAGAATCTATAGCATCAGTCATCTCATCCGGCAAATAAGCCCGTCCGCAGTGTGCCAGCACTATATTTGCATTCGGACACTCCTTTGAAAGAGCCTGCACTCCCTGCTGGACAACGGGATCAGCCAACCGTTTATCTTGCGGTACATGCAGCAGAATAACCAATCTCAGTTCGTTAGCCAGTGCACGTTCAGGCTTCCCAAGCATATCCTCAATAGTCACACTGCCATACTCGTTCCCAATCCAGTCAAGGAACACCTTATAACCATAGAAACCACCCTCAACAACCAGCCGCCGTAGCTCATCAGGGTCCTGCATACTTTTTCCAGCCATTATCAAGGGGAACAGCAGTGGATGCTTGCCGACTTCCGCCAGATACTCGTTATTCTCACGCGGTTTCGCCATCGGAGAAGGCATACCAAAACATACCACCGAACACTCCCTGTCAGGATAAAGCATCCCCATATCAGCAATCAACCGTTCCGCGCTGCATGTATCATCAAACACCATATACTTAGCCCCGGGTTCCGAAGACTCAACAGCCCGGGTCCTTATATGCTCCGATGTCCACAAATGCGTATGAAAATCCAACACCTTCGCAGGCAGAACAGGAGCCACCCGCTCCCGATAAAAAGGCATATCAACCGACAAATATCTCTCATTCTCGTCCATATCAATCTACTCCCACTCATACAAATCAACACCCAAATCTTGTCATTCTGAACACAGTGAAGAATCTGCTCTGCCACTCTGTTATTAAAAGACAGAGCACCCCATTCCGCGAAATCCAAGTACTTCCGCGAAATCCGCGATTCAAAAGCCCATCTATTCCCACTCATACAAATGCACAGCAATCGGTAAAAATTTATCCAGCAGCTCCCCGCCTGACAACACAACATCTCCAGCCTCATTAACCCTCTTCAGCTTCTTGACACTATCAGGCAGCAGAAACGAAACCTTCTTAACCTTCTGAGAAAGGTTCACTGCCATCAGCACCTTTCTTTTCCCAACACTAAACGTTGCAAACCGTATATCCGCATCTTTTTTACTCAACCGGACCTTCGGAGCCTTACCCATTGAAAGCAGAACAGGAGTTAAGTCCTTCACTTCCTTTGCAACCTTACTCAAAGCAGCCCAGGGTTTATCAAACCCATCCGGGTCGCGTTTCAAGTCTGAGAAGTTATAATATATAAGCCCCTTAGCCCCACCGACCAGACACTGGAATGTCATATTGCGCATCTCTTCATAATTGGGCCCACGCATCGGAGGCGTTCCAGGATTATACACACTCCAGTTCATAGCCTGAGGCACCATCCATATGCTCCGCGCACTCTCAACAGCCCTCTGAGTCTTGTCCAGATAGGTAGTAACCATAGAAATAGGAGCACCCGGCACCGGATAAGGGTCAGTTCCCAAAATATCAGTTGTATTCTTGTATTGGTTCAGTTCATCAACCTGACAAAGCACTTCCCAGGTCGGATGATCCGGGTCCAGTTTAGCCATCTCCTGATACCTTGCTGCAACTCTGGGTATATACTCCACAGGTAGCTCATCATTTATATACCAGGCAAGCAAAGCCGGATGACTGCTGAACTCTTTTATAACTCCGTTTACAATCCCAGCTTCCCCCACATAAGGTCCGATCTGTTTAGGAAAATAAGCTGTCCCATCAAAGACATCCTTGATTGAAAATATCAGTTTCATACTCCGGGCCTGCATTGCATCCAGGTATGCACGGATCTCATCCACATCTGCAAACTCAACACTATAGCACATAACAGCGTTGATAGAACCTTTGCTCAGCTCATCAAGCTCCGCAACTGCCTCTACCCTGTTTTTCGGAGATGTAAAGACATAAACCCCAATCGGAAAGAAAGGCTCCCCATCTACGATTGTCCGTTTAGCAGGATCAATATATACCCTGGGTCTCTTATCCACCGGTATAACCTTATTGAGTGTATGCACATAGTCAGCAATGACTCTATCACCCTTTGCTGTCTTCATCTGGACATCAATCCGGTTCTCCCCATAATCCAGCTTCCCGGGATCAATCGTCGCAACCCCACTCCGGGTCCTCCCGTTTATCCTGACAGCCTTGCTATTAACCAAAACTGTAACATCCTTTATATCCAGTCCATCTGGAAGAGGCTCTCCGACCGATATCGATATCTTAACCGGCTTCTTTGATGTTTCCGGCCAAACAAATCCCCGGTAATCGGGAGATAAAACAAATGAAGTCAATGGAGGTGTAGGAGGAGTTATAGGCGTCACTTCTGTATCGTCAAACCAGGCAGTTCCAGTAATTCCAGGCCTCATATAAACAACAAACTCTACAGTTGTCGCCTCCGGAGGAATCGGAGCAGATGTCAATTCCAACCTGGTCCAGTCATTGGTACCTTTAATCCCAAGAGCTGCCACACTGTCCCCATAGGTCCCTCCCAAAAAGCCGTCCTTACCCAGCCACTGGATGCAGAGTGTTGCACCAAAGCCTTCGCCAACCACGTTTTCAGTCTTAACCCACGCACTTGCTTTATAGCGCTTCCCAGCCTCAAACGGGATATTCTGATAAGCAAGCAGGTAAACTTTTGGATCAGTGCTCACAATCCGAAGGCTATTCTTCCCCGAATGTGCAACAGTCTTGTCAACCGAATACACCTGAGCCGGCGCATCCCACCCAACAGGACTCCCCACCTTATCAAGTTGCTCAAACCCCGGATTAACTATCGAGTCCTTATCCCTGGCTGCAGCTGAGGATGAAATAATAACAATTAATAAAAGTATCAAGAGGGAGAGTTTCATGAGGAGCAGACCTTTCATCGATATGGCAGAATGACAGCCCAATTCCCTTAGAGAATAGCACTCAGCTAATTCCCCCATGGAGAAGAGGCCACTCACCCAATTCCCCCTTGGAGAAGGGGGCCAGGGGGATTGATTCCCTTCCGCACATTTGCAAATCGAAGCGCCAACCAATTCCCCCTTTGAAGGGGGTCAGGGGGATGTGATTCTACCATACTAATCCACACCCCCAAACGCTATTCGCTACTTTACAGGTTCCTGACTAATCACTGCCTGAACATCACCAAGAGTCATCTCAGTGTTGGAGGAGAGTATATAGCTAGGTTTCCATACCCCTCCCATACCCATCCGGTTGTAGACTCTTACCGCAACAGTGTTGTCCTGGCCGGACTTGAATGCAGAGGTTGCATCCAGAATAAACGGAGCATTCCAAATCTGTTCCGGAGTCACTCCCAGAGCATCGCAGGTGTGATCGATGACTTTTGTCCCGTTCACATAGATATAGGCATCTTCATCCACAGCACCGAAGTACATATAGATGTGCTTGCCCGTAAAGTCACTGGACAGGTTCTGTTTTTGCCTGTACCAACCATATGATGGATTTTTTGCGGTAAATCCCTGGCTTTCCCATCCAGTATCCATGTCAGCACGGCATCCGCCCCATTTGCTGTCGTCGAAGTTTGAAGCAAACCACTGGTTCTCAACTCCCTTGTTGTCTTTGTCCAGTGAAAACTTCCAGCGTGCCGGCATACGGATCACACTGACATCAGACTGCCCTGACTTCGCTTTGAATGAACTGGATTGATTAGGGTCCTCACTTGCCACTCTTCGAAGTCTGGTAATCCAGTCATCCAGACCGGCTCCACCTTCCCAGAGATAGATAACACCCTCACGTCTTGCTATCTTTTCAAACCGGTCCAGTCTTGCCTTAAACTCTGCAGGCTGATCCGGTTTGCCGTTCTTGATCATATCATTCAGATTCTGACTGAGCTCTACATACAATATAGCCAGCTCTGCAAGCTCCACCCTTTTCAGAGTCTCATCGTCAGTAGCAAGCTTTTTCGCACGGTCAAACATATCGGTTGCTTTACTCAGGAATACCTTGCTAAAGATCGGATGGTTCATCTCATATCGGATTCCACCTGTTGGAGACTTGAGTGAACCACGATGGTTCTTCTCCCAGGTATTCCACATCATGTCCTGGTATTCCATCATCGGACCAGCTGCGGCGCCAAAGTAACCATATGTAAAGTCGCGGATCAGAGACTTGGTATCGCGGGTGGGATCCCACAACTGTTTTCCCCATACCCAGCTCTTCATAGGGCCATCGGAGGCGCCAGGCCCCTGGTAGGCACCCTGCAGCATAACACCTTTGGCATTATGGTTGAAGAAGAAACGGATATCGTCAGTCACAACCTGCATATTAGGCATAGGTGCAGAATAGTGGCTAAAGTTGACTGTGTAGTCCCAAATGTTGATGTTGGCGCCTATCTTGGCCCAACCCTTCATAGCAGTCTGGAACTTTTTAGTCTCAGGAATAGTCAGGAAAGGCTCAGACCATGCATGGCTGTCAGTGCAGAGCTGGATAGCTACGTTTGGTCGAGGTTTGACTGTTTTCGGAGGTATAAAAGTATCCAGATATGCAAGCGTCGAGATCTTCACATTTGGAAAATCCTTTGCAATAGCATCAGCTACAGCGTTGACAAATTTCAACAGCGGACCGGAGAGTGATCCCTCTGCCTTAGCAACTTTCCTGCAGACAGGACAATCACAGCAGGGAGAACCATCATTCTGAGATACACTTATGATCTCAGAAGTCGGACTGTTCTTAAGTATCTCCTTTACACTGGCGATGGCTATCTTCAGAGTTTCAGGATTAGATACGCAGAGCTGGTTCGGATTTCGCTTACCATCGTTTTCAGAGAAATACTCAGGATGCTCTGCAAAGTATTTACTCGGTGGCACCAGCGTAGCAAATGTATGCACAAACAATGCATAGGATACATTCCCGCCGAACGCCTCAGGAATTGAAGCTGATGGAGAATTGGTCCTGTTTCGCAGTGACCAAGTACCATCAAAAGCATCCCAGTAGAACGGATCCCGAATTTCCAGCACCGGCACAAATCGTCTGACCACCGGTTTGAATGTAAGGGTACTTACATGAGGAATAGTCGGTGTTGAAGTGCGTGCATACCACCGGCAGCCAAGGTCTTCTTCAAGTAGAGCATAAACCGCATTGATCGGTCCCCGGATTCGCCCACCTGTTAGAAAGAGGCTTTTACCTTTGACATCTATCGCATAGCCCTCTTTACCCAGGCTCGATCCGTTGAACCCGGAACTGGCTGCAAGGTAGGTATTGCCTACGCTGATGACTTTTTTCGCAGATGTTCCGGTACTCTCTTTAACTACAATAAATGCAGCTCCGGTCATAGTCTTCAACCATTCACTCAAATCAGCAGCAGCCTTCTGCTCCTGGCTGGTAGGAGAAGATGGCAGCAGTATGGCATAATCAGTGCTGCCGTTTGTTGCAAGGGTCAAGGTCACTGTCCCCTGTCCCTTAGGTTTCAAAGAGTTCTTCCATTTTCCATTGGGTGCAACTTCAGCCTGTACAACGGTAACCAGGCAAAGCAACACCAGAATCCCCAAACAGTATGCTTTCAAATCAAATCCCCCGTCCATATTGCAGAGCAATCCGTTCTGATGAGATAAATATCCCCGCAGCCCAAACAGCCGCTGACTTTGTGACATGCTAAGTTCTACAGCCACCATTGTCAACTACGCGACGTGTAATAGTTGAGTATCCAGTAAGAGTCATCGTGTTATAGAGCAGTGCAAAACGAATGCTCATAGTCTCACAGGATTAACAAGATTTTTCAAGATTAACAAGAAGGGAATTCTTGAACTTGTTAATCTTAAAAATCCTGTTAATCCTGTTCAAAATGACTCGACTTATTCATGCAACTTAAGAACGAAGAATGCAGTAAAACCAATAGTTTAATATTTAGAAGCCCAGCAGTCAGTTCGTGCTGAGCGCAGTCGAAGTGCGGACGGACTGCGCGGACTTGCACACCCATCACTGCCCCTGCGCCACCACAGCCTGCAGCTTGCTCAAATCCATCTCAGCATCCGCAGACACCACATACACCGGTCTCCAGATCCCACCCATTCTTGACCCGTTGTAGACCCGAACAGCTATCACATTTTCCTGTCCTCGCTTGAACGCGGAGGTAGCATCCAGCATAAACGGAGCATTCCAGATCTTATCAGGAGTCATTCCCATAGATTTACAGGAATGATCCATAACCAGCGTCCCATTCACATACACATAAGCATCTTCATCAACAGCCCCAAAAAACATATATAAATGCTTGCCATTGACGCTCTCAGGCAACGTCAGTTTAGCTCTATACCAGCCATACATTGGTGTAGTATTATCAAATCCCTGGGTATCCCATCCGGTGTCCATGTCCGTCCGGCAGCCTTTCCAGGCGCTGTCGTCGAATGCCGATGCAAACCATTGGTTGTTAACACCCACATTGTCCTTGTCATTACAAAACTTCCAGCGACCGGGCATCCGGATAGCATTAGCTGAAGCATTTCCAACAGACGCGCTAAACTGGCGCATCTCATCCGGATTCGCACCGGATACTCTCCGCAGCAGGGCTATCCATTCCCAAATCTGTGGAACGCCTTCCCCCTGTTCAATTACACGCTCCCGCCTGGTCACTTTCTCAAATCTGTCCAGCATATTCCGGAATCTCTCTGGCTGTTCAAGCTTTCCGGTCTTAGTCAAAGTCCTGTAATTCTGGCTCAGGTCCACATACATTACCGGCAGCTCTGCCAATTCCACCCGCTGCATAGTCTCGTCATCCTTTGCCAGACCCTTCGCACGTTCAAATAATGCTTCAGATTTCATTAGGAAATGTTTGGTATAAACAGGCAGGTCCATCGCATACCGGCAGCCGCCTGCAGGAGTCTTCAGCAAGCCACGATGCTCCTTCTCCCAGATATTCCACAGCATATCCTGGTATTCCATCATAGGTTCACCCGCTGCTCCGAAGTATCCATATGTAAAGTCGCGGATCAGCGACCGGGTATCGAGTGATGGGTCCCACAGTTGTTTAGCCCACACCCAACTCTTCATAATTCCGTCCGCTGTCCCTGCACACAGATACCCGCCCTGCAACGATATACCTTTAGCGTTATATTTCAAGAAGAACCGGATGTCCTCCGTTACAATCTGCATATTAGGCATCGGAGCTAGGAAGCTGGCGAAGTTCACGGTGTAGTCCCAGATATGGATTTTAGCTCCGATCGCTGCCCAACCCTTCATAGCAGCCTGGAACTTCTTCGTCTCAGGGATTGCAAGGAAAGGTTCCGGCCATGCGTGACTATCTGTGCACAAGTCAATCACCACATTAGGCCGCGGTTTTATGGTTTTCCGAGGCATCAGTGTCTGCTCATATGCCGTAGTTGCTACCTTCACATCAGGGAAGTCCTTAGCTATGGCATCTGCAACACTGTTTACAAACATGAGCAAAGGTCCTGACTTTGATCCCTCTGCATCGGTAATCTTCTGGCAGTCCGGACATTCACAACCGGATGGAGGGCCATAGTTCGGAGACACAGCGATCAACTCAGCATGCGGATTTTCCTTCAAAAGCTCCTTCACCCGGGCAATTGTAATACGCAAGACATCGGGATTGGTGATGCAGAGCTGGTGCGGATTCCGTTTACCATTGTTCTCAGAGAAATACTCCGGATGGTCCTTGAAATAAATACTCGAAGGCACCAGCAGCGCAAACGTATGGTGAGAGAACCCCGCAAAGTTCAGATTCCCGCCATATTCCTCCGGAATATCCGCATTCTCCCTGGCGTTGGTCCGGTTGCGAAGCGCCCACGTGCTCTCAAAGGCATCCCAGTAAAAAGGATCACGAATACCCAGCACCGGCACAAATCGTCTTGAAACAGGACGGAATTTCAGAGTCTTCACATGAGGAATAGTAGAAGTTCCCCGGGCATACCACCTGCAGTCCAGGTCTTCCTCCAATAATGCATAGACCGCATTAATCGGGCCGCGTGTCTTCCCGCCCATCAGGAACAGGTTCTTACCCTTAACCCCAATAGCATACCCTTCATTCCCAAGCCTGGAGCTATCAATCTGATTAACCGCCGAGAACACTGTCCGACCAATACTGATAACTTTTCCAGAAGGTCTGACACCAGCGCTCTCCTTAACTACAGAAAACTCAACCCCTGTCATACTCTTTAGCCACCCACCCAGATCATCCGCTGCCTTCTGTTCCTGAGTGCTGGGAGAACCCGACAGCAATATGACATAATCAGTACGACCATTCGATGCAAGGGTTAAGGTCTCAGCACCCTCCCCCTTCGGCTTCAAAGAATTCTTCCACTTCCCCCCAACTCCAACCTCAGCCCGCAAACCAACCCCCAGGCACAATAATACCAAAATCCCCAACAAAAACGCTTTCAAATAATTCCTCCAGAATAAAATACAGAGCAATCCTACTCAAATAACATAAAACCCATATCACTGAGTCCCTACATCAGATTTCCCTTCTTGTTAATCTTGAAAATCTTGTTAATCCTGTCCAAAACGACCCGATTCGCTACCCACCAAAGCCCTATCCGTAAGCTCTCTTACAAACTCTTCCTTCGCAGCAGTATACCCCTCGCGATCATCATGGAATTCCATTACCAACCTGTGTTTCAGTTCCAAATAGCGCTCAGCATCCTCAGGATGGGTCCTCATATAGTCCCGAAACGCCAGTCCTTCAAGTATCCTGTGCCCAGCAGGTGCCATATGCAAATGATGGGTTCGTATGCCCGTAACCTTGTCTCGCATAATAAAGCACATATGGTCGCCATAAAACCAGTATTCAACCTCAGGAGTATTAAAAGCAGGAATAGCGCAGCGTCTGCCTTCTTCCAGGGATGGAATTTCCACCAAAATATCAATAATCGGTTTCGCTGGCATGCCGGGAATAGAGGTGCTGCCGTAGTGTTCTATACGCAGTGCAACATCAGGACCCAAAAGCTCCAATATCTCCCGCTTCTTAGCCTCATACTTCCCTGGCCATGCAGGATCATAATCCACCAAATAAACATCATCGCTGCTGGCTGCGCAAATATAGCTGTGCGAAACAATCCGAAACTCTCTATACTCAGGTAGCCCGCTCCCATTCCAAGCCGCAGGACATTTTGCCCTAAACTCTCCAACAGGCCTTTCGGGATTGGACATATCAAGCCAATTCCATAAGATAGTCTCCTGCCAGACAACCTCGTTCCTCTGAATAATCCTCCAGGAATCCCCAACTATCTCCCAGCCAATCATCCCCTCCGGAACATCCTCTATACACTCAACCTCAACACCCATAAACAGCAAATAACCGCCATCGTCGCTCGCATACTGGATCTGCCTGGCCGGCATCGAATGCTTAACCTCCGCAAACCTGCCAAACATCTCAATAAGGAAGGGAATGGTATTCTCAGAATTTCCAGTATATATAGCACCGATCAGGTTAAGATTTGGAGCCTGTTCAAGAGTTGTCACTCAGATCATCACCAATTCCAGCCACATTACTTTAGTAGTGTCCATATTTAGTTCCCATGACTTTTTCTATTTGTTTTAGCACACCGGTCAATGCCTTGTATCTGGACATCGTTGCCTTATGAGCCAGCTCAAACTGAATTTCAGCCTCCGACTTCACCCTTGGAGCAGTTCCGGACATACCTGAATCAGGAGCATTTGGAGCTCCACCCGCCGACTGTACCAGTTTACCCTCAAGTACCTCAGCCATCTGTGTCAGCTCACCATCATCAATCCAAAGCCCATCACAGGTGTTGCAACAGTCCAACATCACCGGACTATCAATCATATACCGAAACCGCTCCATCGCATACCCGCACTCCGGACAGTCCATAACCACCGGTTGGGAAACAGCAACCTTCTGAGGAACATTCATAACGTCAATCTGGTTCAAGTCCTCCACATTCTTAGCTTTCAGCTGCTTCAAACCATCCCTGTGAAGCCAAATCCCAGCACATTGAGGACACTCAGCAAACGAAACCCCATCATAACTCATATTCGTAAGAGGTACCTTGCAAACCGGACAAGTATAATTCATCAATCCCTCCAAAACACAAGCAAACTAAGCAGGACTCACCCTTAAAACCACAGCATAGTCACTCGGTCGGGTCTCTCCCAAATACACAGTCAGGTCGTTGTCATCCCAGGACCATTTAAGCGTCTCCGGGCTCCCCAAAAGCTCCACTTTACCTATACTCGCTATCTGCCCCTTAGCCAGAGACATAATAATAACCTTACCGCTGGCTGGCCAGTCCATAATTATCGCATACAGAATGTCACCCTTGGTTGTAAATCGTATATCCTCGCAGGTAAAGGGACTCCGCTTTACATCGTTAAATGTCCCCTCCACAACCTGAGTAGGACCTTCTCCAAACTTTTTCCAGGGCCTTGACCCATAGATAGCTTCCCCGTTCAGACTCAGCCACTTGCCGATCTCCAGCAAGACCTGCTGCTCTTCCTCCGGTATAGTCCCATCAGGTCTGGGACCAATATTCAACAGCAGAGCCCCGTTCTTACTGACAATATCCGCCATATCCCCGATTATGCTGCCTGCATCCTTATAGTCCTGGCCGTGTGTAAAGCCCCAGGAGTTCTTAGCTATTGCAGTATCGGTCTGCCAGAACATCGGACGGATACCGGTCAGTTGTCCACGCTCGATATCAAATACTGCTGTCCCTTCTCTGAAAGTATTCTCTTTATAATTGATTGCAACCCCGATCTCCCATTCAGCAGCCCGGTTATAGTAATATGCTGCCAGTTTCTGTAAGTAAGGCTGATAGGCAGGAGTCTTAATCCACCAGTCAAACCACAACACCTTGGGTCTGTATTTGTCGATAATCTCGCAGGTATAGACCAGCCACTCTTCCAGCCACTCCTTATTGGGTCTCTCAGCCTCAGGACGCGCTGGGCCATACAGACTCCTGTAGGCCTCATCCCGCACGTCCGAATCAAAATTCATCCCAGCATCATAGAACCACCAGTGCTCCTCCCTGTGACTGGAGCAGGTAAACTCAATCCCCCGTTTTTGCAGGGCAGATGACAGTTCTCCAAGGATATCCCGATGAGGTCCGGTTTTAACTGAGGTCCAGTCGTGAAACGCACAGTCATACATCGCATAACCATCATGATGCTCCGCCACTGGCATAACAAACCGCGCTCCAGCCCTCTCAAACAACTCAGCCCACTGCTCAGGATCCCATTTCTCAGCCTTGAACATAGGGATAAAATCCTTGTAACCAAACTTATTGTGGGGTCCATAAGTCTTCAAATGATGCTCAAACTCAGCTGACCCCTGCGTATACATGTTCCGGGGATACCACTCATTCCCAAAACCAGGCACAGAATACACCCCCCAATGTATAAACACCCCAAACTTAGCATCCTCATACCAAGCTGGCACCTCATAACCTTCAAGTGAATCCCATGAAGCCGCAAAAGGCCCCTGCGCAATTACTTCTTCAATTCTGATCAGGTTTTCAGAGATGGTATTCATATAGTTAACTCCTGGTGTGAAATAGTAGACAATGGAAAGTATATCCACCCCACTGCAGGGCGTCAAACCGGACAGCTTTTTTGCAATACCTGTTGACATCTTCGCAATCCAATGTTATATTGTTAATATATGAAGTATTCACCACTTAAGAGTTTTATGATATGAGTAAACAAGTATGTGATATAAAGAATGGAAGCCTTGCAGAGCTGTGTGTCACGCTCGCTAAGGCGATGTTCAAGCAAGCTGATAGATTTCTTGCTGATTATGGCCTGACACCTGCACAGTTCGACATATTAACTGTGCTCTCTGAGGAGGGAACAATCCCACTCAACAGGCTCAGTGAACGTCTCTGCTGTGCTTGCAGCAATGTTACCGGCCTGGTGGATCGGTTAGAACGTGATGGCATGGTCAAGCGCGAACGCAGCGTGGAGGACCGAAGAGTCGTCCTGCTGGGACTGACCGACAAAGGTCAGGAAATGTGGAAGAGCGTCCCACGAGGCAAATGCTGTGGATTACAATTCGCCGGAATCCTGGACCAGTCCGAAGAAGACGAACTCCGCCGTATACTGGAAAAGCTGATTGCTGCTATGGGCTAGTCCGCCTTTTTTTTGGGTTATTACTTCATATGTTAATATTACACTCATGTATTATTATGATAGGTTCACAATGTAACAAAGGAGGTGATCAACAATCATCTGATAATGAGAACACGGTATTCTACCAATACACAAACACTATTATGAGAAAGGAAAAACGAAAATGGCAGTGCAGAATAAGTCCTGTTGTGGGACAAGAAAGGCTGCTTCAGTGCAGCCTGAAGAGATCAAAGAATACATAAAAGAGAGCTACAGCGACAGGCTGAAGGCTCCAGCAGATAGCTCTTGTTGCGGAGCGTCCGGCGGAAACCTTGACCTGAAGACCGCGCTTTCTGCGGGATACACCGATGAACAGCTTGCGGAATTGCCGACACATGCAGTGGAACATTCTTTCGGATGTGGTAATCCCGTAGCCCTGGCTGGTATCAAACCCGGCCAAACAGTGCTGGACATAGGTTCCGGTGCTGGGATAGATGTCCTGCTTGCTTCGCGCATAGTAGGACCCGAAGGATTTGTAATCGGCCTGGACATGACTCCTGACATGATCCAGGCTGCAAAAAAGAATGCAGTAGAAGCAGGTGCTACAAATGTCGAGTTCCGCTTGGGTGATGCCGAGGAAATGCCGGTCGAATCCGGCACAGTGGACTGGATCATCAGCAATTGCGTAATCAACCTTGCACCGGACAAGGATAAAGTGTTCGGTGAAGTATACCGGGTGCTGCGTCCGGGTGGCAGGATACTGGTTTCAGACATTGTGACACACGACCTGCCGGAGGATATCCGCCGTAGTATGGAGGCATGGGCCGCCTGTGTTGCTGGTGCACTTGAAGAACGCGAATACCTTGACACTATCCGTAAAGCAGGATTTAAAGACGTCGAAATCGTCGCTCGTTTCGACTACGACGCTGAGATGATCCAGGCAATTGAATCAATTCCGGATGAACTAGCCCAGCAAGCTTCCAGCCTTGCAGGAAAAGCCTCAAGTATCAAAATAAGCGCCGTTAAACCATAGGTAAGGATTGAGTATTAGAGATCCACTTTTACTGGGTGGTGAATTTACAAACAGCCACCCAGTAGAAGACTTAATGGCATAGGGTAATTTCTCATCTGCAGCGTATAATGACATTATTACCGCAACACTGAACTATTACAAAAAACCATCCCCCCGTTACCTACCATGTTCCTATCTGCTATAATACCTCAGGAAAGCACACCGGAGAAAGGTCCAGCATCTGTATGGAAGACACTAAAATTGCAGTCATTGCGGATGTTCATGCCAACATATACGCCTTAACTGCATTTCTGGAAATTGTAGACAAATCGGGTGATATCGATTGTATATGGAATCTGGGAGATTTCCTGCAGATTGGCCCGCATCCTTTTGAAGTTGCGGAAATAATACTCAACGATCCACGTTTCGTAAATATACTGGGTAATAATGAGCAGGCGTTAATCGAACATAACCTATCCAGCTTCCCTCCAAATGAAGTTGTTCATCAGAACTGGACACTGGAGCAGATTGGCAATGATCTGTTAAGCAAACTGCGAAGCATTCCTGCTGTGCGTGAAATACATCTGGGAAACCAAACGGTCTTGCTGATCCACATACCGGAAGAAGCACAGCATTACCCTAATATCAAAATGGTCGCTTGCGGGCACACGCACAAGCAGCTCGGTTGGACCAAAAATGGAGTTGTATATATCAACCCCGGATCTCTGGGAGCATCATTCATAAGCCCACAGGCTGATTACGCAATCATCGAGGTCTATAATGATGAGGTACAAGTGAGCCTGGAAAGCTTGATTATTGATGATTCAAAGTTGAGATCGGATTATATAAGCCGATGTGTCCCCGATGCAGAATACCTGATGAACCTGTTCAACCTGTAAAACCCCATATTTCCACAATGTCATCCTGATGCATGAAAGATCTCAGAGTGAACGCATCTTGTTGTACTATTCAACCGCTACCGCTCAAGCTGATGGAATAGCCTAATGGGTATTTTCACACTCTATATATTTGCTATGCATCCGTCATGTTTGTTTCCTGCCAAATCCGTATCTGCTATAATAACTCGTGTAAGCACCACAAATACAGGCTGGTGATATCCATGACAAAAACTGACGACAAACTTCTGGAAGTGGTTGACCGGATAAAGGGCGCAGTACATCCACTGCGGATAATACTCTTTGGTTCGATAGCCCGCGGTCAGGCTCGTTCGGATAGTGATATTGATATCCTTGTCGTTATGCCTGATGGCACCCACCGACGAAATACCATGACCGATATATATAGAGCCCTACTCGGCTCTAAACTCGATGTAGATCTGGTTGTAGCCACTGTTTCCGATATTGAGCAATATGGTGAAACATCAGGTTTAGTATATAGAGAAGCCCTGTCTGAAGGAGTCCAGCTATATGCCGCATGATCCCAGCAGCACAAAAGACCCTCAGAAATGGATGCAGAACGCCAGAGCAGATATGGCAATCGCCCGGATAGAGCTGCCACCAGGTGGAATGTATGAACAACTATGTTTCCACGCTCAACAAGCAGCAGAAAAGAGCATTAAAGCTGTCCTTCTTTTCCTCAACATAGAGTTTACATTTACCCATAATCTTCAGATGCTCCTGGATCTCGTTCCAAGTCATATATCTATTCCAAATGATGTAAAATGCACTATTGAGTTAAATGCCTACGCGGTTCTCGCGAGATATCCGGGAGAACTTGAGCCAGTTACAGAATCCGATTATGATCGTGCAGTCGCTATTGCTGAAACAACCATCGAATGGGCTGATACTTTATTGGTTTCATAGGAACTAAGTTGTGATGCAGGCTTCCAACCTGCCGCCCCTGCGCAGGAATGATTATTCGTCACTCGCTCTCTACCTCGGCTCCACCAACCCGGAATTCATCTTCGCCAAAAACCTCGGATCGCTGCACTGCAGGCGGGCGGTAAACTGCCACTCTCCGCTGCCCTGAATCACCTTCACCAGGAAATGGTTCCATCCCTGTTTCAACGGCAATGCCTTACACCTGTAAGCATCCGGGACTACCGGGTGGATGCCTTTGTCCTCAACTATCAGTTTCCCGTTCAACCATATCTTGGCGCCATCATCCGAACCTGCAAAAAGGTCAACTGTCGGCACATCCGGAGATGCCAGCAGCTGGTCTAGTGCTCTCGGGCTGTATAACCAGAAGCTGAGATATGCCGCAGAGTATGAATGGGGACCGGGTATATTCTTTCGGTTGAAGTCCATAAGCAGGTTGGCTTCTGCTTTCATCGGTTTCCATGCAAGGTCATTGATCTTCTCATCTGCACGTGGATTGATAATCGTCTCCCCGCCTACAAAATCCGTATCACAAGCCTCCAGATAGCTACTTCCTGCGAAAGCCCCTATCATCAGCGCTTCTTTCAGGGCTCCGGAGCCGTCAAAGACCCCGCCTTCCATCTCCGCTGGTTTGCGTAATTTCATCCCCAGGTTCGCCATCAACGTCCTGGTAAGCTCAATATGCTGAGCAGTATACGTAAGCGGGAGGACACTGCAGATCAGAATCCGCCCTTCGCCGGATGGTATCTCGACCAGCGCTGCTCCACTGGGTTTTGACTCCCGCTCAGATCGCAAAACGCTGCCGGTCTTAATATTTTCACCTCGATCAACCCACCTTCGCCAGTCCGTATTACATGCTTCCAGCAGGACCTTACCTGACTTCACAACAGGGCCATCGAGTCCATAATTCATGATCTCCTTCCCCATCGCCCAGTCACCAAAATACATATCACCGAGTGTCAGTGAATCGACAATTGGTGAAGCAGCCTTCTTCACAAGCGATACCGAACTGCGCTGCGAAAGACTCAGTTGAACAGGAAGAAGCGAATTCACCAAAGTCAATGTTTCCGGAGTCGGATCCCAGATTAACACTATGCTCTTATAACTTAACGCTTTTTTGATCTTGCGTTTTGCTAACTCAACAGACGTCGTATCCAGAGTCCGACCGTCGATAATCAGCAGCCTTGGTATATAAGAAATACTCTCGGAATCCGTATATGGAACTCCCGCCCGGGTCAATGCAAACGCTACCTGACCGGAACTCTGCCCAATCAATGCAGGCCGTTTGTCAAAATCATTAAACTCTACTGTTTCATCCGCAGGCAGCGACTTTTTGGCTTCAGGCAGCGCCGGTTTGTGGTCCCACTTACTAGGTGCAGGCCCACCGGGTGAATACGCTGCCTTCACTGCATCAAATAACGCCCAGGGCTGATACAATGGAAGACTGGGATCATAACCAGGATTGAATGCAGTAGAATAAGGACCGATCCGCTCAGGCTGAACCCCGGGTTTTCCCTCGACATAATTCGGGAATGTTATACCATCGCTCAATTGAGGAGCTTGTGTCTGATCTTTAAGCCCGATCGGCATCGATTTCATCCCGTACCACGCCAGATTAAAGATCGAACAATAGGATGCAGTCTTGCGCTGGGCTTTTATAAGCTCATAGGCTTCAGTCGCAATACCTTCCATCCTACCCTCAAAACTCTCATAGGACCGATCACCATACCATGTCGCCACTTCCTTTGGAGTTCCGAAATAAGCGCTGCTGGCTTCTCCTATACCGTATGGCTTCCCTTTTTTGGCTAGTTGTTCAAAGAAACTCTCGCTGCCGTAGTGCCCGACCGACACCGGGAACCGTCCGTCCATATCCTCTTCGCCGTCCCCGGATATCCAGGGACGTGAAGGATCAAGCCCGCGTATAACACCCACCAATGCTCCTGCATTATCATCTGCTTTAGTGTAATCTTCCTTCGTCCCCCTGCTGACACCCAGTGCAGCGTTGATCTCATTGCACACGCTCCACCCAAACACGCTGGGATGGTTGCGGTCACGTCGAATAAGGGATTCAATATGAGACTTGCTCCTCGGCCAAAAGTCAGGATCATCATAATTGAATGCACAGTGGCTGGCCCAAATAGCGCTCTCATCCAGCACCATTATCCCCATCTCATCAGCTACGTCCAGGTAAAAACTCGGATAGGGTTGGGCGTGCAGGCGAACTGCATTTGCGTTGGCATCCTTCAACATCTTGAACCAGGACCAGGCATAACGCCGCGTCATCTGCGGAATCCCCATAAAGTGCCACGCGTCCCCTTTGAGCTGGACAGGTTTACCATTTAGCAGCAGAGCGCTGCCATTAATGGTCAACTGCCTCCACCCGAATCTCACATACTTGCGGTCAACAGCCTTGCCGTCTGCAAGCAGTTCAACCACCGCTCCATAAAGTTTTGGGCTCTCAGGCGACCACAGCCCCAGATGTCCTCCCACTTTCCCTGAAAGCTCAGCACTTCCATTAGCAGCAGTAACTCCCGAAAGAGTCATCACAGATTTCCTGCCCAGCCTCCATTTAGGTTCAGGTGCAAATGCAACATCCTTCCCCGCCAAAGACTGCCATTCAAATATACTAGCCTTAACCGAAAGCTGCTTCGACTTTGCAGCATCCCTTTGAATCTTAACAGCAATACTCAATGTATCCCGATTGACTTCAGGATTTATAAAAACATCATCAATGTGCGATTTCGGAAGAGATAACAAATAGACATCCTGCCATATCCCCGCTATATGCAGCCCCCAGAACGAACCTGAAGGATACGTGATAGTGCCAAGTCTACCACTGACGTTCATCAACTCCGGTTTCCGCACACCCACCAGCACTTCATTCCTGCTACCATACTTAACAACACCGGTAATATCAATCTGCAGAGGCATAAAACTGTCGAAGTTATGGGCAACCTGCTTGCCGTTCACCACTATCACACAGTCACCAGCAACAGCCTCAAATCGCAGAACTACCCGCTTTTCTCCCCACTCATTCGGAACCGTAAAAGACCGCCTGAGCCAACCCGCCTTAACCTGCTCCCATGCAGCCGGATAACTCGGATAACACCGGTAATCCCCACCATCACCTGATGAAAACGAGTTCACATTCCAGGGAGATGGAATCTTGATCTGCGTCTTATCCCAAACAGCCCCCGGGAGCGGCATCTCCTGCTTAGGATCCAATCCCTGAGGACTATCCGCAGCCTGAAACTCCCAAAACCCATTCAAGCAAACCCCGCCTCTCAATGGTTTCTCAATCCCAGCCACCACACCGTCCTGAGGAGCAAACTCTCTATTAAACCGAACAGCACCTTGCACAGGAGTCATTAGAATAAACAACAGAAAATAGAGAATGGCTTTCATACAGATAAACCTCCGGGCTGAGTTATGGCAACAGTACGAAACTTCCGCGCATAAGTGAAAGATTCCTGCTGAGGCCGCACAAAGTGCACAACGATATCGTTTAAATTCTCACGCAAAGCCGCTAATAAGGGAGAGGCATTCTATATTTTAGAGGAAGTAGATCAATCTGGCACAAATTTACTCAGTAGACCACCACAGAAGGAAGGATTGCACTGTTCCCCTCTTAGCGCCTTTGCGTGAGGTTAAACACCGTTTGAGTCATTTAAATATCTCGGTTGTTACTATACTTTCCATCCGAGCACTTTTACATAGAACGGGGAATCAGGAAGTATCCCGAAAGCCTGCAGGTGTTCCCTGAGTTTGGTTTCTGCTCGTTTGCGGCCCAGTTTATCTGCAGCAGTCAGCAGTTCAGGCATCCACCGCTCTACCAGGTCCCAAATATAACTGTAAGTACCAAGCGTCCGCCCCGTAATACCGGTCTTGGTGATGATGAACTTGCGTTCGAGGTCAATCAACAGACGGTCTGCACTGTGTTTCGCATCAGGGGTAAGTAGCTGTTTCAGGTTCTTGGTGGAAACAGGCCCTCCTGTCTCAATTGCCTGGTAGACCTGCTGCGACTCCTGGGTCATCATCCCATAGTAGAGTAATTCATCTGCAACTTCACCATTCGTCGCAATAAACGCCGGCAGCAGATAATATGAGATAAACCCTGGCTGCCCACCGAAGACACGGGTATAGTAGATCCGCTTTTCGTTGTGCAGATCATCCTTCCAAAACCACGGATCAGGAACACCCGGATCAACCTGCCCCATAGCTGCACTCTGGTATGGAAAATCCGGATATTTGGGCAGAGCATTACAAGTACAACACTCCACCGAATCCACAAACCGCACCAAGTCCTCAGGCCTGTGCAACGCACCCACCCACTGCGCATGCCATTGGCTTATCTGAGTGTCTACTTTTCGCGAGTCTGAATGTGGTTCTGTGTATGGCATAGTTTCAGGCTTGTCTGACAAGTTGTCATTCTCAGTTCTAATCAAAAATCAAAAAACAATTCAAGCTGATTGCTCTGGGGAACAGGAGGCTTGGCGCTCTGTTTATGTGGGTGTTCGGAAACGATCTGGCGGGATTGTTTTGGTATTGCTTTGCGGCATCGTCCCTGGTAGTCTACTGACAGAAGCTGATCGCGAGAAGTAGTAACTGCCTGGAAGAGAGATTTCCAGTGGCGCATCAACCAGAGGATTCTGTCGAATCTGCTGGCGTCCGCATATTTATTGCTCAAAAACACTATCCGGGTATTATACTGGAGAGCAGTCTTCATAGTAGTCTCATCAGCAAGCATTCGGCGGTCGGATGTGATCAGCACATAATCCAGCTCGGATGCTTTCGCTACTATTACTGGATCATCCTCACCGACGAGATCCAGGCTCTGAACTGTACGAATACGCTCACCGGCAAGACTTAGTAATCCTGCAGGCAGTGATCCTATATTCTCATCGATAAGAAATGCTATGTTGATTTTAGATCTCGCCATTTCTCCTCGAATCTAACAGCGTCCTCGGCTTGCTTGACTGAAATGTCATACCATTCGGTGACTGATTCAATATGCTTGCCCTCTGAGCAATAGAGGCGGTAGATGTTTTCGGTTGTTATTCTGTGACCCTTTATAGTCGGTGCACCACAACACTTCAATGGATCCACAACAATATCCACATCCCGTCCCATAGGATACCAGCGCAGGGCTTCGAGATCATTGAAGTCTATATCGTCGATAAAACCGTTCACAATGCCAAGAATATGTTGCAGGTTACCAGCAGCAAGGTACTTCCCATTCTCTTCAAATATAAGCTCTGTTCCTGCCAGCATGCAGCGTTTCTGTGCAAACGGATATGCAGTCTCAAAACGCTGGCTCAGAGTCTCAGAGGCTTGCCTGATCTCTTTAATAGGCACCTTGCAGCTTCGAAAATAGCTGATATATTTGAGCTCAATGACATCAGCAAAGGTCAAAAGCCTGGTCCTTTCAGCTGCAGCAGGTAAAACACCAGGAATTGTATACTTGTCGCCCCTGACCACGCGAACATAACCCCGCGCCCACTGAGCTATTTTCTGTGAACTAGCCTGCAACAAAAACGCCGCATCACTACAAGTATATATCCCGGTCCCAAGCCCAGGTGTTTTGCATTCCAGTGCCATCATTCTATTCCAATAAACCCACTAACTATACTTTCGTCCAAAGAACTATTCCACGTCCAACTACGCGATATGTTACACTATTGCTCATTCAATTTGCAAGAAACTAATACAAATGGAGAGCATCTCTTAATAATGGTAAACAATAATGATGTGCAGTTTGTCATTTCCAGCTTGATTTGGAATCCAAAAACAAAGTGCTTGGCAATGCTCTTGTTTTTATATCCTGCGGGAACGCTAGCCTAATAAAGCATCCTATTTAGTTGAACCAAGTTCCCGCAGGCAACTACAACAAGCCTACTCCAACGGAATCTTGCTTCCATTTTTTGCAAGCCAATCGCCAAATGTCTGCAGCGCAGGATTCAGATCACGAGATTGCTTGAGATCACGGATGCCGCAGAAGTATTCCTCGAAGTCACGCTTAAACTGGAACATATTGCCCAGGTCCTCCGCACCGGGAAAGCCGAAGCTTCGGAAAACTTCCGGGGGGATCGCATTGTAGTGGACTTCTTTACCCAGCGCCTTCGTCATTGCCGCAGCAATCTGATCTCCTGTCAGGTGTTCCCCTACTATACCCACTGTCTTGCCGATAAACTCGCTGCCGCGTTTGAATATCCCGAATGCACACCTGCCGATATCCTCCGAGGCTATTCCGGGCAGTTTCTTGTCACCCATAGGAAATGTAATAGCCAGTTTCCCCTCAGCATCCGGTTTTGGACCCAGCCCAAAATAGATGAAGTTGTCCCAGTAGAATGATGTAAGCAGCATTGTTGTGGGAACACCAAGGCTGGTAAAGAACTGGTTAGCTTCACCCTTGGCATCAAAGTGGGGCACTTTATACTTGCCCATCAGCGTAGGCATGCGGTCGTCATCGAGGGGAACCCATTTTCTAGTGTCCTCCAGTGTGGACCATATCACATGTTTCAGCCCGGCATCTTTAGCTGCCTCAGCCATACTCTTAACTTCAGCAAGCTCTTTCTCCGGAGAAAAATGGGTCCAGAAGAATGTTACACAATAGGCCCCGTATGCCCCTTCAAAAGCCTTTTTGAGGCTGGCCGCATCATCTACATCCGCTGCTACAACCTCCGCTCCCAGCTTTCGGAGTTCATTTGCTTTATCGGAATCAGGATCCCTGGTTATCGCCCGGGCAGTAAATCCACTCTCCGGCTGGGCCAATATAGCCCGGACCAGTCCACTGCCCTGAGCACCCGTGGCACCAAGTACTGCTATTATCTTCTTGTCAGACATCTCAACCCTCCCCAATACGATCACCCGGAATCCCCGGGCTAGCATTGCTTATAGAAGGTTTACCACCGAAATATCCAACCCAAACCACAGTTGAACAAGCTATCATACAGAGCAACACAAACCGTTGGTACCTCACGCAACTAACAAGATCAAACATCCCTTCCTGTTAATCTTGAAAATCTTGTTAATCCTGTCCAGAATGCCCATTCTCACTGCGCAGCAACCATCTCCACAACACATTTTCTGCACAATTCCTCAATCCTGTAGTCCCTAACGTCCGTTATCCAAACATCAAAATCCGAAAGCTTCGCCACTTCAACATGCGCGCTCTTTTCAAATTTGGCGACAGGTGCAAGCAACATAGCTTTTGAACTGGTCTTGATAGCCGTTCGCTTGAGCTGAGCTTCAGGGGGTAGAGCCGCACGCACTGACCCATCAGCCGTGATAGCATCCCCGGATAGTACGGCCCAGTCAAAATGGAACCTTGAAATCGTCTCTATCGCAGTCGGGCCGGAGATCGCAAGGCTGTGTGCATCCACCTCGCCGCCCAATATCTCGTGGCGGATCCCGGCGCGCGCCAGTATCTCCGCAATATGCCAGTCATTGGTCACAGCCCAAACCGGTCTCCAGTTACTGCGGACGATTTCCTCAACCACCCGCAGAGTTGTAGTCCCGGCATCTATATAGAGTGATGAACTCCCGGCGAGGTGCGTGACAGCCGAAGCTGCAATGCGTATTTTTGCTTCAATATCCACCATTTTTCGCACAGACAAATCGATTGCAGCTCTTGGAGATATAGTGTCGTCCGGCAAAATGGCGCCGCCGCGGGTTCTCTGAGCATCGGTAGTCTCACAGAGTCTGTCCAAGTCACGCTGAGCTGTAGCACGGGCCACGCCAAATGTGTCCATAACATCCTGCATCCCAATCACCCCGCGTTCCCGCAAAAGCTGAGACATCATCCGCAGCCGCATAGACAACAAAACCGGCCCCTGAGCATCATTTTGTTCTTTCAAATCAGCCATCCAATCAAATTGAAACGTGCCAATATCATTCAAACACCCAATATGTGCACTTTTTCGCGTATTTCGCGCATTTAGCGGTTCTCTCCCAAATAATCTGCGGAAATCTGCGGAAATATTCCCGGACATTCACCCGCCAAAAACATCCAAACCATACGATCGCAATATCCCGACCGCCTCATCCATTTCACTCTTTGTAGGCACTTTCAGAGACAAATCCGGTTCCAGGCCACATGCTGCCCATTTTGTATACCCACGTGTGTGATAAGGCAGCACTTCCACCTTGACCGCTCCAACAGTTGCAAGTACCTCACCGAACAAATGCAGTGTTGAAGGATCCGCGTTATACCCGGACACCAGAGGAAATCGGACGATCATCTGCCCACCTTGCAAATACCTCTGGCGGATATTGTGCAGCACGTGTTCACCACTATCACCAGGATAATAAGCCGGATCAGGATGCTTAAAATCTATATATAACAGGTCAATCAGTTCATATAGAAGAGGTAGATCAGCATTTGTGCCATTTGTCTCAATGGCTATATGTATTCCAAGATTCTTCAGATTATTCAACAAAGAGCGCAGCGAATCAAATTGGCAAGTTGGTTCTCCGCCGCCAATCGTCACACCTCCGGACTTTCCAAAAAATGCCTTGTACCGTTTTGCACGCTCAACCAGACTCTCAACACTCACTATCTGCCCGACCAACTCAAATGCAGGATGGCAGCTATTTATACAATCATGCTCAGAACACTCTTTACAGACTAAAACATCGCGGCGGATCACATCACCATCAAGGTATACAGCGCCATGTGGGCAAGAAGTGATCGCATCAGCAGGATCAGTCACTCTCTCAGAATAGAACATGACCTGAGGTGCAAAATCAATCGATTCCGGGGCTGCACACCAGGGGCATCTCAGGTTGCATCCCTTGCAATATACAACCAAACGCTGCCCTGGTCCGTCCACTACTGCAGAAAACCCTATATTGAATATGGAAAGCGATAACCCGGACTCACTCATACTGCGCACGTAGATTCAGGGTCCAAGCGGTTTATTATGTCTTCCTGGATTGCCGGAGACAGATCGAGGAAGTTCACAAACGTGCCGTGAATGCGCATTATATAAATACCGCTCGGAACCAGCTCCCGGGGATTCTCAAGAATCTGCCTCAGGTGTTTTGCCGTATCCACATTCAGATACATATAATACCCACCGGCATCCGCCATATCCTTGCTGAAACCAAATATCGGAGCAATCACATACTCTCGCAGCGCTTCCATAAAACCATCATCTCTGAAACCAGCAACAAAGTTGGGATCAAGCCCTATGTGACAGGCATATCCGCCCAGAAAATCGGAGTAAGGTAGTGAGTGCATGCTCATTACACGCGGAGGCAGCCCGTGGGTCGCCATTCCGGGGATCGGGTCAATTCCATAACCAAGGGGAGACCGGGCAAAGCGGCCATCCGGAGTCGCACCTACCCAGTAACCATAGAGCAGATGGGTGCTCGGGGTGCTCCAGTCCGGTAGGAAGGGATTTCCCCATGGGTTACGCAGCGCCGATACCCTCTCAGAGACTTTGTGGGCAATATCGGTTATGTAGAGATCAATCCGGTAGTCATCGTTGCCATACTTCGGAGCTACCAGTATCCTGTTCCGCACGTCCTGCGAATCCTGATAATCAGACCTCAAAACCTCAGGCAATGTTTTCAACAACTCCGGCGAATTGTCATACAGATCATCCAGCGCACTGAAACTGTCTGCCACCACGCTTAATCCGTGTATCAAACAGCCGGACGCATTATAAGCAGTTCCCTGTCTAGATGTCTCCCGCATATCGACACCGCTATCAAGTCCACCCATAAAACTGGACAAGAACGGCACTGGCAACAGAGCAAGAGCCTCCGTGCAGCCATTTGCAGCACGTTCCATATGCGCAAGGAAATAGTCCAGATGCTTCCAAAACGCCTCACGTACAAGTGCGGGATCACCAAGAGGATTCTGCGCATCGAGTCCAAGCTCTTTATAACTCAGCCCAATCTGTGCACCGGTGATCGCACTAACTCCGCCATGTATCGTCAGCTCAAGCACCTTTGCCAGGTTCAGCCAGCTGTTGGTCGTATTGCCGGACTCTTTGCCGATAATGAGAGGTTCCTGGCACCCAGCGATAGAGTAATTCGGCAGGTCATCCTCGGCAATTCCTTTGCGGCGAAGCACATCAAATAGAATATCGTCGTTAAACAAACTCGGAGTTACGCTGCCAGGTGTAGTAAAGAAAGGTTCCATAGACTTATATACAGCATCAGGGGTTCTAGAATGGAGTTTTACCGAAAGCGCAGGCTGGGGTGTATTGCTGCGCCTGAATGCCTCCATAATGATCGATGTCATATCATCTGTAAGGTCACACCCGTCAGAATCCCGACCGCCGACCATTATATTCTGGCTGATAGCCCAATTGCGGTCACCTACACAGAAAAGCGCCAGCAGGTGCCTGACCAGCTCAACTGCAACCTCGCGTTCTACCGGTTCCTTTTCATAAAACGGCTGCAGGATCCTGTCAAGGTTGCCTACACTGAATGCATAAGGATTCGGAGCCTGCTCCAGGGTCATCGCCATCCACAGCAGCGTAAAACTCTGAATAGCCTCATACAGATTCCGAGCGCCATACCTTGGAACACGCCCGCAGGTCTGTGCGATCAAGGTCAATTCATCACGCCGAACAGGAGCCGTTTCCCGCTCAGCAAGCTCTCTCGCCAGCACCGAATACCGGTCCGCCAGAACCAACGCCGCTTCCAGGCTTGTTACAGCCGCCTGATAAAAATCTCCCTCACCGCGTTTGGCTTTCTCAATAAGAGGAAGGAGACCTTCCCGCAGCGCCGGACCGAAATCCGCAACTGTGTGACCGGTCACCTGCTCAACAAAATACGCAACTTCCTGTGTCTCGGCACCGGTCTCTTCATACACAATTCCAAGCGTTTGAGCAAACTCTTCTTTCGACCAGAAATCCCGCACACTTTGAATCCGCTCAGCTGGAAGCCCGTTTTCAGGATCAGGTGTAATATCACCATAGACCGCCATGGGGTCACAGTACCCCGCAAACGTTTCTACCCGAAACTCGGGATTGATAAGGGCATAAGTCCGTGCAAATGCATCATCCTGAGTCCCGGCAACAATAGAGTTTGGGGATATAGATACAGGCAGCTCCCGGCAGGATGCATCAAAAAGATATGCCTGAACGGCAGCTCTGGATGAAGTCACTCCACTCTCACGCAGCCGCTGCAAAGCCCGCATTCGAATCTCTTGAACCAGGAACCACCCATCGAGCCGAGTCATCGCACCCTTTTCCCTGAGTAGAGATTCAACCAACCCCGAAAGCCTATCCGCTTGAACTAACGAACCCATCTGCAACATAACCATCCTCCAGCAATACTTGAATACAACCTGCACCCAACATGCCCACTGCACATACATCAATGAGTCATATTGATTCATTATGACTCATCATATCAGAATATAGCTCAATTGGAGTCAACTGTCAACAAGGGGCAGCAGTTCAATTTGCTGAGAAAACAGTCTGCACCAGCTAATTCCCCCTTGGAGAAGAGTCATGACTATCTAATAACGATACTAGGGGGCGATCCCGCTGCGGTCGCCCGAAGTACAGTATATTACTCTAGGTGAATGACACAGTGTATTCCCCCTTGGAGAAGGGGGCCAGGGGGATTGATTCCCTTCCGCACATTTGTAAATCGAAGCGCCAACCCAATTCCCCCTTTGAAGGGGGGCAGGGGGGATGTGAACATAAGCATTAAGAAATGTAATATGGTAGCAGTATAACGAGTAACAGGAATGAAACCTTACAAATATACGAGTGCCCTATGAAAATAAAACACTCGTATCTATGCTGCGGGAACGTTGGTATGATAAAAGTGGACAAACCTATTCGAAGTTGAGTTCCCGCAGCTAAAAAAATGTAATATGGCAGCAGTAAAACGAGTAACAGGGATGAAACCATACAAATATACGAGTGCCCTATGAAAATAAAAACACTCGTATTCCAGCAGACCTACTTTTTCAGCAAAGCCTTATGCGCTTCAGCCAGTTGTTTGGAAATCTCCAGCTTCTGCGGACATTTGGATTCACACAGGCCGCATTCAATACAGACTTCGGCATTCTTTCCGGTTATCCAGGGTACATTGCCTATCGAATTATAGGTATCACGGGCTGTGTCCCATAATCCATATACTCTCGCCTGGTTATACGCACCAAAAATGACAGGTATATTCACCTCGTTTGGACAAGGCATGCAATACCCGCAGCCGGAGCAATATAGATCTGCCATATTGTGCAAACGCACCAGATGCTCATCGATAGCAATCCGGTCGCTGTCAGATAAACTCACAGGATCAGATGCAGTGACTATATTTTCTTCAACGTGCTGAATAGTGCTCATACCGGACAGAGCAACAGTTACATTTGGGTTTGCCAGGACAAAACGCAGTGCAAGTTCCGGAACTCTATCGACTCCCGGTACAAGTTTCTGCATCACCTCACTGGTAACTCCCAATCGCCCACCGGCAACCGGTCCCATGGCAATTATGCCGATCCCTTTTTCGTGAGCATAGGCGATTCCATCCTCCAACTGGCGATCTAGCATGTTGTACTGTAATGTAATAGCAGCCGGATAGCCCGAATCCACCAGCTTCATCAGGGCTTCGTTGTTATCGTGGAATGAACAGCATATATGTTTAATCAGCCCCTGGTCCTTTGCCTTCTGCATCCATTTCCCGACTCGAGGTTCCACTGCTGTCTCATAGGCCTGCCAGGTTATTCCGTGGTGATTGTATATATCGATGTAATCGACCTGAAGACGCGTCAGGCTGTCCTCCAGGTTCGTCCACCACTCTTTTTCGTTCTCATCGTAGTAATGGTTTTTGGTAGAAAGGACTATCTTGTCACGCCAGCCTTTCAAAGCATCTCCAACTGCACGCTGGCTGTCTCCATTACAATAAAACACTGCCGTGTCTATATAATTGACCCCTGCCTCGAAAGCTCGACGTATCATGGGAACAGCGAGATCACGATCGACTGTCTTGTTCGCTTCGTCCCCACACATGGGCAGTCGCATAGCCCCAAACCCGAGCTGCGATACCTTCAACCCGGTCTTTCCCAGTTCCCGATAAATCATTGTTTGCTCTTCCTTAATCATATCTTTGTACCATTATATACGTTCACACGCAACAATGTCCCATTTCATACGTATGATTCAAGAAAAAAGCACCTGGTTTCCACCATCCAGCACAATCAACTTAAGACGAGTATACCAAACTCAGCGCAATCCGTTCGTGCTGAGCGAACCAAAGGTAACACTTGCCACATGGTTGTTCGTGGAGTCGAAGTATGACCGGATTGCGCGTAAGTGCCCCTAGCCCAAAAGAGGAACCACTCTCTCCTCCAAATCGCAGATCTGCATCAAAACCTCGCAGTAAGGTCTCAACTTATCCCTATCACTGAACATATCGCCTGCAGAAAAATCCTGAGGAATAATCTCCCCAAGCTTCGCGCAAAGTGCTGTTATCTTCTCATAACAACCAGCCAAATCATCCCTGCCATTATCCCTGAAGAACCCCGCAGCATACTGCCTGTCAAGATACTGTTTGTAGTTACACATTACATGTAAATACACCCAAATATTCTGATCCCATGTATATGTCAACAACGCATTTGCAAATGCTCTGTGTGCAGCCAGGCCATTATATTGCCCCACCACCAGGTTTTCTTCCCGGATCAACCGTGATATCAGCTTCAGAGTCTCTGCAAATATACCCTCTGTATCAGGCTTTACGCATTTCCCTTCAATAATCAGTATCCGCCCTTGTATTCCCTCAGCAAAAAGACCGTTGTGCCAGTCCGACTTTCTGAAATGACCCGTTTCGTCAGGAGCATCTTTGTGATCATCCTCAATATACATAAAAGGATTATAACCAAGCAGCACACCGCCATCGTCGTCATACCCGGAAATCACACAAGCATCGGCATGATTAATAACACCTTCAAGCGTAATGACAGGAACTCCCCTGTCTATACTCTCCATAATGATCTTCCTGTCAGCTTCATAATCCCCACGAATATGAAGAGATACCTTGTACCCCAGCATCTTAAAAGTGTGCTCAAGAATAATAGGTGTATTCATTACATGATAGTTGCCATGATTCCATTCAATCACAGATGGCATAGAGAATGAAGTTCTAAACGCGCTCCCCGAAACCGCGCAAACATAATCATAATCAACTGACTCCCCAAGCCCATTAACCGCCGAAACAACGCTCCCCACATACTCACTCTGCCTCTGAGTATCCGACCAGTCCACTTTTAATAAATCCGGTATAAAATTTCTCTTCATTCCAAACCTCCAAACCCCCAGGCACATCGATCATATGTTCTAATAATTTAATAGTATACACCAAGAATTTCGTTTTGATGTACTATTCCGGAAAATATTATTATTTTTCTGAGAGACATAAAAAGTTGTTTCGGAACTTGAGGTTATGACTACCTGGAAGTCCCGAAACACATAATCTGCGGATAATTTATCCTACCTGGGCCACCTCAAATGCACTGGCAGCATCTCAGGGTACTTCACATGCGGTTCAGTCTGGTACCAGTAGGCTACCGATGCGATATCGTCCTGCAGAGGCTGGAACTTGCCGTTGGGCCACCAGCCCAGCGCCTGGATCGTCACCTTAAGGTCCCACCGGATGAACCATGCAGTCTACCTGCTAAGAGACATCAGTCTGTCAATTACCGAAATCTCCCGCAGAGTAGGTTTCTCAGGCATCTACCACTTCTCAAAACTCTTCAAAACAAGACACAATAAATCCCCCAGGCAGATGAGAGAACAACTGATAAACCGTAGATAATCCCATCCCATTTGTCCAGTAAAACAGAACATAGACTACCACCAGAACGTATATATACATGAAAACAATACTAGCTTTTTTGTTTTCTCCTTACTCAAAAATCTCCAGCCCTAACAGACCGGAGATTTTTGAGTAAGGAGATTAAATTGAACTACAAACTTACAACCCCTATTTAAACCGCAGTGTCCCAAACAGCTCCTGAGTATGGAAACCCGGGTTTCCGGGATAGTTTGACCAGGCTGACGTTTCATCTATACCCACTGTTGACCGGCAGAAATTGGCCTTCCAGGTATCCCCGTGTTTTGGAGGTTTGCTGGTCCACGAATTGAATGGGATCACTACTTCAGCGGTCCAGGTCGTGTCAGTTTTAGATACTTTTACTTTCCAGTCAGCATTCCAACCGCCTGGTCCGTTCATTGCCATCTCATCATAACGGTTACCCATATAGTCAAGGACAAAATGGTTGTAATCTCCCTTGCCGCCAGGCTGTAGGAATATCTCTACTGAATCTGATAGAGCGTATATAACATCATCATGTTCTTTGGTTCCCGCAGGGATGATGGGCAGCGGACGGCTGTAATGCGCTGTGAATGCCAGATACAGATTTCTGCTGTCATAACCTATCCTGCCTTCTGTCGGATCTGCTTTGGTAAGGGGTTTGAATGAGAACTTAGCAGCAACCGACCAGCAGGCATCATCCAGCTTACCGTCAAGAGTAGGAGAAGCTGAGAATTTGGGGATGTCCAGAGCCGGTGGTTCGGAAGCAAGCAGAGCCTGCCTGGATGTCATCTCATTTGTCAGTCTCTCCGCAGGATATCCGGCTGCTATCAGCTGTTTAATGTTTTCCTGTATCTCCCCGATCAGCTTCAATTCAGCTTTCCGGTTGCCTTTGGCAAGTTCAAGCTTCTTGTGTTTCTCAGTATATCCCTTTAGAGGAGGATATGCAGCAGTACCATAGACTTTTTCAGTTGAGACCCTGAAAGCTGTATTGGGGTCAAACCCGTTCGGATTCCAAAGATAATCACCCATAGCCAGGTTAAATTGTATGAGAGTTTCCATACAGATTTTGGTATTTATAAACATCAGGCCGTTGGAATCGTTCGCAAACCCATCGTAAAACTTTGCAGGACTGTCCGCAATCGGCAGATTTATGCAGTCACTGTTATCCCACAGGAACTGCTTGTGATTATTGACGATTCTCGAAAACGTCAGATAGTCTTCCCTGGACACAATACTCGATATAACCCGCGGACCGGTCCAGACTATGGCGATATCTTCAGGAGTCTGGGCTGCAAGATCCCGTAGGTACCTGCGGCCTTCCGGCTCAGTTGCTTTGTGATCATAGAGAGAGTAAACTGCTCCGCAGATCGAAAACTCCAGGTTAGGATATTCGGGTTTCACCAGATCATGCAGCCGTCGCATAAGATATCCAACAGCCCTGCCTGGCGAATTGCCGAACTTTTCTCTCTCCGACTGATGCGGGCAGACATAACGTCCGTTTTCAGAGGGTGTCCAGTCATCGGTGGCGATCATAATGTGGTCTATTCCATAGGAAGCAGCCCATTTGCACCGGTCAGCAAGGTCCGTGATATCCTTCTCATCGGTCATATTGAACATCGGCTGATTGCGGTCAGCGTAGATATTGAGAACCAGCATAAAGTCCATAAGCCCTGTCTCATCTTTGAAACTCTTCATCTCCTTAAGAGCTTCATCATAAGTAGGGAGTTTCCAGTAGCCGGTAGACTTGCCCGAGCCAAAGTCACGCCACTCCCGCCGGTGCTGCATGGCAAATCCGTTGACCTTATACCTGGCAAAGTCGGTATATAGGCTTTTCAGGAAAAATATATAATCGGACATATAGCGGTGAGACCATTCCGGCCAATCGTTTACATCACCCGTTCTAATACCGGTCCGTCCATTCTCAATTCCTATCTCCTGTAGCAGAGTCATAGCCGCATAAAACGCACCCCTGCTGTCCTGACCGGCAGCTATAATGATAGTCTGATCGTCTTTCTGTCTGACCCGCAGCACATAACCCTCTGCAGGAAGAACGACTTGCTTGAAGTTAAGTGAGTACTCCTTGTCAGCACCCATAATCGGTTCATTTTCAAACTTGCCCAGTATTATACGAAGCTTACCTCCACCCTTTACTCCCAGGCTGAGTTTCGCTGCCCGTTCAGAGAGCATCTTCTTCGCCAGTTCTACAGCTCCATCCGGTTTACCAGTCAGCACTTCAAAAGAAGAAAAGTTGACCGGGATAAACCGACGTTCACCAATCATCTGCCGGGGTCTTGGCAGAAGATCGCTGGTATATGTCACCGGCTCATCCGCCCACCCGTAGAGAGGGAGGAAAAACAGTATGACAATTAATAGTGAACAATTAATAAATGGCAATACAAATGCATTTGCCAGTTGTTTATTTCTAATTCTCAATACTCGTCTCCATTTATATCATCCGCTGCCAGCTCCACATTGATAATGTCAAAATGCATTCTACTACATATCAACGTTTAACGGCATTCATGCAACAAGAGTAAGAGTTGAGTGTTGTTGGAATAAAATTCCACTCACTCATTAAGCGGACCGTGGATACACTTCGATCCTGCTGAAATAAGCCGAAGTGCGGAAGAAGGGCATCCACCCTTTAATTAACGCAGGTAAACGGAATGACCCCGGCCTACTAACTGTTACCAGCAATGCGTTAAATCGGAAAAGGTGTTTCGATATTTCATTTATATTTTGGATAAAGTGCCTTCGGAGGGTAGAAATCATGGACGTTTTTATCAGATTCCGTACTCCAACATATCTTCTGCCATTCTCCTCGAGCCCTGATCCAGTAGTAGACTAATGAGTCGTCGCTATTGTACAGCCACAAACGATCGTCATCATCCCATGTCCAGTAGACATTGAACTGACCATGAAAATCGGAATTATCATCGCTGTAGAGCTTCTTGCCCTGTTCGTCATAAATGCTTGCAACCCAGCGATTATCCTTCATATCCATATACATAGTGTACTTGCTGTCGCAGGAAACAAGTTTTGGCTGCTGATTTGGTAGTTCAAGTATTTTAGATAGGAGAATTCCCAGAAGCACTAACATTATTACCGGCAGCAGATACAAAGAAATCTTAACAACGCTCTTCAGTTTCTTATTACGTGTGAACAGCCACAATATAACGTGATATACGCTGGATAACACTAGCAATACAATAATCTCAGGGAGAACGATATACATTTGAAATGCGTTCTGTATGTCATATAGCATATAGATCAGAAGAACGACGAAGTTTGTAACAATCAAAAATGCGGTGGATGGTTTTGATATGTTCAGACAAGAAGTTTTCATCAACTATATTCCTGACACAATGCCGTGGAATCCATATCCTGCTCTGTATAGTGTGCTATAAAACCGTCGGGCTAATGTATTGGCATAACATTCCCAATAGCAAAAGGTAATATAGCAATAACAAGGTGAATTAGGGGTAAACAGGCATACAAGAGTTTCTTGCGTTTTTTGTAGAAGATCAAAGCTAGAACATAGGTTATTGGATATGAAAGGGCTAAAACGAGCAAAAGTAATATCATGATCAGGTCTATGGAGATCCTGGATGGCGGTGAATCGAATGCCATAGCACTGGCAATTAGAATGCCAGGATAGATTATTAATGGAACACCACCAATTACAAACAGAATCGTGCCTATGATTGCATTGCGGTTTTCCAGCGTATTGTCACTCTTGTTCTTGATATATGATATCACCAGCCATATGGCGATACCAATAACAACAAGGATCCCTGGCATCATCAGAAAATAAATAGCCCCTGGTTTAGCTTGCATTGAATACCACCCTTACACGCTGTTGCAGCATTTTTCTACATTCTTGCGACAAGCAGGATTGTTTGCCATAGCTATTCTAGGTAGACTCCAAAGGGTTGTCAATAAAGTGTTCGCTTGCAAGACGAACACATGGGGCATTTAGTAGCAAGTATGACATTTGGATACGCTCACGTATTGCCGACGATGCAATCAGACGCCGTGGATATACTAGAAGCAAAGTGGATACAGAGAACCAAGGGTATTGCGTTTGAGGGCAAACCAGAAGACATTTCAGATGATTATTCTATCTAGTTAAAATCTCAGTGAGCAATTTGTGAGCAAATGAATGCTCACTGAGCTCAAATTATGGTGGAGGAGATGAGCCCTCCGCAAAAAGTGACGGCGGGTTTCTCTCAAGTCCAAAAGAATCTCAGAGGTAACCTCGTCCGACATCTATATTGTACCACATACCCGTAGCTACGCACTACTCTGCTCTTCGTCTGTCCAGCTTTCTCAGATAGCCAACATTGCCGAACACACTCTTCAGTGTCTCGATATCGCTTTCGGTAACGTCGCCCAAGTCCTTTAGTTCCTTCAGAACTCCTGACACTCTGAGCCTGTGCAGCCATGCAGCAAGGGCGTTCTTTGCTGTCTGGGTTGGAGTAACTATAAAGGATCTCAACAGTATCTGACCGAGCTTGTATCGATCATCCGTTGATCCTGCAAACAGAGCGCTCACTTGCTGCTCATGATCGAGAACCGACCTATCTGTTTCTTCTGAGTCTGCCATCTGTAGAATGCTCGGTAACATCTCCAGGAAGAATACCTGCCCCAACTGGTTAGCTACTCGGACTGCCTGCAGCCATAACCGTTTCCTCTGATCATCATTCAGTGTTTGATCGACGATGAGAGTGCGCACGATGGACTCATGCTCTGAGCTGGAATGCAGCCATAGCCTGAGACATAAGTCAGGCTCTTGTGCATTGCCCTTGGTAGTCTCTGCTAGAATAAGCTGAGTGCATTCACTTCGCTGTTCAATGGTCAATAGCGGAGAGATAAGTTGCCAAGCCTTCGCCAAACTAGCGACTTGGCCGTCGTTACTCAGATCGATCCCATTGCCAAGATTTACTATATCGCTGAGAGTAGGTGCAAAAGCTAACGTCTCAAATGCTTTCAGCGATGCTTCTTGGTAGGTCGGCCAGATGAGGCAGCTGGCCAGGACTGCTGTGGTTGCCTGATCTACACCGACTATGCCCCTCTTGATCAAGTCTACAATCGAATCAAGAATGCTCGGGGCCATTGCATGCTGAGGGTACTGAGACAAGACAGTGGAGGCCCCGCTGAATATGGTCTCGGGATTATAAGAGCCTGTCTCAGGCGACTGTTTCGGCCAATAGCCAGTCATCTGGGAATGAAGCCAGCCAAACACCTCGATGCTGCTCTGGGTATTAGCAAACAGACCGTAAAGCATGTTACCGAGTTCGGTTTGTGGACAGGCAGCGACTATACGTGGCAGGGCTGGGAAGACTCGCTGTAGGTAATCACTGCTATTGTACTGGTTCTGGACAAATGGCAGCAACTGGCGTAGGTAGACTTGGAATTCGGCAGACTGAATTGCCTTCATTGGAACGCTTTTAATGATCTCCTGGTATCGCTTGCCCTCCTCTTCCGACAGAGCTGCGTTCTCTGTGACCTGACTCACAGACGCAATCACTGCAGCATTCTCATCCTTGCTGAGCATGCTTAAGTAGCTTGCCGCAAGCCAGCCAACACAACGCATATCCAGATCTGAGAACATCGTTTTAGTCCAACTGGAGATCACCTCAGCGGCAGATGGCCTGTGCAAAGCTATTAGCAGATCCACAAGCTGTAGGGCATACTGTGCGGTCTGATCGTCTCCTCCCCAACTAATTGCCAGTTTGGCGAAGACTGGCCCTGCGGTTTTACCGACTATGCTCTGTTTCCGCTCAGTAACTTGGCGCAACAGCACACTGTAGTGGTTCTCCCATGCATCGAGCTCCCATACTGTCTCTTGTTCATTTTCTTTTTGAAGTCGGTCTGCGAAGTTCACGAAATACTCAGTGATCGCTGACGCATCTGGAGAATCGATGTGACTTTGCATGACTTCGCACGCCAGCGTCACAGCAGACTCGCACTTCAGAGCGATGCATCGACTAAGCTGCTGGTACAATATCTTGCGGCTGTCCTCGCCAGCCTCCCAGAGAAGCTCGAACACTTTACGGCATCGCCCAAGAGCGACGGCGACATCAATGTCAGAATCCGTATCTTTCGCCAACTCGTCCAGTATCAGTTCCGAGTAGTTCTCTCTCAGGGCTGACAGCAGGCTGCTCTCGTATTGCCCAACCCATCCATCCAGTTCGTTAAGACCTAGTAGTTGCTCCCTGCCACCAATGCCTACGCGCCGTGCCATCAACCAGGCAATAAACCGCTGGTCGCTGGACGACTCAAGGCTATCCTCATCTCTGACCGCGAGAACCAGCTTGCATGCATCCCGTACGATATCAACGGCCTCATCAAGAGACGGCAACTCTCCGCTCGGTAGACGGAATTCAATCTCATTCTGCGTTCTGAGAAGATCTTCAATTAGTTGCCCTGCGATCAGCCGACGTTCCTCTTGCGCTGAGTATCTCATACTGGTCTCAATGCCAGTAATGCCGACTAACTGGCGCAGCTCGGTAGACTGTATGAGCCTTCTAGAAACATGTGTCAGCAACTGCCTCGCGGTTGTCTCTGGCAATCTCGTACTGAGTGCGACGACCACGGAATAGGCGCTATTTTGCTTCAGATCGGACTCCCGATAGAGATCGCGTTCGAGTCCCTCCAACAAGCTCGTTTCAGCGGGACCAAGAGCGTTGGCGTCGATATCGCGTCCGAACGCTGCCAGAACTCCTTGGACATCACCAGATACAAATGCGTCGTACACGCGCCTAGCATTATCGCCGAATCTACGCATAACAGGGTCTTGTGACAGGAGAATGAGTGGTTGAATGCTTGCGGGCCAGATCAAACCACGCAGACTGCTGATATACTGGCGCAGTTCGTAGTATGAATGCCTCAGCGCTCCATCGTCATCGTGGTATCTGTGCAAAACATTGCGTATGGCTTCTGGTTGCTGCTTAATATCTTTTCCCAGGACGAAAACCGCTGTGAACCGCGCGATGAGGTCGGGCTCCTCCTCCAAGTCACTGTAGAAGTCTGGGAAATCAACTCGCAAAGCACAAACCGCAGCCAGAGATGCAGGATGATTGGTGACTGCGCCTTCAGCCAATCCGCCCGTCCGATCACTGCCTGCTCCGTCTTGTTCGCGCTTTCTCGCCACCCACCAGCACTGTAAGAATGCGTTCAATATCTGCAAGGCGTTCCGTGGGCTTCGGACACCTTGATGAATCATCCGCCCGATCACGTTGTCTACATCGTGGCCACCACTTTCCAAATCTCTAAGAATCTCCGGGGCACCACTCAGAAGTTTGCTCTTGGCGTATGCTTCTATGTCACGTCGTGGAAAAGGCGGTATCTCCAGCCGAAACTGAAATATGCGGTCGAGAAACCTTCGTGCATCGTCTCGGGTGACTACAGTCGCTGGAGTTTCGGCGTCTCTGTTCCGTCGCCCCAAGGCAGTTGCGATTCGCTCCTCGTCACAAGAGATAACAAACACAATGCCCAGTCCTGCCGGTATCTTGGGCATCTCCATAAATGTACGGATAGCATCCAATCCGCTAACCATCTCGTCTGCAGACAGTCGATCCAGATCATCAATGAATACGACCAGCCGCTCACAGCGCTTGCCCCCGTGGTTTTTGAACTGGATGAGCTGACTGACGAGCAGATCTTCGTATTGCTCTGCTGCAGTAGTGGGTTCGGAGACGCGCAGGAAATTGGTATATCGGGATACGATAAAGCGCGTGGGGTTGAAGACGTAAGCGAATATCGCGGCAACCGCACCTTTCACCCAATCGTTGCCTATGTGAAGTAGTTGTAGTGCATACCAGGAGGCACCCAACATGAACGCCACCGCGAGGATCTGGACGAGCAGCCAAGGCCATCTGTCATAGGTTTCCCAGAGGATTTCCCGCCACGCCTTTGGCACCTCTACCGTTTTCCGTATCCGCGCGTATAGAGCGTCAGTTATCTTGTCCTTTTCCCCTCCAAGTTCGCAGAAGACATGCTTGAGCAAAGCGCGCTTGATGTCTTCGCCACCAAACCGCCAAGCGTTGAATGTGACGGGGCGAATTCGCTCAGCTCTTGTGCATCCCTGAGTCTTGGTCTGGTCGTCTCCAAGGGATTGAAGATAAAGCATTTTGATGGAACTCTTCCCCGTGCCCCACTTACCCAGCAACCCAATGCTGAACGGTGGAGTATGGTCAGAAGTCTCAATAAGGCTCTCAAGCGCTTTCGCGTAGTGCCTGTGACCGAATGCATCATCGCGCGTAGATTCGATCTCACGATCAAGCAAAGATGGCATTGTATCTGGTAGCTTTGTCATGGTTACACCTCATCTGACCACTGCATGGGTTCACTAGTCTGCTCAGCTCAAAATACACACGTTGTTTCTAGGCTACTCCCTTTGATTCGCATTGCGCTTCGAACGCCGCCAAACTCATATAGACAAGAGTTGAGTGAAGTCCTACTCTGTTGTCGAATACATCACCCCGCTGGTCTGGACATTGCCTCCCGCGTCTGCAACGATGTGTGTTCCTCCGTTCAGCGTCTGGCAGGACTGCGTTCCGCGCCGGTGCCGCCTTTTGGCACTCTGGCATTAGGGCGCGAGCCGGTGTTGCCGTCAGCCTGTGCCGGACCCGTTTCGCCAAGTGCTCACGTTTCAGCGAACGGGTCGTAATCATCCGCTAGCTCTTCCTCATTCCCATTATGGTTCCCTGATGGCACTGTAGCACTCTCATGTTGGTTACAGGCAGTTTGATCACTACCCTCCCACTTCGCGCACACCGCTTCAATATCTGGTAGCTTCTCATCCATGGTCCAGCTCTTGTAGAATTTCGGATTCTTGCTCCTGGGAGCTGGGTTGACTTCTCGCATTTCGACCAGCGCCGGTGCTTGGACACATTCACCCAGCACCAGTGCGGAACGCGGAGCCAAGGCGGGCAGTTGGTCAAGAAGCTGGTCGTATATACCAGGCACGATCTCCCGGAAGTACCGCAGATCCTCGGGATTCTGCATTCGATGCACTATGAAACTATTACACTGTGACAACACGGTCTTTGACAACTCGCTCGGTCTTTGGGAGGCAACCACCAACCCCAAACCGAACTTGCGTCCCTCGCGAGCGATGCGCTCAAATACTTGCTTGGATATGGACTCCTCCTCATTTCGAGCCTCGCGGATGTAGTTCTGAGCCTCCTCCAAGACCAAGACGACCGGGAATTCGCCGCGTCCGATACCACTGACTGGATCGCTCAACCTTTGCAGGAATTCGTGAATCAGTCGGCCGATGAGCGCTGTAACGTTTTCCAGTACCTCGGAAGCCAGTAGACTCAAGTCGAGAACGACTACGTTGGCGCGCTCCGCACCAGATCGCTGGCGATCATAGAATGGCAGTTGTCCTTCCGGCAGCATGTCAGTAGGAGACAGCAGATTCTCGGAATGGTTATTAAGACCGAGGACGTCACGCAGGAACGCCGAAAGCACATTTTGCGCATCAGGCCATTCGCCGGATGTTGGGCCAAAAAGAAACTCGAACCGGGAATCTTCCAGCAGCCGGTAGATCCGCATCAGCATTGTGGAGCAGTTGTCACGCGCACGGGACGAATTGGCTTCGTCTCGCGAAATGGCACTCTCCAGGTATCGATATCGGAAACCGTACTTGCTGAAGAACCTGGGGCAATCTGCCGAACAGGTACCCAACTCAGTCGATGAACTCGGAGTAGTCGACAGTGCGATCAGCAGCGAGTTGAGACGAGAGTCGATATCCTGCCGTGCACTCATTCCCAGCGGATCGTAGTCTTTGTCGTTCTTCCTTCCACCAGTGCCTTTGGTCTCAACGAACACATCTTTGAGTGCCGACAGACTGAGTGTTGGATAGTTTGACACCAGCTCATCAAGAGCCGTCTTGTTCTGTTCCGCGTCGAGTGAGCTTACTACCCCATCGCAGACCACAGACATCGAATTTCGGTCTTGCCAAGTACCGTTCGCGGCCAAAGACATCAGTCTATGGCATTCCAGGATAACGTTTTCCCTGAGCGATATCCAATCCGGACCCTTTCCGCCGTCTCTGGCAGATGATAAAGCATTGAGCAGCACCGGTCTCTGTACCCCGGGCGACGCCCGGAATAGCCGGACAAAGTCATCTGAGTCCATGAACCAGTACGGTATGGCGAGTCGTTCCGGCTTGGACGGATCTGTGGGAATATGCAAGCACTTGAACTGGGATGGCTTGAATGCTGATTGATACTCGCCATTGGTATCCAGGATGATGAATCTCGTCTGCTTCACTTCCGGTTGACTCAATATGGATTGGAGTATTGTGGCCACCGAGCAGGACTTACCGGATCCCGTGCTACCGATGATTGCTGCGTGTTTGCCGAAGAATGCGTCCGGATCGATCTTGATCTCGTAGTCTGGGAAGACAACAGAGCGTCCTATAGGGATGCAATAGCCCGGCTCGTTGGCGTCAGCGACTTCCACGTGTTGGCAGAACTTGCCGAAAATGGCATCAAGGTCGTCCCGAGTGGTGATCAGCACCGGCGAATCCAAGACCGGGAAAAGACTTATGCCTTGGCGAAACTTTCGCTCATCAATGCTCCCGATCATGGTGGCTTTCATAAGCCGTCGAGAGGATGGCAGCGATACCATCGTCTTGTCCGCCTTCAGCTCGCTATCCTCCGTAAGCACAACGCGGGTAACCATCGCAACAATGCGCCTGGCTCCGACTGGGATGATAACATACGAGTTTATCCTGCCTACCTCAAGCGTGCCCTCATATGTTGAGCGCGTAAGGGCTTTGAGGTCACGGTTCAACTCAACAGTGACCTGGGCCGTGTCGACAGCGACAACGCGGCCGATCTCATGGTCACTCGCCATCGTTATCGACCTCCTCGACTCGATCATTGTGAACAGTCGGCAATAGCGCCCTGAACGTGCGCATGACTTTGGTGTCGATCTCCTCTTCACGGAGGTCTGGCAGCACTGCCTTGACGAAGCCTTCGAATGTTCCGATGTGCCATCCTGTCACGATCCAGATTCGTTCGTCACCGAGCTCTTCCAACTTCCTTACAAACTCGTTCGTTGGCTCTGGGTCAACGACAACAAGGGTGAAGCTGGGAATGGCTAGAGCCTGGCTTATCAAGGCGTTAACATGATCGTCTCCGAATCCATAGCCGATGGTGAAGAGCACGGATTGAGACTGAGCGATGGCGTTGCCGAAACGCCGGAAGAGCTCCGAATACGGCAAACCCAGCACTTGGCCATACTTAAGCGGTGACGGGTAGATCAATACGTCGTCTTCCTGGCAGTCTTGGTTGAAGAACGTCGCATATAGACCGTGAGGATTCTCCCAAGACTGATCGCATTTGTGCCAAGTGATCGACCCATGCAACTTATAGAGATGCAGCGCGCGGTCGAAGCGATGGACTCGCCCCTCCGTGGTCTGCGCTGGGAAATAGAAGTCGAGATCATAGGATTCAGGGCGGAATACGCGGCGGAGTGTTCCGACGAACCCATCAACAAGCACTGCGCCTTCGGCATCAGCAGCCTGCTCCAGAAGAGTATCGTAGTTCAGTGTGAAGATGTTAGCCCGGCGCAAGTTCAGCGGACGGGTAAGCACCTTCTTGATGAAGCGTCTGTGGTTCCTCAGTGGCTCGTTGCCCTCAACTTTTGGCAGGTCGAGTAGGATGCTGAGGTTGCGGGTGATCTCCTTGATCAGACGCTCAAGGGCATCCTTGCCGATCTCCAACTCGACCCCTTCAGCGATGACCAAATTCATCGACGTGGCTAACCCGGTCATACCGGCCACCCAAGTATGGAGATGACTCAGATACGTCTCCAGATTGATCGAGATTCCGTGGAGTTCGGTGCCTGCATCATTCCCTAACAGTCGCTTCCGTTCGTCAAAGGACAAATCGTCTTGCAGCAAGGCAGAGGCCGTCTTGTAAAACAAGTCTATCCATCCAGGTGCATCGCCATCTGCCATTTCGTCCACTGCGGTGAGAAGCAGTGCCCGCTCAAGCTGTTTCGGAATACTGGACAGAGAGAAGCCGCCAGCTCCGATTGAGGCACCAGCTCCTACAAGGAAGGAGACATTGTCGGTCTTGAGCAATGTGCCTGTCCGCACGCGGGTTTCTTTCAGTAGGTCCTGAAGCGCATCCTCGGCCTTCTTCTTGTTGTCCTCATTGTCCGGGTCGCTCGCGAGGATTGGCCCAAGCCTCTGATCGACGATATCGCAGGCTCCGATTCGGATACGGCACTTGCTTGCATCAACCACCTCTCTTGCGGGTTCCTCTGGCTGCACTGAGCACTTGCTTTCGTCTGACATTGCCTCACTCACCCCCTAGTCCTACTCGCTTTCGTCACTTGATTGAGACGGCCCTGTCGGGCCCTTCATTCGTGAAAACATGAATCCCTTCACCGTGCCACTGTCTGCTTTTCTCTGGCAGCATCAAACTCATTGTAGGGCTTGTCCCAGTCAACTGCCGGATAGGCTTTCTTAATCGCCGCCCAAAACCCCGGCTCGTTGAGAGTCTCGTATGTCACGTCCTTAAACGAGCACTCGAACTCCATGTCGCTGACAAGCTGCTCTGCTGTCGGGAAGCACGAGTCGAGCTTCCAACGCAACCACCTTTCAGCTTGATCTTGAGTGGGTTTCTCGTTCGGTATTTCCCGCAGGAACTCTGCAGGAGGATTCCTCAGCACGTGGCGTACGGTGGCTCCGATGATATCTTTGACAGACCGCTCAATCTCCAGATGAAGTCTCTTCTTGATTGTTTCCTGATGCTTTACGAGCTTCTTCCTGAACTGCACTACCTTCTTGTCCAGTTCGGTTCGCTTGGAGCGGAGCATAACGCGCCCCATCTGTCCGCCGAGATGCCTGGTGTAGTCCTTCCGGATCTGCTCCAGTTCATCCTGAAGAGGCTTGTCAGACACCTTGCTGTTGTCCCGGATCAGGTTGTAGGTCGTGCGCAGGCGTTCTCGCACCGTCCTACTGGGCGTCAGGTTCAGTATTTCCTGCGGCACTTGAACCTTGTGCCTGGAGATAGAACAGCCCTGCAGGCTCAACTCCACGTACTGGAGATAGGGCTGGAACACTCGGACCTTCCGGGTTACATCGAACTTGAGAGGTGGAGCTATCTCCAGCGACTTCTCTGTCTGCGCAAGCTCGTTCTTCTGGAGGGGCGCGATACCTATCTCGCGCCGTGTCTGCACTGATTCTGCCTGCGTCGCGCCCGGATCGGAGATCTCTCTCTCGAACAGCGACTGCTGCGCCTTACGCTCTGGACAGACCGCGAACACGAAATGCTCCGCTTGCTGGGGCGTTACAGATACGGCATTCGGCGTTTCGTCGCTCTGCGCTTCGTCCTCCACGGACAGCGCAATTGGCGAGAAGCACCAGGCTTGATCGTCGCAGATCAGTAGTCCAATGCGCACACCAGGACTCTGGCGAACCTCTACACCAGCGTCTACAAGGTCACGAACTGCTTTGATGTCACCGTAGCCGAGCCTGCAGACATCGTCGTTGCAGTCCACCACGACCTCCAGCATCTCCGCGCCAGGCTTCTTCGTAAAAGCCACCATTGCCGCAGCCACAGCGTTAGCGATTCCCGGAGCTACGTAAACCACCCTGCGATTTGCTGCCTTGATCTGACCGGCTATGCGAGAGCTTGGCAAGGCGGCAAAGACATTGTTGGACATCACTTTACCTCCTGCGGAGCTGCCGGGGCTGCGTTTCCGGTCTCTTCTGTTACCAGGGCCGACTTGATCACATCCTCAATGCTGTTCACTGGGGTCAGTTTGATGGCATCGAGGATATACGACGGCAGTCCCTTAGCCTCGTCAAGGTTCTCAGCGGGCAGCAGCACCTCTTTGATTCCGGCGTCGCATGCCGCTCGTATCTTCTGTTGGATACCGCCGACCGGCAGCACTTTCCCCATGATCGTGATCTCGCCGGTCATCGCCAGATCATTGCGAACTGGTTGCCCCTTGAGTGCCGAAACAATCCCCGTGACGAGTGTGATTCCAGCAGACGGACCTTCTTTGGGGACTCCCATATACGTTGCGAGCACTGCCACATCGAAGTTGTTGCGCCATTCCGCGTCGATCCCGAGGCTAGCATGCTTAGCCCTGATATACTGAGCAGCGGCTTCAATGCTTTCGCGCATGACTCTCTGTATGGAGCCGAGTGGGACGATCCGGCCGGAGCCCTTTGTCGCCTGCATTTCAAAGTGGAGTATGCAGCCGCGTTCGCCCTCAACGGCAAGTCCGATGACCTCACCCACAGATGGCTTTTCGGGAAGCGTGACTTTCTGCACGCGTCCGGCATCCGGAATGGTCGGCACGATCTCTTTGCCTGATGGCTGCATCCTGACACCGAGCTTCACCCGGTCATACTCCCCGGGTGCCATCAGATGAAGCTGTTCCCGAACACGTTGCCGGAGTTCGCAGGCCAATTCAAGCACTTCCTCAAGCTCATCGTCGCTCATCTTACCGTTGGGGTAGAGGAGCTTGAGGAGAGCTGAGGCGGTCTTCATTATGGCGCGCTGGTCTCTGCCCGACACACCCTGATCCGTCTTCGCGGAATCGATGATTTCGAACCTTGTGCGTGCCCCGGCGAGCAGATCGATGCGACGGAGCTCGTGCATTATCTCGCAGAAATAATCTGTTATGAAGCCGTAGTCCTTAGAATAGCTGTTCGGTCTCAGCTTCGGAATCTCCCAGCCGGGCAGATATGCGTGAATCCTGTCCAGGAACGCGATCACCTGCAGGAAGTCAGGGAGCGGCTCGAACAGATGGAAGTACTTCTCGTGCGGCATCTTGCCCTGAACATCAAGATTGCCAACGAAAACCAGGCTTGCGAAGGCCAGTAGTTCGCGCTTCCCACGGCTGAACTTTGCGTCCTGCATAAAGCCCTGCATGATGCTCACCAGGGACTTGGGATCTGTGAAATCTGTGTTGGCGATCTCGTCGAACACAACAACGTCCCGCGTGCCCACCTCGCCGATCTTCCCGGTGTTGAGATTGATGAAAAGCTGGGAAGGCGTCGCCTTGCCGCCCGAAAGAACCCGTGCATAGTAAGAGATGTTGCGGTGGAGATACGTCTTGCCAGTCTCGCGGGGCCCAAGCTCGACCATATTCACGTTGCTCTCGACCAGCGGCACGCACCGGCAGAGGTAAAGCAGCTTCTGACGTCGGTCCATTGTGGCTGGGTCGATGCCGCAGGAGTTGATCAGAATGTCGATCCACTCATCCGACGTGAACTCCGAACGCTTCTCGATGAACTCGTCGAGGTTGATGAAGCTGACCTGGAACGGGGTGAAGCTGAGTATCTTGAACGGGCGGATCTTCTTGTTGTGGATCTCCGTCTCGTCGTATGTCAGATCAATCGTGCCCCACATACCGCCGGAGAGCAGCATCGGATACTGGCTGACTATGCTCTCCGGGATGTTGACGAAGTTCTCGTTGATAGCAGGTATCGCGGCCCAATACTTGTCTTCCGTTTCAACAAGCCGGACTTCCAGGCTGGCGATCAGCGAATGCCGACGGGTCTCCCTGATGTAGTGCCTGATCTTCTCGGCCTCGGCACCATAGACGAAGGTCTCCTTGAGGCGGCGCACAACCTTCTCCATGTCCTCGTAGAACGTATCCTCAGAGCAGTAGTTATCTATGAGGTACTCGAGGACGTAACGCGGGAACTCATCCACTCCCGTGTTGATGGTATACGCCTTGTTTACGACCTTCCCTCGGAAGACCTCTTTCAGCTTCAGGTTCATGTTCAGTCCCACTTCCATCGATAGTAAGCGCGGACGCTATCCTCCCCGCTTTCCCTTCTTCGCGTTTCCGCCGTCCCTAGCCAGTATGCGAGCGCAGACTTGGTAGTCTTCCTCAACGTCCACCAGGGCTTCTTCAGACAAGTTGTCGAGGTTCAATCCGCCTCTTTCGTAGAGGAGCTTGCCCTGTTCGTAGAGACCGGAGCGCTTGCAGTGGCGAATCCATTCCGCGAGTGTGGAATCGCTCGGGCGATCCCTATCCATTACCGGCGCTCCCTGCTGCAGGTGCGCGATGTAGTGCTTGATATGGCGGATTGTGCCGGATGCGCGCGCTTCTGTCTTTATGCGCTCTTCCTCTTCTGATTCGGGCAGGCGATACGTGCCGCCACCGGTCTTATAGAAGTAGTCCAACAACCATTCCGCGAGTGGTCTGCGGGGTTTGTCTTTTGCTGTGTATACATAGTGCTCGAATATGTCGCTGTAGTGGACACCCTCTGACTCGGGGTTCTCGCCCAGACACTCAGACATGAAAGCGCGGATGTTTCGCGCAGAGGCATCTTCTTTAGCGGATTCAGCGGAGTCCACAGCAGTGATCTCAGACTCCTTCAGATACCATCTGCTCATTTCGTGGCTCCCGAATAGGTCCGGTCGCTTGTTTTCGAGCAGGTTCTCACGCACCGGCTCGCGCACTTCCTCGGCTACCTGATTCAACAGCTCATCGAAATTGTGGGCTTCCATTTGCCCGGCGCGGACCATGCGGCTGACAACCTCATCGTATATGCGGTCCTTTGTAGTTCCGGGGTTCGTTGAGAGATAATCGCAGATCACGGCACGAACCTTTTCACCGAACGTGCTCGGGTCTTCGTCACCTGTGATTGCCAGCATTACACCTACCTCATTCGGTCTTGGCTTACGGAAGTTGATCACTAGATCGCGCTTGTTGACTTTGTCGGCAGTAATCTGCTTGATGGATTTTTGATCAGCGTCTATGAACACCGCAGACTCAGACTGGTCAACGAGGAATCCGGCTTCGGCCATTATGTCCTGAATCAGCGACCATGTCCCCTCCGAAGTGTCGTGATAACAGAGAGATAGCCAACGTCCTGGCCTGAGGACTCGGTAGCACTCTGAAATTGCCAAGCGCATCTTTTCGGCCCATTCAGTCTCCGATTTGAGTCGGAACTCGTTCACGATTATCTCGTCATCGTGCCAACGCGAGTTCAGTCCAAGAAAGACCTCCCAGAGGAAGTTCGACTCGCCATATTGTACTTTCCAGGAATACGGTGGATCGGTGAAGATGTAGTCCACCGAACTCGCAGGAATTGACGACAAGTCAACGGCGGTCTCTGTGGAAATCATGATACTAAGGCTTGGATACCGCGCCAGTGCCGAGTTCTTCTGCGCTACGTGCCGTTGTGCATCGCCGAACCATTCTTGATAGTAGGACCAGACGTTTATGTCCTTCAGAAGAGGCGGAATCCAGTATGTACCCGTCATGACGCGACCGATGCCGTCATCTCGGTATCCCATCATCCGCGATGATTTGAACAGTATCGCAGTCACTCCACAGAGCAAGAAATCCCTGACAGACTCGTCGCATTCGAGCTGCTTCACTGCATCTCGAATGGCGAGGATCGCCCACAGATTGCGCTTGGTGAAGAAGTCAGAGGCTTTCCTGATTCCTTCGAGATATGGTCTCCAAAGCAAGCCCCATCGTCCCTCTCCATCGCAGTGCATCATGGTGTCTTGTGGAACCTCGTGCGGGATTTGACGCCCCTCCATATCCCTCAGCTTCTCGATGTCAGCACCCAAAGCCATTCTAGCTGCATCGTCCTTGTCTGCATAGTGCCGCGCGTGACGTTTTGGCTTACACGCTTTGGGAGTTCGGTTGCATTCGTAACTGAACAATACGGGAACAAAGCCGATACGCGGGAGTCGCTGACCAATCTCCTCGTTGTGACCTTCTTTTTTGCAGATGGGACAGACGGTAATCCTCTTGATCTTCCCAGCCTGAGTGACCACTTCTGTCTCAACACAATCAAAGAAAGGTACCTGCTCGAGACAACGAGGACATTGGAATACCTGCGAGTATACGGTGGATATGGTCGTGGCCTCGCTCCCGCATCGGTGGCATTTCGTGCTGTATAGCCAATCGATCTCCTCTCGGACGAGACGCTCCACCTGCTGGAATGCCGACCTCAACCGGGAAGGGTCAACAGGCGTACAGTAGTTCTTCGCAATGAATGTAGCAGCAGGGCTTAGGTCGATAGCAACAGCCTTCCGCCCCTCCATGAGAGCCGCAAGTGCCGTTCCACCTGACCCGCAGAACGAGTCCAACACTAGGTCCCCGGGTTCGGTATAATGTTGGATGTACTGGCGGATGGCGTCGTGTGGCTTCTTCGACCAGTAGGTGTGCATGTTGTAGATCGCGTTCGCCTTGGTCGATTCTATCGACTTGTCGAACGCGGGCACATCGTAATCGTCGGCATCCGGGTTATAGGGACGTTCCTTGACATGCTTCTCCACAAACGCCCGCAGGTTCGGGTTCGGTTTGTCCCCTGAGTAGTACCCCTCCGGCATTTTCGGAATCTCCCTATGGAAGAGCACGCCGTCCTGCTCGTTCTTAGTGTTCTTTGCCATAACCTTACCTCATGCCCTTCGGTGTCATCCCGAGTATGTTGCCAAGTCCAGGCGGAACGCGCCTGACGACCTTCTCGGAGTTCAGTTGGATGGAGAACTTCTGAGCTTGGGATTTCCGAACCGTCTTGCCGTTCTCTCTATACGTGACCGCGACTGTCAGAAGCCTCTCCATGCTGCCCGCCAGTCTTTCCTCGGCCGTTGCCTCAACAGTATCCGGGCGAAATGTATACACCACGTCAACGCCGGTTGCGCCCAGAAACAAGACCTGGTGCGGAAGGGCACTGTCGCCCGGGCTGACCATAGCCTCCACATCGATTCTCAGATCGTCGAAAGCAAGAGCAGAAATCGACGCGCGCCTTACCGGCATCCGGAACTCGATTTCCTGTCCCTCCAGCACTTCGTTCGGGCAGGAAATAGATTCGAGCAGAAGAAGACCTTCCTCCTGCGATCTTACTCTCAGAACAGCCATCGGTATCATCAGTTCCTGGATAGATATGCCGCCGTGGGTATAGGCATCCGGGCGGAAGTTGCTGCCCGGCCTTGAGAGCGCATAACCTGTCTTTGGGAAGATCACAGATGCATAGCGCTTCTCCCACGGCTGCTTGGTGCGGGGGTCGGTCACAGTCTCTTTTTCAGGAAGCCGGAGATCCTTGATAGGGAACTCCCACACGCTGTTTCGCACCTTCGCTGGCGCGCCAACGGTGGTCAGCGTCGCCATCAGCCACGCGTTTAGATAGGAACAGTCCCTCGGCTCGTTTAGCCAGTCCTCATGCACCCAGATCGGGTCGCGTTGCACACGCCCGAACCCGTGGTCTGCGGTTATGAATACCTTCGTTCCAGGAGCAAGCTTCCGTACTATCGCCATGACCTCGGTGTCAATGATGTTCTTGAGATGCTGCCGGTACACGAATTCCAGCGGCCGCGAGGGCACCTGCCTGCCGCCGAGCAGGGTCTTCACGTCGATCTTGTGCAGTTCCTTGTCGCATAGCTCGAAGATGTAGACATCGAGATTGCCCGCACGGTAGCGCACAGTCTCGCCAACGCCCATAGCATCCGGCGCAATCACGTCGACGCTGCCCGTGTAGGTAAACTCACGCGCGAGGCCATCCTTGAGTAGAGAGTCCTCGCCTTTGCGGCTATCGAACGCATCTGCCGTCGCGCCAGCGCATATAGCCTTGCGGGTAATGTGGGTCTCGGACGGCAGCAAAGATGATGCCGGGATATCTGCAAGCAGTTCCATCCGATCACCGAGCATTGGCTTGAGGAACTCATCCCAGATGTCGTAGCGCATACCGTCGAAGATGAAGACAGCAGCCTTTTCCGTCTGTGGGTCCCAGTTCGGCTTCAGGCACCTGCGCAGGAACTGGCTGGTGAGCCTTACGTCGCCGTCGGCACTGATCCAATTCTTATACTGGGCGAACACCATCTCCTGGAACCTGCGGTTAAGCTCGTCCAACTGCAAGTTCACTTCGTCAATCGCGGTTGTTACCGTCTGGCGGATTCTGGCAAGCGCATTGGCAAATGCCGATGGAAGTTCATCCTCGGCGCGCGGCAGGAACTCCCCGCTGTATACGCGTCGCTCCAACGACGACAGGTAATACTCAATCCGATTGACTCGCTTGTCGTTCCATATCTCCCGGAAGTAGGCGAAAGTAAGCTGCTCCGTCTTGAGCACCTTGAGATACTTGATAGCGTTGGCAAGCTCATTTCTGATTGACTGGATCTCATTCGCGAGACGGAACGACTCGCGCAGGTTGTGCCACGCGACCGACTGGCGGCCGTCCACGAACCTGGGCTTAGGTGTACCGTCGTCGGCATACAGCGCCTTGGATATGCGGTCCAGTTCCGCGTCTGCCTGCCGCTTAGACAGAGTGTTGTCCAGCGCGAATAGCAGGGCCGAGGACCTGAACAGCGTCGAGTAGCATTCGTGCTCAATCACGGCAGCGAACGCGGCTGGGGCGCTGACACCTATCTGATCGAGCAGAAGCAGTTGAATCGCATCGCGACCGAGACTGTTCTCCACCGCCTCCAGGTCACTGTCAGCTTGGGACGGGTTCAGTTCGACCAGCTTGGGAGCCGCTTCTTTGAGAACGGCTACATCTATACCGGAAAGCGAGGCAAGGCTCGGGTCCACATTCGCCAGAAGCAGATTCCAGTTGTCTGTGTGTTGCTGGAGTATCGCTGAGAGATAGAATACTCGAACAATTGTCTCTGAGTCTCTGTCGGCAAACCAGCAGAATGGAGCGGGCGCTTTCCGAAGCTCTGCCTTTATCGGTTTTGTTATCTCCGGGACAAGGCCGTCGATCTCGTCCAGCGCGCGGTGTCCAAGCAGGCCGATCCGCCAGTAGTCTTCGGCATCTAGCATCTTGAATGCGGAGTCCGCGACGCCCAGCGCCGCATAGGCTACTATGGTCTTGAAATCCTGATCAGTGAACCTAGTGTCTTGCGCTGCTCGCAGGTTGTGGTGCGCACGGAGCACGCCACTGATATTCCTGACGATCAGGCGAGCGTAAAGCGGGTCGTTGGTTTCGCTGGGCCAATTGGGATCGCTGGTGGTTTCCATCAGGAACTGTCGGAGGTCAAGCTCGATCCGCGCTGCCTCATCGGTCTTCGCGAGAAAGTCCGGGTAAAATGGCGGCGGCGCTTTCGTGACAACGCGGCTGGACCTCCTCCGCGCTGGCGCACGATCCAGCACCAGAAGCCGCTTGGTTTCCTCATCTGCGACTGCGTTTTCATACAGCTCTCGGAATGCCAGGTTGGTGGACGCAACCAAAACCGTGTATCCGTTCTCCCTCGCGAAAGCGTGCAGGGACGAATCCGCCTCCGGCAGCAGGTGCAGAGGATCCTTCATGAGCACGTTATCGTGATCACGAACAGCTTCCAGTTTGTCTAATGCCCAATCCCTTAGCATCGCCGCCTCCTACTCCAATTGCAGCATCGGGAGCACGTCGCCGCCCCCCTGGACGCTGTCCAACTGCTCCTCAAGGAAATTCTTGAACTCCTCGGCCAGCCCGCCGATCTGTTCTTTCTCGACCATAGTAGTGGTGGGCTTGAAATCGGCAACGCGAACCTGCTTGACTGCGAAGCGCTTGAGATAGCGATTGATCACGTCAATGATCGAAGGGTCGCCGAGAACGGCTGGGAGTAGGTACTGGCGGATCGCGCTGACATCCTTGCATTCAAGTAGCCCGGCGATCACCGACTGATCCTTGCCTTGCTCGAGGTTCTGCCGGACGGTTGGGTTGAGGAACACCTCAAGCTTGCGGTCAATCGCGTCATCCAACAGCTTTGCATTAGCATCTTGAACACGATCCAGATGCTTCAGGTGATCATCGGCATCGCCGAACGTCAGCCCGCAGCTATGGATCGGGCCGTCTTTGAGCTGGGCTTCGACTGAGGCATACGACGGCACATCGCAGCGGAACACGCTGCTTGTCTGCTCACTTATCTTCTCCTCAAGGTCAACGGATACTGCCGGTTGCATCACTGAGATCGATTCGATTGCCTTCAGCGCTTTCAGATCATCACCATCAACCAAGCTCTCGGCGCTCTGTCTGCACTTATCGGTCTGTTCGACAACGGCGTTGTGAAGGTTTAGATAGAGGCTTGTGTATTCCAGCACCATGCCCCAGAACGTAACGTCACCGGGATCGGGAGGGTTATAGCCTATCAAATCGGTTCGCAGCTTGACGTCCGAGTCAATGTAAGTCTGTGGGTTCTTCAGCTTCGCGGCGATCTTCTGCTGAATGCCGCGGACGCCCTTGAGCTGAGCTATATCCGGCAAGACATGGGTGCAATAGGATTGCGCGGCCCGGAGTTCGGTTTCGAATTCCAGGAATTTCTGCAAGTCGCGGTAATTCCGGAGCCTGTTGGCGAGATCATCGACCTCAGTCTGAGATGCGGCAACTGCGTCAAAGGCTTTGTAACCGAACACCTCTTTGAGAGCGTAGAGAAGAACGTTGATATCATCGCCACTCAGGTCAGTAGCGAAGAGCCTTGTTAGTTGGCCCATCTCCTCGGCGTAAGGATCGACGACTTGCAGCGCCTCGAACAGCCCTTTCGCTCGGCCTGCCGTCCGGGATGATTTCTCTTTCTCTTCAGCGAACTGCGAGCGTAGGCTGGTGCGGTGCCTGGATATCTCGGCATCATCATGCGTGGCAGGGATCGCCACTCCGAGCAGTTTTTCCGCGTAGGGACGAAGCACTTCCCAGTTCTCAGGCTTTGCGACCTTCTTTACGTTCATTAGGTTGTCGACTACTTTGGCGGAGAAATCGATCTCAGACATGTTCGAGTAATCGACCACGAGCGTCGATAGCCCTGATTTTGGGTTGACCCCGAGACGAATCTTGCCTTGTTGAACCAAACACAGTAGGTATATCTGTACCATCCGCCGACTGAGGCCGTAGTCTTTCGGGCCACCGACACCCATATAGTTCTTGTAGACGGTCTCGATGCTCATGCTTTGGTCGTCATCCACGAGCTTGCTATCAATGAATGAGTAGATGTCCTGGACGTGAGTGTTATCGGAGACGTCAAGCTCCTTCTCTGCCGACTTCTTCATGATCTTGAGACCATAGCCGAAGTTCTGCGCAGCGCTTATGTCTTGATTCGGTTTGGCACCTTTGGGTATCCGTCCTGCCCTGACGATTCCATTTATGACCTTCACACCGTCCTCTTTGTGGAAGGTGAACGGATGCTCGAACTTGATGTCACGGGATTCGTAGACAGCGGTTAGCACCCGGCTGATGACGGGTTCCAGCACACCTGCAAGTTCGCCAGCGACCCGAAATTCAATATGGGTGTTATTGAGCGCGTCCACTCGTCCCCGTGCATAACTGCCGTCTATCGCTTTCATGATCTTGCCGAGGTCTGACTGGAGGGCGCTTGATACCCAGCTAATGACTGCCACAGCATCTTCGCTCTCTTTACCTTGCCAAGTGGTGATGAGCTTCCTGTGAGCAGCGAAATCCAGAAGCCGGTCGCGCTCTTCCTGGGTAAGCTCATCCGGTACCCAAAGCACGACGCGGGGATCCCGCATCCTCTCAAGGATCTTCGTAGTGGCCTCCTGGGATGCCGTCTTGGTGCTGATAAACACGGCGAAATCCTGGTCCGTGGAGTCACTGTCGATGGATGGTAACGGCGAGTTATCCGCAGAAACTCGCGCCAAGTCTCTCATTCCCACCAGGCCGGTGATACTTCGGTGCTGCCAGGTTACCTCCAATGATTGGTCACCTGATTTGGAGAAGAGACGGTCTTCCCACGGAGCCACGTATGGCGCAACATCCTTGAACATCGATTTGACGCCGTTCGAGAGGTCTATGGTCATCTGTCGCGTTCGAACCGGCCAATCGTCCAGCGCAAGAAGGTGTTGCCAAGCTTCCTGCAACGCAAGCTCGTTGGACTCCGCCTCGTCGCGTGCTCTTTGAAACTCAACCCGTGGGTCGACTCCGGTGAAGACAGGGTCAAACTTGTAGCGCGGTTTGCCGTCGTCGTCCAGGGTCTCAACGACCTGCCGAAGCTCTTTTCTGAGGTTCTCGGCGATATTCTCGTAGTGTTGGATGTTCTCGTCAGAAGTGGCATCTGTGGCGCGCTCTATCAGCACCGAGTTAGATATCTCTTCAGGTGAAAGGCCCTGCTGGCGGGTCCGGGCAACGTGGTAAAGGAACAAGGTCTGGATCGTCTTGACGGCCTTGTCGCGATAGACCTTTAGAGAGCCTTTCGTCAGCCCATCGATCTGCCGCTTACAAGCCTCATAAGCCCGATACTCGATCTCTCGTCTGGTCTTGATCGCCACGAGACCCGCGTGAACGCCACTAGGATCCTCTTCGTATTGGACAGCTTCGTCGAATAGTTCCCACAGGCGGATGAGTTCGGACCCTTTGTCCTTGACCTGGTGCTTGAGCGTCTGATGCATGAAATGAATGGCAGACCGGGTCGTGGTCAATTCATAGGTAACCGCTCTCAGAACCTCAATCGCGGGTTTGTGGAATGGGAAGAAGTGAGCGAACTCCTGCTCACCAATCGTATTGGGCCATGTGAAGCCGCGCTTGTAGTAAAGGTAGTAGTTAGCTATGGCCGACGGATCTACTATTTCTCGGACACGCGCGAGTACAATATCGTAGTAGTCCTTGTCCTCCTCAAGCAACTTGACCAGCTTCAGGCGGTCATCGGCTATGATATTCTTGACCCCCATCTTGCTCTCAATTGCCTGCTGTGCGGCACATACTGTCCACACAGGCAGGTTATGGACCTTCGCCAGTCTGTTGGATAGCACTACGAGAGTCTTCTCGTCGTCAGTGCGCTGGTCGTCATCCCTATTCTTCATGAACAGAGAGACCTCATCCAACACCAGCAGCACGCCGCAGTATCCCTCCGCCAGTATTGTCTCGACCAAATGCTTCAGGATGTCTTCCGTCTCAGCAGGAATGTCAGGCTTCACCTTCAAGTATTCCGTATAGAAGCGCCAGAGCTTATTCCCACAGCTCCTCTTGTACTCAGGCGACAGGTTCTGCTGTATGTCCTGGATGAAGCTGTTGACGTCCTCGAACTCGTCCTCGTCAAAGAACCGAGGATCGCGCAGGAACTTAGCAAGATCCGCTCGGTAGCGGTCAAGGTCCTCTGAGATGAAACGGTCCGCAAGAAGCTCCACCGGATAGAGCGAAAGGTTCTTGCCAAGTTCTGCTTCGATCTGTTCTTTCGCCGCGTCGAGTATGTACTCGGTCAGACGCTGGCCCTTGTCGTTGACTCCAACCGTGCCTCCACCAGCGCCAACCAAAGTCTTCACGATGACGAACACGCCGCGCCCATTGGCACTCTTCTTCTGCAGCCCCTCTTCCCAGAAACGGAACAGCGACTCGCGTTTACCTCTATCTGCCTTCTGCTCTTTCAGTTTCACAGCTTCCCAGGCATCCGACCTACCGAGCACAAGAGCGGACAGGAAACAAAGCAAGTGGGACTTACCGGAGCCGAACTCCGCTTGAATCCAGTAGCCCTGGCCAATAGGATTGTCCCTATGGTCAGGCGAGTAAGGTGCGGCCAGATTGCGTAGTATGTCATTAAGGAATGGCCTGACGGGATCGATTTGAAACTCATCTATTGTCTGGAGTTCTGGTTTGCGCAGCCTGCGAGATTCCAAGGAATTGGAGTCAGCCCAAACGTGCTTTTCCAGAGAGTAGACCGAGATGATCTTATCCGGGACGGTACATATCTGATCCAGGCTCTTCCTGGTGGTAAATAGGTCATCGGTTGTAGGCACTTGCATCCTCCAATTCTATCATCAGGCGGCCCCGATATCCGCTCTCTTATAGCGCGTCAAGGCCCTCTTGCTCACTTCATAGCACTCTTCAAGCTCAGCTCGTTCTGCTGAACTCAGACTCTCAGCGTCCAGGCACCCTTTCTCATAGAGCACCGTCGCCTCGAAGTGCCAGCCGACACGGCGGCAGAAACCTATCCACTTCAGCAGCCTCGAAGCATCGACATGCATCGAAGCTGACGAATTCTCCAGCAAGAGGCGAACTTGATGCGGAATCTCCCGCAGCAGGTTTACTCCTGCTCTTCTGAGCACCACAATTTGTGCTCGAAGGAACACGTTTTCGACAGTCCAGCCCGCGACGACCCACGGGGCATTTCCCATGTTGGCCCACCATGTCCGGTCGGTGAGTGCGGACTTGGGCAGATCAGATCCGGTGATCCGTCCTATCTCCGAAAAAGCCAAGGCTAGCTGAGACTGCTCTTGCGTGATGTCGCCAAGAAAGCTCGACAGGCGTTCGTAACGTCCAGCCTGGCGGGCACCTTCAATTGCGTCGTCAATACGCCGGAACGTAACAAACTCGCGCGCCAGATCCGCTCCGGTAACCTTCCAACCCGACGAAAGCCAGATCGAGCTTGGTGGGTAGTTTCTTGCGTTACCCCACCAGACACGGTCGACTCTGGCCGTCCGAGGAAGCGAGAAGCCTAGTACTTGCTCGACCCGTTCAAATGACAGCTCGATTTCAGAGCAATCCTCTGGCTGGCCCAAGAAGAACGCCGCCAAGACATCGTACTTGGACATGTTAGCCCTTGATCTCCCACAGATGGTTCTCTGCAATCAGATTGATGGGCAGCAGGTATTCTCGATCCTGCGAACCAGGAAACATAACGACTCTTCCCCGCTCCCGTTTGCCGGGCAAGAGCAGAATAATGCGTGTGTCATCTGCGGCCATCGTTCGCAGCAGGTTTAGTTCAACGTTGTAGGCGAATAGGAGTTCCATGTTCGAGAGCAACAGGGTATTCCTGTGTTTGGTCTTCGACCTGATGAAACTCTCAAACGCCTTGGCTACGTGCGCTGCTGTCGGCTCCGGACGCCTAGCCTCATCCAAGACAAGCCTCTTAAACTCATCATCTGGTATGGCTGATAGTATCCCATGGTTGACCGATAGCGGTTTCGGAAACTGCTGGCCCTCTGCCGTACGTGCCTGCCGTAGCTTCTTAGAAAAGTCCTCCAGCGCCGAATAGTCGCCCAGAACGCCATATAAGTGCCTGCCAGCATCGACCGCCAGCTTGCTTCTGATAGATTCTATGATCTCTGTATCTCTCATAGAGTGGTCACCCGAGTTAGTTGATCGATGATCTGTGTCAGCGTGTAGCGCGTGGTGTACTGCCTCACGCTGTCAATCTCCGAGACCTTTGCAATGAGACCGAGATTACGCATCTCGTAGAGCGCTGGAAGAAGCTGGTCGCCTCGCCAGAGCATAGCACGAACTGCTTGGTTCGACTCCAGTTCGGAAATCCCATACATACCTGGTGTCGGATACTCACTATGGATGATGAACGCGAGAGATGGAATGGGCACGTCTCGAAGTCCGACAGAGACGCGTGACCTGTCTGCCTTTGCCGCCTTGACCGCAACCAACGCGTCAACTGCAGCACCCACACATTCTTTCACGCTCTTCGATTCCGGGAATCGACTATGGAGAAACTCGGATATGGATGAACGCGGCAGGCTTCCACTTCCAATAGCTGGGACGACGAGTTCCTCGATCAGGAGATACATGAGTCGTTCAACCTTGCAGAATCTGTAGAAACACACATCTCGGAGTTCCTGCCGACCTGCAAAAGCGCTAGCAAATCGCCGCAACTCAGTGTCTGCGTAGCCCTGCGGAAACAGGCGACGGAGAACATAGTTGGAACTGCGGATCCTCATCCCCTCGGCGCTAAATCGAAGGTTCGCTCGTAGATACTGCCTCAACTCAGATAGTGATTCGGTATCCGGGAACGCAGGAAGTAACTCCACTGCTTCATCAAGTAGTGCTTTTGAGAAAAGTCCTGTTCCAGGTCTGGACCGAGGCTTTCTGGGCTCATTCGAACTGCTCGATGGGACAGACGCAACCACGGAAGCTGACTCGTCAGACACTAACTCGAGCGTCGCTTGGAAAGCTCCCGGAACCTGGAATTCCCGACTTGCGTTCGCCTTGGGCTGATCACACGGTGTGTTGGCCATTATCCAACCAACCAAGCGAATCAGGACAGCACTAGTCTGTTTCACCCCGGCAAACTTACACAAATCGGCGAGATCGGCGTTGATCACCGCATCGAGCGAGCCATAGGACGTAATCAACTCGTGCGCCAGTGGTCGCACGTCCCTTTGTGGGATGGCGTAGCACAAGAGCAGCTCAAGGACGGCTTCATCGTTAAGCGCATCATCCTCGAGAAAACGTTGTCTTAGTCTTTCTCTGTGACCTTGATGGGCAGTATCTGCCATTCGATTTCTCTTTCCAAGACGATCAGACATATTAGAACATCGGCACCGAGAATTCCGTCAGCCGTCTTGATCTTTCCGCTCGTTCGCTCCGCCGGACCTGACCCATTCGTCGACCTCATCCTTGCGGAACTTCCAGTGGCGACCGAGCTTGTGTCCCGGCATACTACCACTTGCAAGCCAGCGATAGACGCTCTCTCGGACAACGCCGAGATACTCAGAAATCTCACTCACGGACAACCATCGATCTTCCATATCTTACTACTCCATAACCTCACGGTGGAAGTCAGGTACGAGAACGGCCATCGGGCAGGCGGAATTCACACGAGCGACTCCACCAGTTCCTAGCCGTCAGTCGTCCGTTATTATAGCAGAAAGGCTGGGCCTTTGTCATCTCAGCTCGCTAATTGATTATGATTGCGTATGACTTATACAAATGGTTGTCCATGACAGCCAGCCGCGCATCTGCTATAATCACTGCAGGTTGGCGCTGGCCCCGACATACGGCTCCAGTGTCCTGTCGCGAGGAGAAAGCTATGCTGACTATCACGTGCTACGGTGCGGTCGATGAGATCGGCGGCAACAAGATCCTGCTGGAAGACTCCGGCTCGGCGATGATGTTTCGGGCAGAGTATCCATCACGGCCATGATGCTCTGCCAGTGGGCTTCGCATCCCGCAGTAACCCACACGATGCCACGTAGCACCATGCCACCGTATCGCATTCGTCAGACAGCTTCACCGGAACGAGAACACGGCGGTAGAGAGATGCACCGCCCGGATGGAATCCCTCAAGTCGGTCTATGGGCGGAACTGTTATCGTGGGGTTCGGTAGGGTGATCAACTCACCCCCGATCTGTTGCCAGCCATCAGGACTGCATTGGGAATATCTGGGCGTATTCGCCTCAAGGCGGTGCTGCAGCGCCATATCATCCGGTATGTCCGCTGAACCGCAGGCGATAATCTCGTAATCGGGAACAACCAATACCGGTATCTCCGACGGCAACTTGTAGAGCCGACCGCGAACCGCTGCCTCTTCTATGGAAACTGCAGATCCGCAGTATGCCTCGTGGTTCCAGTAGCCGCGCTTGAGAGTGCCGTAGACGAACAGCCGGAACAGCCCCGGTGTGTCGGAACAGGAATGCCGGATCATACTGAGATACCTCCCTTGGGGACAGCGGACTTGGTTTTCTGAGCAACGAAGTGGAATGGCAGGCGCTCGAACTGCGACAGGTTATCTGCGGAGAACACAAATATATGCATTGGCTTTGTCGGGAGCACAATCCATCCCGGCACATCCGTCTGAACTGATTTGAGGTACTTCGCGTCGGAGGCATAGACTGCTGCACGAAACACAGGGTGGTAGATCAGTTCGAGCGGCCTATTGCCCTTGGCGATGATCACAGTTCCGGGGTCGGTCTTTGCCACAATGACCGCGCTCATCTGGCCTCGACACAGCGCAAGCCCGTCCCGGAGCGCATTCACGTCTATGCAGCCGTCGACAATGCAGGCGTCTGCAATCCGCCCGATGATCTCGCTATCGACATCGGCATGCCTTTCGAAGTGGAACCGGTGAAAGAGATGATCAGCATTGAGGATCGTGCCGTTGTGGGTGACCAGGCAGTCTCCGGTCCGCAAGGGATGGTTGTTTTCGTTGACAGCGGCATCGCCCCGTGTCACGAAGCGTGTGTGTCCCATCAGCACGGTGATGCTGTTGTCGACATCGCCCAGCACTTCGCCGAAAGCTTTGTCGTGCACGAATTCGCTTGCCGGAACCGGGCGCTTGAACAGCCGGTGCTCGCTTTCCCTGTTCACCCAGGCTATGCCCGTCGCGTGTGGGCCGCGCTCCTTGCTGAGTTCTAGCGCCCTGGTGAAGACCCAAGTCAGGTGGTCTATCTCGTCGCGAGTGCGGCGCTTGGTTCCGAATATGACCCCTACCTGTCCACACATGGATTCTCACCTCCCTCGCAAGTATCGCCGGGTGTGACTTCTCCGGATGGTTTGCCGACCGTTCGGTCAGACGCGCCGTGTTGCGCAACGTGGCGCGAAGGGCCGCATTTCTTCGGCGAGGCCACTGCGGCAAAGCCCTGGAATATCCCGTAGGAGTAGGGGCTACGGTTCTCATGCACCCAGAACGCCGCCTCCGCGTGCCCCATCTCAAATGCAAGCTCAATTACCCTGGGCGCGTCCAGCATGTTGGTCTTGCCGGAGAGTCGGACAGCTTCTAGGCCGGTCAATACTTCGGCGGGCACTTCTATCTTCTTACGCTCCACAGCACACCTCCATGGGGACTGCATTCTCGCCTGCAGGCTTCTTGACGGTCGGTCGGCCATGCTTCCAGGCCGAATCCCCAGGCATAAGATGAAGAAGATGAGCCCTGGCAGTTTTGAACTCTGGCCCGTTCATTTTGAGCGCCGATATGAGGAAAACCCGCATATCGTATTTTGCTGAAGCCGGATCGTACTTTCGCTGCTTTGCCGATGCGCCACGGCAGTTCATAGCCCGCGCGAGGAGCGCCATGCTGAACAAAATCACGGCTTTAACTCGGCCTGCGTGGAGACTGCCGGAGTACGCTCGAAGCTCCAAGGCCGAGCGCAGAAAATACCCATTTAGGTTCAAAATCGAGTAGCGGCTGACATGGTATCTCTGAGGATTGGCTTCATATCGACCATACCACTGCGTGTTCAATTGGTGCATGGTCCTCGGCGGGTTCTTGGTAATCCGTTCGATGAACAACGGGTCTATGGGCTTGCAGTATCGGTCCATTCTATGCTGGTTCACACCGAGCGCCGCGTAGATGATGTCCTGCTGCTTATAGATAAGCTTGGCGAGATTTGCGAGCGCCTTGGGCGTGATGTCCGGATGGGACAGATGAACGTGGATTCCTGTGCAATCGTCCGTGGCAGCCCCGCACCGCCTTACCGCCCTCACAACTTCCTGGAGTTCGGGAATGTCATCATAGGTTAGAATCGGGCTTACTATCTCAGCCCTCAAATTGGCAGCCACGCTTGTTAACGAGGCGTCTGCGACAACCTGCCATGTTCTGTTTTTGCTGTCTACAACGGTCCACGGGTCGAATGAACCGCTTCCCCCTACGTGAGTAACTTGGCCTCCCACTACACTTTGAATGGCCTGGGCTACCGTCCCTCGGTCTCTTCGAATAGTTTCAATCTCCACCCCGATCCTGATCTCCTGCATCTGCATATGACGCTACCTCCGTTTGATGCTAAACAGAACAGATGTTCTGCTCGCAACCAATGAATGCCTCAAACGAGGCATTGAAGTCAAATGATACTTCGCGAAGGCGAACAGAAACCGTGTTCTTACGTGGTATTGGGGGAGTATGCCTGATCCGGGTGCACGACACCAGCATCGAGTAGCTTTTCATTGAGACGCTGGACGTGGGCTTCTTCGTGGAAGATTAGTGCCATAGTATCGGCAAAGGCGTCGGCCATATCCGCAGGCAGCCCAGCCGCTTCCTCGATCCGCCGCAGACGCTGGTCAAGATTCGCGAGCAGATCGAGCACGTGGTTTCGGATGACGCCGTCTCTCTTTTCCGTGGGCGACGGGATGAACTCAGTCATCCCGCCGCTTCGCTTTACTATCATGTGTGCCGCCTGTCCTTAGCTCAAGGTCGCGCCCAGGGAATGGATGCGCGGGTAGATCAGGTTGTTGCCGGTCATCACGGCTTTGTAGCGGACGCGGTTGCTGGCCGGATTAGCGAATGTGCAAAGGAACATGTATTCCGTCCAGGTCTGATCCACCTCACGGGTAGTATCAATCGTCATCGGCTCCCACGTCGCGCCGCCGTCATTGGAGGCGAACCAGTTGATCGAGCAGCCGCTGGGGATGCTCATCTCAGCGTAGACCTTGGTGGATTCCACGCCCTGGGTAAGCTCGTTCTCGCGAGAGATGTAGGTCCCATCGGGGCTGTTCAAGTAGCCGATGAGGTTCACGTCCCTGTAGTTTAGCGCGGGGGAATCATTGAGAACGCTGCTTGAGAACTTGGCGCGCACGATCACTCGCGTCGCGATGTTGGGAAGCCGCTCTTCCTCGGCAGGTACTATCGCGTCCCAGGTCGTGCCTCCGTCAGTCGAGTAGTCCCAGGTGATCCCTGTGCCCTGGGGAGTCGCTGAATACTCATCGAGGTTCATCTCGGAGAACTGCACCCCGCTTATCTGCTGGAACCGAACCTCTCCGGACGCCACAAAATCATAACCGTAGATCCGCATAGTCAAGTCCGACCCGTTTAGCGGTGTCCAGGTCTCCGCGTTGGAGCTTTCCAGAAGCACGCCCGCGTTATACGTCTGGCGAGTGATGACGCCGTTTCTGCCCATCTGACCGAGGCTTGCTATGTGTACACGATAGTTCGTGGAGTTGGTGAGCAGCACCACAGCAAAACTTCTGTTCGCGGGCATGTAGAACGGATCGCCGAATGTAACTTTGGTCTCTGAGTTGAGAGCAATCTCTGCAGGGGAGATCACCTTCTCCGCCAGCACCGTTTCGTTGGGCAGGCCGGTGGTAACTCCTCGAATCTGCACGGTCACGGGGATTGAGGCATCCTTGCGTGTGAAGTAGAGCCCGATGGACGAGATGATTCTGTTCACTGGGAAGCTGAATGTCTGAGCAAGCGGATCGCGCCGGACAGGAGCAGGTACTGTGCGCCAGACGATCTTCTCGACTTCCACGCGGACAATGCGCGGCTCCACCTCGCGGATGATCGTCTGTTGCTGGACAATGGTCTGCTGCTGAATGATCGTGTTAGTGACTTCAAATCGTTCCACGCGGGTGATCACAAGCGGGTCGTTGACCTGCAGCATTGCCTGAGCCGAGTATGTGCCGTCGGTCATCTCAACGATCCGGTTGCCATTGCGCGCATTCTCTGGGATCGTAAATGATGTCGTCACGCGTCCGGCTTCGTCGGAATGGACGTCACTTGCCATGACCTGACCGTCGCAGCGAACAGTGATGTTGGTGACGCTAGGCGTGAAGTTCGCTCCGGTGACGGCAACACCGGTCTGACCCCTGCGGCCTATGTTGGGCGTAACCTCTATCATCGCTGGAGGCTTGTCGAACACGGCGTAAGGGTTGATGTTCTTCTCCTCGGACCAGTCAAGCTGCTCAACGAGCACCCGCTCGGTTGCTGGAAGCAGGGCAAGGCTGCCTCTAAACAGCGCATTGCTGTGAGCCTGGTCTATCTGGAGCACGCGGGGCGTGGCAGCTCTGACCGGGGCGACGAACTTGCGGATACCATCGACACGTGCGCTCCACTCAGAGTGAAACACGTCCGACTGCGCCTCGTTCGAGAAGTCGTCGGAGTAGATGCCCTTCTTTGTCTGGGCATCCCGGTTCTGGAGATTGTTGTTCATCTGATACTGTGCGTCGTTGTATTTGAGGTCCTCGACGTCCTGCATTACCTGGTGGATCTGAGCCATCGTAATTCGGTTCAAGCCGAAGTTGCGGACGATCATTGCTACCGAGTTCGGCGGGCAATCCACGCTGGCGAGCGCAAGAGTGCCTTCCGGCACTATCGGGAGCTTCGGGAAGTCCGACGGCGCACCATCAACACGCAGAATCTCTCTGGCCGTGGCATAGATGATATCTTTGCGCCCGAGGTAGTAGTCGTAGTCCACGCTGCAGTTCGAGCCGTTCACCGGATCAGTGCCGACACCGATCCTGCCGAAGTTGATGACGCTGACGTTACCCAGCGAGATTGTCGGTTCGGGAGCCGATAGGCCGCTTGAGTTGGAGGCAGGCGGGCTGCTGGTATTGGTAGTATCTACTCCGTCATCGACATATGACGTCGCACCGGTACCAGGTTCAGCCAGTCGTTTGAAATCTGTCCTCCCGGAGTTCTGTGCGGCGCGATATACCCGGTATCCAGTCGCACCAGATATCGGCCTCCATATAATAAGGTTTATCTCTCCAGCGACGGTCTGCCGCGAGACTACCTTGGAGGAAGCATATGCGGTCTCGCCAGATGCCGATAGCGCCGTGACCACATAGTAGTATTCGGCTGCCGCCGGATATCCTGACCTTCCGAACCACCCGCCGTCGACGTAGTCAGTCCCCTTGGCCATTTGCTTCACGTAAGTCCAGCGAACAGTATAGGTCGTGCCGATAGCAGGTTCATTGCCCGATCCAAACCAATCGACGTTGTTGCCCGACTGCTGCCAGTCCGTTCCTTCTGTAAATATGGTAGCGCCCTGGCTCACTTCGAGGATATCGACTACGGGATTGGGCGTGAGCAGGTCCTCTCCGCCGCCAACCGACCCTCGCGTTACATTGGCGGTTATCTCTACTATCGCCTCGACCTGGGTCGTCTCCTTGAGCGGGTCGCTGTTCAAAGCGTAGCGCCGTTCGCTGGCGTTATATGTCTTCTGCTCGCCGCGCACGGATTTGGTTGCTACGGACTTCGGCACCACCGTTGTAGACGGCAGGTCCTTCTGCAATCTGATACCCTGGACGTACGCGCGTCCCGCGTTGGTGACGACCTGCACGCTTGCGCCGTCATTGCCACCTATAAAGCTGTCGAACCCACGCACGAGGTAACTCCCCGCCTGGTCATATGTCCGCTCGGCGAGGTTCTGCAGGAGCGAGTTCAATCCCTCGGCGGCCGCGAAATCGAGCTGGTCTTCAGTGATCGACGAGACCGTGATTCTGCTTCCAGGCAGCGTTCCCAGGAAGTTTTGCAAGTGGAGGTTCGACTTTTCGAGCACCGTTGCTGTTACTTCCCCGGTCGCGCGGTCGAACTTGTGGATCGCAACGACCTTGCGTTCGGTGACGTTGTTGGGAAGCGCGTCGCCGGATGTATCGCGCTCGCGAAGCACGAGCACCCACTTCTCGCGTTCGGCTGTCGGCTCACCGGTGGCGGGGTTGATGAGCACGGCGTCCTGGTTGTGGGTGTAGTTGTACTTCAGAAGCTCGACGTAGACATAGTCGACGCCGTCGGTTTTGGCAGGATCATAGGTGAGAGTCGCCCCGGGCACCTGCTCGATGTGGCCGTCGATATAGACCACGCCGACGGAGAGCGTCACAACGTTTGCGGCTACCTGCGGCACAAGTCCACCGATTATCGCGCCCTCTCTGAAGAGCAGATCGGCGAGTTTCTTGCGCTCGCCAATAGATATATCCTGCGCTTCGTTGAGTTCCGAATCGAGCAGGTCGCGGTCCTGGTGATAGCGCACCCGCTTGTAGTTCTTAGCGGGGTCGAATGTGTTCCTGGATATGGACATGATCGCCTCCTTATACCTTGATGACCCCGACAAGCTCCACCCGCGTGTCGGAGGTCTTGTTGAAATCGGGGATGTTCTTCACTTCGTATAGATAACCTGGTGTCTTCACCTGGCCGGATGGATTCGTGGCCACGTTATACACGCCGCCTTCCGCATAGTCGGATTGGTGGCCGTCGACGTATTCAACGTTTCCACCGAAGAAGCCATACTCGCGGATGGTGATTCCGTTTGCCTCAGCCTCATCGAACCGGAAGAACACGCCGATGATCTGCGTCTGCAGGCCCGACTCTGAGTAGCGGATGCCGTTTACTTCCAGAACCCCCTCCGGGTCTTCGGCGAGAAACGCAATCTTGTAGCAGCGCTTTCTGGCGCGCTCGTGAATAAGGCCCACCTGATCCACGCTCACATCCGGCGGGTTCATCGGGTCGGTGAAAGTGTCGTCTCCATCACCTATGGCGCAATGCGTTATCCCGTCGATGGGGTCACCTTTGAGCAATCGAGCGGTGAGTACTCGTCCGCTTCGTGTTATGAGTCCAAGGGACATTATCGTTCTCCTCTCAAACTTGAATTGAATGGCTTTCGTATATGAGAACCGCGTAGATTGTCTGATCTGTCGCCAGGTCCGGAACCAGGCGCTGTAGGACCAGCAAGTCCTCATCCGCCGCGAAGAACATTGGACGAGTGACAACAAGCACCGCGTCGGTCCGAATGAGTCCGGCGTCCGTGATCTCCAGATACACATCGGCGCTGCGGTTGACGATGCCGATCACCGTCAGATATGCATCAGTCTGAATTTGCCTAGACCCAGCAACGCGCACAAAGAAATCGGCGAGTGATTCCACAGTGTTGGCGATGCCTAAGCGAGCATCGGCGCTGCGAGATGTTCTGCAGAAAACACGGAGCATGGCGTCGCGTTCAGATGCCAGCCGCGCACTCACCCTTACCACCGCATCAGTCTGCATCTCTGTTGCTTCAGCAATGGCAAGCCTGAAGTCAGCGGTGGTTTCAAACGCAGCAAACACCAGAGCGCCGCAGTCCGCGTCTCTATTGAGCAACCCAGCGACATGCAGCCCGGCATCGGCGTGGATCACGAATGCACTGGTCCCAACATCCGGCCCGAGGAGGTCCCACAGGATTCCGGTATTTCGTGGGCCAAGCGCGCGGTTTCGCGGCAGAACCGTTCCTAAGCCGGTCGTTATAGTCTTCTTGTTGCCGCTACGAACTACCACGCTTCACCTTGCCCTTGAGTGCAATTCCCTTACCGATCACAAGGAACACCTTGTTACGAGGCAGCACCGGGCCCTTGCCCGTCGCGACCTGCTGCTTATTACCGGATTTTGTTGCCACTGCCTACTCCTTAATCGCACACCAGCCCGGGCCGGAGATGTTGAACATCTTGTAGGTGCTCGTGCCGATGTCTATGATGTCCTCCGAGTCACCAGCGCCGGTGCCTATGGAGTAGACCTCAATAAGCTCACCCCGTAGTTCGTCGTTGGTGCTTGCAGTCATTGCAACCAACCAAGGAAACATCGTGACAAGACCGTATCGCACATCAGGATCACAATACCCTGAGAAACTTCCGTGTGCTGCTCCGCAGCTTCCCGTCTGTCCTGTGGCGCTAACCCAGCCATCCCATTTATTCAAGGCATAGAAGCTGCCCGGCATCGGATTCCTTCCGATAATGACAGGCTGCGGATCTTCACCGATCTTCGCGCCAGCCGAATAGCCGTTTACCAAGGCGGTAATGGTGACGGTGTTTGGGGCGGCGTTTGTGTCTCTAGCGTTTACAAGCACGCGCTCGATGTTGGCGTTGTCCTTCATGATGTAGCGCTTGTTGACCGTAATGATGGATGCATCGTCGACCTGGACAACTACGTTGCTTCCGGCCGTCACCGCGCCCTGGGTTAATGCGGTTTGAGCCGACCAAAACCTCTTGATGACACCGCTGTAGTGGCCGTAGTAGGTTGCCACGATCTTGGTTACCACGAATACGTGGTCCTTGTCGCCGTAGAGCCAGTAGAGGAACGTAGTGGCGTCCTTGGTCGAGATTATGGTGGAACCACTGGAGAACACAACCTTGACTCCAACGTGAGTGGTCGCGTTCCAGTAGAGGTAGCCTTTGACCGAGATGCAGTCGACGCTGGCGGTGTCGTTGATGAACTGGACGTAGATGTCTTCATTACCCGATTCGCCAACGGACTTCAGAACGTAGTAAGGCTCCGCCGTAGCTGACCCATCATCGTGCAAGGTCCAACCGCATGTAGTGACTAGGAAGTCCTTGAGCTTCACGAGCAGATCGGCGGTATTTGTCGCTGTGCCGGATGTTGAATGGTATGCCATGTGTTTCTCCTATACCGGCGCTTCGACGCCTGTGATTCTCAGCTTCAAGTCAGTTTTATTCTGAACAGGGGTAGCAGCGGGAACGCTGAAGCGCCGCCAGAACGGAAGCGTGACGTTGTGGGCCTTGTCGCCGAGTGATATCTCTGCCCCGGGCGTGGCCGTGTCCAGTTCAACCTGCGTTAGAGCGAGCTTACACCAGCCCGACTCATCGGTGCCGGTTGCATCCACCGCCTTGACCTTGAGAGTGGTGTAACTCAGTGCCGAGTAGACCGCCGAGCCACTGGTATGTGTCGCCTTGGCGGTGCCATTTTGACCACGCTGCACCGTGAGGCTTGTTGTTCCGCCACCGGCGGTCACTATCATCTGCTCGGTGTCGATGATGATCGTGTCTCCATCGGCAAACCGCGCGGAGGCCAGAGTGATACTCGTCTGTGTGCTGGTGATGTTGGCGGCAAGCACGGTCTGTTCGTTCGCGAGGAACAACTCCCGGTCCTTAGCCTGGCCGTCAGTACCGTTGTAGGTGTCGGAATCCGGGCTTGCGAGCGTTCCCTCGGATATCTGCTCAGTAAGCAGTGAGTCTTTGAAAAGATGTATTGCCATGTCTTTCTCCTATTCCTGTGGCCACTGAGTGACCGTGTAAAGATTTGCCGCAGCCGCAAACCCAACCGTGGCCGATTCCGTAATATCCCTTTGCCTGAACACGAACCTGCACGAGCGAGCCGAGCGTGCCAGCTTAGAGCGGTTGAGATGCTGGCGAACCAGCCGGAAGATAACAGGCTTCGCTCCCGGCTCCGTAGTTTCCACATCGCACTCGAGCTGCAGCCGTCGCTCTGAAAGCTCGACGCCGATCAGCCTGTCTGCGCTTAGAACAAAGCCGTTGAGCTTGTGTCCCAGAGATCGTCCATGCCAGCGATTGATGATCACCCCCGCGCTCTCATAACCCTGGGTCAGCGTGCTCTGGTGAGTGATCTGCCAGCAAGACCAGGTCGTCTGTTTCTTCGTGAGCCTGTAGTCCGAGTTCAGCAGCCTGCTGCCCACAACGAAAACATCATGAATGCGGCCCGTCGAATGCAGAGCCACAGTTCTACGCAGCGCCGCGACGAAGTCGTTTTCCATCGACTCCTGCGAAAGCAGCCATTGCAGGAAGAAGACCCGTGTGCCCGCCGGATGCTGCGGCGCAAGTGTTTCCCGTATCACCGGGATGATGTTTCTGCTCTCGATCCGGTAGACTCCGAGACTGTACAGTTCACCGGGTAGCTTTGCGCGGGTGATCACTGAACGCTTATTCAGTCGCAACGCGCTTCGGAAAGTCTCTTCTATTTCCCCTTGCCAGCCTACGTTGATGAGAGCGCGCCGGATCGCCGGAATGGACCCCTTGCGCCGATACTGTTCGATGATCTCTCGAATCTCCCGGCGCTGCGTATCAGGGTCGCGGGTGGGATCGAAGCCGTAACCGACGGCCGCCGACAGCACCGCAAGGAATCTGGGATCACAGGCATCGACGTTCCAGATGTTCGGCAGCGCGTCGATGAGGCTCTTTACGTCATCGAGTGTGGCCGCCGGAATAGCGAGAAATGCACGCAGGTCACCGCTTTCGTCGCGCTCGCGGTAGATCGGCGGCAACAGATCAAGGAGCTTCTCCTCAAAGTAGATCATTATGTGGCCCTCCGCATGTCCAGGCGCATCTCATCCAGCGTCGCCATCTGGCCAGGCCGGATTTCGATGTCAGAGAGTGGCGAGTAGAGCCTGACGTGGCTTACACCGCGCACGCCGTCGAGAAGCGAGACAACATCCGAGAAGTGAACAGACTGGCCGAACGTCGTTTTCTCAAACGAGAAGAAATCACGAAGCGCCGCCTCCACCCGCATGCGCACGTCCTCGGGCTGCTCGGTCGGGTTGACGTAGACCTCGGCGTCAATAGCCACGGAGTGGTAGCTCGGGTCGAAGAGGTTTACCTCGATGGTAATCACCTTGCGGCTCTCAATGAAATCGGCAAGTTCACGCTTCAGAATGGGAGAAGGCAGTCCGCCGCCGTCCGGAGCAATGGCCATGTTCACCTGGTAGTAGCGGATGTTTGCACAGTCATTTGCGTCCAGCACCTGAGCTTTGGCCACACCCGGAAAGCCCTCAGCAAGCGCCTGGTAGTCGGCTTTCGTCACCGCTTTCCAGAGCGAGCGCAGTTCCGCCGGAGCTTGCAGCTTCGCGTGATCCAGAGTCTCGCGGTCGGAGCCGCCCGTGGAAGCGATGGGATTGGTGACCACCAGATCGAGCCGTGTTCCGTCTTGGTAGACCGGGCTGACGATTTCCGTCACCAGCTCGCGCCCTATGTTTCCCTCGGAACCCAGGGTCTCCAAATACTCGACGGTGACGATCTCGCCGACAGGCGGGATAGCTCCGTGGATTCCGTTGCCGAAGATGATCCAGGTGATATCCAACCCATCGCCCTCGACCTGGAAGTGCCGCGAGTCCGGCGCGCTGTCGATGAAGAACCGCGCCTCTTCCCAATCACTGTTTCCGACACGCACATGCACAGTGCCCTGAGACAAGCTGGTAGAGGAGAGTGCAAAGCGCTGGCTGCGGTCGCCTGTCGTCGTGAACTCCTCGAATCTGCGCACGCCCTGTCTCGCCCCGGCATCTACTGAGAGCTGGCCACGCGGGATGGTCGCGCTCTCGATGGTTTCGAACTCTACGTCGCCATCGTTGAGTTTGGCCTTGCAGACGGTTCCGGCTGGAATGGTTATGTCATCAGCCGAGGCTGTTGACAGCGCAAATCTGAGCACGGTGGTCGCGGCAACCGGGCTGTCCAACCTGTAGCCTATGAGCTTGCAGAGGTTGATGACATTCTGTCGCTGCCGTGCCGTTGGCAAGAATGCTTCCGCCGCTTGCGCGTCCAGATAGTAGGCCAGCATGTCGCCAACGCCGCAGAAGAGTTCCAGCAGTACGACGCCGAGATCGGACTCGTTGAAGTCGGTCCACCGGTCAGTAAGCTGCGGGATGCGTGCAAGGAGTTCTTGCCGCAGCGATTCGTAATCCTTATTACTATATGCAATGCTCGCTCTACCCATAATCCAGTCCTCAGTTCGTTAGTCGAGAAGCTCGTCGCGGCAGAATGGCCATACGAGATTCCCCTCCACCTGTGTATCGATCACCCGGTACGAGATGCACACCAAAATGGTGTTCGTATCCACGGTTTCAGGCGAGTCATCAAAGGCGACGTCGTTGACGTACACTCGCTTCTCCCATCGCCCGATGGCATCCATAATGTAATGCCGCAGCAGTCCCTTGAGCACGGAGTCGTTTGGCTCAAATGTCATGTCCCTCGTGTGCGAGCCAAACTCGGGGTTCATGAACCGCTCGCCCGGGCGCGTTCCCAGGATCTGCAGGATGCTCTCATGTATGTGCGCGTGGTCCATCGACGTGACTGTCGAGACCTGCGCGCCGCCCGAGCGCCTCTGAAAAGCAAACGGGAAACGCAGCCCCGTGCCGAGAAAGTCAGTGTTCATCAGTCAGGCTCCACGCAGTTGAAACACACCGGGCTGCTATCGCTGCCGCCACTGTCTTCGCCCGTGCCGCCGTCCTCTGAGAAGCGGATCACCAGGTCAAGACCGCTGGCAAGTGACAGATGTATGGTCCCGTCCGACTCTATCATCCCGGCA
>Ga0118677_10000080_pt1 | contig 179742 bp, 147 predicted proteins | sample AliMusrvi5mmetaG_FD_86154 | JGI IMG/M metagenome (GOLD analysis project Ga0118677, IMG submission 86154) | reverse complement strand
GCATTGGGCCGGTAACAGTGAAGGATCCGGTGTCAAAGTTAAGAATGCCAGTCGCCCATCCGCTGCTGGTGTTATTGCTATACCCCAGCGTCAACGAACTTGCCGTTACCGTGGAGTTGTGACCCGTAAGATCAAGGGTTCCATGGCCGACAAAGGCAAAGTAACACCTCCGGCAAAGAACCCGGCTTACCGTGAGAGGATGATGAGCGTACCGGAAAAAGTGACGACCTTCCAACCTTGGCCGGCCAGTTCGTTGAGCAGTACCTCCAGTGTGCCCGCCGCCGTCTGATTGGCACCCACCGAAATGAGTCCCATGTCCACGACCTTGTACTGGAGCTGCCTCGGGGTGACGACGACAGGCACAGGGGCCGGCAGCTGCGCGCCGGAGGTGGAAGCAAAAAAGAAAGCAGGCCAGCAGGCCGGCCATGACAGAATTGAAGCGTGGCATTGTCGTCTTCATGATTGGAGGTTTTTTTCGGAGTGTTCGTGAATCCAATGGCACACCCGTGTGCTGTGCGGGTGGCAGATGATGCGTCCATCGGTGAGATTGCACTTTCGAAGAACTTCGTATGTCGCGCTGCCATAGGATGGGTGGACGCCTGGGAAAACGGGTTTCCGTTGATTGGGACTCAGGGCCAGGGCGAAGCGCTTGACCGCAGGTGCCTGGTTGTGAACTACCATCGGCCCGTCAGATTTGATGTCCGACTCCAGCGAAGTATCGGCAAGCTTGTTTTGATACATCCAGACAGCTGTGACGAGACGAAACGCGTGATGTGCAATGGGAACAAACCCCGCTAACCGTCACGCGCCCAGCCTGTCGCGTGCAGGTTCTTTATAAGCAGGCCAGAACAGCATCAACCCACTCTAACATCATGAATCTGCTCAAACATGCCCTGCTGGCGATGGCACTCGGGGCTTTCACGCTCACGGCGGTTGCCGAGCACAAGCCCACCAAGGAATGCAAGGCCTGCTGCAAAACTGGCGCCAAATGTGACGCCTGCTGCAAGGACAAAGGCAAGGAATGCGGCAAGGATTGCTGCGCCCCGAAAAGCAAATAGGTGACGCGATCGCCGCGCACTGCTGACGAAGCGCCACACCCGAGAGACAGTCAGCAGCCCGTTCAAAGCGGGGTGGCCGGCTGTCCATTTGGACCCGACCACCGGAAGCGGGCACGATACCCCGGCCATTTGCGATTGTTCCCGCTCACACCTCGCTTTCACCTGCCATGCGCCCCATCTGGAAAGGTTCGCTCAGCTTCGGTTTGGTCAATATCCCCGTCGCTCTCTATCCAGCGACGCACACTGAAGACCTGAAGTTCCGCCTGCTGCGGGCCAGGGACCTCAGCCCGGTCAATTACAAGCGGGTGGCGGAGGCAGATGGCAAGGAGGTGCCATGGGACCAGATCGTCAAAGGCTACGAGCATGAAAAGGGCAAGTTCGTCGTGCTAAAGGAGGAGGACTTCAAGCGGGTGGACATTGAGGCGACGCAGACCGTGGACATCGCCGCTTTTGTGAGGCTGGACGAGGTGAACCCCATGTTCTTCGACAAGCCCTACTATTTGGAACCGCAGAAGGGCGGAGACAAAGCCTACATGCTTCTGCGTGATGCACTCCGCGACAGCGGGCGCATTGGCATCGCCAAGGTGGTGATCAAGACCCGCCAGCATCTGGCAGCCGTGAAACCCCAGGACGAGGGACTGATGCTGGAACTCATGCATTTTGCCTCGGAGCTGCGTGACATTTCAGACTTCAGGCGGCCTCGCGAGACAAGGCTGGCAAAAAAGGAACTCGCCATGGCCAAGGCGTTGATTGACTCGATGACCGACAAGTGGGACCCGGAGACATACAAGGACGATTACCGCGAGGCGGTGGAGCACATGATTCAGAACAAGCTCAGAAGCGGCGGCAAAAATCGGTCCAAGGAGCGGGCGAAACGCCGTCCTACCAATGTGATCGATCTGGTGTCCGTGCTGGAAAAGAGCCTGCATCGCAGTTCTCCTCACACTGCCAGGAAGCCGCACGCCAGGAAACCGGCGGCGAAGAAATCCGCGGTCAGGAAGCGCGGCAAGGCAGCCTAACCTATGCCTTCATGTCGCTCAAGGAATACCATCGGAAGCGGAATTTTGGGGTGACGAGCGAACCGGCCACGCATGGTCGGGCTGGCCGCCGGAAGGCATCGCGTTTCGTCATCCAAAAGCACGCGGCCTCGCGCTTGCACTATGATTTCCGCCTGGAAATCGGCGGCACGCTCGTCTCGTGGGCGGTGCCCAAGGGCATGCCATATGAGAAAGGGGAGAAGCACCTGGCCGTGAAGGTGGAGGACCACCCGCTCGCCTACATCGATTTTGAGGGCACTATCCCCGAGGGCCAGTACGGTGGCGGTATGGTGATGGTCTGGGACAAGGGAACGTTTGAGCCGCTGACCAAGACACCGGCGAAGGACCTGAAAAACGGCAAGCTGCACGTGGTGCTGCATGGAAAAAAACTGGGCGGCGAATGGTACCTGGTGCGCTTGCGTGACGAGAATCAATGGCTGCTCATCCGTGGTGGCGAGGATCACAAACGGGTCAGCAAGAAGGCGGAGGACACCTCCGCGAAGTCGGGCAAGAGCATGGCCAAACTCGCACGCACCGGCGATGTCTGGATCACCAAGTCGGCCTCCAATGGAGCCGCCGCTCCGAAAGTTGCGAAAAAAACGGTGGTGAAGAAATCGGCTGTGAGGATGCCGGAATTCATCGAGCCCATGAAGGCATTGTCTGTCGAGGAGGAGCCGAAAGGGGAGTGGATCTACGAGATCAAGTTTGACGGATTCCGCGCCATCTCCTTCATCAATAGGAACGAAGTGCGCCTGCTCTCTCGAACCAACAATGACCTGGCCGACAAGTTCCCGGAGGTGGTGGAAGTCCTGCAAAAGCTGGATGCTGTCAATGCCGTCATTGATGGCGAGGTCGTGGCTTTGACTCCGAAGGGCGTTTCCTCGTTTCAACTGCTGCAAGAATACGAACTGGGCGAGGAGCGGCCGCCGCTCTGCTACTATGTTTTTGATCTCCTGATGCTCGACGGCAAAAGCCTTCAGCACCTGCCGCTGTGCGAACGCAAGGAACGTCTGCAGGCCTTGATCAAAGGCGCGGAAGACGTCCTGCGATACTCAGCCCCGCTGGGCAGCAAGGCGGCTCCTTTGTTAAAGAAGGCGGCCAGGCTGGGGCTTGAGGGACTGATCGGAAAGAGAGTGGACTCGGCGTATGAACCCGGCAGGCGCAGTGGCGCATGGATCAAGCTCAAGCTGTTGAGACAGCAGGAATTCGTGATTGGCGGCTACACACCACCGGAGGGCAGCCGTTTCCATTTTGGCGCGCTGCTGCTGGGTGTTTTCGAAAAGGGGAGGCTCATATACTGCGGAAAGGTGGGCACGGGGTTCGACGCCGGGTTGCTCCGCAGCCTGCATGGGCTGTTCCTCGAGATCCGCCAAGATGACTGCCCATTTTCCGACCTGCCTGAGTCGCGCACGGGTCACTACGGTCAGGGCATCACGGCCGCTGCCATGAAACGCTGCCATTGGATCAAGCCACGGCTGGTCTGCCAGTGCAAGTTTACGGAATGGACAAAGGACAACCGCCTACGCCAGCCAGTGTTTTTGGGACTGCGCGAAGACAAGCCGGCCAGGAAGGTAGTGCGCGAACCCGTCATGTAATTCATGTCTGCAAAAACTACGCTCAGGATCGGCAGCAAGAAGGTGGCGGTGTCCAACCTTGACAAGGTCTTCTACCCAAAGACCGGCTTCACCAAAGGCCAGGTGATCGACTACTACATCGATATTGCGCCGCTGATGCTGCCTCACCTGAAGGGCCGGCCGGTCACGTTGAAACGCTACCCGGACGGTGTTGCTGGCGGGTACTTTTATGAAAAGCAGTGCCCATCCCATGCTCCTGAATGGATCCAGACCACGGACGTGGAAAAATCCAATGGCGAGATCATACATTATTGTGTGATAGACAGCCGGCCGGCGCTTGTGTGGGCGGCCAATATCGCCAATTTGGAATTTCACACTTTTCTGCATCGGGGCAAGACTCTGCAAAGACCGGATTCGCTGGTGTTTGACCTTGATCCCGGTGACGGAGCCGACATCCTGCAGTGCTGCCAGGTGGGACTCTGGATCAAGGGGCTGTTTGAGGCAATGAACCTGCAAAGTTTTGTCAAGACCTCGGGCTTCAAGGGGTTGCAATTGACGGTGCCGCTGAACACGGCAACCGATTATAGCAAGATCAAGGCCTTCGCCCTGGGCGTGGCCGAGGCCCTTGAGCAGCGTTTTCCCAAGGTGGTGGTTTCAAAAATGCAGAAGGACCTGCGCAAGGGCAAGGTGCTGGTGGACTGGAGCCAGAATGATGACCACAAAACCACCGTGTGTGTCTACTCCCTGCGTGCCAGGGAACAGCCTGCCATCGCAACCCCGGTCACATGGGACGAAGTCAGCCGCGCCCTCAAGAGCAAGAAGCGAGAAGCTCTGTACTTCGACCCACCCACGGTGCGAAAGCGCGTGGCCAAGCTCGGTGATCTGTTCGCGCCGGTGCTCAAACTTCGTCAAAAGCTGCCGCCGCTCTCTTCAGTGCAGATATAAATGCGGAAGCAGCCGGGCTGGCAGGGTTGCGTGCCGCGACCACCAGCCGTCGGACCATATACTACTGGGGTGTTCACCCACTATCCGGGCCGACTCCCCAATCTTATGCTTGGCCGGGTTGTGAGTCACGAGATCTGGCACTCAGGAGAGTTTCGATAGATCGACCACACCGGCATGAGAAACATTAAGGCGATTGTTCGCCCGAAACCAGTTCAAGGAGGCCTGTATGTCCATTCAGCTCAATGAAGAAAACGGCGGCAAGATTCTTGTCGTCCACGTTAACGGCAAGCTGGCAAAGGCAGACTACGAGCACTTCGTGCCCGAGTTTGAGCGGCTTGTCCGGGACCACGGAAAACTGCGCCTACTGTTCGACATGACCGGCTTCCACGGCTGGGAAGCAGGCGCACTGTGGGAAGAGATCAATTTCGACCTCGATCACTTCTCTGACATTGAAAGGCTCGCGATGGTGGGGGAGAAAGCATGGGAACATGGTATGGCGATGTTCTGCAGGCCGTTCACCACTGCGGAGATCCGATACTTTGATCACTCCAAAGCCGCCGAGGCCCGGCAGTGGTTGGGCGAGAAATAGCGGCTGTTGTTGCCAGGCTGCCTTCGGATCATGTCCCCGGGGTATCTATTGATGGGGAAATCACCGTACACATGCGGGCCCGACTGCGTTCGATTGGTTTTTGCTATGAAAACCATCCCCACAATCCTTGCCGTCCTGGCGCTGTCCCCGGCGGCAATTGCAGACGATTACACGCTCTTCCGCGTGTGCCAAGATCAGCACCTCATCCGCACCTCTGATGGTGCGGAAGTCGGCCACGTCGAATACATCGTCGTCGAGCCGGCCAGCCACCGCATCATATCCAGCATCGTCACTGGCGGTGACGTTGGCGACAGATTTGTTGCGGTGCCATTCGAGTCGATGACCTTTGGTCCGGACCGCGAGATCATGCTCCCTGAGATCACGCGTGAGCGGATTATCAGCGCGCCTGTCATCGAAAGGTCGCAAATTGCCACCTCCATGCGCATTCAGTCATCGCTGCTGGATCGGACTTCCGAACATTTTGGCGTCCGCTTTGATGCCAATGCCAATGGTCGTGAACGGGAGCGACGCGAGGGCGGTCGCTTCATTTCCACACAGGACCCCAACTCCAGGCTGCGCAACCGCTCTGAGTCGGCGGACAAGGAGCAACCCGCCAAGGACAGGGAGAATGCGCAGGGCCGCAGCAACCTGAACACACCGCCAGCTGGCCGCTCCACCCCTGAGTCCACACAGGAGCGAAACGCCAGCCAGAGCAATCGCCCTGCGTCAGCGGAGAAGGAGCAATCTACCCAGGGCAGGAGGAATGCGCAGGAACGGTCCTCGCGCGACACGGAGAAGCCACAGGGCCGCAGCAGCCCCGACACGCCGCCAGCCGGCCGGTCCACCCCTGAGTCCACACAGGAGCGAAACGCCAGCCAGAGCAATCGCCCTGCCTCAGCGGAGAAGGAACAATCTACCCAGAGCAGGGGGAGTGCGCAGGGACGGTCCTCGCACGACAACACCGAATCAGGCAAGGGCCGCGCCGAACGCGATGTCCCCAAGCCGCAGGAGAGAACCACGCCAAATACTGAAAAGGTAAAGCCTGAACGCTCCGCCGAAGGAGCGGAAAGTTCGACCGAGAAGGCGCCATCAAAGACCCCTCGCAAACCAGAAAAGCCCGAGAAGGAGAGCAAGCGCAACTCGCCGCCCAACTGAGTCTCTGACACGCTCACGTCCCTTTTGGGATGCCGAAGCTTGTGGCTTCGGCATCCCAATTGCTTTCTGGGCGCGCTCACGATCCTCTGTGAGCTCAATGACCGAGCTCTGGCATCCTGAGCGGCAATGCTGCCGGCCCAGGCACCATGAGCGAAGGATTCCGCGAGGCTGGATGGCGCAGGCTGCACCCACTCCGAGGTGAAGGCGACGGTTGCCAAAGTGGTGCCTCGCACACGGGAGGCTGCGCCGGCCATGGGCATTGTTGTGTGCCTCGTCTCTGCAACGGACTGAAACCTAGCATGGCTGTCTTCGACACTTCCTGCTTTCGCAGGAGAAACTTAGCATCCGAACGGGGTTATCCTCGCTCGTCCTGGTTTCATGACGCATGCTTCCAGTGGCCGGATAACTGCAGGCCGCCCGGATTGGACGGCCTGCTTTGCTTTCAACGACCCGGTTACGGGACGGGTTGCATCAGCGCAAGGTCTCACGGATTCCTGCGCGTGTGCACGATCACCCTTCGGGCGAGGAAGCCGTCGCCTTCGCGGACGTAGCTGACCGTGACTGGCACTCCGGATTTCACCACTTCGACCGATACTGGCGCTCCTGCATCATCCACGTATTGCGTGGTCTTGGTGTATTGATAGGTTATTGCTTCCGGGCTGGAGGTTGATCTGACAACAAACTGGTCTGGAGTCAACGAGCTGACGACACCGTCCGAAGTGGTGGTCGTGGTTGTTGTCGTTGTTGTCGCTGTCCGCGGTTCCGAGGGGTCCGCCGGAGGATACGGCTTGCCATGTTCTGCCGCGCGCCGGGCTTCGCGGTCGGGGTGTTCCCGGGCTTCGCGCAGTTCTTTGGCTTCCTTTTTGGTCAGCGGACGACCGGGTTCCGTTGTTGTTGTGATCGTCTTGTGAACAACGATGCGGTCGGCCAGCAGCCGGTTGCCTTCGCGCACATAGTGAACGGTCACGGGGGCCCCGGGGGTGATTGATTCCCGGGTGATGACATTGCCCGCTTCATCCACGTATTGCATGGTTTTGCCATAGCTGTAAGTGAGCGGTTCAGGGGCGGTATCGGACCTGATGACGAAGGAGTCCGGTTCAAACGAGCTGATGGTCCCGTTTGCGGTTGATTCATAGGTCGTGACAGTCGTCTGGGCGTGAATGACGCCACAGACGGCAATGCTGGCAATCATCGCCAGCCAAGTTTTGATGGGGAATGCAGTTTTCATGGATTTTTTCTTTGGGGTTTGGGGTGTTTACGGGGGGTGCTCCTGACTTGGCTGGAGCATCTCCAAGACAATCGTGGCTGCGGTGTAATACAGACGTGCCAACCTCAACAACGGCATGGGGTGAAGTCCTCCGAAAATACTGGTTAATCGAAGATCCTTCCTGGCTTGTGGCTTTCGGTCGCGGCCTGTTGCGTTGAGTGCGGCGCATTGAAATAGGACCGGGGGTACAGCGCAGCTCGATTGATTCCTGCCGTCTTGTTTGTTGCGCGCCTGCGCCACCCATTTCTCCCAGTGGACACTGCCTTCCGGCAATCCTCAAACTCCTCACAGCAATGAAAACATCCCCATTTAAGGTGGTGGTGACCGGCCTGGCAATCTGGGCAACGCCACATTTGACGGACGCTCAAGAGCTGTCCTCTGGCAAAACGCCTGTCCGGACGATTCCGGACAATGGCATCATGCCAGTGGGGGCAATAGGGAGCTACGCCTTCATTGTCGAGCGAGTGGCTCGCGACTGTGGCGTGAAGGGCGAAGCGGCTTTGTCGCCATCGAATGAATCGATGTGCAACGAGTCGGCAGGAGCGGGGGAGAGACCATCCGTCCATCCTGCTCGTCTACCAAGTGACCGGACAAACAACGGTCGGTCATGGGGCCTTCACTCCAGGTCCAGGCGAAGCTGTGGAGTACAGTCACCGCCCCGCTGGTCGCTGGTAGATGGCCGTGGGCGAACTGTTTGACCGCAGGTGCCTGGTTAAGAACTCGCGACGGCTCGTCTGATTTCATGCCCGACTTCAGCGAAGTATAGGCATGCTTGCTTTTATACATCCAGATAGCTGCGAGGAGACGAAACGCGTGATGTGCAATGGGAACAAACCCCGGCAACCGTCACGCGCCCAGCCTGTCGCGTGCAGGTTCTTTATAAGCAGGCCAGAACAGCATCAACCCACCCTAACATCATGAATCTGCTCAAACATGCCCTGCTGGCGATGGCAATCGGGGCTTTCTCGCTCGCGGCGGCTGCCGAACACAAGCCCACCAAGGAATGCAAGGCCTGCTGCAAAACCGGCGCCAAATGTGACGCCTGCTGCAAGGACAAAGGCAAGGAATGCGGCAAAGACTGCTGCGCACCGAAAAGCAAATAACTGAATCGACCGTTGCGGCCTGCTGACGAAGCGCCACACCCGAGAGACAGTCCGCCGCCCGTTCAAAGCCGGGTGGCTGGCTGTCCTGTTGGATCCGACCCCAGGGAGCTGGCCCGATACCGCGGCTAACTGCGGTTGTTCGCACTCACACCGTCGTTTTTATCTTCTTTGTCAACCGGAGCAAGGGACGAGAAGGCACCGTGCCGTTCCTCCTTGATCTGAGGGCGTTCTCAGCCGGTTACTGAGATGCATTGGGGTGCTCTCCCCATTGTCAAAATGGCCGGTCCTGGCAGCATTGATAAGTGAAGCCTGATCCCTCAATACCATTCTCCATGAACACGACATCAGCTCCTATTTCGGATTCTCAGTATCAAGAAATCCGCGACCTTGCCTACCTTCTTTGGCGTCAGGCCGGATGCCCGGCAGGGATGGATCTGCATTTTTGGCTGGAGGCAGAGCGGCAGATTGTCGAGGGAGCCCAGGCACCTGGGGGTGGAACGACGGGGGCATCCCGCCAATCCACACCCTCCGCTTCTGCGGCGAAGAGAGGCCGCAAGAGCGCGGCGGCAAAGCCGCCAGACGCCCGCTCGCCTTGAGCGGGGCTTCTTTTCGATGGTGGCTGCAAGCCGGCGGGCAGTCCCACCAGACACGCAAGTGAAGACCGCCGGCCAGCCCACAAACCCAATATCATGAACACTCTATCGCTATTCAATCCCATCCGGTCCCCGGTCTGGGATCCGTTCCGCGATCTCGGAACTTTTGAGAACCGTTTGGAGAAATTCTTGAACCGTCCTACGACCGCTGGCAACGGCGGCAGCAAGGAAGCCATGACACTCACCCAATGGGCGCCGTTGGTGGACATCACCGAGGATGACAAGGAATACCTCCTTAAAGCCGAACTCCCCGAGCTGAAGAAAGAGGAGGTGAAGGTCACCGTGGAAAACGGTGAACTGACCATCTCCGGCGAGCGCAAGTTCGAGAAGGAGGAAAAAGGCAAAAAATACCACCGCATCGAGCGCTCCTACGGCAGCTTCCTGCGCAGCTTCACGCTTCCCGAAGGGGTGAGCGGTGAGAAGGTGGTCGCCGACTTCAGTGAAGGCGTGCTGAAAGTTCACCTGCCCAAGGACGAAAAGGCCAAACCGAAGTCCATTGAGGTCAAGGTGCAATAGGCATTGCCCCTTGGAGACGGCACTCCCGTGCCGTCAGCAGTTGATCGGCTGCGGAGTACGGGGGCGGGCTGCGGATGGCAGATCCGGCCGCCCCCTGCTCCATCGCGCGGCGGCGGGGAACCGAGGGCGGCTCCGTTGGGGTAGCCCCCAACGACCGGGAGATGGCAAATGGCATTCAAACAAGCAACACAATGAAAATGACCCGGTCAATGCCTCCCTGCACGCACGACCCATCGCAGTGGGCCTGGCACCGCCAACGGCTGCAATACCTGCGCGACCGCCTGCTTGAGGACAGCGGCCTCCAGATGGCTGAAGTGTCCGAGACTCTGGAGCCGCACAGCATGGACATCGCAGACAGCGCGACGGACGAGTTTGATCATGACCTGGCGCTAAGCCTTCTCACCCATGAGCAGGACGCGCTCTATGAGCTGAATGCTGCCATTCGACGGATCGAGGAGGGCTGCTACGGCATCTGCGAGGAGACTGGCCAGCCGATTCCAGCGTCAAGGCTGCGGGCCGTGCCGTGGACGCGCCATATGCGGGAGGTGGAGGCGCGTCTGGAGCGGGAGGGTGCCGTAAGCCGCCTGCACATGGGGGCGGTCACCTCCCTTCAGGGGCCTGCGCCGGGCGGGCTGCCGCAAATCGACGAGCCCGAAGAGGACGAGTTGCTGAACCGTGAAGTGGTCCGGCATGAGCGAGTGGCGGATATTAAAGCCATCGAAAGCGGTACCGACACCGAGGCTGGCACCACCCCGATGATCCGGCCGTGAAAACCCTTCCGCTTACACCAACGAGGGCGCTGCATTCAGCGGTCGCCATCTCGGCCGGTGAGGTTGAATTGGAGGGTGATCTGGATCTGCCAGCCAATGCGCCTGGTGTGGTGCTCTTCGTTCACGGCAGCGGCAGCAGCCGTCACAGCCCGCGCAATCAATTCGTCGCCCGCACGATCCGCGAGGCGGGCATGGGGACTCTGCTGTTTGACCTGCTGACGCCAGACGAAGAACGCCAGGACATGGTGACCCGCGCGCTGCGTTTTGACATCGAACTGCTGGCGAACCGGCTGGTCGCCGCCACTCGCTGGGTGCAGAAGCAACCGGAGACGCGCGGGCTGAAGGTGGGCTACTTTGGTGCCAGCACCGGGGGTGGCGCCGCGCTGGTGGCGGCGGCGGAGCTGGGTGATCATGTCGCCGCCGTGGTCTCGCGCGGGGGGCGGCCGGATCTCGCGGGTGACGCACTGCGGAAGGTGCGGAGCCCCACGCTTCTGATCATCGGCGGCCATGATGGCACCGTGATCTCCTTGAACAATGAAGCCTATGCGCAACTGCGTTGCGAAAAAGACATCCGGATCGTGCCCGGGGCCACCCATCTGTTTGAAGAGCCTGGCAAGCTCGAGCAGGTGGCGCGGATCAGCGCCGACTGGTTCGGCAAACATCTGGGAGAAGAGTCATGAGCGTGATCCTTTTCAAAGACCGCATGCAGGCGGGCCAGCTGCTGGCACAGACGCTCATGAAATACGCCGGTCACGATGATGTGATCGTGCTGGGCCTGCCGCGTGGCGGCGTGCCCGTGGCTTATCAAGTGGCAAAGAAGCTGCATGCGCCGCTGGATGTGCTCGTGGTTCGGAAGCTCGGCGTGCCGGGGTGGGAGGAGCTCGCCATGGGGGCCATCGCCAGCGGCGGTGTGCGTGTGATCAATGAGGGCGTGGTACGTTCAGCCGGGGTGTCAAAGGCCCGCATCGAAGCCGCGGCTGCCGTGCAGTTGAAAGAGCTGCAGAGGCGCGAGCTGGCCTATCGCGGCCACACGGGCGCTCCGGAGATCGAGGGCAAGACAGTCATTCTTGTCGATGACGGCATCGCCACCGGGGCCACGATCCGCGCCGCCGTGGAGGCTCTCCGACAGCAGGAACCGAAGCAGATCATCATTGCCGTGCCCACCGCTTCGACTGACTCCTGCGCGATTCTGGAGCCCATGGTTGACGAGTTCGTCGCCCTCATGATGCCCGAGCAATTCCGGGCCGTGGGCCAGTGGTATGAGGACTTCGGCCAGACCACGGATGCCGAGGTCACGCAATTGCTTGCCAAGGCATCCGCCCGTGAACCCGCGCAAAAGCCCCGGGCATGAACGAGCACCGGAATTATTACTGACGCAATCCAGCCGCCCCCTCCCTCAAATGGAACTCATCGAAGCAATCTACAAGCGCCGCGCCGTTCGCGATTACACGGACAAGTCAGTGACGAAAGAGACTCTCATGAGCTTGCTCAACGCTGCGGTTCACGCGCCCAGCGCGATGAACACCCAGCCCTGGGCCTTTGTTGTGATCCAGAACCACGACCGGTTGAGGGACTGTTCTGCCCGGGCCTAGGCCCACCTCCTGATGAGCCTCACCCCGGGGTCTCCGCTCAACGCCCATCGGGATGTTCTTGCCGATCCGGCCATGAACATTTTTTACAATGCCGGGACCCTTGTCATCATCTGCGCCAAACCCCAGGGCCTGGACCCTGCCGAAGACTGCGCGCTCGCCGCGCAGAACCTGATGCTTGCGGCTCACGCCGCCGGTCTCGCGACCTGCCCCATCGGCCTGGCGCGGGCGTGGCTGAATGTGCCGGAAGTGAAGCAGGAACTCGGAATTCCCCCGGACTATACGCCCGTGTTTCCGTTGATCGTCGGATTCCCCGCAGCGACCCCGCCCGCGGTCGCGCGCCGCGATCCGGAAATCGTCCAATGGATCTGATCCCGGCCCCAAAGGCATGGGAGCTGGGGGATTTTCCGCCTCCACGCCAATCGGAGTCGCGGGGCGGGTGATTGCGGAAGGGAGTGTCCATGCTTCCGTGGCGAGGCGAAACTGCCAAGCGAGCAGATCGGCAAAGCCGGTGTGGGGAAGACATCACGTTGCGCGATAGCTTGGCCGCTGAGCGCCGTTCACTTCACGCCATGATCATGAAACCCCTGCTCCCCATTCTCTGCGTTGCCGCATTTGCGCCGGTGTTCGCTCAAACACCTTCGACACCTGCGAAGCCCGAACCCGCCAAGCCGGTCGCCAAGAAGCCTGCGACATTTCCGGTGGCACCGACGGTGGCGGACGTGTCGTACGGACCGCACAAGAAGCAGGTGCTGCATTTTTGGAAGGCGGAGTCGAGCAAGCCAACACCCCTGCTTTTCTACATTCACGGTGGCGGCTGGATGGCCGGAGATCGCTTCGCGGCGGGTGGGTTCTTGAAGCCCATGCTGGATGCCGGCGTCTCCGTGGTTTCCATCGAGTATCGTTTCATCCCGGAGGCGACTGCGGACGGGGTGGTGCCGCCAGTCAAAGGACCGCTCAGCGATGCGGCGCGGGCCTTGCAGTTCGTGCGCAGCAAGGCGGCGGAATGGAACATCGACAAGGATCGCATTGGTGCCTCGGGCGGGTCAGCGGGGGCGTGTTCCAGCCTGTGGCTCGCGTTTCACGATGACATGGCCGACCCCCAAAGCAGCGACCCGGTGGCGCGTGAATCGACGCGGCTCTGGTGTGCGGCGGTCGATGCGGCGCAGACGACCCTTGATCCGAAGCAGATGAAGGAGTGGACGCCCAACAGCAACTACGGCGGCCACGCGTTTGGTTTCAAGGGCGACCCGAAAGCCAAGTTGTCGGCGTTCAATGAGTTCCTCGCCAAGCGCGACACCATCCTGCCGTGGATCGCGGAGTATTCGCCGTACGCGCTCGTCAGCAAGGACGATCCGGCGGTCTTCCTCTATTATGGCACCCCCCCTGCGCTGGGCCAGGACCAGAAGGACCCGACGCATACCTCCAACTTCGGTGTGAAGCTTCAAGAGCACTGCAAGGCCATGGGTGTGGAGTGTGAGTTGATGTATCCCGGCGCCACAGGCGCGAAACACGCTAATTCGAAGGAGTATCTTCTGGAGAAGCTCAAGGCCGCGAAGAGCTGAAACGGCGTAAGGCGGTTCCCGGTTTAAGGTTCCCGGTTCCCGGTTGGCGGAACTTGGGGACCTGCCGGGCGGTAGTTAGTGCGGCTGCGTCATCATGTCATTGAACTCGGTGACAAACCCGGTCTCACCGGGACCGGTGTTGTTGCGCAGGGGCCGGACGCGTTCCACCAGCACTTCGTCGGCGTCTGTGCCCAGGATTTGGATGGTCTCGCGGATGAAATCAGCCAGCGGCATGGCGCGCGGCTCATTGCGGCTGTCCAAAAGGTCGGTCTGCACCCACGGAGGCGCGATTTCCTGCACGCTCACCGAGGTGTCCTTCAGCTTGTAGCGCAGGGATTGCGAGTACGAGTGGATGGCGGCTTTGGTGGAGGAATAGACCGCCGCCATGGCCATGGGCACAAACGCCAGCCCGGAGGATACATTCACCACGGTGGCCGACTTCTGCTTCTTCAGGTGCTCAATCAAGGCCCCGGTCATGCGGATGGGCCCCAGAAGATTGGTCGTGACCGTGGAGATCAGCAGGTCCTCATCGACGGGACCCGCCGCATCATCAATGCGCATGATGCCGGCGTTATTGATCAGCACGTTCAGCGTCGGGTGCTTTGCGATCAGCTCGGCGGCCACTGCCGCGATGCTTGCCGGGTCTTGCACGTTCAATTCCACTGACTGCATGCCGGGATTGGCCTGGGTGGTCTCCTGCAGAGAGCTCTGGCGCCTCCCTGAGATGATCACCTGGTTACCCAGCTTGTGCAGCGCCTCCGCCAGTCCGCGCCCAATACCCGATCCGCCACCGGTGATGAAGATTGTGTTTCCGCTCAGTTGCATGTTTGTATCCTGGGTTGGTGCCTTGTGTGGGGAAAGGCTGATTGCGCTGGCTCCGCTCGTAGGATGAGGGGGCCATCTGTATCGTATTACGGGCAGCGGCCCGATGGGTTGCATTGTTGTTTGTCTGGCAACAGATGATGACGCCCCCCCGAAATCGTCCCTTCGCGCCGCCTGGGTCCATGAAACATCGTCCGTTGGGAAGCGTAGCTATACGGCCCCATGATCATGAAATGCCCCACCTCTGCGTATGCCACGATGGCGTTGACCGCCATGCTGTTCGTGTTGCCCGGTTTCGCGAGTGGCGCGGAACGGCCGCTGAGCTTCGTCAATGACATCGTGCCGATACTTACCAAGGCGAATTGCAACACAGGTGGCTGTCATGCGAAGGCAGTTACGGGTCAGCGGGGCTTCAGGTTGTCCTTGCTGGGGTTTGAGCCGCAAGAGGATTATGAGCACATCGTCAAGGAAGGCAAGGGTCGCCGGGTGTTCCCAACCGCGCCGGGGCAGAGTTTGCTGGTCCTGAAGGCGGCGAACACTCTGCCGCATGGCGGAGGCAAGAAACTGGACCCGGACTCCGAGAGCTACAAGGCGCTGGTCCGCTGGATCAGCGAAGGCATGGCCTATGGCAAGGATACCGATCCCAAGCTCACTGCCATCGAGGTGTCGCCCAAGCGCCTGTCGATGAAAATCAAGACCGCGCAGCAGCTCAGGGTCATCGCGCGTTACTCGGACGGCAGCATGCGCGACGTGACCCAGATGGCGCTCTACGAGCCCAATGACAAAAGCATGGCCGAGACTACGGAGCTGGGACTGGTCAAGACGCTCGACATTCCTGGCAATGTGGCGGTGATGGTGCGCTACTCCGGCCTGGTTTCGGTCTTCAGCGTGTCCATTCCGCTCGGCGCGCCGGTGGACCACCTGCCTGAGGCGAAGAACTTTATCGACGAGCTGGTTTTCGCCAATCTCAAGCTGATCGGGGTGCCGCCCTCGCCACTGTGCGATGATGCCACCTTCTTGCGCCGTGTGTCGCTCGACATTGCCGGCCGCCTGCCGACCACCGAGGAGAACAAGGCCTTCTTCGACAGCACGGCTCCAGACAAGCGGGACCGCGCGATTGAGGCGTTGCTCAACAGCCCGGACTACGCCGATTACTTCGCCAACAAGTGGACCGCGCTTCTGAAGAACAAGCGCGACGATGCCGCAGACATCACCGCCAATTTTGCCTTCCACGCGTGGATGCGCGACAGCCTGCTGGCAAACAAGCCGTATGACCAAATGGTGCGGCAGATCCTTGCCTCCACGGGCACCATTGTTTCAAATCCGCCCGTAGCCTGGTACAAGCGCGTGAAGGAGCCCACCCAGCAGCTGGAGGATGTGGCGCAGCTCTTCCTAGGTGTGCGCATGCAGTGCGCGCAGTGCCATCATCATCCGTTCGAGCGCTGGAGCCAGCATGACTACTACAGCCTGTCGGCCTTTTTCAGCCAGGTGGGCCGCAAACCCACCACCATCAAGGGAGAGGACCTGATCTTCCACAAGCGTGGCATCGCCCAGACAGAGAACAAAAAGACCCGGCTGCCTGTGAAGCCCGCCGGCCTGGGCCAGCCCACGCTCGACATCGCGCCCGATGAAGATCCACGCCTGAAGCTCGTCGATTGGATGAGCGACAAGGCCAATCCGTTCTTTTCGAAATCTCTGGTGAACCGCTACTGGAAGCACTTCTTCAAGCGCGGTCTCATCGAGCCCGAGGACGACATCCGCGACACCAATCCGCCGACCAATCCCGAGCTGCTCGACGCCCTGGCGAAGCATTTCATCGACAAAGGCTTTGATCTGAAAGCCGTGGTCCGGGTCATCACGCAGAGCCATACCTATCAGCTCAGTTCCGCGCCCAACCAGTACAATGCGGTGGACCACCAGAACTTCTCCCACTTCTACCCGAAACGCATGCAGGCCGAAGTTTTGCTCGATGCGATTGATCAAATTACCGGAGCCAAGTCCGATTATGCCGATCTCCCTGCCGGCACCCGCGCCATTTCCCTGCCTGACAACAGCTACAACCGCGCCTCGCCGTTCCTCAAGGTCTTTGGCCGGCCGGAAGGTGCGAGCGTCTGTGAATGTGAACGCGTGCAGTCCGCCAGCCTCGGGCAGAGCCTGCATCTGATGAATGCCGCCGATGTGAAAGCCAAGCTGGCGGCCAGCAACGGGCGCGCTGAACACCTGAGCAAGGCCGAGATGGCGGAGCCCAAACGCATCCGTGAAGTTTACCTTGCCGCCTTCTCCCGCGAACCCAAGGCTGATGAAGTTCGCATCGCCGAAACCTATGTCGCCCAACCGCGCACTGACGCCCAGGGCAAGCCGCTCGATTCACAACGGGCCAAGCGCCAGGGCTATGAGGATCTGCTCTGGGCGATCATCAATACCAAGGAGTTCCTCTACAATCACTAACGCCATGCTTCCCAAATCCATCCTTCTCCCCGGCCTGCTGGGGCTTGCCTTTGCCTTGCCGGCCTTCGCGCAGCAGGTCTGCCTGCCGGCACCGCGTTTGCTCACTGTCACGCCCATGGGGGCGCAGGCGGGTACCAGCGTGGAAGTCATCATCACCGGCGAAAACCTGGAGGACGTGAGCCAGTTGCTGTTCTCCACGCCCAAAATCACGGCCAAGCCGTTGACCGGCGCTGATGGCAAGGTTGTCGAAAACAAATTCACTGTCTCGATTGCCGCCGATGCACCCGATGCCGTCTTTGATGCGCGGGTGATGGCGCGGCTCGGGGTGTCCTCAGCGCGCGGGTTCTCGGTCAGCCATCTGCCGGAAGTGTTGCGCACCAAGGCCAATAATTCCGTGGAGACGGCGATGGCACTGCAAACGAACTCCATCTGCAATGCGGTGATGACCAAACGCGAGGTGGATTATTACTCCTTTCAGGGAGTCAAGGGCAGACGTGTCGCCGTAGAATGTGCGGCGACGGGCATTGATTCCAGGCTGACTCCGGTGCTGATCATTGGCGATGCCAAGGGGCAGGATCTGCTGGTGAACCGCACGGGCGGGCTGATCGATTTCACACCGCCCGCCGATGGCACTTACTTGGTGAAGGTTCACGGGCTCACCTTCCAGGGGGGGGCGGACTCCTTTTATCGTCTGGCTTTGCAGGAAGTAAAGGGCAGCGGCCCCGCGCCGCGTCAGCCGGCCACTGCCACCGTCAGCACGATGTCCTGGCCGCCCGCCGGCTTGCCGACCATGGCAAAGACGAAGGAGATGGAACCCAACGACAAGCCGGAACAGGCCCAAAAGATCACGCTGCCTTGCGACCTTGCGGGCAGCTTTTTCCCTGCCGCCGATGTGGATACCTATGAGTTTAACGGCAAGAAGGGCGAGACTTGGTGGGTGGAAGTCGCTTCCGAGCGGCTTGGGCTGCACACGGATCCCTTTGTGCTGGTCCAACGCGTGACCAAAGCCGGCGGCAAGGAAACGCTCACGGATGTGGCGGAGCTAAATGACATTGCAAGCCCCATGAAGGTCACAAGCAACAGCTACTCATACGACGGCCCTGTGTACGAGGCCGGATCGCCCGATGTGCTGGGGAAGGTGGAGATCAAGGAAGATGGCATCTATCGCATGCAGGTGCGCGATCTGTTCGGCGGCACCCGCAGCGAACCGGGCAATGTGTATCGTCTCATTGTTCGCCAGGCCGCACCCGATTTCGCACTGGCCTCATGGGCTTTGCACATGACGCTGCGCAATGGGGATCTCTCTGCGCTCTCCAAGCCCATTGCCCTGCGTGCTGGTGCCACCATGGCGTTCGAGGTTGTCGTGATCCGTCGTGATGGGTTCGATGGTGAGATCGAGCTGGGCATGGAGGGGTTGCCTGCTGGTGTGACCGCCAGCGGTCTAAGCATCGCAAAGGGTCAGTCTGTCGGCCACATGATCATCAGCGCCGCCTCGGATGCGCGGCGGGCGTTCTCGGTCGCCAAGATGTTTGGCCGCGCCCAGATCAACGGTGTCACTGTCACTCGTCCGTGCCCCGTCGCCTCTACCGAATGGCCCGTGAAGCACGCCGCCAGCGAGATCCCCATTCCACGCCTGATGGCCGATGTGCCCGTGTCGGTCACGGATTCCGAACAGGCACCTGTGACCATCGCCGTCAGCGAAAACAAAGTGTGGGAAGCCAAAGTCGGAGCGACCCTCAAAATCCCGCTCAAGGTCACCTGGCGCAATGAGTTCAACGGCACCTCCATCAAGCTCAAGGCCTACGGCAACGGCTTCTCAGGCGTGAAGGAGTTCGACCTGCCCCTCAAAGCCACCACGCAGGAGGCTGTCCTTGACCTGGCTACTTTGAAAACGCTGCCCGGTGATTACACCATCGCCTTCTACGGAATCGGCATCAACAAGTACCGTTATAATCCCGAGGCTGTGAAGCTTGCCGAAGCCGCGCAAAAGAAAGCTGAACAGGAGGCGCTCGCCGTTGCCGCCAGCACCAAGCAGCTCATTGCCGGCGTGGGCAACAAGCCCACCAATCCGAAGTCCGACTCGGCCAATGCCGCCAAGATCGCCGCCGAAAAACAGAAGTTCGCTGATGCCGCCAAAGCCGAGGCCGCCAAACGAATGAAGACGGTCACTGACGCCGCCGAACCCAAGGACACCGTGGATATTTTTGTTTCGGAGCCCATCCGGATCTCGGTCAAAGCTGCCCAGGTGGCCAGTGCTGCCGCAACTCCGAAGAAGTGAGCCTCCGTTGTCGTCATCTCTCCCGCCTTGCGAAGTTGCCGCACGGGTGGTGCTGCTTTGCGGTCGTCCTGTCTTATGCTGTGGCGAGCTCCTCGGCGGTGTCTGCCGGCGAGTCGTCGCCAGAGTGGCTGAATGTTCGCGACATGGGGGCATCTGGATCGAAGTACGAAACGACCGCCACGACTGGCGAGGGCTCGAAGCAGATCACGGTCGCGAACATCGGTGACTTTAAGGTGGGCCAGGGTGTGATGGTTTCGAAATCCAACATTCGTTACACGCCCACCCAGTTATGGGGAACAGGCGAGCGCTATAAGAATTCGAAGCCGGTGGCCAATTCCGTGGAGGTGCGCGGTTATGATGGCAGCGCGGGGAGCTGGGTGGTTTGTGTGATCGACATCGCTCCTTCGTCTCCGGCTGCATTTCGCTGGAGTTTTGATCTTGGGCGCACCTGGCAACTCAAGCAGCTCATCACGCATGACTGGCAAAAACTTGATGGGGGCATTGAAGTGCGCCTCAATCAGCGGGACTGGCAGGCGGGTTATGTCATCGCCTTCGGTGCGCGGGATCAGCTGGTGAGCCGGATTGATAAAATTGAGGGGAATGTTCTCACCCTGCGCGATCCCGCGAACCGGACGGTGAAGGATGCCGTCATCCGGCACAACGACACGCTTGCGCTTCAGGCTGCGGTGGATCGCGCGCTCAGGGAGAAGCTCAAGGTCCATGTGCCGGTGGGGCATTACCGGCTGGCACATGGCATCCGTGTCAGCAATCCTGATGCGCTGACGATCGAGGGCGCGAGCGCCGTCGACACTGTTCTTGACATCAGCGAAGGCGAAGGCCGGTGCATTACCCTCTCGGGCGGTACTGAGGCCACGATCCGCAATCTCCGCTTTGTGGGATTCATGGGGTTTGAAGAGCGCGACAAGGCTGGTGAACTGCGCACGCTTGGCTCCACCGCGGTTTGGGGCTTTGCTTTGAAGCCCTGCCACGCCATGGACATTGTGGATACCGAACGCGTGCTTGTGGAGAACTGCCATGCCAGCCGGATGTCGGGCGAATGCTTTGTTTCCTCAAGCCGGAGCCGCAGGGGCTTGAAGGCCACTCAGTCAGGCAGTTTCCAGAACCCCTCCATCGTCGCTGATCTCGCCTCGCCGTCCGCCTTCGCCCCGTCATCCTGCCAGGGCATCACTTACTTGCGCTGCTCCGTCACTGATTGTGCGCGCAACGCCTTCAACGATGTGATGTGCGGTGGTGAGTTTACGGCGGTTCAAAACTGCCGCATCATCGACGTGGGCGGCTGCTCATGGGAGGGAGCGTCACGATTCGTCAAATTCACCGGCAATTACGTTCGCAATGCCGGTACGGTGGGGATGGGCAATCTGGGGCCGGCCAATCGTGATGACACCTTTCCTGACCTCGGCGCGGGACAGCACATCGTCGCGGACAATGTCTTCGAGGGCAATACACCGTATGGCGGTTGCGCCATTCGCACCTCTCGTGGCGCGACGCAGGTGATCATTCGGAACAACCTGTTCATCAACTTTGGATCCTCAGGGGTGGAGGTGGGCGGCAATAATCTGGCCAACGAGCTCCCAGCCGCCCACACAACGGTCACCGGCAACATTTTTGACATGACTGTCATCGGTCAGAAATCCGCCGCGCGAACGGCCATCACCATAAGTGCTGACGATACGATCGTGAGTGACAACCAAGTCTATGTGCGCGGGACACCCGACGCCATGGTCACGGGCATTCTACTCCGCGAACCCGCGATGAATGCGACGATCCACGACAACCTGCTGCGCAACTGCGGCACAGGCATCCTTAGCATGGCGGCTCAATCAAGCGTCGGCGAAATCGTCGATGCCACGACTTTTGCAGCGGGGAGTGGCAGTGTCCCCATCGGATGGCAGCCCCACCTGTATCGTGGCTGGGACCTCGAGTGGTTCCGAGACGCCAAATCCGCCGGTTCATCGGTGATCGCTTCTTTCGAGCCGCTGACCTCCCGCTTCAGAGTGAAGCAACCTCGTGAGATCAAGCCGGGTGATCGGTTTGAGGTCTATCCGCGCTCGGCCAACTGGAACATTCACGACAACACGATCAGCGGCTGCCTCACGCCCGTCGTGCTCGACTCCCATGGGAGCCACACTTCCTACCTGAAAGACAATGTGATTTCACGGGGCGAGATCACGGGGGCGAAGGAGGCCATCCAGGTCGTGCGCGGACAATTCCGTTTGAGCGGCAACCAGACCACCGACTTCGGGGAAGCAGAAATTGCTTCTCCAAAAGATGCGAAGCCGCTGATGTCCAGGCCCGCCCCGGGCGGGAAGTGAGGCTCCGCACAAGGACATTTCTCATGAATGTGCTTTCCGCTCCCCTGGGTCTCTTGGCGGCCGCGATCCTCGCGGCGATGACCGTGGTTTCTGCCGCCACTCCTGCCGGGAAGCCCGTGATCACCGTCGAAAGTGATTCGCTGCGCCTGTCAGTAGGAGCAGATGCGCGCACCATTGAGTTCACCGACAAAGCCTCAGGTACGAACTACGGCACGGAAGAGCCCTGTGCGGTGTTCGGGCGCGTGAAGAAGGGCGGAAAGTTGTTTGATGCGACGAAGGCGGCGCTGATCGGCGGGCGGCTGGTGCTCGACTTCGCGGATGCTGGTGCCAGTGCTGCATTCAAAGTCGTGGGTGCGAAACACTCTATCACAGTAGAGGTACTTTCTGTTGTTGGGGAGGGGGTGGAGGAACTGCTCTTTGCCAATGTGCCGCTGACATTGAAGGGCGCGGCGAGTGAGCCATTCGCCGCGTGTGCGCTGGCGTTGAATCTTCAGACTGATGTGCGGGCGCTGCCGCGCGCGATGAGCTGGCTGCAGGCGAGTTGTTATCCGCGCTTTGGTTTTGCGGGAGCAAGAGTCGCGCTGATTGGCTGCCCCCCAAACGAACTGCGCCGCGTGATGCAGGAGGTGGCGAGCGCTGAGCCCGGGTTGCCGCATTCGCCGCTGGGCGGGCCATGGGCGCTCGATTCGGAAATCAACCGGGGCTCCTACTTGTTCGCCAGCATCTCCGAGAGAACGGCGGATGAATGGATCAAGCTCGCGCTGAGTCTGGGAATGAAGCTGATCAATTTTGATGGCATGTCCCGCTACGGCGACGCTGAACCGAGGCCCGACTTGTATCCACACGGCCGGGCGGGGCTCAAGGCGGTGGTAGACAAGGTGCATGCGGCCGGGCTCAAGGCCGGGCTGCATTCATACGCGTTCCTGATCAGCAAGGCCACGCCATGGGTGACGCCGCTGCCGGATGCGCGACTGGCGAAGGATGCCGTCTTCACTTTGGCTGAGCCGCTTGATGCCGCCGCCACCAGCGTGTTCGTGGCGGAGCCGACGATCAAGATGTCGGTCCTCACCGGCTATTTTGTACAAAACAGTGTAACCCTTCAGGTGGATGATGAACTCATCACGTATTCCGAAGCGGGCAAGACCCCTCCCTATGGCTTTACGAAGTGCCGGCGCGGAGTCCTGGGCACGCGTGTCGCAGCGCATGCGCAAGGCGCGAAGGTTCAACATCTGAAGGAGGCATACGGGCACTTTGTGCCAGATGCTGATTCGAGCTTGCTGAAGGAAGTCGCGGGACGGCAGGCGCAGGTATTCAACGAGTGCGGCTTCGACATGATCAATCTCGATGCGCTCGATGCTGAGGGAGTGCTCGGCGGCGCGGAGAACGGATGGCACTATGGAGCGAAATTTGTGTTTGAGCTTTGGAAACAGCTTGGTCGTCCGGCGCTCATCGAGACGAGCGGGTTTCATCATCACCTGTGGCATGCCTGTTCGTGGCTGGGGGCCTGGGATTCGCCGACGCGGGGTTACAAGCGGTTCATCGACGCCCACTGCGCTGTGAACACCGCCGACGACGGCATGTTTTTGCCCATGCACCTTGGCTGGTGGGCCATGAGGCCTTGGGCAGGTCCGCAAGGCGAGCCAACCTTCGCGGACGACATCGAGTATCTGTGCTGCAAGGCCATCGGCAACGATGCCGGCTTTTCGCTCCAGGGCGTGAACCCTGAAACGTTTGCGAAAAATCCCTCGATGCAACGCCTCGGCGACCTCATGAGGCGGTACGAAAAACTGCGCCATACGAAGTATTTTCCGGAATCGGTGAAGGCCAGGCTGCGTGTCCCAGAGGACGAGTTCACACTCGATCAAGGGGCCAGCGGGAAATGGCAGCTCCGGCCCGCACGCTATGAAAAGCACATTGTTGAGAGCCGTAATCGCGAAAGCGGGACGTGGACCGTGAAGAATGCATTTGAAGCACAACCGCTGCGTCTGCGGCTGGAAGTGCTGATGTCAGCGGAACCCTATGACTCGGCGAACGCCGTGACCATTGCGGAGTTTAAGGGCGTGGCCGAGTTCAGCGGTCATACTCAGGCGAAGGGAGTAACGGCAACGTTGCAATCCTCGACCGAGCTTGTGAAAGCAGGCATGGAGAGCGGCCTGATCACGGCGACCAACCACGGATCGCAACGCACGGCCTCCTGGGCGAAGTTTGGCAAGACCTTCTCGCCGTCCCTGAACCTGGGTGGTGATCGATCCATGGGAGTGTGGGTGCATGGCGACGGTCAGGGCGAGGTGCTGAATTTTCAACTGCGTGTGCCCGAGCACGTCAACGATGTTATTGGCGAGCACTATGTCGTCGTGGACTTCACTGGCTGGCATTACATTGAACTGATAGAATCTGAGGGTGCGCGTTTCGCGGCCTATTCCTGGCCTTATCGCGACAGCTACGACCTCTACAACGGGCAGGTGGACTACAAGCCGCCTGGCGGGCCTGTGCTTCACGGCGCGGGACTCTACAGCATCTACAAGGCGCGGGTGGACTACACGCAGATCGAGCAGATGAACATCTGGATCAACAATGTTCCCGCGCACGGCACCGCGAAGTGTTACATCAGCCCCGTGCGTGCCACGCCGCTGGTGAAGGCAAAGCTCAGCCATCCACGGTTGACGGTGGGCAACCGCACGCTGGTCCTGCCGGTGGCATTGGAAAGCGGCAGCTACTTGGAGTTCAATTCCGCGACTGACTGCAAAGCCTTCGGTCCGGATGGCAGTTTTCTCCAAGACGTGAAGACCGACGGCGCAGTTCCGACACTCGCTGCAGGCGACAACCAGCTTGGATTTGATTGTGACGCGGCGCCGGGCGTGAACCCGCGAGTGCGCATCACCACCATGGCCGTTGGCACACCGCTGGCACAGTGAGGAGCAGGTATCCCGCACTAGCACCTTAACTGAGATCAAATCGCCGCTGATTTGCCTGTGGCGTGCCAGGCTTGGCGAGGCTCCAGCTCCCTGAGGTGGTGCTGGCGGTAGGCGGCGGGTGTCTGGCCTGTTTGTGCGCGGAAGGCACGGGTAAAGGCGCTTTGATCATAGAAGCCGCAGTCGAGCGCAATGGTGCCTGCCGTGTGATCGGTGGCGATGAGCTCCTGGCAGGCGGCACGGATGCGCTGGCGGATGAGGTAACGCATGGGAGGCTCGCCGAGCAGCTTGTGGAACAGGCGCGTGAACTGACGTTCCGACAGGTGCGTCAGGGCGGCGAGATGCTTCGTCTCCATCGGTTCGCGGAAGCGGGTGTGCAGATACCGCAGCGCGGGTTCCATCTGCTGGAAGGGTTGCGTGACGCCGCCGACTTCGTGCAGATCGTACAGCACGATGGCTACGCCGCAGATGTGGCCGCAGGGATCGCGCAATGGGGCCACTGAGACGACATACCAGTTCAAGGGACCTTTGATGTCCGGCACCATCTGCGCGTAATAGGTCCGCGTCTCACCGGTGCGCATGACCCGCTGATCTTCTTCGACATAGCTGGCGCTGATCTCCAGCGGAAAGAAGTCGCGGTCTTGCTTGCCGAGCATCTGCCATTCATGCTGGAGGTTGAAAATCGTCAGTGCGCGGGCATTGGCGCAAACGAAGCGGCTCTGCTCATCTTTGGCGAGGAACGCAATCATCGGCAGGGTGGCGAAGAGGCCCGCCAGCTGCATCCCTCCGCCCATGCGCTCGAAGAAGGCGTGCTGAAATCGTTGGGCCTGTTGCTGTGCATTCATGGCTGGAAAATACCAAAGGTTGACGCTTCAGGCCAATCTATTGATCTGTCTGCTGGCGTTATTCTACACCGATGAAGACGGTCGCCATATTCGGAGCGGGGGGAAAACTCGGGCACCACGTGCTGGGGGTGCTGGCACGACGCGGCTTTGCGGTGCGCGCCCTGGAGCATCGCACGCCGGTCCAGGGCAGTAACATCACTTCGATACGCGGCAGCATCACCGACGCGAAGGCCGTGGACGAAACAGTGCGGGGCGCTGACATCGTTGTTCAACTGGCCACGACGAAGGAGGATGCGTTGACCTTCTTTGAAGTGAGTGTGCGGGGCACTTTCAACATTCTCGAAGCCTGCCGTCACCATGGCGTTGAACAAATGGTGTTGTTTGGTGGTGATGCGGCGCTGGGCATCTGGTTTTATCCGCAGCCGATTCCGCTCGATGAAAACCACCCGTTCACGGCCTATCCGGGCTATTATGCCTTCTCGAAAGTCATGGAGGAAACCATGGCCGGCCAATACGCCATCCAATACGGAGTGCCCATCACCGTGCTGCGTTCGGCATGGGTGTTCGAGAACGACGACCTGCTGAATCATTTTTCATTGCTCCAAAATGTGAACCCCGCCGAGCCCGGTCACGGGTTCGGCGAGATCACCGAAGACGTGCTGGGGTTAGTCCGCGCTGGGCAGGAACGCATCCCGATCCTCACCGATGCCCGCGGCACACCGCTGCGACGACACATCGTGCATGTCGATGACGTGATGCTGGCGTTCGACCGCATGCTCGACAACCCCTCGGCGCTCGAGCAGACGTTCAACATCGCAGGTCCGTCGCCGTTCGATTATCGCGTCGCCGCAGAGCATTTGTCGAAGCGACTCGGCGTGCCGACGGTCGAGTTGCGCTGCCCCAAGTACCACTCGTTTGAGATCAACATCACCCGCGCCCGCACGGTGCTTGGTTACGCCCCGGAAAATGATTTTTTCCAGATGGCTGACCGCGCCATTGCCTCCCGCCAGTCAGGAGAAAAATAATATGCGCCAGTTCCATCACATAGGCATGCCGACTGACGAGCGTCAGCCCGGTGAGTATTACGTCGAAGACACCAAGGTCTGGGTCACCGACCCGCGCAAGCATCCCAATCGAGTCGAGTACCTGCGATTCGAGCCGGACAGCCCGGTGAGCGGCCCGGTGCGCGATCTGCCGCACGTCGCCTATCGCGTGGACGACATCCAGGCGGAATTGCGTGGCGAGCAGGTGTTGATCGAACCGTTCAGCCCTTCGCCAGGCTTCACCGTGGCCTTTGTCCTGAAGGACGGCGCGGTGATTGAGTTCATGGCCTTTGAGAAAGAAACCGATCTGCCCTGGAAATAGATGAACATGAAGTCACTCCAAAACAAAGTCATTCTCGTTACCGGCGGCACTTCGGGCATCGGTGAGGCGTGCAGCCGCCATTTTGCGACGCTCGGCGCGCGTGTGGTCATTGCATCGAACCAGGGCGAACGCGGCGCGGCGCTGGAAAAGGAGCTGCGCGACGCAGGCCATGAAGTGCGTTTCGTCTTTGCCGATGTTTCACGCGAGGAGAGCGTGCAGGCGATGGTTGAACGCGCGGTGGAGATTTACGGGCGGATTGACGGTGCGCATTGCAACGCGGGTGTCTGGGGCAAAGGGAAGGTCACCGACTTCAACGAAGCCGCATGGGACAAGATCATGGGCGTGAATGTAAAGAGCGTGTTCTGGACAGCGAAGCACGTCGTGCCTGTGATGGAGGCGCAGGGCAGCGGCGTGTTTCTTATCACGACTTCGGTGGCGGCGTTCATCGGGTTTCCGGCCCACGCGCTGTACTGCGCATCGAAAGCCGCGCTGGAAGCCCTGGTGCGTTGCCTGGCAGTGGACCACGCGGGCAAGGTGCGCGTGGTGGGCATCTGCCCTGGCACCATCGACACACCGATGCTTGCGGCCTCTTGTGACGGCTGGGACAAACCGGTTGCTGAATTATACGCCGACGTCGCCCGCCGCATTCCCGTGCGCCGCCTCGGCCAGCCCGTCGACATCGCACAGACCGCCGCGTTCCTGTTGAGTGACGAGGCGGGCTATATCAATGGCACGTCCATCGTGCTGGACGGCGGTACGATGGCGCTGCCGCCATGGTGACAAGCGAAGCACGAAGCCAGAATATGAATCCCGACCTCGCCAAATTTGAAAATGCCCTCCAACTCGGAGGCATCCGCACGGGCACCCTTGATTCACCGGGAGCAGGCGGCGGGTGCGCGACACGGGTGGCTCTGTTTGACACCGGGGCAGGCTTGCGCTTTACCGTCGCGCTTGATCGTGGGGGCGACATCGTGGATGCGAGCTTCAATCAGTTCGCGCTGGCCTATCTTACGCCCAACGGTCTCCTGCCGCCGAGTCCGGCCTATCATGCGGGCGTGGAATGGTTGCGCGGCTGGGCGGGCGGGCTGGTGACCACGTGCGGTCCTGAATACATGGGAGGTCCACGCGAGGTGGACGGCGTGAAAACCTCGCTGCACGGTCGCTATTCCAGCCAGGCGGCACAGATCGAGACGCTGCGCAATCCAGACCCTCATCGGGGCCGGAACGAGATGGAACTCTGCCTCGTGGCGCGCGATTCGCGGATGTTCGGACCGGTGTTTGAAATCCGCCGCACCATCCGCTGCACCTTGGGCATACCGGAGATTCGGATCGAGGACGAGGTGACAAATCGCGGCGACACCCGGGTGGCGCATCATTGGCTATACCACTGCAATCTGGGCTACCCGCTGCTCGATTGCGGCGCGCGCCTTGTTTATCGCGGCGAGGCGGAATACTGGGTCGTGCCGCCACCGCCTGGGCAGGGCATTGTGCAGCCGCTCTCTGCCGCCGCGATGAACAAGCTCAAGCGCGTGCCCGATTCGTTGCCAGAACACGCAGGCAGCGGCGAACGGGGTCTGATTGTTGACACCGATCCGGCACGCGATGGCTGGTGCCGGGTTGGTCTCATCAACAACACGCTCAAGCTCGGTCTCGAAATCAGCTATCCGAAAAAGGCGCTGCCACGGCTCGCAAGCTGGCAGCACTATGGTCCGCGCGGCAGTTATGTGAGCGCGCTGGAACCGTTTTCTGGCTCACTGCTTGGCAAGGCCCGCGACGGGCACAAGCTCGCAGATCAGTTTCTGGAGCCTGGCGAGACGAGACGATATCAATTGAAGATTAACGTGCTGGCCGGTGCCAAAGCACTGGCCCAACTGGCAAAGTACGATGGAGCGGTCCGCCCCGGCGGGCGCGCCTAGCTCCTTCCTTTCACCATGAAAAAAATCAAATACGGTGTCCTCGGTCTCGGCTGGTTCGGTGAGAAACATTGTGAGGCGCTTGCGGCGATTCCCAACGCGGAGCTTCACGCGGTATGCACTCGCAATCCCGCGCGACTGGATGAGACCGCGAAGAAATTCGGCGCGAAAAAGGTGTTCACTGATTACCACACGATGCTCGCCGATCCCGAACTGGAAGCGGTGAGCATCACGACGATGTGGGACCAGCACACCGCGCCGACTCTTGCCGCGCTGCAAGCCGGCAAGCACGTCTTCCTTGAAAAGCCGATGGCTTCGACGGTTGCTGACTGCGACGAGATCGTGAATGCGGCCAATGCAGCGAAGGGCTTTTTCATGGTCGGCCACATCTGCCGCTTCAATCCACGCTACGCCGCCGCGAAGCAGGAGATCGCTGCGGGCAAGATCGGCAAAATCATTTCCATGTATGCCCGCCGCAACCTCCCCGCGTGGGTCGGTGCCTCGGTGCTCGACAAGATCGGCCCGATCATCGGCGACTGCGTACACGACACTGATTTGATGTTCTGGTTCAGCGGCTCGCGCGCCGTATCGGCCTACGCGCAGACGGTTCAGTTCCGCGGCCATGCGCATCCCGACCTTGGCCAGGTGATGTATCGCCTGGAGAGCGGCGCGTCATGCATCCTTGAGTCCGTCTGGTGCCTGCCGAACACCACACCCTTCCAGATTGATGAACGGCTCGAAGTCGTGGGTACCGAGGGCTCGATTTCCATTCATGACACGCACCCTAACCTCATGATTGTGGACAAAGATGGCGCGCGCTGCCCTGACACAACCTACTGGCCGACCATTCACGGACAGTTGCGCGGCGCGTTGCGCGACGAACTCGCCTATTTCGTCAACAGCATTGCATTGGGGGAAAAACCCACGGTCATCACCGCCGAGGAGTCCCGCGAGGCCGTGCGCGCTTGTCTCGCTGCCGAGCAGTCGGCGGCCACGGGTCAAGTGGTGAGGCTTTAGTGCAGCAAACCTTTGATCCCCCCTAACGCCATGATCACTTTGTTCCGCATCATCCTATCGCTGGCTCTCGTCGCCAGCGTTCAAGCCGCCGAATGGCAGACGGTCCAGGTTCCAGGAGCGACAAAGCAAAGCGGCACTGCGTGGCTGCGTGCCTGGGTGAAGGTGGATGACAGCTTTTTCACCAAGCACGAGCGCAACTTGTTTGAGGAATCCGTGGGTGTGAACATCCGCGATCTGGTGGGCGCACATGAGGTGTGGTTAAACGGCAAAAAAATCGGCACGGGCGGCGTGTTCCCGCCGGACTATCAGAGCTCGGGCCACACCCTGTTCCGGCACAAGGTTCCCGTCGGCACGCTGCGCAAGGGCGAGTGGAACGAAATCGCCATCCGCGTTCACAATCCGTCCGGGCCGGGCGGGTTTGCTGGCGATGTACCTTTCATCATGAACTATTTCATGGAGTGCGTGTTCGAAGGCGAATGGGAATTCCGCGCCGGGGATGGTTACAAACCGGGAGGCGCCGTGGCGGTCAAACCGGCGCGGGCGACGTTCGAGAGCTTTCGTGAATCGCAACGGGTGCTTGGCCGCACCGAGCAGGTGCATGGCCCCAGTCTGCCGCCGGAGCAGTCCGCGGTGAAGCTTCAGGCTTTCGATGATCTCAAGATCGACCTGCTCCTGCATGAGCCGCTGATCGCTCAGCCGTTTCATTTTAGTTTCGACGAGCGTGGCCGCCTCTGGGTCGCGCAGTCGCGGCAGTATCCGTATCCGGCGGGCTTGACGATGTTGAGCCGCGACAAGGTTTACCGCGCTCACTATGACAAGATTCCGTCCGCGCCGCCGAATCACGACCGGGGAGCGGACATCATTTCGATCCACGAGGACACGAAAGGCGACGGCGTTTATGACAAGCACAAGGTCTTCGTGGATGGGCTGAACATGGCCAATGCCGTTGTGACTGGTCGCGGCGGTGTGTGGGTGATGCATACCCCCTATCTGCTCTTCTACCCTGACAAGAACGGCGACGACATCCCCGATGGCCCGCCTGTGGTGCATTTGTCCGGCTTCGGTTTTGAAGACACCCACTCGATGGCCAACGGTCTCGTGTGGGGACCGGACGGCTGGCTCTATGGCGCGCAGGGCAGCACCACTTCCTGCCGCGTGCGGCGGCCCGGCCTCGACGCACCGGATTCGCCTGGAGTCTATTTTGAGGGCTGCATGGTCTGGCGGTATCATCCGGAGACGCGGGCGTTCGAAATATTTTCCGAGGGTGGCGGCAATACCTTTGGCCTCGAAGTGGATGCGCAGGGCCGGCTCTATTCGGGCCATAACGGTGGCAAGACGCGCGGCTGGCATTTTGTACAAGGGGGATTCTACCGGATGCAGGGCGTGGATCCAGGGAAGTTCGGCCCGCCGCGCAACCCCTATGCCTTTGGCGAGCTGCCGATGATGGCCACGACGAACAACGTGGTGCGCTTCTCGCATTTCGGCGCCTTCGCCGAGGGCAGCGCCATGCCCTCGAAGCTCGCGGGCATGCTCTTCGCGATCGATCCCCTGCACAACGAAATCATCGCCAGCGAACGCAAGGTTCGCGGTGCGACATTCGACACACTGGATCACGGGGTGGTGGTAAAGAGTTCAGATCCCGCCTTTCGTCCGGTATACATCGCCAATGCCCCCGATGGCTCACTCTACGTGGCCGACATGTATGAGTACTACATCGCGCACGGGCAGCACTACCAAAACCAGATCGACCCGACGACGGGTCGCATATACCGCGTCTCGGGCAAGGGCGCGAAACTCGAAACAGATTTCAACTTGGCTGCAAAGAGCACGGACCAGCTCATCGCATTGCTCGGACATCCGAACAAATGGCATCGTCACACCGCGGTGCGCGTGCTCGGCGAGCGCAAGGATGGCAATGCCGCGCCGAAGTTGCGGGAAATCATCGCGAAAGACACGGGACTCGGCGCGCTCAACGCGCTCTGGGCGCTGCATCAATCCGCGGGCCTCGACGACTCGACCTCGATCATTGCGCTCAAGCATTCCTATGCGCCAGTGCGGATGTGGGCGGCGCGACTGCTCGGCGACGACTACGGCATCGAGCGCAATCTTGGCCTGCCGCCCGCGCGCACCGAAGCACGGTTGCTGCCGACGCTTGTGTTTGACGCGCTCGTCGCACAGGCCAAAGCGGAGCCTGATGCCGAGGTGCGCTCGCAATTGGCTTCTACCGCCCGCCGGCTGGCCACGCCGCAGGCGTTCGCGCTTGTCGCGGCGGTGATGCGGCATGACGAAGATGTGAACGACCCGTTCATTCCGCTTCTGTGCTGGTGGGTGCTCGAGGCACAAATTCCATCGGCGACGGCGGACGTCGTTGCATTCTTCAAAACGCGTTCGCTTTGGGACGGGCCGCTGGTGACGGAGCAAATTTTACCCCGGCTTGCGCGGCGATTCGCCGTGGGCGGCAAACGTCAGGAGTTGTTGCTAGTTGCGGAGTTGCTGCACTTCGCACCCACACCAAGGCACGCGGCGCAATTGATGAAGGGGTTCGAGGAGGCTTATCGCGGCCGTGCCATGACCGGTTTGCCGGACGAACTGCTTGCTGCGATGGCCTCGTCCGGCGGGGCGACGCTCTCCTTGCGTTTGCGGCAGGGCGACGCCGTGGCCATTCACGACGCGCTTGCCATCGTGGCCAGTGCGAAAGCGAAGCTCGACGACAGGCTTCTCTATACCCGCACCTTTGGCGAGGTGCGCAGCGCCGCCGTCGTGCCGGTGCTGCTGAAGATCGCCGCAGGCGAGACGAACGCCGAGTTGCGCAAGGCGGCGTTTGCTTCGTTGAGCGGGTATGACAACGACGTCATCGCCGTCAACGTGCTGGAGGCTTTGCCGAAACTTCCCGCGGAGGTGCGCATGGCGGCTTTCACACTCCTCGGCAGCCGCGCAAAATGGACACAGTTGCTTGTTGCTGAGTTGCAGTCGGGCAAGCTGAGCCTCTCGCTCGTGCCCAATGACGTTGCCGACCGCCTGCGCTCGCATCGAGACAAGACCATCAGTGAAACGGCGGCAAAGCTGTTTCCCAAGGTGGCTGCGGAATCGGGCTACGACTTCAAAAAGAAGCTGGCCGAGGTGGAGGCGGCGTTGAAACACAGTGCCGGCAACCCTTATGCGGGAGAAGCGACCTTCATGGAACGCTGCGCCAGCTGCCACAAACTGTTCTTCAAGGGCGGCAACATCGGGCCTGAGTTGACGAGCTACCAGCGCGACAACCTTGGCACGATGCTCATCAGCATCATCAATCCAAACGCCGAGATTCGCGAGGGCTACCAGTTCATCAGCGTGGAGACCAAGGATGGCCGCAGCCTCAGCGGCTTCCAGGTGGACCGCGACAATCAAGTCACCGTGCTGCGCGCCCTCGACGGCCAGGACGTGACCATCAGCGCGAAGGAGATCAAGGAGGTGCGGCCAATGGGCCGCAGCCTGATGCCCGAGGGTTTGCTCGAAGGGCTGACCGAGCAGCAACTCCGCGACTTCTTCGCCTATCTCAGGATCTCGCAGCCCATCAGCAAGTAATCTCATCCACCCATTATGAACCCATCGTCCCAATCCGTGATCGACCGCCGGGCCTTTGTCACCCGTTCCGTGGGTGCCCTCGCCGCCACCTCCGTTGCCGGATTACCGATCATCGGGCATGGCCAGGCGGCCGCCGCTCCGCTGAAGGTCGCCCTCATCTCCGCCGCGACTTACGGACTTCCGGGACAGGTGCGTACGCCCGGCTCGCATCACGGCACGGCGTTCGCCACCACCTTCAATGGCTGGGATGAGGAGAAGGCAAAGTTGCTCAAGGGTACCTTCATCAAATCCGGACGAAGGCTCGCAGGCGCGCGGGTGGTGAAAATGTGGGACCCGGACAAAGCTGCGGCACGTGCATTGGCCGACGTTTGCGGCATCGAGACCGTGACCGACACGGCTGAGCAGTGCAGTGAAGGCGTGGATGCCGTGCTCATCATCGACGATGGCAGTGGCGCGCAGTGGAAGCATGCGGAGCATCCCCTGCGCAAAGGTGTGCCCACCTTTTGCGACAAGCCGCTGGCCATGACTGCGCGCGAGGCATCTGCCATGGCCAAACTCGTACGCGAAACCAAGACGCGCTTCATGTCCGCCAGCAGCCTGCGTTTCGTGCCCGACATCATCAAACTGCGCAATGAACTGCCGCAGTTGGGCCCTGTGCATCTTGCCAGTGCAGTCTGCGGCAATGAACTCGTTTATTACGGCATCCATGCCCTCTCGATGATCTATGCCGTGCTCGGCAAGGGGGCCGTGAGCGCCATCAACGTGGGACAAGCCGGCAGCAACATCGCACGCCTTCGCTTCGACAATAACCGCGATGTCGTTCTCATGGTGGCCGACAAGGAAAAGATGCGCGGCGGCTACCAGCTCAATCTCTACGGCGAGAAAGGCTGGCGCAGCGTCACTCCGGATCTGAAGGATCTCTATGCATACCTGTTGGAGGCATTCCTGGACCTCGTGATCACCGGCAAAGAGAGCGTGCCAGTGGAAGAAGAAGTGGAAGTCATCGCCGCGCTGGACGCTGCGAAGCGCTCCCTCCAACTCGGTCGCGAAGTGAAGCTGAGCGAGGTGATGGCAGGAGCATGAAACACATTCTGCCGCCCATGAACAACGATGCTTCACCCATGATCATTGATTGCCACAACCACGTCGGCACCGACTTGTTGTTTTACCTTCACGGCGACTTCCCGTATGCCCAGCACCTTGTCGCCATGCACGATGAGGGGCGTGCGCTGGGGGTGGACCGCTGGATTGTATTTCCCTTCGTGAGTCATCTTGCGCTGGATGTCACCGCCCTCATGAACAATGAGATCAAGGATGAGAAAGGCAGGCTGCACGATGTGCCGTATGCCTTCGAGAACCGGCGGCTGATGAAGGAGATCCACGAGTTGTTTCCCGAGGAAGGGAAACGCATGCTTCCCTTCGTCATGGTTGATCCCATGCGCAACGTCGCCGCCCAGGCGAAGGAACTGCGGCGGCTGCGCGCCGACTACCGGTTCCACGGCATCAAACTGCAGACGACGATCCTGCAGGCCGACATCAAGCATCTGGCGGGCCTGGGCAAGATCTTTCTGGAACTCGCGGCGGAATGGGATCTGCCATTTTTGATCCATTCGAGCGTGGCGGAGAGCGATATCTGGGCTCAAGCGAAGGACATCCTCGACATTGCCGAGGCGAATCCGCATCTGCGCTTCTGCCTCGCGCATTCCTGCCGTTACGACAAGGAGTGCCTGGACCGGGTGAATGCGCTTCCGAATGCGTGGTTCGATTGTTCCGCGCATCGCATCCACTGCGAGGGAGCGGTGAAGGATCTGCCCTACATTGCGCCGAGAGCGCGGCGGTTTGACTCCGATTTCACAAATCCGGCGCGTGTGATCGCCGATTTGGCTGCGGCGTATCCAGCCAAATTCATGTGGGGCAGCGATTCACCATTTTACAGTTACGCGGGCGAGATCAACGGCCAGGTGGTTCGCCTGATCAGCAGCTACAAGGCTGAAGTGGCCGCCCTGACCGCCAGCCCCCATGCGGTGGTGGAGCGCATCGCCAACACCAACACCCGCTCGTTTCTGCAACTCCATTAAGTCCTTCAATCTTGGACAAAAGCACCGGGACTCGTGCCACACTTGGCGAGCCCCTGATCAAGCAGCCATTCAAATGACCAGAGCCCACCTTTCAATCACTCTCATACCTGACATGATGTCGAGATGCCACGCCCTTGCGTGGATTGTTCTGATGGTGTCCGCTTCCAGCCAGATTCTCAATGCTGCGCCATTGGGGGGCGAAGATGTGGAATTCTTTGAGAAGCAGGTCCGGCCAGTGCTGGCTGCCCGCTGCTACGAGTGCCACAGCACGCAGAAGAAAATCAAAGGGGGGCTCGCGCTCGACACCCGTGAGGCTACGCTCAAGGGGGGCGAAACCGGCCTGGCAGTGGTCGCTGGCAACCCGGAAAAGAGTCTGATGATTGAAGCGGTGCGCTACAAGAATCACGATCTGCAAATGCCGCCGAAGGGGCGCCTTTCGGACGGCGAGATTAGAACACTGGAAGACTGGATCAAGCGGGGCGCACCTGATCCGCGCACGGCTGCTGTGGTTGCCGCCCCGGTGAAGCTGCAAGGCATGAGCGTCGCACAGGGGCGCAGTTTTTGGTCCTTCGTTCCGCTGTCCAATCCACGGCCACCCGAGGTGAAGGCGGCTGCGTGGGTGAAGTCCCCGGTGGATGCGTTCGTCCTCGCGGGACTGGAGAAAAGTGGCCTGCATCCCGCGCCTGCGGCGGACAGGCGGACGCTCATCCGGCGTGCGACTTTCGATCTCACGGGCCTGCCGCCGACGCCTGAGGATGTCGACCTGTATTTGAGTGATGCGTCGCCTGACTCCTTCAGCAATGTGATCGAGCGCCTGCTCGCTTCGCCGCATTATGGTGAGCGCTGGGGTCGCCACTGGCTGGATGTCGCCCGCTATGCGGATTCGAATGGCATGGACGAAAACATCGCCTACGGCCATGCCTGGCGTTACCGCGACTACGTGGTGAAGGCGTTCAACGACGACAAGCCGTTCGATCAGTTCCTCATCGAGCAGATTGCTGGTGATTTGCTCCCCCACAGCGAGGATGCGGTTACTGCCACCGGGTTCCTATCACTCGGCGCGAAGGTGCTGGCGGAGCCTGATGTGCAGAAGCTGGAGATGGACATTATCGACGAGCAGATTGACACCATCGGCAAGGCCTTCATGGGCATGACGCTCGGCTGTGTGCGGTGCCACGATCACAAGTTCGATCCCATCACGCAGGAGGATTATTACGCGCTCGCAGCCATCTTCCGCAGCACCCGCAGCCTTTCGGAGGCGAAGGGTGTGGTCAAGTTCTGGCATGAGCGCTCGCTTGCCACGCCTCAGCAACTTCAGGAAAAAGGAAAATTCGACGAGATCGTCAAGGGCAAGAAGGCCGAGGTCACGGCCTTCATTACCAAAGCGAGGAATGAGGTGAAAACCAGGCTGCAACGACATGCTGCGGATTATCTGGCTGCGGCGGCGCTGCTTCCAGCCGGTGCCAGGCTTGCTGATGCGGCTCTGGTGTCAAGCTCCAGGCAGTTGGATGCGGACATCGTCATGATCTGCCGCCAGTTTCTGGATCAACATCCCGACCATCCTGTCTTTGCCGCATGGCGTGAACTGGCGTTGAAGAAGGATGCGGACGGCGTGCGACGGCACTACGAGCCGGTCTTCGCCGGCGCACTCAAGACGAAGAAAGGGCCCGCTTACGAAGCGCTTGTCGATGTCAGGGGCTTCCTCGCTTTGCCGGTCAAAGATGCGGATGTGCTCGATGCGGCGACGCTCGTCAAGATCACTGCATTGAACGCACAAGTGAAGAAACTTGAGGGAGGGCAACCCGACCTGCCGGCGATCATGAGCGTGACGGAGGCTGACATCGTGAAGACTTTGCCGGTGCATATCCGCGGCAGCCACCTCACACTCGGCAAGCCGGTGGAGAGAGGTTTTCCGGAGGTCATGAGCACGAGTTTCACCAAGCCGGTCATGCCTGCCAAACACAGCGGACGTCTGGAACTCGCGCGCTGGATGGCGAGCAGCGATCACCCACTGACCGCGCGTGTGATGGTGAATCGTGTGTGGCGCTGGCACTTCGGCCAGGGCATCGTCAGCAGCACGGACAACTTTGGCATTCTTGGAGGCAAGCCCTCGCACCCGGAGCTGCTTGACTGGCTGTCGCGCAACTTCATCGGCAACGCCTGGTCGATCAAAGACCTGCATCGCCTGATCATGAAATCAGCGGCCTATCAGCAGGCAAGCAGCGTCAGCTTCTCCAAAGCAGACAAGGCGGATGCGCGTCTCGTTGATCCCGAAAACCGCCTGCTTTGGCGCGCCAACATCCAGCGCCTGGAAGCGGAGGAGATTCGCGATGCGATGCTCGCCACAAGCGGCCGGCTCAGCCCCGGGATCGGCGGCAAGACCATGCCGCTGCGCAACAAGGATTATGTTTCCAGTCACGCCGGTGAAGTTGCGGCCACTTATGACAGCCCTCGCCGCACGATGTATCTCCCCATCATTCGCAACTCCCTTTACGATCTCTTGGAGCAGTTCGACTATCCGGACAACACCACGCCCACGGGCAGCCGCAACAGCACTGTCATCGCTCCGCAGGCGCTGATCATGATGAACGCGCCGGTCGTGATGGAGTGCAGTACGCGTCTTGCCGCCCGTCTCGCATCCCTTCCCGATGATGAGGAGCGTGTGAGGCAGATTCATGCCTTGCTCTACAGCCGCCCGCCCGCAGCGGGAGAGATGGCCGATGCGCTCGCTTTTGTTCGCCATCTCAGCGCTACTGGGAAACCGGAGCGAGCCTGGGCGCTGCTGTGCCAGGCGCTCTTGTCGGCAAACGAGTTCATCTATTTGAAGTAACCATCATGACACTGCAGCCACCATTCCAATCCTTCACGCGTCGCGCGCTGCTTCAAAGCAGCGCGGGAGGCTTCGGCTATCTCGCCCTGCAAGCCATGCTTGGCCAGGAGCAGGCTCGCGCAGCGGCAGGCAATCCGCTCGCCCCAAAGCAAACGCCTTTCCCCGCAAGAGCGAAGCGCGTGGTCTTTTTGCTGATGAAAGGCGGGCCGAGTCATGTGGACACCTTTGATCCGAAGCCGCTGCTCCAGCGCGATCATGGCAATCCATACCCCTTCAATCAGCCGCGCGTGCAGTTTGCCGAGACGGGCAAGCTGTTGAAGTCACCATGGAGCTTCAAGCAATACGGAGAGAGCGGCCTGCCGGTAAGCGAGTTGTTTCCCAATGTGGCGCAGTGCGTGGATGAACTGTGCGTGATGCGATCCCTGCACGGCACGAACCCCGCACACGGCGGTGCCATGCTCAAGCTGCACACGGGCAGCGACACGCAGGTGCGCCCCAGCATGGGATCGTGGTTGCTGTATGGCCTGGGCTCGGAGAATGACAATCTCCCCGGCTTCATCACCATCTGCCCGACGCTGCTGCATGGCGGGGTCAACAACTGGAGCGCCGGCTTCCTGCCTGCGTGTTATCAGGGCACGCCGATTGGCAATGCGAGCATCCCATCGAGCAAGGCGCTTGTGCGGCACATTCACAATGATCGCACCAGCAGCGCGGTCCAGCGGGAGCAGCTCGATTTCATCGCGAAAGTGAATCGCCGGCACCTGGAACTGTCCGGTCCCGACCAGGCGCTTGAGGGACGAATCAATTCGTTTGAGCTGGCCTATCGCATGCAGAGCACGATGCCCGAGGCGCAGGACGTGACGCACGAGAACGAGGCGACGAAGAAGCTCTACGGCATGGACAGCGCCGTGACGGAGAATTTCGGCCGCCAGTGCTTGATGGCACGCCGCTTTTTGGAGCGTGGGGTGCGCTTTGTCCAGGTTACGCACAGCAGTGGCGAGGCGCACTGGGATCAACACTCCAAGCTCCACAAGGAGCACACGAGGAACGCTGCAGAGGTGGACAAGCCCATCGCCGGTTTTTTGAAGGATCTTAAATCCCGCGGCCTGCTTGATGATACGCTGGTGCTCTGGGGCGGAGAGTTTGGCCGCACACCCACCGCGCAAGGCGGTGACGGGCGCGATCACAACCCGAACGGCTTCACCATGTGGATGGCTGGCGGTGGCGTGAAGTCCGGCTTTGCCTACGGTGCTACGGACGACTACGGCTACTTTGCGCAGGAGGACAAAATGCACATCCACGATCTTCACGCCACGATCCTGCACCTGCTGGGGATCGACCACGAAAAGCTGACCTTCAAGTATGCGGGACGCGACTTCCGCCTCACCGATGTGGCAGGCCATGTGGTGAAGGAGATATTTGCCTGACATTCCTTCCCAACACGCCATACCATGTTCCCCCTCGATACTTCACGGCGCGATTTCCTCGCTCACGCATCCGTTGGTCTTGCCTCACTGCCATTCTTGTCGTGGCCGCTTTTTGCAGAAGGCACCGCGTCGGTGCTGCCGATGGGGCGTGCGCCTGCACCGTTGGATGCCGCGTGGTTTCCGAGTCGCATGCATGCGTTTGTCTGGCGGAACTGGGCGCTTGTGCCATTGGAGCGCATGGGCGCAGTGGTGGGGGGCACGGCGGAGGATCTCGCAGGGATGGGGCGCAGCATGGGGTTGGAGCCGCCCCGTGGGGTGAGCGATGCGCAACGGCGTCGCGCGCACTTGACGATCATCCGGCGAAACTGGCATCTGCTACCTTATGATCAGATTCTCGCGCTGCTTGGCTGGACCAGCGAACAGCTCGCTTACACGCTGCGCGAAGACGATTTCTTTTTTCATAAAGTCGGTGATCTCAAACCGAAGAGCCTGCCGCTGCGCTGGACCTCGCCGACACAGCCGGAGAATGCACGTGCTGACGAAATCGCCACAGTTGTGCGCGAGCATTTTCCCGAGGGTGGGCTGGAGGGGCGTGAGCCGCTTTTTTCATTCATCGAGAAGCTGAAGTCCATCCCCGCCTCTGTTTCAAAACGTGCGGTGGTTGATGGGCGGGAGCCTCTTCGCATGGGCTATTCCTACTTTGCCCTGTGCGGTGATCCGTTGCTTGATCCGGCCCTTGATCCGTATCCGGATGGGTTGCTCGCGCGGCTGGCTGCAGTGGGAGAAAACGCCGTGTGGCTGCATGTGGAACTGGCACATCTTGCGCCGGTCCCTTGGGCGGATGACAGGCATGTTGAGCAGCGTTGCGCGGCGTTGCGCGGCCTGGTTGCGCGCGCGGCACGGCATGGGATGAAGATCTTCCTCTACTTCAATGAGCCGCGCTCGCTGCCGACATTGTCGCCGGTGTTCAAACAGCATCCCGAATGGCGCGGCGTGGAGGAGAAGGATTTCAATGCTGTTTGCACCAGTGCGCCTGAGGTGCGGGCGGGCATCCGCGATGCCGTTGCAAGCCTCTGCCGGGCGGTGCCGGATTTGGGCGGCTTCTTCACCATCACAGCCTCCGAGAACCTCACGAATTGCTGGTCACACGGTCAGGGGGCGAAGTGCCCACGATGCAAAGATCGAAAGCCTGCGGATGTCATTGCCGAGGTCAGCGCAACCATCGCCGAGGGCATCCGCGCGGCGGGCGGCAGCCAGCGCTATCTCGCCTGGGACTGGGGCTGGCGTGATGAGTGGGCACTGGATGTCATTGAGCGGCTGCCAGCCACGGTCGAGCTGATGAGCGTGAGCGAGTGGAGCCTGCCTATCGAGCGGGGCGGGGTGAAATCTGCTGTCGGTGAATACAGCATCAGTTCCATAGGTCCTGGACCGCGTGCTGTGCGTCATTGGGCGGCCGCCAGGAAGCGCGGCCTGCGCGTGGTGGCGAAGGTTCAGTGCGGCAATACTTGGGAGCTCTCGGCCGTGCCGTATCTGCCGGTGTTGGAGAACATCACCCGCCACGCTACTGCATTGCGCGATGCTGGGGTGAAAGACATCATGCTGGGCTGGACTCTTGGTGGTTATCCCTCGCCAAATATTGAAGCCATTTCTGAGATCAATTCGGGCGGCACGCTCGACAGTCTGGCCAGGAAGCGGCATGGCGAAAGGAATGCGGCCGTCGCCTTGACCTTTTGGCGCGAATGCAGCGCCGCCTTCCGCGAGTTCCCCTACAACATCGGATGCGTCTATAACGCGCCGCTGCAGATGGGCCCTGCCAATCCGCTGTGGCCTGCGCCCACGGGTTACAAGGCATGCATGGTGGGCATACCGTATGATGATCTCAATGCCTGGCGTGCGATCTACCCCGCGGAAATCTTTGCTGCGCAGTTGGAGAAGGTCGCCTCCGGATTCGAGTCAGCGGCGGCGAAAGTGCGGGCGGCGATCGCGGAACCACCGGCGCCTCTGGCTGGAGAACTGCGCTTCGCTGAAACTGCGGCAATCCACTTCGCCAGCGTCGCCAACCAAAGCCGCGCCGTTGTCGCTCGCGACGGCGGGGACAACGCCAGGCTGAGCCGCCTTTGCGATGCGGAGTCCAGGCTCGCCGCGCGCCTGCACGCCCTGCAAAGCAGCGATTCGCGCATCGGCTTCGAGGCCTCGAACCAATACTATTACACGCCCCATGACTTGGTGGAGAAAGTCATCAACTGCCGGTGGCTTGCCTCGAGGTTGGCGCAGACGGGGAAATAGTGAAACGCCGGGTGCATCGCCTGCTGCGCCGGCCTAAAGTCGCAAATCAATCTTTGTAGTGAACCTGAAGCCACCTCACGCCATACTTATGCCGCTGTTTGCCCGCACATTTTCGATGGTTCTCACCGCATTGCTGGTGCTCGCGGGTTTATCAGCACTGACGGCAGGGGAAGTGCCGATCACGCTATGGCCGCAAGGTGCGCCCGGAGCATTCGGCGCGACGCCAAAGGACATTCCCACGCTGACTCCATATGTGCCTGCAAAAGCTGGCGGGTCGGCGATGCTGCTCATTCCCGGTGGCAGTTACTCCGGCATCTATGAGGGACAGGCGGAGCCCTTTGCACTGTGGCTTAATGAACAAGGCATTACAGTGTTTGTATTGAGGTATCGACTCGGCAGCGCAGGCTATCGGTATCCGGCGCAGCTGCAGGACGCCGTGCAGGCGATGCGCCACGTGCGCGGCAATGCCACGAAGTGGAAGATTGACCCGAATCGCATCGGGGTGATGGGATTCTCCGCAGGCGGCCATCTGGTTTCGACCTTGCTCACGCATCCGGAAGATGGCGAGATAGCGACCGCAGGTGATTCCGGTCGTGTGAGTGAAAGGCCTGATTTGGCGATCCTCTGCTACCCGGTGATCAGCATGGCAACGAAGCCGCATGACAGCTCACGCAAGAATCTCATCGGCAAGTCCCCAAGCGAGGAGCTGGTGCGCAAGACTTCGAGTGAATTGCAGGTGAAACCTGGGCTGCCGCCGTGTTTCGTCTGGCACACAACCGAGGACAAGATGGTGCCGGTCGATCACAGCCTGATGTTCGCCACGGCGCTCCACGAGCACGGCGTCCCGTACGAACTCCATCTCTACCGGCACGGCGACCATGGCACCGGATTGATGGGCACCAGGCATCCATGGATGCAGGATCTTCTGTTCTGGCTGAAGGGCCAGAAGTTCATCGAGTGAACGAAGGGGTGGCGATGAAATCCCCGGGTTCAATGCGTTGAATACAACGCCCTTTTCACTTCGTATGTTTAGGACGACCTTTCCCATGACCTCGAAGACTCCCTTGTTCCTTGTCGCCCTTGTCAGCACGACGGCCAGTTGTATGGCTGCCGAACTGGACTTCTATCGCGATGTGTATCCGTTCCTGAAGGCCAACTGCATTTCGTGTCACAACAAGACCACGACGAAGGCGGATCTGAACATGGAGACGCCGGAACTGCTGAAAAAGGGTGGAGAGACGGGGCCCGGTCTGGTGCCGGGGAAGAGTGCGGAGAGCCTGATTGTGCAGGCCTCCATGCACAAGCACGACCTTGAGATGCCGCCACCAAAGAACAAGTCGGGTGCGGTGGACCTCACGGCGGCCGAGCTGTCGCTGTTAAAGATGTGGATTGATCAGGGGGCGAAGAGTTCGGTACAGGAGGAGCGGCAGGTTGTGTGGCAGCCCCTGGCTCCCGGTGTTCATCCGATCTACAGCGTCGCGATGACCAAGGACGGCCGCTACGCTGCGTGCGGGCGTTCGAATCAGATTTTTGTCTATGACCTCGCCACGCGGCAGTTCGTCACGCAGGTTGTGGATCGTACCCAGAAGTCGGGGACCGCGCATCGTGCATTGGTGCAGGCCCTGGCCTTCAGTCCCGACGGCACACGGCTGGCCTCTGGGAGTTTCCAGGAGGTCAAAATTTGGCGCCGTGAGCAGCGCAAGGCGACCACGCGCAAGGCCGATGCGGCTCTCGCTGCGGTCACCTCGACGCTGTCCGTCGATGGCAAACGTATCGTCTGTGCCGATAAAGCCGGTGCGTTGCTGGTGCTGGATGCAGGCAGTGGCAAGGTGATCAAGAAGATCGCCGGCGTGAACAAAGCAGGCATCAAACTTGTCAGCTTGTCGCCAGATGCGACGAAGGCGGCGGTATATGGCGCTGATGCGACTCTCAGTCTTTGGAACCTGCAAGATGGCAAGAGTCTCGCCAGTAAGGCGGGCCAGGCAGGCATTGGTGCCTTGGGATGGACTTCGGATGCCAAAACCATCGCCACGGCGGGCGATGACAAGATCGTGCGCCTATGGCTCGTGCCGGCAGCCCCGGGGGGCGAGCTCATGGCAGGGAAAGAACTCAAAGGCGTCGCGGCCGCAGTCACCGGCCTCGTGGCGGGTGCCACGCCGGATCAACTCATCACGGCAAGCGCCGACGGCAAAGCCCAAGTATGGAGCGTGGCGGGGGCAAAGGTGGTGAAGGTCATTTCCAGCCCTGGCATTCTCTGCCTGGCGCTGTCGCGCGATGGCAGCCAGCTGGCCACCGGCGGAGCCGATGGAGTGGTGCGTGTCTGGGATATCGGAAGCGGCAAGCAGGTCAGCGAACTGCACGGAAACGTTGCCGCGAGCCAGCAGATGGCGGGCATGGACTTGACCGTCGCTACACAGACCCTGGAACAAGCGTTCCAAAAAACCGAGGTCACCCGCATCGAGGCGCAGAACAAGGCGCTCGAAGAACTGCTCAAGAAGGCTCGCGAAGCCATTGTCACGATGAACAAGGCGCTGCCGGTCAAGCAGAAAGCCGTGGAGCCCGCGCGCGCAGCCAAAGACGCTGCGCAGAAAGCCCTGGATGATGTCGCCTCCCTCATTGCGAAGGCTCCGGAAGGCAAGGCCAGCGCCGCCCTTGAAAAACAGCACCGGGAGGCCCAGGAAAAACTCGCCAGCACCACCATGGCCGAGACCTCCGTACAGGCCGCATTCTCCGCCGTTGAGAGCAACGTCAAGGATGCCGAGGCGGATGTTAAGCGCATCACTGAATCCCAGGCCACGAACAGCCACGACCTCGCTGCCGCGAATGCCGCGATCGAAGGGGCGAAAAAGACGCAGGACAAGGCTGCGGCCGAGCTCGCGGCGGCCAAGCAAGGTTTGATCAAGGGCAGCGCCAAACCCCTGTCCGTAACGTTCTCCGTGGATGCCCAGGAGATTGCCGCGGTATTCAGCGATGGCACGCTTAATGTTTGGGCCGCAGCCTCAGCGACCCCAATTGAACAGGTGACGGGCACAGCCACTCCCGCTGCGACTTTGGCTTCACAGGCGGACGGTACCTTCGCCGCCTGCATGGCGGATGGCACTGCGGTGAACATGGGCACGGCATCAAAATGGGTGCTGGAACGTGTGATCGGTGGCGAGAAAGGCCACGCGGTTTTTGCCGATCGCGTCAATGCCGTGCGCTTCAGCCCTGATGGAAGAACGCTAGCCACCGGTGGCGGCGAGCCTTCGCGTTCGGGCGACATCAGCCTGTTTGACGTCGGGAGCGGGAAGCTGGTCAAGAGCTGGCCGGAACGTCACGAAGATGCGGTGCTGTGCCTGGATTTTTCACCCGACGGCAAGCGGCTCGCTTCTGGTGCGGCCGACAAGCTTGCGCGCGTCACCGACATTGCGACGGGCAAGCAGGTGAACGTGTTCGAAGGGCACACGCATCACATCATGGGCGTGGGCTTCCGTGCCGATGGTCGCGTGCTGGCCACGGCCGGTGCGGACGGTGTCGTATTCACCTGGGACATGATCGTGGGCGAACGGAAAAAGAAGATCGAAGGCTGGACCAAGGAGGTCACCTCGCTGCAGTTTATCGGTGCCACCAATCAGATCGTCACCTCCGCCGGCGACAACCTCATCCGCATCGTCAATGACGAGGGCACTGAGGTGCGCGCGATCGCCAAGCTGCCTGATTTTATGCAATCCGCCGCCAGCACCGCCACCGGCGGCACCATCATCGGCGGCGGCGAGGACAGTTTTTTACGCGTGTGGGATGGAACGAGCGCCAAGGAGGTCGCGGTGTTTGGAACAAACCCAGGGAGCCTCATCGCGCGATAAACCAGGGTTGCGAGGCGCGTAGGTTTAAGAGCATGTCTTCGATCATTTCTTCTCCACCCCTCCTGCGTTGCTCCGGGCCCATGTCCCGGCGTGGGTTCATGCAGGTCGGGCTGACCGGCATGGCAGCCCTGAGCTGGCCGGGTCTGCTGCGCCTGCGCGCCGAGAACGCGTTGAAGCCCAGCCATGAAAGGACCGCAGTAATCATGGTGTGGCTCCCGGGGGGGCTTTCGCACATCGACTCTTACGACCCTAAGCCGGAGATTGGCAGTGAGTATCGCGGGCCGTTCAAGACCATTGGTACCAAGGTGCCGGGTACGCAGATCACAGAGTTGCTGCCGATGCATGCGAAGATCGCGGACAAGTTCAACATCCTGCGCTCGATGAATCAAAAGGCCGGTGGCCATCCGGCCGGCTCAATGCAGATGCTCTCGGGTGATTCCGATGAGCGTGACAAGCCGAAGCCGCGCCTGCCGGACTGGATGTCCGTGGCGAACTACCTGCGTTCCAAAGGAGCCAAACGCAGCAATCCGCTGCCCAATTATGTGGGTGTGAGTCCACCCACGGGATACAACGGCCCTGCTTATCTGGGCGATGCGTACTCGCCGTTCTCGGTCGATGACGATCCGAACCGGCCCAACTTTCAGGTGCCGAATATTGGCCTTTCCGACCAGGCCGAAACACGCCGGTTGACCGACCGCGTGGTACTGCGCAAGAACCTGGACAAGATGGAACGCGCGTTCGACCGGGAAGGCGAGCTTGGCGCTCTGGATGAGTTTGAATCGCAAGCCATGACGCTGCTGACCAATCCCAAGACCCGCGATGCCTTTGATCTCAACAAGGAAGACGCTCATACCCGTGACCGCTATGGTCGCAATCGCTGGGGGCAGCAACTGCTGCTGGCGCGCCGCCTGGTCGAGTCCGGCGTGGAAATCGTCACCAGCAGCCTTCACGGGCCGTTATGCGGTCGTGTGCAAAACTGGGACGATCATGCGGTGAATCACCACGTCTTCGAAGGTCTGCGTTTCCGCATGGGCAATTACGATCGTGCCGTCACAGCGCTGATCGAGGACATTTATGCGCGCGGGCTCGACAAGCGCGTGCTGGTCGTGGTCACCGGCGAGTTTGGCCGCACGCCGAAGATTAATTTTGACCGTAGCACCGGTGCTGGCGATGCGAGCGCCGCAGCGGGCACATTGCAGCCCGGCCGCGATCACTGGCCCCGGGCCTTCTCCAACATCTGGGCCGGCGGCGGATTGCAAACCGGGCGCGTCATTGGTGCGACCGACAAGCGTGGCGAGGACGTCATCGAGCGTCCCTGCGGCCCTGGCGACTTCCTGGCCACGATTTATCATCACCTTGGCATTGATGCGTCGAAGATCGCCATCAAAGATTTTAACGGGCGTCCGACGCCCATCGTCGATCACGGCAAGCCAATTCCCGAGCTGATCAGTTGATCGGGGCGCAGTATTCCTGACCGCCCGATCTTGTGTCCAGAAAAGGGAAGCTGCAAGCTGGTGATCCCCGGCAGCGTTTCCGCGTGATGCGTCATCTTTGCTTTGTCTGTCTGGTGTGGTTTTGTGCTTGTCCTGCCTACTCGGCCGGCCGGCCCAACGTCCTGCTCATTCTTGCCGATGACATGGGCTGGGGGGATGTTCATTCCCACGGCAACGACAAGATCGACACGCCGAACCTGGACAAGCTCGCCACTGACGGTGCGCGATTCGACCGGTTTTTCGTCATGCCTGTGTGTGCGCCGACGCGCGCCGGACTGCTTACGGGGCGCTATCATCTGCGCGGTGGCGTGCATGGCGTCACACGCGGCTACGAGGACCTGCGGGATGACGAGACCACCTTTGCCCAGGTGTTCAAGCAGGCCGGCTACGCCACCGGGTTGTTCGGCAAGTGGCATAACGGCGCACACTATCCGCGCGATCCAAACGGCAAGGGTTTCGAGGAGTTTCTCGGCTTCTGCGCCGGCCACTGGAACAACTACCACGATCCGGTTTTGCAGCACAACGACAAGATGGAGGAGCACAAGGGGTACATCACGGACGTGCTCACGGATGCGGCCATGAGTTTCATCGATTCCAACCACACGAAGCCATGGTTTTGCTATGTGCCCTACAACGTCCCGCACACACCGTGGCAGGCACCGCAGGAGCTGTGGGACAAGTACAAGGCCAGGAACCTGGGCACTCTCGAAGAAGCCTGCGCCTACGCCATGGTCGAGCGCATGGACTGGAACATCGGCAGGCTCATCAAGAAGCTCAAGGCGTCGGGTCTGGAGGACAATACCGTCGTCATATTTTTGAGCGACAACGGACCCAACACGGCGCGTTACAACGGCAACATGCGTGGTCGCAAGGCGATGGTGCATGAGGGCGGCGTGCGCGTGCCGTTCTTCATCAAGTGGCCAAAGCATGTCGCCGCCGAGGCCACGGTGCCGAACATCGCCTGCTGCGTGGATGTGCTGCCGACGCTTTGCGAGCTATGCGGCGTGGACTTCAAACCCGACGCGGGACACGCGTTGGACGGGATCAGCCTGGTGCCTCTGCTGGCCGGCAAACCCGCCTCATGGCCGGAGCGCTATGTATTCACGCATCAGGCCGGACCGGGGCCGGACGTTGGGCCTGGCCGGGGCGCGGTACGCTCGCAGAAATACCGCGCGGTATTCGAGCCGGTGGCGGGGCCGAAGAGCCCACTCCGGTGGCAGCTCTACGATTTGGAAAACGATCCCAGCCAAAAGACTGACATCGCGAAGGATTATGCTGACATTCTTGAGCCGATGACGGCTGCGTATGACAAGTGGTTCGCGGATGCCACCAAGCGTGGGTTTGAACCGCTGCCGATCACGGTAGGGCTCGAAGGCCACAACGAAGTGCTGTTGCAGAGCCATCAGGCGTTTTTGCAAACCAACGAAGACGAAGGAGGCATTGCCTACCACAACAAGAGCGGTTTTGCCAACGACTGGATCGCCCAGTGGACGGACACGAAGGCCTTCGCCCACTGGCATCTGGATGTGCGCAGAGCGGGGAAGTTTGAGGTGTTCATCGACTTCACCTGCCCGCCGTCCGCAGTGGGATCCGGGCTGGGGGTCGAGATGGCGGGAAAACACGCCGGACTGACGGTGGGCGAAGCCTATGATCCCGCGCCGCTGCCGGATCACGACCGCATCTCGCGCAAGGGGGCCGAGCCAGATGAAAAGCTCTGGAAGCGTCTGCGTGTTGGAGTGCTTGATCTGCCTGAAGGCCGTGCGGACCTGCTGTTGAAACTCACCAAACTCGTGGGTGCATCCGGGCCGGAAGTGAAAGCGGTGACACTGCGTGCGCAGTAGGCGATGGCATGATGGTCAACCTAGGCGGCTTGATTCGGCGTTGGGAAGGGGATTGCGATTCTCCGTTTCTCCGTTTCTAAATATGCAGTTGAGTGCATATAAATGTCCGGTTCATTGCGTTCCACCCTGTCCCCACCATTTATTGCATTATCCATGAGCAGCAGCGCACCTTCCACCAAAGCCCGTTACATCATGATCGGTGGGTTTCTTGGCGCGGGCAAGACCACCGCGGTAGGCCGGCTCGCAAGGCATCTGACGCAGCAAGGGCTCAAGGTGGGTCTCATCACCAATGATCAGGCGAGCGGTCTGGTGGACACGAAGATGCTGCGCAACCAGGGCTTTGCGACCGAAGAGATCGCCGGTGGCTGCTTCTGCTGCCGCTTCAACACCCTCATGGAAGCCGCGTCCAGGCTCACTGCGGAAACGAAGCCGGATGTCTTCATCGCCGAGCCGGTGGGCAGTTGCACGGATCTCGTCGCTACGGTCACGTATCCCTTGCGCCGCATGTACGGTGGAGACTTCACGATTGCGCCGCTCAGCGTGCTCGTGGACCCGATCCGGGCACGCCGGGTGTTTGGCCTGGACGCAGGTGGAGGCTTCTCGTCAAAGGTGACATACATCTTCAAGAAGCAGCTAGAGGAAGCGGATGTGATTGTCATCGGCAAGAGCGACCTGCTCAGCCCGGAGTCGCGGCAGGAACTCCGCGAAGTGCTTGCGGGCCAGTTTCCCGATGTCACGATCCTTGTCGCGTCGTCGCGTGAGGAGACGGGTCTCGAGCCCTGGTTTCAGCATCTCATGGACAGCCAGCAGGGCGAGCGCGGCGCGATGGAACTGGACTACGACGTGTATGCCGACGGCGAAGCGATGCTGGGCTGGCTCAATGCCACCCTCACGCTGACGTGTTCTGACGAGTTTGATGCCAATGCCTACCTGCGCGCCCTGGCCGCCGATATTCAGACACGGCTTGGCGCGGCTGGCGCGGAGATCGCCCACCTGAAGATGACCTTCAGCCCTGACGACGGCATTGGCGGTGAACTGGCCTCGATCAACCTGGTGCGCACGGACTATGTGCCGGAACTGGGCATGACGCTGGATGAGCCCACGACTGGCGGTCAGCTCATTCTCAACCTTCGTGCTGAGGCCTTGCCCGAGGCCCTGGTGCAGGCGGCGGTTGCTGCCCTTGATCACCTTGTCGCCGCTTTCCCCGAGGTAAAGGCGGTCATCGATCACGAGGAGCATTTCCAACCGGGCCGCCCGACCCCGACCCATAGGGATGGTGTCGGAGTTCCAGCCGCTGACATGGCCATGAAATGACTCGACTGATCTTCCATGAGCTGGTTCCAACTTGATCCCCAAAGCTTGTCCAGTCGGGCGCGCGGTGCCCGTGTGCCCACTTTGGGCGCATCCCTGATGCGTGGGATGTTCGGATTCACCGCGGTGAGTGTGGCAGGGTTTTTGCCCTGGGGGATGTTTGGGAAATGGTTTCATGGTCACGGGGGCGAACTCGGGATGTACGTCACTTGCGCCATCGTGTTCATCGGCCTGAGCGGGCTTTTGCTGCACAGCCTCATAATGGGGGCTGGCTCGCTGGCGCGCTTCTACAAGCTTTTCAGTGTCTCTTTCGCCGCCTATTCGGTGGCATGGATCGCGGGCTGGATGAGCCTGCATGGCCACCCTGGGAGTGTCGCCGGATTGTTGGCGGGCACCACGGTCATGGGGGTCATGCTGACCACGGCCTTTGATGCCCGTCGCGAGGCGCTGAAAGTGATCGCGGCGCTGTTTGTGCTGAACTCTGCCGGTTATTTTATCGGCGGCTGGATCGAGCAAGCCCTTGTGGGCATTCCTGAATGCTCAATGGGGGGCGTCACCCTGGCCAAGCCTGCGCAGTTGGTGCTGGCCAAGATCCAGTGGGGCGTGTGCTATGGCCTCGGTCTCGGGGCGGGGCTGGGAACGGCCTTTCATCTGTGCCAGGCACGAGCGCGGGCTCTGCTGGCCGGTCAGCCTTGACGGCGGATCTGCGAGCCGCTTTTGTTGTCACCGTCGCCTCTGATTTTATGAAGCATCTGTCCTGTCTGCTCTCCGCCTTGTTCGCCCTCACTCTCTGTGCCAGTGGCGAAGGCTCGGCCCTCATTTTTGCCTCGGCGGATGGCAGGGATTACACTCCCCTCACAATGGGTGACAAGAAGGCCGTGGTGCTTTGCTTTGTCTCGCCATACTGCCCGACCGCCAGCTCCTATATTCCGGAGATGAACCGCATTGCTGCTGACTATAGTACGCAGGCGTCCTTCTATTTTGTCCATTCCGATCCTGACCAGAAACTGCCGGACATTCTGCAGCATACAGAGCTGATGTCGATCAAGGTGCCGGTGCTGCTGGACAAGGATCAGAGACTGGTGAAGCTGGTGCAGGCCAAGATCACCCCGGAGGTGGTGGTGCTTTCTCCCGACGGCAGGACCGTGTACCAGGGTCGCATCAACGATCTTTATCTTGGACCCACTAAAAAGCAGCGCAAGGCCACGACCAGGGACCTGCGCGATGCACTCGATGCCATCCAGAAAGGTGTGCCGGTGGCCAATGCCAAAACGGAAGCCGTAGGCTGCAGGATCGGCGGGCTAGCAACAAAGCCGTCACCACACTAGGCTGTTGAGCCGTCCATCGCCTTGGACTGCCGTTCGTCACCCGGCAGCGCCGGTGGCTGCTTATGGTCTCATGAATCAAGCTGCCGCCTTGAGCTGATCCAGCCGCCCGGCCGCGTAGGCACCGAACACGGCTTTGATTTCATCCCGCACCCGTCGGAACACTGCCAGTTGTTCATCTTCAGTGCCGATGGCATGAGCGGGGTCCTCAAAGGGCCAGTGATGACGGTTCACCTGGCCGGGGAACATCGGGCAGGCCTGATCGGCGTTGCCGCACACGGTGATGACAGTTTCCACGTTTTGTGACAGAAACTCGTCCATGTGCTTCGAATGATGCGTCGTGATATCGATGCCCGCTTCTGTCATCGCGCGGATGGCGAGCGGATGGACGTAGCCGGCGGGCTTTGATCCCGCGCTGGCCACGCGGAAGCGGTCACCGAGCGCGGCGCGCAGCAGACCTTCGGCAAGATGGGAGCGGCAGGAATTGCCGGTGCAAAGAACGAGGATGAGGGGAGGCATGAGGTGGGGGATGATTTAGCAGCAGTTGGCGGTGGTGCAGCAGCCGGTGGCGGGTGTGCAGAGTTCTTTGGCCAGGCAGTCGGTGTGGCGCAGGCCGGTGTGCACATAGATAACACCGTCATCCTGCGACATGCCTGCCACCGGGAACTGCGACACCAGTTCCTCTTCGTATTCGACCTGGACGGGGAGGGAGTCGTCCTCCAGCAGTTCCATGCCTTTGTGGATGATGCCGGCGAGCTTGCCCGCGCTGAGCCGATGGTCCTCGTCATTGGCCACCCAGGTCTGCAGCAGGCAGTGGCTGTCGCTGCGGCGAGTGCCGCCGCAGTCGATGAAGCGTTTGTCCACGCGCCCCACTTCCGTCACGTGGGCATGGGCGGGAATGAGGCCGCCATCGGGCAGGATAAAACGAACATTGGCGTCAGGTTGCTGGCGCAGGGCAATTTCAAGTTCTCGAATGGTCATGGAGTGACTGGAGGGTTAAGAGTCGAAAGGCATACGTCAGGGCGGGCATTGGCCGCCGCAGCAGCCGGGGTCGCGCACACCCTTGCAAAGGGGCACGGAGAGACAGGCTCCGAGCACCGGGGCCATGAGGTAGAGCCACAGATGCTGCATGTTTCCGGAAACAAGGGCGGGAGCCAGGGAGCGCACGGGGTTCATGGAGGCGCCGCAGATAGGGCCCGCAAACATGGCTTCCAAGCCGATGATGCTGCCCACGGCGATGCCCGCAGTGATACCTTTCTCTTTGGAGCCGGTGGACACGCTCAAGATCGTCAGCATCAACATGCCTGTCAGCACCGCTTCGAGAATGAAACTCTGGCCGTCGGTTCCTGCGGGAAGGGTGGCCCCAAGCGTGCCATCCAGCGGGAACAGCACGTGGAGCAGCTCGCTGGCCAGCAATGCCCCCACGGTCTGGGCAGCCAGATAGCCGGGCACGTCGCGCCACGGGAACCGGCCCGCGACGGCAAAGGCAAGAGTGACGGCGGGATTCAGATGAGCGCCGCTCACATCGCCGAAAGTGTAGATCATCGCCACGACGACGAGGCCAAAAGTCAGCGCAATGCCCGCATGGCCAATCGAGCCATGGCTTGCGGAGTCGATGATGATTGCTCCCGTGCCTGCAAAGAGGAGGGTGAAGGTGCCGAGGAGTTCGGCGAGTTGTCTTTTCATGGGGTGGAAAGGGTTCGCACTGCGGCCGCCTGGCGCTTGCGAGGGGCGGGCGCCTGGGGGCCAGGGCAGCAGCTCGCCACACGCTTCGCGAGGCGTGTGCGGGCTTGTCGAGCGTCGCGGGCGAGGGCGGGATCGGTTTTATTGTTGGAACCAAAGTGCTTGAACAAGGTCTCCAGCAGGGAGCGATACCCGGGCTGCACTTGATAGAACATCCATTTGCCGCGCCGCTCACAGGCGAGCAACTCCGCTTTCTGAATGACCTTGAGATGGCTGGACAGGGTGGACTGCGGCAGCTTTAAAACATCCGCCAGTTCGCAGACACAAAGCGCCTCCTCCAACACGAGGTGGATGATCCGCCAGCGCGTCTCGTCAGCGAGAGCCTGGGCAAAGGCAATGGGTGCTTGCATCGATAAATATCGTATCGAAAAAAAACGATGCGTCAACAGGCTGTTTGGCGGCTGGACGGCTCCATCGAGGATTACTTCGGCAGCTTGGTGAAGTCGAACTGGCAGCAGCCCAGGTCGAGCACGTTGTGGTTCTCTTCCAGGTGCGAGGAGAAGTCAGATGCCAGGGCGTAGAGGCGCTGCTGCCCGAGTTTCTCTTTTTCCAACAGACCGGCTTCCATCAGCACGCGCAGGTGCTTGGACGCATTGTACTGGGTGATGCCCAGGGCGTCGGCGATTTCGTTGACGCTGCACTGTTTCTTCAACAGCATCCGCAGAATGCGCAGGCGGTTTTCTTCGCCCAGCGCTTTCATCGCCGTGATGCAGTCGAATTTTTTCACGGTCATCCTGTAGCGAAGGGAAGTCGTGGAATCAAGCGGGCGCTCAGGCGAGTTGTGGTGATTTAAATATGCAAAGATGCGCATATAGGCCACGTTATGTTTTCGCATGCTGTTGCTCCTCCTCTTCGCCGCCGTCCTCTTTCTGGCCTCCTCCAACGGGGCCAATGACAACTTCAAGGGCGTGGCGTCGCTTTTTGGCAGTGGCACGACCAGCTATCGGAAGGCCATCACCTGGGGCACGATCACCACGGCGGCTGGTTCTCTGGCTGCGGTGTATCAGGGCACGGAACTCATAAAGAAATTCTCCGGCAAAGGCCTGGTGCCCGAGGCGCTCACCACAGAGCCGCTGTTTTTGCTGGCAGTCGCGCTGGGTGCTGGAGGCACGGTGATCCTGGCCACCCGGCTGGGCTTTCCGATATCCACCACGCACAGCCTCACCGGGGCGCTTGTCGGTGCGGGGCTCTGCGCGGACGGGCACGACGTGAGCTTCGCCAAGCTGTGGGATGGTTTTGCCAAGCCTCTATTATTGAGCCCAGTGATGGCGGTGGCTGTGGGTGCAGCTGTTTACCTGGTCCTGCGGGCGGCAAAGCTGGCTCCGGATCATCGTACCCGCACGCTGGACGCCCTGCATTTCCTGAGCGCCGGAGCGGTGAGCTTTGCGCGTGGATTGAATGACACGCCAAAGATTGCCGCGCTGTTGCTAGTGGGGACGGCCTTGGGGGGAGGCCAAGGAATGGTGCTGGTGGCCGTGGCGATGGCGACGGGCGGACTGCTTGGCGCCAGGCGCGTGGCAGAGACCATGGCCCACAAGATAACCGCGATGAATCCAGGACAGGGCTTTTCCGCCAACATGAGCACGACCGCCCTGGTACTGCTGGGCTGCCACTATGGGCTGCCGCTCTCCACCACCCATGTCTCGGTCGGTTCGCTGCTCGGCATCGGGGTGATCACCAGGCAGGCGAAGTGGACGTCCGTCATTCCCGTCCTGCTCTCATGGGTCATAACCCTGCCATGTGCCGCCACGCTCGGTGCCGCGGCATTCAAGCTGGGCAAGCTGATGGCCTGATTCATCTCTCACCTGTTCTGAAGCCTGTAACAGTTCTCGCCACCCCCAGTGGACGGCTGCGCTACGACTCCGCCAACACCCTGGTGGATGACAAGTATTTCGACAACCTCAGCGGCCAGCAGGCCTACAAGTGCTTTGCTTGTCGCGTGAAAAAGGCATAGTTCAGCATGAAACTTCGCCTTCGGGGAGATTCCCTCCGCTTCCGCCTCACCAAAACTGAAGTCACCCATCTGCACGGGCAGGGCTGGTGGCAGGATGCCGCCGCGTTCGGCCACGCCGGCACGCCACGTTTGCGCTATCGCATCGAGGCCGCCGAGGCCGATGAACCCGGCGTGCGCTTCACCTCCGGGGAGGATACGGTTATCACCGTGCTCATCCCCGCTTCCCAGATCGCCGCCTGGGCTGGTGGCAACGAGGTGGGCATCTACTTCGCGACGGAATGGAACCTGAAGGTGGCCGTGGAGAAGGACTTCCGATGCCTTGAGGGCGAGCGTGAGGAAGATGAAGCGGACAACTTCGACAACCCCAATGCGGGGACTGCGGTGCATGGCGAGTGTCGGGCGGAGTGAGGAGCATCACAGATGCCGCCACAAGCCGAGCGACATGATCGTCTGTCGACGTCTGGGAGGGGCTGTCACGGCCTGCACTTCTTAGTGGCCCGTGCCGTTTCCCCGCTCCAGGCCCATATCATCCCATGACACAGGGTCTTCGATGGGCTCCAGGTGAGTGACCACCACCAGGCCGGGAATGGCGTTGCGCAAGTCGTTTTCGATTTGTTCGGACAGGTCATGGCCGCGCGCGATGGACCATTCTCCCGGCATCAGGAGGTGAACTGACATGAACTTGAGCGACCCGGCCTGGCGGGTGCGCAGGGCATGGTATTGCACGCGATCATCGGAGTACTTGTCCAGAACGTCACGGATGGCTTCGAGTTCTCCAGGGTCCACGGCAGTGTCCATCAGGCCGTGCAGGGATTGATTCACCAGCTTCACCCCGGTGACGATGATGTGGAAGGCCAGCAGCAGGCCAATCAGCGGGTCCAGCCAGGACCAGCCGGTGAGGGCCACCAGCGCCACGGCCACCAGCACGGCGATGGAGGTCCAGACGTCGGTCATGAGATGCTTGGCATCCGCGGCCAGGGCCACTGAACGGCGCTTGCGTCCCACCCGCATGAGCACCCCGGCGACGAGGAAATTGACCAGCGAGGCCCCCATCGACACTGTGAGGCCCAGCACGGGCTGTGTGATTTGATGGGGGGTGAAGAAGCGATCGACCGCTTCCCAGCCGATCACCATGGCGGCGACCATGATGAGCGCGCCTTCCACTCCGGCGGCAAAATACTCGGCCTTTGAATGGCCGTGCGCGTGGTCGTCATCCTCAGGTTTCATGGCCACGGCGAGCGAGGCCAGGGCCACCAGGGCTGCGGCGATGTTCGCCAGCGACTCCAGTGCATCCGAGAGCAGACCCACGGAACCGGTCAAATGCCAGGCCACGAGCTTGAGCAGGAACGTGACCACAGCGGCCGCGATGGACAGCATGGCATAGTGGGTGAGGGGGCGTTCTTTCATTGGCGGTGCAAGGGAGCACGGGATGAGCACTCCGTCTGGTGAAACTGACCGATCACTTCCACGCCAGCACGATCAGGCCCGAGGTGACGAGCCCCGCCCCCAGCAGGAGTTTGCCGGTTATGGGCTCGCGCAGGAACAGGAACGAGAGCAGCAGGGTAACGAGCAGGCTGCCCTTGTCGATGGTGGCGACGTACGAGACGGGGCCGTCCTTCATGGCGCGGTAGTAGCAGACCCAGGAGAGGGTGGTGCCCAGGCCGGAGGCGATAAGAAGCATCCAGGCGCGTGGTGTAAGCACAGAGAGATCCTTCACGCCCTTCCACATGAACAGGTTCACCACCACCATGGCGAGCACCACGGCGGTGCGAATGGCCAGCCCGAGGTCGGCGCTTATGCCCTTCATGCCGCCTTTCGCCAGCACCCCGGTGAGCCCCGCGAACAAGGCGGAGAGAATGGCATAGAGGACCCAGTTTGGCATGGGGATGAGGGTGGGGGACAGCGCGATGGAGGTCAAGATCAAGCCGATGGGTATTGAGTTCTTCAGCCGTCCTTGCTCCTGAAACGTAGGAGGAGGAAGACTGCAGGCGTTCGGAGTGTTGCCCAGACTCGCGCTTGACGCTGGCGCGTTGCGCCCGCCCATTGGAGGGGATACCGACTTATGAACACCTTTGCTGACTACATCGCCGGCGGCCATGCCTGGTTGTATGTTCCCGCCGCCATTATGCTCGGGGCTTTGCACGGACTGGAGCCGGGGCATTCCAAGACGATGATGGCTGCGTTCATCATCGCGATCCGGGGCACCATCGCGCAGGCGGTGCTGCTGGGGCTCTCGGCGGCGATTTCGTACTCGTTGCTCATCTGGTTGCTGGCCGCGCTGGCGCTGCACTATGGAGGCCAATGGAACGCGGAGATCGTTGAACCCTGGCTGCAACTGGTTTCCGCGCTGCTGATCCTGGGCCTGGCCCTGTGGATGTTCCTGCGCACGCGGCGGGAGGTTCGCGAGGCGGCGCTGCACGATCAAACCCACTCGCATGGTCATCACGATCATGCGCATCCTCACGGCTCTGAACCTGCCCATGAGATTGAGTTGCCGGCGGGTCTGGCCGCGCCTGCCCGGTTTGCGGCGCTGGCGAAGGGCCCGAGGCGGGGGCCACATGGCGGCCTTATGCTCGACACCGGGCATGGCTGGCTCGAGATTGCGGTGCACGAGCGGGGCACTCCACCGCGCTTTCATCTTCATCCGTGCAAGGCGGATGGCACAACGGTGCCGATTGCCAAGGGCACGCGGATGGGCATCGAGACCGTTCGACTGGATGGCAGCAGCCAGAGCTTTTTATTTGAAGCACGCGACGGGTTCTGGGAGTCCACGGCGGTGGTGCCGGAACCCCATGAGTTCATGGCCACGGTGACCATGGGCCACGACGACCACGCGCACACGTACCGCCTGCGCTTTACGGAGGATTGCGGACATGGCGGGCCGGCGGCGGAAGAGATCAAACCGGAAGGCAGCGTGTATCAGGACGCCCACGAACGCGCCCATGCCGAAGACATCGCCCGGCGCTTCACCAACCGCACGGTCACGACCTCGCAGATTGTGCTTTTTGGCATCACGGGCGGCCTCATGCCGTGCCCGGCCGCATTCACGATTTTGCTGCTCTGCCTGCAATTGAAACGGGTGGCGCTGGGCTTTGCCATTGTCGGTGCGTTCAGCTTTGGGCTGGCGCTGACGATGGTCACGGTGGGAGCGGTGGCGGCCTGGAGCGTGCAGCACGCGCAGAAGCGATTCAGCGGCTTTGGCAACGCTATGCGGCGGGCGCCTTTCGTTTCCTGCATGCTGCTGGTGCTGCTTGCGCTATATATGGCCTGGAGCGGCTGGCAGACTCTGGCGGGGCATCGTTGAACTCCGGCACCCACATCCGCCGCGCTGCCCGCCAGCGAAATACTTTCGTCTGAGGGCACACAAAACGCGCAGGCAGAGTCGTTAGCATTGGTGAAAGCCTCAGGAACTGATTTTGACCTCGCCGCATGAAGCCGCATGACATCACTGCCGACTGGCGGACCTGTTTTCAGGAGTATGCTCCGAGGCTGCTGCTTTATGCCCGCCAGTGGGCGGCGAACAGTGCGGATGCCGAAGACGTGGTGCAGATGGCCTTTGTCCGGTGGTGGCAGCGCAATCCGGGCGGCGACCGCGAGCATGTGCCGCTGCTCTACGCCACGGTGCGCTCGATCGCGCTGGATGTGCGCAAGAGCGACGAGCGCCGGTTGCGCCGCGAGAGCAGCGCGGACGTGGCCTTGGCGGGTGAAGACGCCCCGCATTTTGATCCGCCCGTGGAGGACCGTGAGAACGCCCTGATGCTGGAGCGCGCCCTCCGGGCTCTTCAGCCGGAACAGCGCGAGGTGGTGACGCTGCGCATCTGGGCCGGGCTGACCTTTGCCGAAATCGCTGCTACGACCGGCGAATCCACCAACACCATTGCGTCCCGCTACCGCTATGCACTCAACAATCTCCATCGCGTGCTGGAGCCGCACCGCGAGGACTTGGGGGCCGCCCCGGCCGCGGTCCTGGCTTGAACTGTTTTCCCCACTCCACCCCCACGTCATGAACGATCATCATCTCGAAAATCTGCTGAGTTCCTTGCGTCCCATCCCTCCCTCGCAGGAGCTGGAGCAGCGTGTGCAGCACGACCTGGATCTGATCGCGGCTTTCCGTGAGGCGACTCCGGAAGCGGTTGTCAGCCAGCGCAAGCCATTGGCAGGGCTGTCAAACCTGGTCTGGGCTGGCCTCGGTGCCGCCGCCGCCGTGGTGGTGATGAGCGCCTTCCACAATGTGTCCGGTGCGGCGGGCTCACGCTCCGTTGTCATTCAGCCAGCTACGCCGGCGACCTCCGCCGCTTCCATCATGCCGGTGAGCAGCACCCGTGAATGGGTGGATGTGGAGGACCAGGGCATCTCGTATACCGCTTCAGATTCCCCGGAGCGGCGAGTGAAAGTCCGCAGCATGGAGCGCCACCAGTGGATCGATCCGCGCGACGGTGCGGAATACACTGTCGAAGTGCCGCAGGAGGAATCCGTTATTGTGCCTGTGAAGTTTCAGTGACCCCTTTTGCCCTAACCAATCAAAAAACCCCATCTCAAAACCATGAAACCCCCACATCTGTGCCTTCTCGTCGCCGCTGGCGGCCTGCTTTTCGGACCCAGGCAGCTCCTGGCGCAAGACAAACCTGCCGATCCGAAACCGCCGGCGGAAGCCACCAAGCCTGCTTCGTCTGCTGACGGCAAGGCCGAGCAGCCTCGGCGCGAGGGAGACCACCGTGAAGGCGAACATGGTCGCCGGCATCACGAGGGCGACCGCCACGGACCGGAATTGAAGCCCACGCCGTTTATCGGGGTGATGACACGGTCTCTCTCGCCGGAAGTGCGCGCCCAGACCGGACTGCAGGAGGGCTTTGGGCTTCTGGTTGAAGAAGTCCTGCCGGACAGCCCGGCGAAGACCGCCGGCATTCAGCAGCACGATGTGCTGGTTATGCTGGGCGACCAGCGTCTGGTAAATATGGAGCAGCTCGCTGTGCTGGTGCATAGTTCTGCCAGAGACAGCGAGGTTGTATTCACCCTCAAACGTGCCGGGGCTGAGCAGAAAGTCACGGTCAAGGTGGGCGAGAAAATGCTGCCAGCGATGCCTCCGCATGGATTTCGCTGGCCTGGCCCGCATCCTTATGGAGACATGTTTGAGGGTGGGGACGGCGGGGAGCAAATGCAACGTTTTGGCCAGGACTTGCGCGAGAAGGCGGAGCGCTTCCAGAGAGGCATGCGCGAGTTTCAGGGCAGGATGCAGGACTGGTCGCGCGGTCCGAGAGACCATGCCGCGCCCGAGGAACCGCGGTATGAACAACACGAGCGAGGCCAGGGCGAGCATCGCGGCGGGCATGATTCGCCGAATCCAAATTCCCGCCCGGACAAGGATGGCCCACAGCCTCCTCCCCAGGGCGGACCTGTACCTAAACCCCAAAGCTCCGCCGAGGCCGGTGCGACAGCGAATGGAGCTGGCAGCGTGGCGGTGAGTACGAGCAACAGCTTCGAGCGCAACGTCACTCGCCGGGACAGGAGCGGCGAGTACTCATTGCGCCAGGAGGCCGCTGGCAAGATTTTCACGGTGAAACCCGCCAATGGCGAGGAGCAGATCTTCTCAGTGACGACTGCAGAACAGCGTAAAGCCGTTCCAGAGGCCTTCAGGGCCAAGCTGCAGGAGCTGGAGGAAGTCAGCGGTCAGGTGAAGGCGCAAGCCACGGACGAAGCCGCACCCGCAGAGGCTGAAGTGCGCACCACGACGATTTAGGCGATAATCTCAGTGACCGGCCTGCCGGAGGTGATGGGCACGACCCGGCCTGCGGCATCCTTTACCTCGGTATCGTGCGGGATGCCGAGCAGGTAGTACATGGTGGCGGCGAGGTCATCGGGTTTCACGGGCTTTTCGGCGGGGTACTCGCCGTGGCGGTCCGAGGCACCGTGGACGAAACCGCGCTTCACACCGCCGCCCGCGAGCAGCGCGGTGTAGCACTGGGGCCAGTGGTCGCGGCTGACGTTGGCATTGATCTTGGGGGTGCGGCCAAATTCGCCGACCCAGACGACAAGAGTGTCCTTCAGCAGGCCGCGGTCCTCGAGATCGTTGAGCAGGGTGGGCAGAGTTTGCTCGGTGACGGGCATGTGGAACTTCTCGATGATCGGGAACATGCGTGTATTGTTGAATCCGTGGGTGTCCCAGCCGCCCTCGGTGGTGCTTTGGCCGCCGATGCTGGGAGCAAAGTTTACGGTGACGAACTTGACGCCCGCTTCCACCAGGCGGCGCGCGAGCAGGCAGCTCTGGCCATAGGTGGTGCGGCCATAGGCGTCGCGCACCTGCTGCGGCTCCTGGGTCAGGTCGAAAGCGCGACGCACCCGGTCGCTATGCAACATGTTCAACGCTTTTTCGTAGTAGCTGTCGAGCCCGCGCGCTTCTGCGCTGTGGTCGAGGAGGTGGGATTGCTGGTCGATCAGTTGCTGCAAGCCGCGCCGGGCGGCGAGTCGTTCGTAGCTTACGCCCTTGGGCAGGCTGAGTTCGGGAAGCGCGAAGTTCGAGGCGTTGGGATCGCGCAACACCAGGAAAGGATCGTGAAGTTTGCCCAAAAAGCTCGCCTGCTGGCCGGGGGTGATGGAGCCATCACTGACTAGGCACGGATGGGTGACTGCGGTGGGAATCTCGGTGTCACCGCTGGGTGCCATCTTGTCCACCACCGAGGAGTAGGAGGGATAGAGCTCGATGCTGTCCTTGAGGCGCTGGTCGTCCGCGGCCGGTGCGTGACCACTCAGGGCGTAGTATCCAGCGCTGTTGTGGTTCTTCATGGTGTGCGTCATCGAGCGGATGAGCGTCACCTTGTTCATGATTTTGGCGGTCTTCGGCAGCAGGGAGTTGACCCAGATGCCATCGGCGCTGGACTTCATGGGCTTGTGGAAGCCGCGAATGCCTTCAGGTGCATCTGGCTTCATGTCGAAGGTTTCCAGGTGGCTCGGACCGCCCCACTGGAACAGGAAAATCACGGATTTGGCCTTGGCCAGAGGCTTGTCCGGAGCGCTCTCCAAGGCTTGAAGGAAGCGCGGCATGGTCAGGCCAAACATACCCATGCCACCTGCGCTGAGGATGGAACGGCGGGTGAATTGGGGCGTGATCATACCAGGGTTACGATGGTGGTTGGGCGGCCTTTGCAGACTCTCGCACGAAATGACCAATGACGAATGACCAATGACGAATTCTTCACCCGCGATGCTGCAGGGCCATTCGTGATTTCCTTTTCCTCTTTCCCCTTGCCCCTTTGATGCCAACGTGGGCCATGTCCCAAGACCTCTGGAAAGGCCTCAAACCCATTGCGCGGTCCGCGCTCGCCACGCGCGACTACAGCGCGCGCATGATGGAAGCCCGCGAACTGGTAGGCCAGCAGCCGATTCCTGGGGTGGAGGTATTTCATCGCAAGGTTTATCAGCAGCGCTACCGCGGCTGCTTTGGCGAGTTTGCGCGCCAGGGTGAAGGCCGGCTGGGTGAGATTGGGCTTTGGCCGAGGCAATGGGCCACGGCGGTCATGTACTCAGGCACCAGCAAGGGTTTTCACCTGCATCCGCCGCACATCCCGCAGGGCACCGAGCCTGGAGCCTGGTTCCAGCGCCTTTTTGTCGATGAGCCTGCGAACTATGCGCTGCGACCTTATGACCTGGAACAGTGGGACTGCATGTTCTTCATCAGCGGCATCGCCGAGATGCTTCTTATCGACGAACGGGCGGGGATGCCGCGTCGCAAGGTGCGATTCATCATCGAGGGCGACGACATGCCGGGGCCCAACAACGTGGGGGTGGTGATTCCCGCAGGGGTCGCCCACGCGGTTCGCTGTGCGAGTTCGAAGGATCTGGTCATGGTCTATGGCACCAGCACTGTATTTGCGCCTGAGAACGAAGGGCGGATTGAACATGCGGTGGAAACACCCGCCATGCCGCCGGACTGGGAGGGGTACTGGAACCGGGATGAGGGTTGATCCGCGATCAGGGGCGGATGTGCTGACCATGGAAGAGCCCGTTTCAGAATTTGGCTATGACCGCGAGGTGGTGGAGCGTGTCTGGATGCTGGCGCAGGCGATCGCAGGCAACGACCCCGCTGTGTGGCGGAAGGACGAGCGGGGGGCATGGCTGAATCGGCTGGACTATCGCAACCGCCATTCCGAGTTCGGCTGGGAGATTGCGGACTGCGGCTTTTTCCTGCGGCGCTCCGGCGTGGCGGCGCTCCGGCCCATGCAGTGGCAGAATTATGTGGACTTCCTGGTTGCCACCCGAACCGGCGCAGTGATGACGGCTGACGGGCTGCAGAATGTGCGCAGACTCATCTGAGGGCACTTTTTCCCTTCGGGACGTTGCTCGGTTCGTGGATCTGGCTATGACTGCCGTCTTTCCCTCACTCCCATGGCTGCCAGCATCCACCCCACCGCCATCATTGACCCCTCCGCCAAACTTGGCGTGGATGTCCATGTCGGCCCGTATTGCATCATCGGCGCGGGGGTGGAACTGGGGGATGGCTGCTGGTTGCAACATCACGTGACGGTGCTCGGTCCCTCGAAAGTGGGTCAGCGCAACCGCTTCCATGCCTACAGCTGCATCGGCCAGCAGACGCAGGACCTGAAGTACGCGGGCGAGCCGACCTTCCTTGAAATCGGTGACGACAATAATTTTCGCGAATTCTGCACGGTGCATCGCGCCACGATGATTGGCCAGAAGACGATCATCGGCAGCCACAATCAGTTCCTCAGCTACGCCCACATCGCGCATGATTGCGTGGTGGGGAATCATTGCATTTTTTCCAACAATGGCACGCTCGCCGGGCATGTGATTGTGGAGGATCACGTCATCGTTAGCGGACTCACGGCGGTGCATCAGTTCTGCCGGCTGGGTGAGCGCTCCATCACGGGCGGCTGTACCAAGGTGGTGCAAGATGTGCCGCCCTACACGGTGGTGGATGGCAATCCCGGACGGGCGCGCGGGCTGAACTTGGTGGGTCTGAAGCGCGCGGGCTACTCGGAGGGCCAGATCAAAGCGATCAATGCCGCGTATCGCACGATCTACCGCAAGGGCTTGAACACGAGCCAGGCGCTGGCAACGATTCGCGGCCGCGCCATGACTGCAGAAGTTGAGAAGCTGGTGACCTTTGTCGAAGCTTCGCAGCGTGGCGTTGTCACGGCGGGCAAGACGCAGGAGTAGCCGGCGGTTAACAGCCAGGACGAAAGGCAGATGACCGGTCAGCCATTCGGCGGGCGTATGCTAGACTTAGCCACCTTATGTCCACCGAACCAGAGCAGAGCAGGACGGCCACGACTTTGTCGCTGGTCGTTGGACTTGCGATGATCGGGTTCGCGGTATGGGTGGTGGCGGGCAGCGGTTTGTTTTCGACGGCTCCGGACCCGATGAAGAAGGCTTCGCCGGAGGAGCTGGCGAAGGCTTTCGCGAACGATGATCCGCTGGAGGCGCTCCCCAGGGTGGCCGCCGTGAACACTCCGGTCCCAGATACGGAGGGCGATCCGCTGATGGCGGAGATCGTTCAAAAGCTGAACAAGGCGACGGCTGTACCGAACGAGGCGCTCTTAACATTCCGCAGCAAGGCGGCCCTGGCGCAGTTCCTTCGGGTGGCGAAGGATCACGGCCTTGAAGTGGTGGGCACGGTGGATGATTTGAATGCGGTGCGGGTGCGTTTTACCTCGCCCGAAAAGCTGCGGGACTACCTGGCGGCCAGCGGCCAGGACAGGCCGCTGCTGGATGCCAATCAATGGATGACGGTGCCCAGACTGGCGAAGCCCGACGGCAGCAACCAGGGGGGGGTGCAGCCCTCGGGCGTGGGCTTTTTGGAAGCCATCAATGCGCAGGGTGACCGCACGGGGTGGGGGCGTGGGGTGACTGTGGCCGTGCTGGATACCGGGGTGCAGGCGAATCCGACTTTTGGTGCCGGGCAGGTTACGCACGTGGACTTGGTCAATGATGGGACTCCCATGCATCCGCACGGAACGAGCATAGCTTCGCTGATCGCGGGGCAGGATGACAGGGTGCCGGGGGTTTCACCCAGCGCCAATATCCTGGACATGCGGGTGGCGAATGACAAGGGTTACAGCGTTACCTCGGTGCTGTCGCAAGGCATCGTTCAGGCCACGGACATGGGGGCGCAGGTGATCAATATCAGCATGGGTGGCTATGATGACAGCCAGGTGCTGCGTCAGGCGGTGGCATATGCCTTGCAGCACAACGTGATAGTGGTGGCGGCGGCGGGGAATGACGGGCTTGACGTGCTGGCGTATCCCGCTGCGATCAATGGTGTGCTGGGCATCGGCGCGGTGGATGCGACCAATAAGCAGGCCTATTTCTCCAATTCGGGTGCGGGACTGAGCTTTGTGGCGCCTGGTGTGGGCCTGCCGGTGGCATGGTCCACGGACAAGATGGCCATTGCCAGTGGCACGTCACAGGCGGCGGCAGTGGTCTCCGGCGGGGTCGCGTATGAGCTGGGTCTGGGCCTCCCGCCCCAGGAGGCCCTGCGCCAGTTGGATGCGAATGCCAAAGCCACGGGAGCCCCACAAAACCAGGTGGGCCGGGGTGTGCTTCAAGTGCACAAGTGAGGGTGGAGGCGGCGTGTGGGGGGCGTGAAGCAGGAGGTGCGTACTTCCGCCCAGCTTCGCTCTGGCAATCCGCTGCGCTCATTCTACACTTGAACGCTCCGCCATGCGCCGCTTTCTCCAACGCCTATTCTTCAGAGTCCTGCTGCTTACGCTGGCAGGCGCGGTGGTGTATTCGTTCACGGACAGCTTTGCGCGACGATGGCGTGAGTTTGTGATCGCGCAGATGGAGGAGCGGGGTGTGTACATTGAATTCAGCCATTTTGGCCTGCATCCAGTTGACGGGCTGGTGGCCAGGGATGTGCGGGTGTTCAATGATGAGCAGCATCACCATGTGCTCATGACCATTGACCGGCTGAACTTGGACATGGACTATGGCAAGCTGCTGCAAAAGAAGTTTTTCATCGAAGGCCTGGAGCTGACCGATGCCAATGTGGCACTGCCTGTCGATCCCGATCATCCGGGGGAGGATCAGGTGGAATTGCGTGATTTTAGTGCGCGCGTCTACCTGATGAATGATCGTCTGGATATTCGGAAGGCCGAAGGCTTGGTAGCCGGGGTGCAATTGAGCGTGACGGGGTCCATCCTGCTGCCGCAACGAAAGCTGCGAACGGCGGAGGAGATCAGGGAGGACGAATTGAAAGCGGAAAAGCGCATGGCCTTCCTGCGCGAAAAGCGTGGGCAGGTCCAGGAAGGACTGCGTTGGCTGAAGCGCTTCTCATTCACCCGCCAGCCGAAACTGGCGCTGGAGGTGAACGGGCTGGCGGACAAGCTGGAGAATTTAAGCGCCACGCTGAACTTTAGCGCCGAGGGACTGGGCTACGAGAGCTATGCCTGCAAGGAGCTTTCGGCCCGGGCGGAGTATAGCGCGGGGGTGATTGAGGTGCGGCAACTGAGGCTGCGGGACCGCGTGGGGACGTTGGAGGCGAGCGCGAACTGGGATATGAGCGGGGACGATGTCCGTTTCAGGCTGCACACCACGGCGGATCTGCCGCAGCTGGCCAAGTCGTTCCTGCAGTCGGATGCGCTGCGTGAGATCGTTTTTTATGAGTCTGCCCCGCCGAGCTTGACGCTTGATGGCACCTGGCATGTGAAAGGCCCCAAGTCGCTGCTGAAGCGGCCGGTCGAGGCCTTGGGCGAAGTGCAGTGCGGCCGTTTCAACAGTCGCGGTGAGGTGTTCGAGGGCGTGAGCGCCAGTTTTGGGGTGGCTCCGGCGGGCTTCTATATACGCAACGGGGTGTTGCGGCACAAAACGGGCAGCTTTGCGTTGCAGGCGATGTTTCAGGAGACAGAGGGATTCAAATACCGGGCGGTGCTGAGGATGGACCCCCATGCGTTTCTGCCGTTCGCCGGTGGTGAGGATGGGCGGGAGCTGATCCGGCGGTTCGAGTTTAACGACAGCTCGACGATCTTTGTGCGCATGGAGGGGCAGGGGCCGGAGGCGTCGCTGGACTCCTGCCGTAATGTGGGGCGTGCGGAGTTCCGCGAGCTTAAGTACCGTGGGGTGGATTTTGTCTCGGCCGCCGGGGAGATTGAGATACTCAATCGCAAGATGGTGTTTCGAAAGGTGGCGGTGGCGGTACGTACAGGGATGGCCGAGGCGGCCGAAGTGCTGGTGGATGACGAGGCGCAACAGGTGAAGCTCATAGGCGTGAAGGCCAGGCTGGACCCGGTGCCACTCACGAGTTGCTTCGCGCGGCAGTCGGCGGAGGCGATTGCCCGCTACCATCTGTCATCAAACACAGAAGTGACCCTGGATGGCACCATCGGCCTGGCCTCTGCTGAGCATACGGACTTTGTGGTGAAATTCAAGGCTCCGGAGGGGACTGGCACCTATCCATTATGGGGGCGCGACTACTTGATTCAAGCGCCGGCGGGTGTGCTTGGGTTCAAGGGTACGAAGCTGACATACGAGATCAAAGGCAGGTTGTTCGGCGGCGCAATGTCGGCCAAGGGGCACACGGATCTGGCACAGGATGCCACGAATTATGATGTCGATGTCTCGGCAGAGCGCTTTCCGTTCAAGGTGCTTGGGAAAGAACTGCCGTTTGAAAGAGTCAGAGCGGAAGTCAGTTCGGCCAAATCCATGGAGCCTTTTGACATTCAGGCGAGGGTGTTGGGCGGCACCTTTGGCATGAAAGGGACGATTGATACTTCACTCCGACCCTCGCAGTACCGTGGGTCGCTGCAATTCAATGCCCTCAGCTTTCAGCGCTTCGCCCAGGTCTATGCACCGAAGGAAGAATCGGAAGGCGACATCACCGGCCACATGGATTTCACTGGCAGGGCCAATGACTGGAAATCGCTGAAGGGCAGCGGTGTCCTGATTCTTTTGAACGGCAACCTTTATGCCGTGCCTGTCCTGGGGCCGCTCACGCCGCTGCTGGGGGCGCTGCTGCCGACTCCCATCAAAGGGTATAATGTGGCGCGCGAAGCAAATTGCACGTTCCAAGTGGCGAACGGATTTGTGGTCACGGACGACTTTGAAGCGCTGACGAGCACTTTTAAACTGCTGTCCCATGGAACGATTGACTTCATCAAGGACAACATCGAATTCACCGCCCAGGTGCGGGCGCGCGGGCTGCCGGGGCTGGTGTTGCTGCCGGTGAGTGAACTGCTCGAATACAAAGGGGCGGGCACCGTGGCGAGACCGGTCTGGCGCTCCCATTATTTTAGCGTGAGCGATGGGAGGAAGCGTGACGAACGCAAGCCACCCACGGCGGCTGAACTTGATGCGGCCGCCCGGGCAGCCCAGGCGGTGCCAGCATCACCCGAGTCTGCCCGCGAGAAACCGCGCACCAACCCTCTTATCCGAAACGGAAAATAGGACCACGGGTGTCCCGATCAGGCCCTGGAAGGGCATGGGCGTGGGTAGTCTGGCGGAATCATGCTTTCGCTTGCATGGACGTGGAATCTTCGGAAACTTCGGCCCACTCGCGCAGGGACGCGCAATCATACAGGCATGAAAAAAAAGACGGCAGTTGTGACCGGAGCGGCGGGTTTTTTGGGGTCGCATTTAAGTGATCGCCTGCTTGGCGAGGGCTATCAGGTCATCGGCATTGACAGCCTGCTGACAGGCAACGTGCGCAATATTGAGCACCTGGCCGGAAATGCGGATTTTCACTTCCTCAAGCATGACGTGACGAATTTCATCTATCTGCCAGGGGCGGTGGACGTGGTTTTTCACCTCGCCTCGCCTGCGAGCCCGATTGACTATCTGCAACTGCCGATTCAAACCCTTAAGGTGGGTTCGCTCGGCACGCACAACACGCTGGGTCTTGCCAAGGCCAAGGGTGCACGGTTCCTGATCGCCTCCACCAGCGAGTGTTATGGCGACCCACTGGTGCATCCGCAGAAAGAGGATTACTGGGGCAATGTCAACTGCATCGGCCCCCGCGGCGTATACGACGAGGCGAAGCGGTTTGCCGAGGCGATGACCATGGCCTACCACCGCTTTCACGGTGTGGACACGAAGATCGTTCGCATCTTCAACACCTATGGCCCACGGATGCGCCTGGACGACGGCCGGGTGGTGCCGGCTTTCATAGGACAGGCCTTGCAGGGGCGCCCGCTCTCGGTATTTGGAGATGGCTCGCAGACGCGCAGCTTCTGCTACGTGTCAGATTTGATCGAGGGTATTTTCCGGCTCTCACAAAGCGACTACCACGAGCCGGTGAACATCGGCAATCCGACGGAGATGACCGTGCTTGAGTTCGCCAAGGCGATCTTGGAATTCACTGCCAGCAAGTCTGAGATCGACTTTCGTCCCCTGCCGGTGGACGACCCCAAAGTGCGTAAACCAGATATCTCGCTGGCCAGGCGTTTGCTCGGCTGGGAGCCAAAAGTGGCGTTTGCCGACGGAATTGGCAGTACGGTGGGGTATTTTCGTCAATTTCTCTCAATCGCATCTTGATGCGGGGCAGCAAGGTCTGCTAAAACATTGGAATTCCTCGAAACAATCCCTCAAGGCTTTTTAACCCGATTCCGCTTTTATGTTCTTGAAATCGCTGCTCACCTCCGGTGCCGCTTGTGCCTTCGCCGTCACCTTGTCGGCCCAAAGCGCCAAGCCGGAAATCAAGATTGACCAAGTGGACATGAAGGTGGAGCAGCAGTTCACGCCGAAAATCGAACCAGTTAATGTCGTGGACAAGCGCTGGCTCCCGAAGACCTGGTTGGAATTGCAGGTGAACTTTAAATCGACGATCGCTAACGATTTGGGTGGGCGTCTGGGCACCTATCCTTCCATCGAGGCGAAATACTTCCTGGCTCTCTCCGGCGCCAAAACGAAGGAGGGCAAGCAGGTGGTGCTTACCGGTACGATCAACTTCAAGGATGTGCCCAGTGGCGATTGCCATCTGCTTGCGTACGTCACCCCAGCCACGCTCAAGCGCATGCTGAAAAAGGAGAATGGCGGCAAGAGTGATGTGGCGGCCTTCGGGGTGGAGATTTCTGCTGGCGGCGTGTTATTGGGCGGCAAGTCCAGCGGGGGCAAATGGTGGGAGCCTGCGGACAAGCTTTCATTAGAAGAAGGAGTGCTTTCCAAGGACAAGACCCCGTTTGCCCCGCTCTGGGGTGACTATGATCTTGCCACGGCCGGCAAATAATAACAAGTCAGGTTGACCCGAACATCCATAACGGCATCAGGCATTTACCCATCGCGCGCATGGCAGACAGCAATAATTTGGCGGTTCTCAGTCTTGGCTCCCAGAGAGTAGGGGGGGCGGTCTTTGCAAAAACATCCAAAGGCGACCTGATACTGAAGAGGTATCAGTTTGCCGAAATGATGGGTGACCCAACGCTGGATGCCACCCGGCTACCGCAGTTGAAGGTCGCGGTCGCTGATGTCGCGGGGAATCTCCGGCTCAAGGGCTTGCAGGCATGGTACTCGGTTGCCGGGCATGCTGTGTTCACCCGTTTCGTGAAGCTGCCGCCTGTGTCCGATGACAAGGTTGTGCAAATAATCGGGTTGGAGGCAAAGCAAAACGTGCCGTTCCCGCTCAACGAGGTGGCATGGGATTACGAGTTTGTGGGGGGGGACCAATCCATTGGCGAGCGCGAAGCGGTGATCGTGGCCATGAAGTCCGATGTGCTCAATGAGCTCAACGATATTACGACCGAAGCTGGCATTAAGACCGCGGGGGTGGATCTCGCCCCGATGGCGATCTTCAACGCTTTCCGTTACAGCTACCCAGAGGTCGATGAGCCGGTGGTGATTGTGGACCTTGGTGCACGTTCAACCAATCTTGTCTTTGTGGAAGGTCAGCGGATGTTCACCCGCAACCTTCTGGTTGGAGGTGCTTCCGTGACCGGGGCCGTGGCCAAGGAGTTCAATCTGGGCTTTGGCGACGCTGAGCAGCAGAAGCGCATGCATGGTTTTGTCGCCTTGGGCGGCACGGTGGAAGATCACAGTGATCCTGCCCTGGCGGCACTTTCCAAGGTGATTCGCAACAGCATGACCCTTTTGCATGGTCAGGTGCTGCGCACCATCAACTACTATCGCGCGCAGCAGGGTGGCAGCGCTCCCCAGCGCATCTTCCTGTGCGGTGGCGGAGGGCAGATGGGTTATGTCGCGGAGTTCTTCCAGGAGAAGTTCAAGGTGCCGGTGGAGATTCTGAATCCCCTTCGAGGTGTTCAGGTCGATCGCGGTGTTGATGCGGAGGCAGCAGCCCAGGATTCTCATGCCATGGCTGAGATGGTGGGCCTTGCGCTACGCGGTTCGGGCGCCTGCCCCATGGAAATTGAGCTGGTTCCCGACAAAGTGGCCGTGGCGCGTGATGCTGCCCGGCGGGCTCCGCTGCTTGTTGTGGCAGGCCTTTGCCTCTGGGCATTGCTCGGTGTGTCCATCATCTACTTCGGCAAGGCGGATGAGGCGGTGAAGAAAAAACTGTCCGAACTCCAGCGTAAAGGCGCCGATTTGACCAGCTATGCCACGGATCTCAACGGTCTGGACAAAAAGCTTGAGGATCTCAAGACCCAGGCGGCCCAGCTTCAACAGGCCGTCAACGAACGCTCCTACTGGGTGCAGTTGCTGAACGAACTAAACCAGAAGTATCAGAACGACCTGATCTGGCTCACCCAGGTGGAACCGCTGAAGAACGGCGCATCCATCACTCCTGCGTTGTTCCAGAATGCGCAGGGCCAGTCGGGAGCGACGGGTACGCCTGGTCTTTCCTTGTTCCCGCCACCTGAGGTGCCCGCTGCGCCGGTCGTTGGTGAAGCTGCTGGTGCACCGGTGGCAGCTCAGGCTGACAAGATGCAATTGCGCCTGCTTGGGCTCTATCGCAAGAACGATGAGGGGCAAAAGGTGGTTTATGATTTTGCGAAATCCCTGGCGGCCTCCAAGTTTTATTCGGCTGAGAATATCGGCGACAAACTCAACGACTACGTGAAGGCGGAAGCGGTGGCGATTGGTGAAGATCGCTTTGCCTACAAATTCGAAATCCGGCTGCCCCTCAAGGAGCTCATGCAATTTAAAAAGTAATGGACTGGATGCGCGCAAACAAATCCCTGGCCGCCATTGTTGGCGTGGCCGTTGCCGGAGCCTTGGGGCTCGGCACTTATCTGGTGCTGGCCTGGTTCGCCTACAATGATTCTCTCGATTCGTTGCAAGCCCTTTCCGGCAAAATTGTCAACATGGAGAAAGCCAAGCTTTATCCGAATGAGGAGAACGTGCAGGCAAAGGAAGAAAAAGTCACTGCCTATGAAGAGGAAGTGGGCAGGCTGGGTGCCGTCTTGTTGAACCTGCAGAAGGACGTGACCGCGAAACCTATTACGGATACGGACTTCCAGGGCAAGTTGAAGCAGCGCATCGTGGAATTTCGCGAGAAGGCCGCGGGGACCAAGACCGCTCTGCCCAAGGAATTTGCATTTGCCTTCGACACCTACACCCGCAGCCTGCCTCAGCAGGCGGCGACCCAGGATCTCAATGATTACCTCGACGGGGTGGATGCGATTGTGAGTGCCGCGCTCGATAGTGGGGTGAAGAGCATTGATGTGCTGCAGCGGACGGATTTGGCTGTCGAAAAAGGCGCTGCGTCGCCTAAACATCAGCCCAGGAAAGCGCCGCCGCCGCCCGCCAAGGTGATCAAGAAGAAAGCCAAGAAAGGCGCCAAGGCCGCGCCAGTGGTGAAAGCTCCAGTGGAGATCACCCAGGTTGTGGAGAAGAGAACCGTGACCATGGATATCACCACGGACCAAGTGCCTCTCCAGTCCCTCCTTAACACGCTGGCCAGCGCTACGCGGATGAAGCACTTCACGGTGCTCAGGATCTTGCGTGTCGAAAACGAGAAGCTGGAAGGACCGCCCTCCAGCGCCCACCAGAGGAGTGACAAGGATCTTGTGACTCCTGGTGTGGCGGATCCGGCGAATCCGGCCCCTACTGCGGACGGCGCAGCTCCCGCCGCTCCCAAGGCAGAAGTGATTGAAGCAGCCAAAGCGGCTCCTCCAGATGCGCGTAAAGTCCTGGGTGGGGAGCTGCTGAAGGCCCATCTTGAAATCGACCTGATTCGCTTCCTTGAGCCTGAATCCGGAGCAGCCCCGGGTGGCTCCGCCCAATAAACGTCACCCTGGCGACATCCCAATTACGTCCTGATCATGGCCAACAAAGAGGCAAAATACGACAAAGTGCTGCTGACCCTGGCCGCTATTGCGGCGCTGGGAGTCAGCGGCACGCTCTACTTTCTGAAGACCGGCTTCCCTGAGAAGCTGGTGCAACCCCGGACCACTCCAAAGACGGATTTTGGCCTCATTCCTGTGGAGGAAGTGTCTGCTGCCATCAAGAACTTGCAGCAGCCGTTTGAATGGACGGCTCCGATCCGTCAGAACAAGCCGGTGCCGCTGAACAAGTCCGTGACGGTGGTGATGAAGGGAGGGGAATTGTTCGACATGTACGTGGAGAATCCACCTCTGCGGCCGCCGATGACCAACAAATTCCTGCGGGAATATGAGCTGGAGTATTTGTCTCCCAATGTGGGTGACCTCGATCCTGACGGGGATGGCTTCACCAACCTTGAGGAATTCAACAAGGGGACGAACCCCAACGATCCCAAGTCGCACCCTCCTGTCACGGAACATTTGTACTTCAAGGAACGCGTTCAGAACAACTACATTCTGGTCCTGCAAAGCTCCACCATGCCGCTGCAGGTCAAGCGGACAGAGCCTTTACCCGCCGGATCGGTGTTTGTGGAAGCGGTGCCCAAACCGTTCGGATTCGAGAGAAACACCCCGACTCAACGATTTGTGGCGGAGAAGTTTGAGAAGAAGGAGTTCAACCAAAAGGATGTCTCAGAATTGACCGTGCTCGACACCGCCACCAACCAGAGGGTCGTGCTCCCTTATAAGGAGCCCAAAAATCTGGCGGAATACCAGGTGTCTCTTGAGTTTCGTGACAAGACCGTTCAGATTTTAAAGGACATCAAGAAGGGGGAGAATTTCCGTCTGGCGAACGTTGGGTCCACTTTCAAAGTGCTCGAAATTGGGGAGGACAACGCGACGGTTGCCGAATTGGATTCTGCTGGGAAGCCAGGCAAAACGTTCGTGGTCCCCAAGCGTCCGTGATAAAAAATGCAGATTGGCAAATTTAGTTTTCGCCAAAGAACACCGTTTTCTGCTATTAACGGCTCCGTCCCGCCAGTGTAATTTCTCCCGCAGCTTCTTTCTATGACACGACTTCAAGGGCTTGTGCGCCAAACCAACTTCGCCCTGTTAACCGCAGCATTGGCCTTTTCCGCCCCCATCCCATCCCAGGCAGGTGCCGGGGGCGCTGGAGGTGCGCAGTCAGGCATTGCCGAACGTGAAATCGCACGCCGGATGGCGCGTATGGAGGATGCCAGGCAGGCGATTGAGAAGGGTGACAAATTTTATGCTGACGGTGACTACGAAGCAGCGCTCAACCAGTACAAAGCGGCGATTGAAGTCATCCCTGCAGCACCGGCCACCCAGGAGTGGCGCTCCCTGGCTGTAAGCAAGTATGCTGATGCCTGTGTCGCCCTGGCCCAGGATCGGGCCAAAACTGGCCGCTATAAAGATGCCCGTGAACTTCTCAAGGAGGCGTTGGACACCCATCCTGATCATCGTGGTGCGCTGACTCTCAGCAAGCGCCTTGAAGACCCGGACCGCTACCCACCGGCCCTGACTCCTGACCACGTGCGGAAGGTGCAGGAAGTGGAGCGCAGTCTTCAGAAGGCCAATTCCTACAAGGATCTGGGCGATTATGACAATGCTCTCAAGGTTTTCCAGGACGCTTTGCGCGCTGACCCATACAACGTGGCGGCACGCCGTGGCATGGAGAGCGTGGAGAAACGAAAGAGCATTTATTACAATTCCGCTCGTGATCACCAGCGGGCGCGCATGCTCGGCCAGGTGGATCAAGCATGGGAGGACAGCGTGCCGGTTCAGGCGGTGCAGGTCAATCAGGAGATGGGCGACACCAAGAAGGATGCGGGAATCATCTTGAGCCAAAAAATGAAGCTCATCCGCTTTCCGCAGGTGAGATTCACGGGCTCCACGATTGAGGAGGCGGTGGAGTATTTGCGCCTCAGGAGCAAGGATCTGGACCCCGATCATGTTGGGGTCAATATCATTCTCAAAGCTGGCGACACTCCTGCGGGTGCCCAGATTTCCCTCGATTTGAAGGATGTGCCCATGCAGGAGGCGTTGCGATATGTGACCGAGCTTGCGGGCATGAAGTTCAAGGTCGAGCCTTATGCTGTTCTCGTCGTGCCAATCACTGAAAGCACCACCGAGATGATCACTCGCTCCTACAAGGTGCCGCCAGACTTCCTCACCTATTCCGGTGGTAGTGAAGCGGGCGCGGCCCCAGCCGCGCCGGCTGATCCTTTTGCCAAGCCTGGTGCCAACAATGCAGCAGCTTCGGGCGGCCCCAAGCTGGCCGCGAGAAAGTCGGCCAAGGAGATTCTGGTAGAGAATGGCATCCCATTCCCGGAGGGTACTTCAGCAGTGTTCAATCCGGTGACTTCCCAGCTGGTGGTCCGGAATACGGCTCCAAACATCGACTTGGTGGAATCCTTCGTTGATACACAAAGCACTCGCACACCGAAGCAGATTTACATCACCACGAAATTTGTGGAGGTGACCCAGAAAAACACGGATGAGCTGGGCTTTGATTGGCTGCTTGGACCCTTTAGCGTCCCGGGCAGCAGCCGAGTTTATGGTTCTGGTGGCAGTGCTGGCACCAGCGCCAATTTTCCCCTTCAAAATCCTGGTGCTGGCACGGGTGCCATCGGCACGAACGCCGTCACCGGTGGCTTGCGATCTGGTACGGGGGCCATTACGCCGGACAGCATTGATGGACTGCTTTCCAACGCACCGTCCACTCCCGCCAAGGCCCCAGGTATGTTCGCCCTGAGCGGGGTGCTGACCGATCCACAATTTCAGGTGGTGGTGCGTGCCTTAAATCAGAAAAAGGGTGTCGATTTGATGAGTGCTCCGAGCGTGACGACCAAGAGCGGGGTGCGGGCGAAGATAGAAGTCATCCGCGAGTTCCTCTATCCCACTGAGTTTAATCCACCCCAGATTCCGCAGACCGTTGGTGCTCAGAGGGGAGCAGGTGGTGCCGGTGGCGGTGGCGGTGGGGGTTCGTTCCCTGTCACTCCGACGACTCCGACGGCCTTCCAAATGAAGCCCATTGGGGTGACCATGGAGGTGGATCCCACCGTGGGCAGTGATTCCAACACCATCGACCTCACCATGTCCCCGGAGGTCAACGAGTTCGAGGGCTTCGTCAATTACGGCAGCCCAATTCAAACGAGCAGCACGGATGCGCTAGGCAATCCGACCACGATTGTGCTTACTGAAAACCGAATTCCTCAGCCGATCTTTTCAACCCGCAAACTTAGCACTTCGGTTACTGTTTGGGATGGGCAGACGGTCGCGATGGGTGGATTGATCCGTGAGGATGTGCAAAACGTCGAGGACAAGGTGCCGCTTCTCGGTGACCTTCCGTACGTGGGCCGTTTGTTCCAGTCGAAGGCGGAGGATCACTTCAAGCGTAATCTCATGGTGTTTGTGACAGCGAAATTGATTGATCCCTCGGGTCAGCAGGTTCGGCAGCAAATCGTTCAGACTTTGACTGAGGACACTGCGGTCGAGCGCCCAGCGGCACTTGGTGGTGGTCTTGTGCCGCCTCTGCCTGCGGCCAATCGATAGTTTGCCGTTTCTGGAGGATTTGAATGTCAAATGGGGGGGGGTGGCATCAATGCCACCCCTCTTCTTTTGTTTTTTTGGGGGGGAGCGGAGTCCTGAGTTCGGTGACCGCCGTGTTTTTGAACCGTCTGGACTCATGCAGAGGTGGAACTGGTGGTGAATTTTCGATTCCAATGATGCAATCAAGCGGTAGATGTGCGGCAATGAGAAAGTGGATTATCACTGGGGGGATCGGCACGGGGAAATCCAGTTTTTGCGCGGCCCTGAAGCGCTCCCTGCCAGATTTGCAGGTATTTTCCAGTGATGAAGCGGTTCACCAAGCCTATCAGTCGGAAGAGGTGCGCTCACGGATTGCCGTCGCGCTTGGGATTACGGGCAGCGCTGATGATCCGGGCGTTTTTCGGTCGAAAGTCCGTGATGCCGTGATTGCTGATGCCGTGGCGCGACGAAGACTGGAGGGAATTCTTCATCCGTATGTTTGGGAGGAGTTGGAGCTGGCCCAAAAAGCTGGCCGCGAAGCGGGGGGCAAGGTTTTGGTTGCGGAAGTGCCACTCTACTATGAGACTGGGCGGGCCGTTGTGGCGGACAAGATTATTGTGTTGGCCGCCAGCCAGGCTGTTCAGTTGAATCGAGTGCAAGCCAGGCAGGGAGTGGACGAAGCCACCGCGCTGGCGCTGCTGAAGATGCAACTGCCCCTTCAAGAGAAGGTGGCACTGGCAGACATGGCAGTGTGGAACGACGGGAGTTTAAGTGCGCTTGAACAGGTGGCCATCACTTTGCTGAGACAAGTTGAAACGAGTTAATTGATATCATGGTAGAAACGATTCATTCCCCAAACGGCCCTGTGGAACACTCGGGAGAGTGGCGGGATTCCGCAGCGGCGAGCCCGCCAGCTGCCGGCTCTCCTGAGCCGACGGGTGCGGCGTTGCCTCCGGATACCGCTGCGGAGCCTGTTGCGCAGGCGCAGGAAGCGGGCGGCGCTCCTGCTTCCGAGAAGCCTCCGGCCGTCGTGTTTCCGGAGGAGCTTTCCATCAATGAACTTCAGGCACTCACGCCGGCAGGCTTACTGGCCCTGGCGGAGTCGGTGAACTGGCGAACCAATGCGAGCAGGAACAAGCACCAGCAGATTTTTGATTTGATGGCGTGGACCGGGGCTCACGGTACCCGTCTCAAGGTCGATGGCGTGCTGGAACTGGGGCCTGAAGGGTTCGGTCTGATCAGGTACCCGCGCTACAGCTTCATGCCGCTGCCCGAGGATGTATTTGTTCCCTCGTTCGTCATCCGGAAGTTCAATTTGCGATGTGGCCACTTGGTGTCCGGCTTTGCGAAGGCGCCCAAGGATAAGGAGAAATATGCCGCGATTGACCGAATTGTGGAAATTGAAGGAGTGCCTGCGGAGCAATGGGAGGCACCCGGGCCGTTTGACAAGCTCACGGCGCTGTTTCCCTCGCAACGCATCATCTTGGAGACTCCGAAGAACCCTTCCGTCACGTCACGGGTGGTGGATTTGGTGGCGCCATTGGGGAAGGGCCAGCGTGCTTTGATTGTAGCATCGCCACGGTCTGGCAAGACCATGGTGCTCAAGGAAATTGCCAAGTCGATCATTGTCAACCACCCGGAAATTTCGCTGATTGTGCTGCTGCTGGATGAGCGGCCGGAAGAAGTCACGGACTTTGAGGAGACGGTGGCAGGTTGCGAGATTTACAGTTCGACGTTTGATGAGAGCCCCAAGCGTCACACTCAGGTGGCGGAACTGGTCTCCGAACGTGCCAAAAGGCTCGTGGAGCAGCGCAAGGACGTGGTTATTTTGCTGGACAGCATCACCCGGCTGTCGCGCGGCTACAACGCTCTGACCGGTGGCAAGGGACGCACGATGTCCGGCGGGATGGACGCAAAGGCGATGATCAAGCCGAAGAAGTTTTTTGGTGCTGCCCGCAACGTGGAGGAAGGTGGCAGCCTGACCATCATTGCGACTGCTCTGGTGGAGACCGAGAGCCGCATGGACGATCTGATTTTCGAAGAATTCAAGGGCACGGGCAACATGGAGATCAACCTTGACCGTGAGATGGCTGAACGACGAATCTATCCTGCCATTCACGTGACCAAATCAGGCACGCGAAGAGATGATCTGCTTTACCATCCGGATGAGTTCAAACGCATCGGCATGATTCGCCGCCAACTGGCGAGCGTGCCCGCGATCGAGGCGCTGGAATCGTTGATTCGGAACATCCAGCGGACGAAGAGCAATGCGGAACTCTTGCTTGCAGGACTGAAATGATGAGTCAAACGAGCGAAAGACCCGGTCTGGCAGAGTCTGGAACAGTGATCCCGCAAGGGGTGAGCTATGTGGACACACCAGAGAAATTGAAGGTGCTTGTTGGCAAGGTGCTGGAGGTGTCCGCGAAGACTCCTCATTTCCGCAGCTGTATCGATACGGAGGCGGACAGCCTGCATCACTACCAGGAAAAACTGTGTTTGATCCAGCTGGCATTTGGGGACGAATACGCACTGATTGATCCTCTGGCCGTGGAAGACATGTCGCCGCTCATCGCAGCGCTTGATCAAGGCGAGGTGTGGTTTCACGGAGCGGACTATGACTTGACGCTGTTGCGCCGCACATACGGCTGGGTCCCTGCCAGTGTCAGGGACACTCAGATTGCGGCGCGCCTGACTGGCAGCCGCCAGTTTGGGCTGGCGGCGCTGGTGGAGAATTTTTTCCAGCAAAAGCTATCCAAGGCTTCGCAGAAGGCGGATTGGAGCCGCCGGCCACTGTCGTCGACCATGCTGCATTATGCGGTGGACGATGTGCGTTACCTGCTGCCGCTGGCCGATCTGCTGCTGAATTCATTGGCGACGAAGAATCGCACTGACTGGTTTGTGCAGTCCTGCGAAGCGCTGTGCAGCGGCATTACGGGCCGTTCCATGGAGCCCAAGGAAAATCCTTGGAAGGTGCAGGGTTCGGGGCGTCTGCAGCCGCGAGGCCTGGCCCTGCTGAAGTTGCTGTGGGAATGGCGTGAAACGATTGCACAGGAGCGTGACGTGCCGTGTTTCAGAATCATGTCGAACAAGCAACTCATGGATGTGGCGCTGGCTTTTGACCATGGTCAGAGCCTGTCTCCGCCTGCGGGGTGGCGGCCAAAGTGGAAGCAGGAATACTCCAAGGTGCATGAAGTGGTGCTTGCCTCTGATCCCTCGGAGTGGCCAGCTCGTGTGCGTCCGCAATCTGGAAGAATGTCTGACCGGGCCCGGGAGCAGCTCGACAAACTTTGCGCGGCGAGGGAGAAGGCGGCCCATTCGTTGGACCTGGAACCCTCGTTGCTGGGTTCGCGCGGAACGCTTGAGCAGGTGGTGGCCAGTGCGGCGGGAATTGAGGAGCTGATGCTCTGGCAGCGGGAAGTCATGTCTGATCCCCTGGCGGAAGCGCTCGGGGTGCTGGGCTTTTGAGCCGGTGACTTTAATCATGCCCCTTTCCGGGCATGAAAAGACGGGGGGGGGCGAAACCAGCCCTCCGCTTGGTACTCGCGATGTTACGTGGTCGTCTTGCGCTCTATGCTGAGACCTATTTTGCGATAGAGTGTCGCGATGCTGATGCTGAGCATGCTGGCGGTCTTTTCACGGGAGCCGTTGTTGTATTTCAAGGTTTCCTGAACGAACAGCCTTTCTTGCGCGCGGATGAAGTCATCCAAGGGTGATCCAATGGGAAGCAGAGCCTTGCCGCCGGAGGCCGGGCTTGGAATCTCAATTTGCTGACTGACCTTGCTGGGCAGGTCTGGAGGGCGGATGCGGTCCCCCTCGCACAGGGCGCAGGCTCTCTCCACGGCATTGCGCAGCTCGGAAATATTGCCTGGCCACGAATATTTTTCTAGAAAATCCAGTGAGTGGGCATCAATGGCTTTGGCCGGCTGGTCGCTGCGTTCCGCGAGGCTCTGGAGGAAGTGCTCCACAAGCGGGCGGATATCTTCGCGGCGTTGGCGCAACGACGGGATTTTCACGGGGATTACTGAGATCTTATAGTACAGGTCTTCCCGGAATTTTCCGGAGGAAGCGGCGTCGTCCAATGGAATTGTGGTGGAGGTGATGAGCCGGAAGCTGGGTGCAGTGCAACCATTGGCTACCCATGAGCCGCGCTTGTTATGCACCTCATCCAGAAAGGTGTTGAGCTTGGCTTGGATGCGGGCAGGCAGCTGGTGGATTTCCGCCAGGTGGACCGTGCCGCCTCCAGCGCGCTGGAAAATGCCGGCTCCGCCTGCTCCAAATAGTTCGGATTCGAGCACATCTTCCGGTAGGGCGCTGCATTGCAGTTCCTTGAAAGGAGCGGCATTGCGGCGACTGGCTTCATGCACGGCGCGGGCGATCCTATGCTTGCCTACGCCGAACTCGCCTTCGACCAGGATCGGGCTCTCGCTGTCGGCAACACGTCGCACCAATTGGAAGATCTTTTGAATGGCATCGCTGTGACCGATGAGCTTGGAGGCGCTGTTAAAGCACAGGGCTGCCTGTGCGGCGGGCGTGGGCTCGCCGGCCTGACCGCGGCGTGCGAGAGCGTGGCTGACTGTTTTGACCAGGTCGCCGAGGTCAAAGGGCTTGGCCAGATAATCGAATGTGCCAAGGCGCATGGCTTCCACTGCCGTTTCCACGCTGCCGTGCCCGGTGACCATGATTACGGCCGAGTTGGGCGATTCCTGGCGGCATGCCTTCACGATGTCGAGCCCGCTGACATCACCGATGCGGAGGTCCACGATCACCAGTTCCGGGTGGTGGCTGCGCACTGCATCAAGACCTTCCGCCCCGGTCAGGCAGGGAATGACTTGATGGCCAACAGACCGACAGAGCTTGCTCATCAACTCCAAAATGGAGCTTTCGTCATCTATGATAACTACTTTTGCCATAGTATTTCTAGAAGGTGAGATTCATTACTGATTGTCAGGAACGCTAAAATGGATGGTCCGTGTGGGCAAACTGAAAATTTCAGAATCCTGAACCTTTCGAAACTGAGAATGAACTCACGGTAGGGTTCAATCGCTCTCTGAAATATCACGAATTCCCTCCGGTTACTGGAGAGTGCTCTGAGGCAACGCTGGGTCACTCGGGTGCATTGAGATATTGCTGGGCAAATTGCCAGGCTTTTGAAAAGTCGCTCTGCTGGGCATAGATGTTGGCTATCTCAAAATAGACGTGCCGCGGCCGGTTCGGCAAGGCGGCGATTTTGGTGAGAGTTGCCAGAGCGGCGTCTCGCATGCCCTTGTTACGCTGGGCGGCATACAGGTAGAAGCCGCGCTTGGGGTCGGAGGGGTAGATCTGGAAATCCTGCTCCAATTGCTGTAGGCTGGCGGAGTCATCCGTGGTAGCACTTCGGGGCGGATGGACATAGAGCTTCAGCAGTTGAAAGGCAGCTTTCATGTCGCCGATGTCCGCCAGTTCCTGCGCCTTTACCTGCCAAGTGTCCTTCTCGAGAGCGGGATGGGCGGCCAGGAAGGCCATCAACTGAGCGTGATCGCCGGAGCTGCGCCAGGCGCTGGCGACGAGCATGCGTTCATAGCCGGTTAGGCCCTCCAAGGAGGGAAAGCGTTGTAGAAGCAATTGCAGGGTGTCCTTGAAATCACTGCCGGTGGCAGTGCCGAGGTAAATGACCAGCAGGCTGGGTTTGGCAGCCAGATCTCGCAGGGCTGGTCGCAACATCGGGTAGTTCCCCAGCAAGCTCAGCATCAGGCGGTAGCGTGGGTTTTCCTCGGCAGGTTCCCGGCGCAGGGCCTCACGCCAGGCGGGAATGGCATTTTCTGGGGCATACTGCAGCCAGAGGGCCGCCTCATTCATACAAATCTGGCCGACATGGGGCTCCAGATAGCGGGCGCGACCAAAGTCGGCCATCGCCTCGCTTTCAGGGTGGCCCAGTCTTAGAGCGATCTGAGCACGCAGGGAGTAAGCTTCGAAGTTGGCGGGCGCGGCCGCGATGGCACGGTTGATAGACTGGAAAGCGCGTACGGCCTGGCCTTCATCCAATAGTGACCGGGCTTGCTCAATGTCCCGCTGCGAACTGGAAAATCCAAAAGGCGTGGCAACTCCCAGGGCGGTTGCAAACCAGATTCCACTGGCCACCAGAGCCAAGGCCCCCCCAGCGCGGAACAACCAGTGCATGGTAAGCCCCCTGGCAGTGGCAAAACTGTGTGGGCGCAGCGCCAGGGCGGCCAAAAGGCAGACGACGAGGAGGTGGGGAAGGTCGTGATTGGGTGTATCGACGATGCCGTGCCCCACGGAAATCAAGACGGCAAGGCCTGCCGCTGTGCGCAAGCGGCGGTCACGGCGACCTTTTTTGCGGCTGCTGGATCTCCACGGGCCCATCCCGCTCATGAAGAAGCCTACACCCAGCAGCATGGCTGTGGCGGCTGGCCAGCCCGCTTCGCACAGGAACCAAAGCCAGTCACTTTCAGGGTGGCGGTAACGCAGGTAGCCATTTGCCAGGTGATGGGTCATGGCGAAGACGGCAGAAAAGTTGCCCAGGCCGATTCCGAGAACGGGCTGATCAGCAAACAGTTTTGCCGCTTCGGAGTACACTTGAAAGCGGCCGTCGCTCAGCAAGGTTTCTGCCATCCCTCCCGCGCCCGGGGATTTGAACCGCTGCAAAATAAGCTGGCCAAATAGAAGGGATGCTGCAATGCAGGCCAGAACCAGCGAGCCGCCGACGGCTAGGCGCTTCATGGCACCACTGCGCATGGACGAGGTGGCAAACCACAGCACCACGCCGATGAAGAACAGCACCAGCCCGGCTCGCGAAGTGTTGAGCAGGATGACGGCGAATACCGGCAGCATGCCCAGTGCAAAGACAATCCACAGGCGGCTCTTGCTGCGTTGCAATTCGTAAGCGGCCGCCAGGCAAAGAAGGGACGTCATCGCCATCAGGCAGGAGAGGTGATTGCGATTTGCATACGGGCCCAGACCAAACTGGACGGGCGTCCACGATGCAGGTTTCCATCCGATGGCATGGAAGCCAATCGTTGCGATCGCAAGAGCCATGAAGCCTCCTGCGAGAATGCGCATTGCCGCAGTGCGGTCCTCTGTCGACCAGGGACGGAAAGCAGTCCAGAACAGCCACAAACCCATAAGCAGGGTGCCGGCCCAGGTCTCGAGGGTCACTTGCGGCTGGAGGGACCAGGTTGAGGGAAGTGCCAATTGGAAGTCCTCCTGCAGCACGGTGTACCATATGGGCCGGTGAGGCCAGGGCAGCGGCACTATCGGCAGCAGGGTGAAGGTCACGATAATGGCTGCGACCGCCAGCAGCGTAAAAGGCACTTTTCTTTTGGGCGGGAATGTCATGGCAAGCCCGCCAGTCAGGGCTGCCGCGGTGCCGAGGGTCCAGGGTGAACGGCCTGTGCCAAGGAAGCAAATCAAGACGGGTATGGCGGCTGCAATCCAGGCCACCCAAGCAGGTTGCGGATTCATTATCACCTCCGGCTCGGATTCCGGCTCGGCGTGAGTATCAATCACTGGGTGATCTTCATCCATGGCAGTTCATCTATTGATCACGTTCGTGAGCCGGTTCAAGGCCCGGTTCGTTGTCAGGCAGGGTGATTCGTTGCCCTGGGAGTTCCTGCCATCGCTCAACCGCCCGGTTCACGCCGGGCAGCAGATTCTCAAGACTCCGCCGTCGCAGTTCCGATTCGCCTTCCGGGTGATTTACCTTCCAGATGCGGCCGTCTTCCAGTGCGATGCACATCGCCGTCTCCGGGGTGGAGGGGGCCTCGGGAGAGAAGCCGATTCGTCGCAGGGTGGTCATGAGGAGGTCGCTGAATGCCTGTGCTGACTCCATGCGGTCGGCTTCCAACTCCAGCACCCGCCCATAGGCGGCGGCAAATTCCACCTCCCGGCGGTTTCTCAGGGCGTCATTCCATTGCTGGCGAAGGCTGGTCCAGCTTCTGATATAGCCAAGATAGCGAGCCGCCATCAGGGCCATGAGTGCCAGGGCACTCGCGCCGATGACCGAACCCATCCCGCGGGAAAGAAGCATGCTGATGCCAATCAAGCTCAGCAGGGCGCAGACTGCATACAGGACGGCCAGTGCCTGGCCTTTGCTGTAGCCCAGCAAAATCAGCCGGTGGTGGATGTGCTCTGCATCCGCGCGGAACACCGGCACCCCGCGCACCGCCCGGCGGAGAATGGCGAAGAGCGTGTCCAAAATGGGCACGCCCAGCGCCACGATCATGACGAAGAGGGCGCCCACGACGTAACCTTTCTGGGAGTTGGACAAAGAGACGGAGGCAATGAAAAAGCCGATCAAATACGCGCCGCCATCGCCCAGGAAGATTTTTGCGGGGGGAAAATTGAACATTAAGAAACCGGCAAGCGCTCCTGCCATCACCGCAGCCATCATGACCACGTCGGCGCGTCCGGCGAAGTGGCCCACGAAGGCAAGAGTCAGGCACAGAAACAGGCCAAATCCCGTGGCCAAACCATCCATTCCATCGATCAAATTGATGATGTTGGGAATCGCGACCAGCCAAAGGATTGTCGCTGCGGGAGCCCACCAGCCTAAAGGAATGGAACTGTGGCCCCCGGGACTTGAGATGAGGTCGATGGATTGGCCGAACGAGTAAAGTATGGCGGCGGCTCCAATCTGCCCTACGAGTTTCCATTTTGCTCCCAGCGGTTTAAGATCATCCAGAAAGCCCAGGCCAAAGACCAACGTGTTGCATAGCAGCAGCGGCCACCAGACCGATGGGAAATTTGTCAAATTCAACATCGCGAAGGCAAGGCCCGCCAGCAGCGTAATAAAAATGGGCAGCCCTCCAAGGCGGGAAATCACCCGCTCGTGCTTCTTCCGGTGACCGTCCGGCGTGTCGAATCCCACGCCCTTCTGGCGCGTCAGGACAAGCTGCGTCAATGCCGCACACAGTCCCAGGGCACAGAGAAACACCAGTGTGAGCTTCACGCTGGGCACCGGTACGTAAATCGCCAGCATCATGGAATCAAACATACCTTTCATCGTCTTCGGCATTGTTCCACCACGGTGGCAAACCGTCGCACAAGCAGGGTCTGGGAAAATTCCGAGGCCAGCTTTCGTGATGCTTCACAAGGACTGAGAGCCCCCTTCGCCGCAGCAGCTTTGAGGGTGGCGGTCAATCCTGCCACGTCCCCGTGCCGGGCGGTCAGCGCATGGTTTTTGCCAGGGATACGCGCGGCGAGGTCCGTTAGGTGAGATTCAGCCGGGCCAATGGCGAGGAATGGCAACCCCAGGGACAGAATGTTGTAGATTTTGCAGGGATGCACGATGCCGGCAAACGCTTCCCCCATTACGACCACATGGAGATCGGCTGCGGACAGGGAGGCTGACAACTCGTCAAGCGGCTGATAGGGCAGACATGAGACGTTGGTGAGGCCGTGTTTGGCCTTGAAGGCCTTTACCTTGGTGAATTCGCTGCCGCCTCCGATAAACATGAAGTGAATGTCGTCATCCACGGCAAGGCTGAGCACGGCCTGCAGCAAGGTGTCGAGTGGATGGCAGGGGCTGTGATTGCCGGAATACATCACCACGAATTTGCCGGTGAGACCGTGACGGCTGCGAAAGGCTTCACGGGCGGCCGGATCGTAGCGCACCGCATTGTCATGCGACCACGGGGCATCGACATGAATGATCCCGGGGGGCACCCCCTTGGCTTCCAAGCGTCCGGCCATGAAGCGATCCAGGGCCACGATGCGTTGGGCCCGCCGGAAGCTCCACGTCTGCAGGGCGTTCATGAGGCGTTCCGGCAGTCCACCGGCCTTCAACCACCCTGCCGCCACTGCTTCATCGGGGTTTAAGTCCATCACCCACGGGATTACCACCCCGCCTTTGGCCATCGCCATGAGAGTGCCAAGTGAAGAAATCAGCGGTGGCGAGGTCAGGCAGATTGTTGCATCAAAGCGTGGCAATTTCAGCAGGATGAGCGTTGCATTGATCCAAAACGTGGCGAAATCCGCCAACCGCCGCCATTTCGCTCTTTTACCCAGGCCCGGGGTCCAAATGCGGCGGATGGTGATTCCCCGCCAGGTTTCGGTCGCCGGGTAGCGCTGATCGGGATTGTCATAACCACGGCTTGAAGCCACCGCCGTCACCTCATGGCCCGCATCGACCAGCCCCAGGGCGAGGTCCGTCAAATGCTGGGCCGTGGACACGTGGTCCGGGTGAAAGCACTGGTTAAGAAGCAGGATGCGGAGAGGTTTCAAGGCTGCGGAAGTGGTGAGCGAGCCATGCCCGGCATCATCCGCCAGCATGGGGCATTCCGACATTCGTTGTTATAAGGACACTTTTCCGTGCATCATTTGATCGTGAATCCAGGAGTACGTCAGCTCCAGACCTTCACGGAGCCTGGTGTCAGGCTCCCACTTGAAGACTTTCTTGATCAGAGTGTTGTCACTGCTGCGACCATTCACGCCTTTGGGTGCGCCCAGGTTATAGCGCCGCTTGAGTTTGATGCCGGCGATGTCTTCCGCCAGATCCACGAGTTGATTGATGGATACCATTTCGGCGCTGCCCAGGTTGATCGGATCGACCCAGTCACTCTGTGTGAGCATCTGGGTCCCCCGCACGCAGTCGGTAACGTACATGAAGCTGCGCGTCTGCTCGCCGGTACCCCAGATTTCGATGTCGTGCTGGCCGCTGAGCCTGGCTTGGATCACCTTGCGGCAGATAGCGGCGGGCGCCTTTTCTCGACCGCCATCGAACGTTCCGTGCGGCCCATACACATTGTGGTAGCGGGCCACACGCGTGGCGATGCCAAAATCCTCGCGGAAGTGCCTGCACATGCGTTCGCTGAACAGCTTCTCCCAGCCGTAACCATCCTCTGGCAGCGCAGGATAGGCGTCCTCCTCTTTGAGAGCAGGCACATCGAACTGCTTTTGCTTGTCGCCATTGTAAACACAGGCTGAGGAAGCGTAAAAGAAGCGCGGCACACCGGCTTCCTTCGCGGCCATGAGCAGATGGGTGTTGATCAGCACGCTGAGCATGCACAGGGCCTTGTTGTTTTCGATGAAGCCCATGCCGCCCATGTCCGCTGCCAGGTTGTAAACGATTGCAGCATCCTTGCAGGCGATGCGGCAGGCCTGCCTGTCCTGCAGGTCGAGTTGCAGGTTGTCCACATCGTCGAAGCGCTGATACCAGAGCGCCGCCGGCTTTTGATCCACGGCGCGCACCCGTGTAAAACCCTGGCGGCGTAGATCGGCAACCAGGGCGCCACCGATGAAGCCACCGGCACCGCAGACGGAAATGAGTTGATCTTTGCTCATGAAATCAGGAAAGGCATCAATGCGAAACTAGGAGCCGCGGGTGTGGCTGTCGAGATGATAATGACCTGTCTCTATGAGGGCTGTTCTGGAAGTTGGTTGTGCCGGGTGCAGAAGGCGATCCACTCCTGCGTGTGCCGGCACCGGCGAATGGCCAGCACATCGCGGAACATGCGCAGCGAATCGCTGACGAGCCGCACCTTGCCACCACCGGTTTCATGCCAATCGATCGGGACTTCATGCACGACCCCGCCGGTGTCGAGCAGTGCGCAGAGTAATTCCACGTCAAAAGCGAATCCAAGCACGCGCACGAGCGGGCGGATCTTCTCGAATGCGGCTGCCGGCACCAGCTTCAGCCCGCACTGGCTGTCGTAGACCGGGATATCGAGCATCTCGCTCACGATGGTGGCATAAGCCCGCCCGATCAGATGGCGGTGGAAGTCACGTTTGATGTGCCGGCCCAGCATGCAGATGCGCGAACCAAACAAGGTCACATCGCGTTGCTGTCTGGCCAGTCCGATCAGCCGTTTGACTTCATAGGCCGGGCATGACCCGTCCGCATCCACGAAGGCCAGCCATCCGTACCCCGCGCTGGCGGCCCACGCGGCATACACTGCACCGCCTTTGCCAATGTTCTGGCCCAGAGTCATCATCGGCAGCAGTCCCGGCCACCGCGCACGTCGTGCCTCGATGAGGTGGTGCATTTTGTCCTGCTCGATCTTCCCCCCGCCATCTTCCACCACCAGCACCGACACTGCGTCATCATCGCGGAGTTCGTCGCGCAGCGAATCCAGAAACGGCTCGATGCGTCCGCTCTCACGCAAGCAGGGGATTACAAGCAGGACTCGATCACTCATGGGGTATCCATACGCTGTTGCGATAGTTGCAATGACAATTCACTCTAATCAGGACTTGCGGCTGTGAACATATACGCTGTCCGCAAGCCACGTAATCGCAGGCAGTAGATGGCTCAGAGCGCGCAACCCGTCGCTCGCGGTGATCGCTGCTTTGAAGGGCAGAGGCATCAATCGCGCGTCCGCAGCCTGGAGACCGATGCCGAAAAAGCAGTCCACCGAGAACTGCGTGGGGCCAATCAGCCGGCCAAACACTTCACGCAACTGCTTCAGGGACCAATAGCGAACATCAAATCCGGTGGCTGGCCGGAAGCCGTGGCGGGCGCGATGCAGAAGCCCCTTCAGCCCGGCATTCGTGGACATTTGAACCATGCTTTCGGCCCCAGGTTTCATCGCCTGCGCCAGCCCTGTGAGCACCAGCGCCACGTCTTCATGACTCAGGTGTTGCAGCACGGAATAGGAGAAGCCGAAATCCACGCTGTGTTCGCGCAGGGGCAGGTGGCGGGCATCCGCGCACACAAACCAGGCGTCGATGCCGAGCTGCTTCGTCACCCGCTTTGCCGCCATCAATGCGCCAAGCTGGGGGTCAATGCCAAGAGGTTGGAAGCCCTCCCTGGCTGCCGCCACGCACCAGCGGCCCCAGTTGCAGCCCAGGTCCACGAGCACGCGGCCAGCTCCGTTCCGCGCCCGAAATTGGGGGATGGGATAGTCTTTGAGCCGGCCGATCAGGTGTTTGTACATGTTGCCGGAGGTGGCGGCGACGAGGTAGTTCACTACCGGGTCCACATTGCCATGCGGGGATTCGGCAAGTTTCTGAATGCCTTTTCGCTGCTCACTGTTGCAGCCCAGTGCGTCGATGAAAAGATCGTCGCGGCAGTCACTCAGGGCGGCTTCGCGGCTCGCCCGTATGCACTCGAGCGTGTCCTTGCTCGCATCCGGGGGCAGCAACACCGGCACGTCATTGATGATGGGATAAAGAGTGCCTGCGGTGCTGACGAGATGATCACCTTCCTGGCGCAGTGAACAACCGTCCATCGGACAGCACAGCAGGTTTAGCAGGGCGGGGGGGATCATGGCGAATCGGGCTGTCCGGGTTTGCTGGCTTTGGCGAAACGGCGGTCCACCAGCGCCAGCGCGATCATGCATTCGGCGACCCAGCGCTGCAGGGTATAGTGCCAGCCGGCCCGGCCATCGCGCCAAAGACCTTTGACGATAAGACAATAGAATGGGGTCAATACAGGCACGATCCACGCTTTGGCGCGCAACTTATCCATGCGGCTGAGCTGGCTGGCTGCCGAGGTGGCGAGAAATTCTGCCTCCTGTTCAGAATACTTGATCTGCGAGGCAAACCAGCGGGAGAGTGGCTTGCGATCATCGTGATCGATCATCGCGCCCAGCAGACCAGGGGTGCCCTTGATGCACACCCGGTGGCCATGGCCCTCATCCTCGTATCGGGCGGTATCCCGCCGGTACAAGGCGATGCGCGGTGGGTACACTGTGGCGCTCAGACCCTGGCCGTGAATGCAGTATTGAAAGGGCACCCGGAAGGCTGGCGCGCAGTTGGATTGAATGGCGGCGCGGGCGGCCTCCTCAAAGCCTTTGCCCAGTATGTAATCTGCGTCCAGCGACAGCACCCAATCCGTGTGAATCTGATTCAGGCCGAAATTGCACTGTCCGGCAAAGGTGTCGAACGCCCGCTCGATGACTTCCACATTCGGAAAGTTTCGGGCGATTTCCTGGGTTCCGTCGGTGCTGCCGCTGTCCAGCACCACCACGCGCTGGACCCAGTCCAGGCGCTCCAAGCATCGGGCGATGTTGGTCGCCTCGTTGTAGGTGATGACAAGGGCAGAAAGGGAGTCCGGCATGGTTCAGAGGGGCGGTGAAGCTGGAAGCAGGCGGTCCCGGAGAAGCAGGGAGGGCTTTTCCACCAACACATAGAATAATCCTCCGCCGAACAGGATGAAACTGGCGAATACCATTCCATACAGGGTGTTCGAGTGGATGGACAGATGCTGGATGGTCTGTCGGGAGAGGTGAATCATAAGCGCGTGCGTGAGATACATGCTGTATGAACCCAGGGCGATGGCTTTCACGGCCGGGTGTGAGGCAAGTCGCAGGGGAGGCCGTGCCACCATCGTTACAAGCAGGAGGAGGAAGGCCAGTGCGATGAGGGTCAGGCCCAGTGTGTAGAACAGCCGGAAGGCAGTGAAATGAAGGATCACCGCTGTGGCCAGCACTGGCACAAACAGCATTCTTGACCATTTGATCAGACCCTGCCATGACAGGCTGGCGAGGCAATGCAACCGGGCGGCAAGCACCCCCGCCAGCAATCCTTCAAATCGCAAATGGGTGGCGGTCCAGGGATAGCCAAAACCGCCTACATCGTGATATGACTGCACTGTCCTGGCGAGCAGAGGCACCAGGCACAGCGGCCATAGGCGGCCAATCTTCGTTCCCATGGCCTTTGCCAGCAGGGCCATCGTCAGGGGAAAAATCAGGTAGAAGTGCTCTTCAATGCAAAGCGACCAGCTCACCAGGAAATAGGGCATGGTGGCTTTGTAATTTTGCAGGAATAGAAGGTAGGAAGGATCGAAGGCCCCCCGTTGTGGATCGCTCATGCGCACGGCCCCCCACGAGAAAGCGAGGGCCACAAGATAGCAAGGCACCGTCCGCAGCACGCGCCGCGATATGAAGCGGCCCACGCCCACCCGTCCGGTTACTTTGTGCTCCCTCCAGTAAAGCCCGCCAACAAGCCATCCGCTGAGAACGAAGAACAGGTCAACTCCATAGGCTCCCAGCGCGGTGTATTGGCGCAATGTCTCCAAGGGAACGGGCCACATCAGCACCACATGGTAGACGATCACGAGCAGGATGGCCGTGGCGCGCAGCAGGTCCAGATTCGCATTGCGAGGGGTTGCAGTGAGGGAGTCCGGCCTCATGAGGGAGACGTTGGCTTGGAGAAACACATGAGCATCGTCATCCAAAGATAGGGCACGCGGCCCAAACCTTCAAAAGATTCGAAGACGAAGCCCTCATCTTCGAAGAGTTTACGGAGGGTTTGCGGAGACCAGAACTTGATGTGGCCATGGTCCCAGAAGACATCGTGATGGCGGTCCCACTTATTGAACAGAGAGAGGGCCAGATTCTTCAAATAGCCGTGATAGGGAGTGGTGACCATGGTCATGCCGCCGGGTTTGAGGACGCGTGAGATCAGCTTGGGCAAGGCGCGCGGCGCATACAGGTGTTCAACTACTTCGGTGGAAACAACCACGTCAAAGGCTTCGACAAACTCAGGGGGAGGTTCGTCATAGACGCCCAGAGTCTCGAATCTGATGCCGGGCCATCCTTTCCGGGCCTGCGTTACACCCGGCTCGCTCACGTCCACGCCAACTACTTCGAAACCGGCCGCAGAAAGAGTGCCACACAAGGATCCGTTGCCGCAGCCTAGATCCAGGATGCGAACTTTCCCGAGGCCTGCGAGGTGGCGTAAGATGGGAGGCACGAAGTGCCTGTGCATGTGGGACTCCTCCGCGGAGTGATAGGCATAGTCGCTGGCGCTGAGATTTGACATGGAAAGGCGATGGCGCGGTGCGAGGGTTTCTGAAGATGACGGATCTATGGAAGGCGGCGAGAAAAGAGCTCAGCATAGAGTGCAGAGATCTTTGCCGCCGGAGCGTCCCAGGCGAATCGTTGGCGGGCAGCCGCACCTAGACCAGGGCGATCACCCGGATCGTGCAGCACCTTTTGCAATGCGGTACGCAGGGAATCTGGAGTGGCATCGCAGACCCGCCCGCCATGGAGCGCGGTCACCGCCGGGGCCAGGTCCACGCCGGAGGTCACCACGGAGGGCAGCCCGCAGATCAAAGCCTCAGCGACAGCAATGCCGAAGTTTTCCGAAGCCGAGGGCAGCACGAAGACGTCCGCTCCTTGAAGCAGAAGCGCCTTGTTTTCACCCTGTACATGTCCAGGACAGCGAACGCGATTTTCCAATCCGTGCTGGTGTATCATCCGGCCCACTGCCGCCACATAATCATCATCGCCCGAGCCCGCGAGCACCAGCGTCCAGCGCTGGGAGGTCATGCCGCTGAGTGCCGCCAGCAGCAGCGGAATATTCTTTTTTGGGTGCCAGCGGGAGAGGAAGAGAATCAGTGGTTCATCCATGGACAGCGCCATCTGCTGGCGCAAACGGACGGGAGCATTCAGGACTTCCGGGAGTGGCTCCACACCATGCGGAATCACCTCCGTGCGTGATTGAGGCAGCAGGGCGCGCACATGGATGGATTCCATGGCCGAGGTGCAGTGAACGGCGGCAGCCGCTCGAAGGTTGTGTTTTTCGATCAAGGCATAGTATAACCGCTTTTTGAGCGCCTTCTGTTGCAGGGACCACGCATCGAGTTGTCCCAGCGGCCTGACTATATAAGGCACCCCGGTTGCCCGGGCAATCATCATCGCCCGTGTGGAGAGATAGGAGAACACCGCATGAACGTGCAGCCCGTCATAGTTTGGCAGAGCCGCTTTCAACCAGGGGGTGAAGTCCGCCGCATATTGGAACTCGCGCAGTGCCGCCACGCCCGGCGACCAGCGCGGCAGGAAGCACACGTGGCTTCCTGCGTGGTTCAGCATCGATCCTGTTTCCACTGGCAGCAAAGCGCTGCCATTGTCATTGGTCGTGACGATGTCCGCCTCCACACCTTGGGCCCATAGTGCTCGTGTCATCGCCAGTACAGCTTCACTGGGTCCGCCACGGCATGGCGCTATCGAGGGTATGACATGCAGTACCTTCATGTTGTCAGCCCGAGGTTGGCCAGGCATTGCCGAAGTACAAACAGACTCCATTTTTGATACCAGGTGACCATGGGCACGGGCGATCCTTGCGCGGAATCTTCGAAGGCATTTCCCCATTCGCCACCCAGCCACTTCTGGTAGGGGAAAAGAAAGCCGCGCTTTTTTTGGCTTACCACCCAGCCGGGCACTTCCGGCACGGCCTGGGTGAGCAGGCGTTTGCCGGGCTGGAGCCTGATGCGCGCGGGAATGGCGGCGAGGGCTTCAAACAACACCCGGTCTACCAGCGGCACCCGTAGTTCCACGCCGTGCGCCATGCTCATCACATCGCTGTCGCGCAGCAGTTGGTTGCGCATGTAGCGGGAGAGTTCGAGTCTGCTGATTTCATCAGGGACCGAATCTGCAATTTTCTGCTCGCTGCTTGTCGTAATTGCGGGCGTGCAGCCGGTGATCCATTGGGTGAGCCTGGCGGCTTCGGCCCGGCTAAAAATGCCGCGCAGGCTGGCAAAGGCGTCCTCGACCGTGCCTGGGCCGCGGAGAAACTCGGCGAGCCGGCGGTGCTGGGGGGTGCCGCTTAGCGTATGGGTGAGCAAAGTCCTGGCCCCAGGGAGGCGGCGGATGACTTGGTGCCAGCGCAGCATCCGGGGGATCTTTGTGAAGCTGGCGTAACCGCCAAACAACTCGTCGCCCCCAAGCCCTGACAGCACAACTTTCACACCATGCTGGCGTGCAAGGGCGGAAACGGTGAAGGTATTCAGCCCGTCGATGCTGGGTTGATCAAGATGCGTCAAAAATTGGCTGAACAATTCCTGGGCGACTTTCGCATCCAGCCTCATCTCGTGGTAGTCGGCACCGAAATGCGCCGCCGTGCGTCTGGCGATGGGGCTTTCATCCGCCCCCACGTCATCGACAGCGACGGAGAAGGCGCGGACGCCGTTGTGACCTGTCGCGTTGGCCAAGGCCAGGACGGCTGTGGAGTCGATGCCACCGCTGAGAAAGATTCCCACCGGCACATCGCTCACAAAATGGTGTCTGACACTGTCCTGCAATGCCTCGCGTGCGGTCGCAACGGGGCTCGCATGGGCTGCCTGGCCTCTGGCGAACTCCATGCGCCAGAAAGTTTGCCGGGCGCCCGATCCCTCATGCCAGAGCAGGGATTCACCGGCGGGCAGGCATTCGGCTTCATTGATGAGAGTGAGCGGCTCCGGAAGGGAGCCGGTCTCGAAGAACCGTTGCACGCCCGGTACGCTGAGTGTGGGAGTGAAGAGCCGGCACTGCACCAGCGCCCGCAGTTCCGAGGCAAAGGCGAGAGTGGTCGGGGTGCGGTGCAGGTAGAGCGGCTTGATGCCCAAGGGGTCGCGGGCGAGTATGCAGATGCGTTCTGCGGCATCCCAGATGGCAAAGGCAAACATGCCACGCAGTCGCCGGGTGCAGTCGATGCCCTCGCGCTCATAGAGCCGCAGGAGGACCTCGGTGTCAGAGGTGGTGTTGAAGTGGATTCCTGTCTCTTCAAGCTGGGCGCGCAGCTCGCGGAAGTTGTAGATCTCGCCATTGAAGCAGAGGGTGAAGCGACCGTCCGGTGTGCTCATCGGCTGCCGTGCCCCGCGGCTTAGATCCAAGATCGACAGCCGGCGGTGCGCAAGCGTGGCGCAGCCCTCCGGCGACTGCCAGAGCCCGGAGTCGTCCGGTCCCCGGTGTGCCAGTGCGTTTTGCATACGCTCCGCCCCAGCCTTCGTGAGGGAAGGATCAAGCTGAGTGCTGAGGATTCCGGCGATGCCGCACATGGATGAGAGTCGAGAGGTTTGTCAGTTTATCGGTTTATCAGTTGCGAGTTGAGGGAGCAGTTGTGCCAGTGCCTCGCCGAGGTTGTGCTTGAACGCTCCGAAGCCATACAGCTTGATGACTTCCCGGCGCAGTGTTTCGGGTTCGTGCAGCCAGGGTTTATCGTGCTGTTTGGTGAGCAGCCTGACGACGGCATCGGCGAGATCCAGAGGTGAGCGCGGGTCAATCGCAAAGCCAAGCCGCTCATGGCCGATGGCTTCGGGCGAGGCATCGGCATTGCCGACGATGCAGGGGCGGCCGCTGGCCAGAGCTTCGAGAAAAACGATGCCGAACCCTTCCCCTGTGCTGGGCATGACGAAGGCATCGCAAAGCCGGTAGTAATCTGCGAGTTCATGTTCGGCGACAAAGCCGGCGAAGATCACGGCATCGGATTGGCCGTGCTCGGCCGCGCATTGGCGCAAGCGCAGCTCATCGTCGCCGGCTCCGGCGATGATGTAGCGCGTTTGCGGCAGGGTTTGGCGGATGATCTTGAGAGCTGCGATGACTTTGTCCTGGCCCTTGTAGGCCTCGCTGGCTGCCAGCCTTCCGACGGTGAGCAGCACGGGTTGGTCCGCCCGCAATCCATGTCGTTGCAGCAGTTGGGAGGACTTGGGTCCGGGGCCAAAGGCGTCTTCGCGAAAGGTGTCTGGAACCACGTGAATCTTGCCGGGATCGAGGCAGCCTTCATGGATCAGCACCTGACGGGTAAACTCGCTCACCGGCAGCAATCCTGCCGCCCCTTTCAGAGCGCGCAGCAGCGAGCCATGCAGATGCCCCCAGGTTTCGACGCCGTGTGCGCAGGCCAGGTAAGGCACGCCGGTGAGTCGTCTGGCCAGAAGCAGGGCTCGGGCGAAATGAGGATGGGTGGCGATCATCGCCGTGGGGCGCTGGACTGTGGCAAGCGCGAGGCCCGAGGCGGCAAAGGCTGCTGTTTGCAGCCGAAGAGGCATGTGACCGAAGGTGTGAATGCGAACTTTTTCCGGCAGGGCCGGCACTGTGACATCATTCTTGCTCAGTACATCGATCGTGGCGTTCGGGAACAGTTCCACCAGGGCGCGGATGAGGCAGCCGGAATAGTGTTGAATACCGCCGGTCTCGGCCATGCCTGGCACCCAGACGTGAAAATGGGGTGAAGAATGAGCCATATGGCTTTTGACGCTGCCAGATTAGCGGCTGCCAAGGCGCGAACCTCGTGCCACGAGCGCGCCGCGGGAGCCTCGCAGGGTACGGGTGCCGGGATCCGATTTGACGTCCTCATAATACTTGGCGAAGACATAGTGGTGCAGCACCCAGACGAACACCGTATTGCCGGCCACGCTGCTGACGACCTCGGTCATGCTGCCGCCCGACTGCATCATACCCATGCCGGGAAGGAGCCAGCGCACGGTGTTCCAGAGGTCGCCTTGAGCCCAGTACGTCCCGGCGGCTTGGTCGATGTATGTCAAGATCAGGCCAAAAAGAATGAAACCAATGATCACGCAGGGGAGCTTCCAGTTGATGTAGAACTCCAGCACCTGTCCCACGCCCACGCTGGTACCTGCGGCAAAGGTAATGCCGGTATAGCGGGATACGAGGCTGCCGCTGCCACCCGTGGCAGGTTTGTTGGGCCAGAGGATGCGTGGAACCCATGCCACGGCGGCGGCATAAAAGGTGCCCCCTGAGGCTATTTGCACCCGACCTGATTCGATGAAGAGCACCGTTCTGGCAACCAGGTCATTTTGATTCATGCGCAGGTCCACGGTTTCGAGGTGGGCTTGACTGTGAATGTCGAACAACTCGAAGTGACTGAAGATGTTCAGGAACTTGGTCATTCGCGAAGACAGGTCCCGCTGCCCCCAGACCGACTCACGAATGGAGACGCGTTCACGCATGTAGTTTACAAACAGGGTCAGGCCGCCATACATCATCAGACTGAAGGCGAGCATGCCGAGCCAGCGAGGCCGATAAAATCGCAGACACAGTGCCCAGACAGCTCCGGCAGCGTTGCCGCCGTAGCCGGCAAAACCCATGATCAGCACCGTGATCGCTGGAAAGGCGGTGGTGCTGATGAGCCATTTGGCGAACTTGGCGCGATCACCGGACTGGTAGGCATTGTAGAGATACAAGGTGATCGCCAGCACCGACAGGTAGGTTCCAGCGGCGCCCAAGGAACCGAAACTGGGCAGGCGGTTGAAGATGGGGCGGATGAAAAAGAAGAACAGCAGTGAAATCAGCAGCAGCGTGCCGGGCAGTTTGCTGGTGATCTGCGCCGCCGCGTAGCCCATCAGCCTGGGACGGCTCTTGCGGAAGATCACCGGGCAGATCACGCAGCCGCAGACGAACGAGGCAAAGCCAATCACTGCGACATAAAAGCCGGTGAAAGTGCTGGTCAGGCTATACTGGGCCTGGGTGAGCAAGGGCGACCTTGGCTGATAACTGTCCATGCAATACACCCCCGCGGCCATGGCGTGCATCATGGTGAGTCCAAAGGCATAGACAAGCGGCAGGCCTGCCGCGCGCTTGCTGCGCCACTGCGACCACAGCAGCACTCCGAACAGGACCACCCACCACGCGAGCAGCTCGCGCAGATTGTCTCGGTTGGGGGTGGGCATGAAGTTCATGGCGAAAAAGGGTGGTGGGGTGGCGATGATGCTCGCTGGCACCGTAGACCATCACAAGCGGCAAGATGACTGGCGGCGCGACGATTTCAGGTCTACCAGGTGTGTTTGGCCTGGCGCACCGCCACGGCTTGACGCACGAGGCCCAAAAAATCCGCGGCCACGGCGGACCAGTCGCGGTTCTCGTGAGTCTGCCAAAGCTCATCCACCATGCCGGCCAGGGGCTCGCGATGAGCATCACACCAGCGCAGCCGGTCGATGAAAAGATCGGCGCGGCGCACGGGCAGGGTCCAGCCGGTGATGCCCTCTTTCACCATGTCGGGAGCCGCACAGTGGTCCGTGGCGAGAATTGGCAGGCAGCCTGCCTGTGCCTGGGCCAGCACGGCGGCGAAGCCATCGTGCAGCGTCGGGAACAGGTAGAGGTCGGCGGCATTGTAGATGGCGGGCAGCTCGGCTTCCGGCTGGCGGGGAATCAATTCCAGTGCACCGCCGGCGGCCCTGATCCGGGCTGCGGCATCGGCGGTGACATTGCCCACGACACGGAAGTGGAACCGGTCGCGCAATGCCTGCGCCACCTCAATCAAGTCAATCACACCCTTCTGCAGCGACACATTGCCGGTGTAGAGCACGGTGAGTTTCTGGCCGGACCGAATGCGCTGCCTGCGGGCGGCGATCAACTGTTCGGCGGGCCGGAACTGTTTCACATTGCTGCCCAAGGGCAGGAGCATCGTTTTTTCCTCCGAGTAGCCGCGCTTGAGAAAGGTCTTCCGGGCAAACGACGACAGCGTGACGATATGGTCCGCCAGGGCGTATTCTTGCCGCTCGCGATGGATCATCCATGGGCTGGGTTTTGGGATGTCGGAACCCGCGCGCCTGGCTTCGCGGGAGAGGTCGTGGTACTGATCCACAATGTGGCCTGAGCCACGCAGGAGCAGGCGCGTGACGGGGTTGTTGAACATGCGCAGCTTATGGAACAGCTCCAATGCCACACCGCTGAACACATGCACCGCGACGGGCTCGGTATGGGTGATGTGCCGGGACGCCCAGAGCGAAAAGCTTTGATGCAGAAACTGGTTGAGCGCCGGAATCCGGTCCGTCAGGCCCCAGCGGTTGGCATAGCGATGCAGCAGGCCCAGCGAACCAATGCCCTTCATGTTCGCGGCAGGAATGCCAAAGCGTTCGGCGATGAAGGCGGGGTAGTTGGTCAGCACCTGCAAGGGGGAGCCCCTCTCAATCATGGCTTTCGCCAGCGCGAAGGCGTGGAAACGGCCCTGCACGACGATGGAGATGCGGGTCTCTCTCATGGGCGGCAGGTGTCGATGATGCTGCGCAGGCGGTCGGCATAGGTGTGACGGCCCTGCTCGCAGATGCGCAGATGCGCGGCCCGGGCCATTCGCGCGCGTTCTTCCGGGCGGGCCAGGAGTGTGCGCGATTTCTGCTCCAGATCATCCATGCCGGTGAAATACCCCACGCATTCACCATCTGCTCCAAAAAGATCGCGGTGGTCGGCGGTGTCTTCCACCAGCAGGCATCCGCCCACGGCAGGGAGTTCAAAGGTGCGCATGGAATGCCCGTCGCGATTGGCGCGGCGCACCAGGCAGAGATTGATCGCGGCGCAGCTTACCAGCTTGCGAAACATCTCAGGGCAGGCGTGGCCGCGGGCAAAGGGGCGCAGCCGCGGATCGCGGTCCCAGTAGCCGCCCCACAGGCTGAGGTTGAAATGCCTTTCCTGCAGCGCAGTCATCACCGCGCTCCGATCGGCGTCCGCCCCGCCGATGAAGAGCAGTTCACTGCTCAAACGAGCGCGTTCCCCGGCGTCCATCTCCGGCGCAGGAAAATGAATTTCCGGCGCATAAGCGAAGGGGAGATAATGCACCGCCGGACCGCGCAAGGCACGTAGCTCGGGCTCATTGGCATGACGCGGTGTGAACACGTGATGATAGAGCGGCAGGCCTTGCATGAACCAGGGGGCGCGATGCTCCGGATTCCATGGGTCATCGGTGGCAAAGTTCGCCAGGATGACGCCCTGATTGCGCAACTGGGTCAAGGCGGCGGCGCTCACTGGAGCCAGTCCGAAGGTAAGCACGATGTCAGGTTTCTCCTCGGTACAGCGTTTCACGAGACGGCTGCTGAACTCGCGCAGCCGCGCCGGACGATGACCCAGCAGGTGCCACCACAGGGCTTTGACGAGCCGGGGGGACGCATAGGCTGCATTGATGTCCATCAGCGGCATTGCCTTGCCCAGATGGTGGCTTGCCTGCTGCATGTGCCCGCCAATGTGGGCAGGACTTGAATCGCCGATGATCAGGACGCGCATGATTGTCAAAAGCCGGTTCCTGGCACTCGCTGGAGGGAGCGCCAGGCTTGGAAAATTCCTTCGGCTGCCGCCCGCACGGAGTAGCCGTCCACACGGGCACGACAGGCGGCAGCAAAAATCCCGTCTTGTGTCCCGGTCATCACTCTGGCCAGTGCCTGCGCGAGCGAACTGGCGCTGCCGCTTTCGCACACCGCGCCGGTTTCGCCTGGAATGACGAGGTCGGGTTGCGAGCCCACCGCTTCGGTGACCACGCAAGGCAGCCCGTGCAGCATCGCTTCGTTCACGACCAGCCCCCAGGTTTCTTTCTCGCGGCTGGGCAGCACCAAAAGATCAGCCGCATGGTAGAAAGCACTGAGCGCCGATTGATTTTGAAAGCCGGGAAAGCTGGCTGCCAGCGGGGTTCCGCTCTGGCATTGAATCGTCAATGGCTCGCGCAACGCCCCGTCTCCGAGGAAGAGCAGATGTGCTTGTTGTTGCAGCGAGGGCGGCAGGAGGCGCACGGCTTGTGGAAGGAGGTCCACGCCCTTGCGTTCGGAAAGTTTGCCGGAAAACAGGATGACGATGGCGTCCTCCGCGATGCCCAGTTGCCGCCTGGCCGGTCCGCGCAAGGCGGCGCGATCCTCCGTGCTGCAGCGGAAGGTGGCAGAGTTCACGCAGTAAGGCGAGGAAAACAGTCGCTCGTCGGGAACCCCCAGCCGCTGGTAGTGGGCGCGCGAGCGCTGGCCGACATACAGCAGGGCCGCGCAGCGGCGGTAGAGCCGGCGCAGCACAAGATCACGCAGCCGGCCTTTGAGCGGGCCGCGCTTAAGTGCATGATCAGAGGTCTCACCGCGGAAGAGCAGCGGCTTTTGCTGCTGCCGTGCCCAGCGCAGCACCGCCCGATCAAAGGGATGCGAGTATCCGAGGGCCATCACGGCATCGGGGGCGATGGCTTCCAGGGCGGTTGTCAGACCGGTGGCAGTGACTTGGTCGTAGTTGCCCGCCCCTCCATCGACGACGTGGCTCAGGAAGCGGCTCTTCACCCCGCCCAGAAGATCCGTATCCCAGGCGAAGGAAGCGCCGAACTCAGCATCGCGGTATCCCGCGATGCTGAAATCGCTGCCATACACGACGGTGACGTCCACGCCAAATTGCTGCGCCAGACAACGATACACCGGCGCGTGGTACTGCACCGGATGGGTTTCGAGGATGGCGAGTTTAGGCATGCGCTTATTGCGGTACAGCGTGGATGGTGCCCCAGACGCCGTTGGGGTTGGGCCAGGGCCGGTCCAGGTACAACAGCTCAGGACCTTCCACCCGTTTGAGCTTGTAGTCCCAATCTGCGAGGGTGCGTGCCACTGCGAGATCCTGCTCGGGCGAGTGAAGTTCCACCACCAGGTGCGGGCGGAATTGCCGGATCGTGTTTGCAGCGCCTTGCAGCACCCTGCTCTCAGCGCCTTCAACGTCGATCTTGATCAACGTGACTCTGTCACACCCCTCAGCAGCGACGACGCTGTCGAGGGTGCGGCAGGGCACATTGACCTGGCACCCCGTCGGAATCTTTTTATCGACGGCAGCCAGGTGGCTGGTCTTGGAGGTGTCCCCAAGCACGAAAGGAGTTATGCCTTCGCCATGGGACAGCCCGTGGGCATGGATGGTCACCTGCCGCATGTGGTTGCGCGCCGCGTGCCAGCGCAATTCCTCAATCACGAGGGGATGCGGTTCAAAGGCATGCACATGACCTGATGGGCCCACGAGGCGCGCAAGATAAAGAGTATGGACACCCCAGTTGGCCCCGGCATCCACCACAGTGTCACCAGGGCGCACTATTTGCCTGAACACATTTTGGTTGGCTTTTTCGTTTCCAGAATACAATGCCGCCAGGCCTGTGTTGTCACTGCATTTGAAGATCATTCCGCGCATGGGGCCTGCCAGAATGCGATGCGCCGTGCCTGGCCGGTACCAGGTCGCGGCCAGCAGCCTTTTCATCAGTTTTGATGCGATCATGGCTCTGGATCGGGTGGGTGTTGGGAGTGGGATGACTCCATCAAATCGAGCACTGGTTGAAACTGTGTTTCATAGTTCCAGTGTTCGGCGATGAGTTGCTGACCTCTACTCCCCATGGCGCGCACTTCGTCACGGTGATCGTCCATCCACACGAAGAGCTTTGCCAGCGCCTCGGCGTTGCCCGGCTCACAGGCCATGGCACAGTGCTTGTCCACATAGAGGTGCCGCCATTCGGGATCATTGGGAACGATGATGGCGAGACCTTGGGAAAGATAGTCGAAAGGCTTGTTCGAGGCTCCGGTCATGTGCCGCATGTTGATGTCGCCATCGTGAATGCGCAGCAGTGACAGGCCCACGTCGCACTCGCCACACCGGCGCATGAGATCGCTACGCTGGGGAAGGGTGCCGAGGTATTCGAACCGGTCGCCTGCACCAAGGCGTGCCGCCTGGGTTTTGAGGTGGTCCGTGTAACCCACGGAGCCCGGTGTTTCATAGCCGATGAGCCGGATTCTGATGTCGCGGCCACATCGGGCCAGAGCTTCTAATTTTACTTCGGGAAAGCGGTCCGGAACGATGGACCCATGATACAGCACGATGAGCGGCTGGGAGGCTGGACGTGGCGGACGGGCAGGGGGTATCTCGTGGAGTGACGGACAGTTCCACACGCAGAAAGTTTTGCCGCCCGGGCGAAAGGTCTTCATAAAGGCTGCCAGGCGCTCCTGGTTGGGCAGCACAATGCCGTCCGCATGCGTGGCAAGACACCGGCGGTCGCTCGTGAGAAACCGAGCCCACATTCCGGAGTGCTTCGCACTGGGAAGGGGGGAATCGTGTTCATGATAGATGACACGGCAGCCGGTGAGGTTCCGTACCAGCAGTCCGGGCTTGGCGGAGAGCGGTTCGGAGCAATAGACCCAGTGGGGGCGGAATCGCAACGCACGCCACAGCACCCAGACAACGAAGCCCAGATAGTGCAGCTTTTGTCTCCAGCCGGGAGCACACCACGGCATGCGCCGGACGCGGATACGCGGGTGCGGAGGAAACTCCATCCTGCTGTCGTGACGGCCTTCGATGCCCGTGAACTCCACCTGCCACCCGGCGCGGGCGAGCATCTGCGAGCTATGCTCCAGGGGCGGATATGCCGCCGGGTTCGTGTATTGAATGAACAGCGCCCGCTTCGATGGCCGTGCCGGAGCCATGCTCAGCGCTGGCAGGCTGTCCGGGCCGGTGCCGGTGCTTGCCAGCGTCCAGCGCTGCCGGGTCGAGAAATGGTGCGACCAGATTTCCCGCGCTGAATAGCGCCGGCGATAGCCGGCGAACTGCACGCATTGTGCCGGGCTGCTGGCCAGCGCATGCAGTAGCCGCGCTGCATTTCGAGCATTGCTGTGCCGGATGATGTGGCGCACCGCACGCAGCCACCCCCAGGGCTGCATCCAGCACGGGTAGCGCAGGTAGGCGAGCAGCACCTCGTTTTTCACCCATGGGGCCAGCCCATGCTTGTAGTCGGCATGGGGGCGGGCGTGCCAGGCGCGCAGCCATGGGCTGGTGAGCAGTTGAAACCCGGCGGCATGGGCTTGCAGCGAGAGATCGGTTTCCTCCACCCCATAGGCATCCGGCACGGGCACATAGCCTGGCAATTGCAGGTAGAAGCTCCTGCGGGTTATTGAGGCACTGCCTTCGAAAGACACTGTTTCTGATACTTCGGCCAGAGCCTGGTGCGTCGGTTTCTCATGCAAATAGACCGTTGGGGACAGGATGATGGCACGGGGAAACAGGTTCATCACCGCCACGGCTCGGGCGAAGTAGTCGCCATCCAAGGGCCATGAATCATCGTCAAAACAGGCGACCAGATTACTGGAGGCTGCGCTGATCAACCGATGACGCCCGCCACCGGGGCCGATGTTTTCGGTAGAGCGAAGCAGCCGTACCGGGACGGGAGCTTCAGCACTGAAGTCGCGAGACGGTTCCCAGCCGCCGTCGAAATGCAAAAGCACTTCCTGTGGCAGCGGACGACAGTTGAAGATGTGCTGCAAAGTATGTGCCAATGCCGCTTCGTTCTTGAACGCAGGAATGGCGACTGAGATCGGGACGGTATTTTTGGAAGAAGACAATTCCATGCGTCAGCGGTGGGGACGAGAAGGGATGGTGATGCGGGCCGGATCAGATACGTTTGGCGCTGGCAGTCGCGCACCCGTGTCGGAAAACATGAAGGCTGGCGGGGGCGAGATCCAAGGTGAGTTGGTCAAAGGAGTAACCATCGTGCAGTTCAATGAGCAGGACATCCACTCGGTTGAGCCATTCAGGACTGCCATTCAGGACCCATCTTTCAGCGCCTTCGATGTCCATTTTCAACACGTCAATCCTTGTCGCCCCCTCGCAGTCGAGGATCTCAGCCAAGGTGACGGTGCGTACGTCAACGCCGGATGGGCCGGAGCGCACCAGGCTGCCATTGTAATGCTCGTTCGCCAGATTCAGGCGCATGGTTCCCGAGTGGTCCGCGACGGCCGCTTCCCAGATATGCACCCGGTCCCCCAGGCTCTGCAAGTTGTGCCTGAGAAGGATGACATTTTCGGGATGGGGTTCGACGGTGATGATCCGGGCGTTGGGGAACTGTGCCGCCAGCGCCAGCGAGGCAAGCCCCACATTGCCCCCCAGATCCACGATGGTCCGGGGCTCCGATGGCAGCCAGGCCGGATCGACGTGGTATGCGTTCTGTCCGAGAACCTCGTGGAAGATGAACATGTCCCCGCCCGAGGCCCGTAACCGGAGCTTCGGTATCAGGCCGCCGATGTGGACGGCCGCTTCGATGATGGAACCCTTCACGCCATTGCGCTTGCCGGCGTGGAAGGCCAGCGTGGCGAGCACCAGCTTGAGTTTGTCCGCGGCAGAGGCACCTGTCTTCAGGCAGAAGCAGCACTCGCGCAGATAGCTGGCGGCTTTTCGGAAACCGTTCATGGGGAGGATTTCGAAGGGCAGGTGGAGCCCGGGGTTACGTGTGCCTCCGCCAGCACTTGAAGGTAGGTCTCATGCATGTCCGTCGCCACTTCGCGCATGGTGCGGGGAGGTTCCACACCGGATCGAAGTCGTGGCATCAGCCCGGGCTCCGCCACCAGCCTGCACAAGGCATCCCGCCAGGCCGGGGCAGTGGATTCGGGCACCAGCAGCCCATTGACCTCGTTTTTCACCCATTCCGCGATGCCGCCGAGATCAGAACCGATAACCGGAATCCCGGCCGCAAAGGCTTCCAGCACGACGAGCGGTCCGGTCTCAAGCCATCGCGAAGGCACCAGCAGCGCATGATAGGCGCGCAGGGTGCTCACCACCTGGGAAGCAGGGATGGGTGCTCGAAAAGTGATCCGCGGATCACCTTGTGCCAGCGCCAGCAGCGCGCATGCCGCCGTGTCATCGCCAGCGGATGCAATGGTATAGAGATCGAGGACGACAGGCAGATTGGGGGCCAGATGCAATGCATGTATGAGCAGGTCGATGCCCTTGCTCGGGTCAAGCCGGCCCAGGAAGGCAAGCCTCAAAGGCGGGGCTGGGGGGGGGGCTTGCGTCGGGCTGTCTGCTGGCCAGGGCAGGCCGTGACGCACCTTGCGAATGCGTTCCAACGACACGCCGTTTAGCAGCAGCAAGCGCTGCGTCCAGTCGCACAGAGCGATAACGCGTGTCATGCCGGCCCACCACTCATGCGTTGCCCTTTTGCGGCCCGCCATGAGCGGGGCGGCGCGCAGCACAGCTCGCGCAGCGTTCGACAGACCGGGCAGCCTTGCCAGCGGCTGCGTCACATGCGAAGCCAGGGCCGTCACGCCCGCCAGTGCTTTGGGCATGCCGTGGGCATTCAGGAAGCATGCGGCGCAGAGCGTGGGGCGCAGGCTGCCGTCACAGGGCATGGAACCCCAGCGCATGAGCGAGCCCCGCTGGCATGACATCGTGGGCGTGTGATACGTGCTCAATGCAGGGATGCCACGCTTCCGTGCCTCGCGCAGGCAGAGCACGCTTACGGCGGGTGAGTGGGCGTGAAAGTGAACCAAGTCCGGCTTCTCCACGTCCAGCACCTGGGCGAAACCCTCCGCCGCCACCGGGTCGCCCTGGACGAACATCATGTCCTGGGTGAGCGCCGGATGTGTGGCGAAGCGATGGACCTGCACCTCCTCATGCTCATAGCTGGCGGCCTTGGCCGCTGGCGCTGCAATCGAATTTTGAACCCCCGCCTCGGCAAGGAATCGGCACAGCGCCCCGACATACACCTCTGTGCCACCACAGGAATCGGGGTAGTAGGTGAAGGGGATGTGCAGGACCTTCATGAGGAGACCATTTTTCCGATCAGGAAAGTGGCTTGGTCAGCTGAATTAACACATTGCTTTTCAATATGCCTTCCTGTCCGCCAGGGTAGCTCACTGTGCATCCTTGATTCTTCGCCCAGTTTGAGACCTCGGAGCGGCTCGCCACATAGATTGCGTCCACATCTGGCTCGATCTTGATGTTTGTCTCCAAGCACTGAGGAGATAGATTCACGGGAAATGAGCCGTATTTACTGAGCGCACTACTTAGGGCCAACGGTAATCTCACTCGCGTATACCACAGTCTTATTAGCGCATGCGCCAGACGTCCTGCTTGTAAGTGCTCGCGTGCTGTATGTCGGTCCCAGCCCAAAGCTTGCGAACCGAAGATGCCTGATTCCTGCATATCCGGATAGGTTAGCAACAATTTGCCACCCGGCTTGACGCAGCCGAGGAGATTGCAGAGAAAACGCTCGGGGAATGCGCAGTGCTCCAGCACATAATAAGAAAAGACGCAGTCCTGTGACTCCGGCTCGACAGGCAACGCATAGCCATTGCTGCAGATCCAAATCCCATCAGGAAAGCGCTGCTGATTTGATGCGATCACTTCGGGAGACATTTCGACCCCTGTGTAGGAACCTTTAAGCCCTTGTGCCCGCAGTCGCTCGTAGATGCGTCCACTCCCACAACCCACCTCCAGCACCGCGCTTGGATCCCCGTGAAGTACTGCCTTTCTCAGTTCCCCTTCTGTCAGTGGTTGAGCGCTACTCTCCGCGTCGATCATGACCTGATAGGCGTCTCGTGTCGAAGTAAGGCTGTAAAATTTACTCATGGCCGCAGAGAGCACCTGCAACTGAGGATTCATCATGGGATCGCTGCTTGATACCCAGCGGAAGTGACGCCGTCCGAGCCATTGTTCCTTCATGCACCTTCCAAGCGAGCAAAGCACGAACAAGCTGGCTGGAAACGTTTTAAGAGCACGTTCAGGTTGTCTGCGCAGCATTCCCCCAACAAGCCGACGAAACAGGGTTTTCAATTGATGGGCATGATAAAGCGCCATGCTGCGCGCACTCATGGTGTGCTGGTGGCGATTCGCGATATTCAGCGTCTCATAGACATCCTGATGTCGCCGGAAGCTGAGGGATGAGCTCCCCGTCGGATTCATCCGGTAGGTCATTAGCGCGCGCGGGAGGTATTCCACATTCCACCCGCTTCCCAGAAGACGCATAAGAAAATCCCAGTCGCCCTTTAGTCTGAAACCCACGGGAAGTCCGCCGATTTCGCGGTATGTCTGTACACGCGTGGCGCAGGATGAAATATGCCACCAGCAGCCCCGCTTGATGGTGTCCGCAACGGTCAAATCGTTACCTTCGATACATTCGGGGGCATAAGGTATTCGGTTTTCACCCTCAACAATGCGGCCATCTTCATACCAATTATCCCAACTGGTGAAAATCGTGCCAATCTTGTCATCAGCGATGTCGGCAGCGTCCAGAAGAGCCTTTAGCCAGCCGGGCTTAGCGAGATTGTCGGCGTGCATGACCAGGTACCATTCAATGTGATCAGGCAGCCGGGAGATGCATTCATTCATGTTCTTATACTCCCCGCGATTTTCCGTGGCGCTATAGACCTCCAGCGGGACGGCGCTTTTCCACGTTGCCTTTGCCACTTCAATCGTGCGGTCGGTGGAGCAGTCATCGGTAAGAATGACGCGATCTACGCGCCGCAGATCATCACCCTGTCCCATAAGGCTTTTGAGTGTCTCCTCGACATAGAGCTCGCAGTTATAGGCTGGGACAATGATGATGTATTTGTTCATTTTGAGCATTAATACAGGGCGGTTACTTTAACTAATTGCAGACCTGTTATAGCGAAATGATTTGCCTATTCTAATGAATGGCATCTCAATGTAGGTGAAAGCTATCTGAGCAAGCGCAATCGTAGCTGCCAGCGAAATCACGGACAGCACGGTATGCCCGTTAGTATTGCAATTAGGAGTTGCGCCTGTGGCAAGTCCAAATATAATCCGCGAGACAATCTCGTGAAACAGATATATGCCGTAAGATATCTGTCCTATCCATACAAAACTGCGGACTGACATTATCTTTGTCAGCCACCCAGATGGATGTGCAACAATACTCGCCAAGAGGATTATAAAAGCAGATGAAAAGCAGTTTTGTAATAGCCAATCACCCATGGATGCACCCCGTCTTGCGAGCACCCATGCAAGAACCAATAGCAGGCCAACGGAGGCGGCATAATATCCGACACGAATGCATTTAAGCCATCGCAGCCAGTCTGGGGTTCTCGTAGCAAAGGCAATCAAGAAACCGCCAAACAGTGCGTCTCCGTGCCAAGGCATCAGAACATAGCCGCCAGGCCAAAAACATCGAAGGAGTGGTGCACTGATGATTGCAGTAATAGTAATTATTACAATTGCCTTTCGTTGGCTGGAACCAATCCAAACAAGTAAAGGCAACACCACATAGAAATGCTCCTCTACAGCCAATGACCATGTTACGGCGAGCCAATGTCCTCCCATGGTTTTGTTTAGTACCATGACAAAGTTCTGGGTAAATGACCAGTAGCTCCAATCAGGTAATGGTGGATGAAACAGGCCGGGTGCAATTGATACAATGGACGGTTGAACGATTCGTGATATGGAGAAGCTAATCAATACTAGTATGTAAAGTGGCAGGATGCGGCATGCCCGACGCATATAAAATACACTGGTTCGGTTTGAGGCATTTGCATTATCCAGAAGAATGCCTCCAATTAGAAAGCCTGACAGGACAAAAAAGAGTGTGACTCCGCACCATAGCAAGCTGCATAGTTGGGCATACCAACTCACTGTTGCCATGCCTGTTCGATAGAAATCGACTCCAGCATAGTGCCAAATTACGACAGCAAGCACGGCCATCCCTCTGATTGCATCAAGGACTGGCACCCGTGCTACATCTATAACACCCTGTGAATCAATAGGCTCGATCTTCATCGTCAGGAATATGAAGCTTGCCGCTGCACCGACAGAAAACGGCGCTCCACCAGATGGAAGCCGACGAGACCCACGAGTAGTGACAGCAGGGTGCCGGCAACCGCAAACCAGCCGTGGTTGGGGCGCGAGCCCATGGAATGAAAGAGGGCGGAGGAAAGCAGCACGAGCACGGGAAAATGAAAGATATAGAGGCTGTAGGAGCGCAGGCCCAGCCACTCCAGGAGACGGCCAGCGCGAGTTTGCAGAAGCCTGGCAGGCAAGGACTCGAAGACGGCGATGGTGCTTGCCCCGAGCAGCATGCCCAGGGGAAGGTTGAGCAAGGGCAGCGATTTCGCCAAGGGCGAATCCGTCAGGCATAGCGAGCCTGCCGAGAGGGCGAGCATGCCCCAAAACCACAGCCTGGGCAAAGGGCGGCGAACTGAGAGAAATTCCGCCAGAAGTGCGCCCGCCAGCCAAAAGGGATAGCCAGCGAGCATGCCGGACCAGCATCCGGCCAGGGGCCAGAACCAGCAGGATAGCGACAGCGTGAAGCCCGTTCCATACGCCAGCCAGCGGCTGCGCACCCATGCGAGCATGAACAACGGATAGAGAGCATAGTAGAATACCTCGTTGCGAATGGACCAGAGAGGGTGGTTGGTGCCGAAATGGATGCCGAGCAAGGCTGGCTGGGCCAGCAGCGCCGGGACCATCGATTGCATGGAATAGCCGGAACGAAGGAAGGTATCATCGATCAATGCATCACCGGTGGTTGAGGTATAAACCTCGGGAAAGAAACGTCCTCCGACCGTGTCCAGCAGCACCGTGAGGATGAGGGCCGCATAATAGGGCGGCAGGATGCGCCTGGCCCGGCGCTTCAGATACTCCGGGGTGGAAAAGTCGATCCCAGTGCCTGGTGTCGCGGCCTTGAGATGGATGAAAAAGCCGCTCAGAGCAAAGAACACTGTCACGGCCTGGGCGCCAAATCGAAACACGCTGAAGCCGGTTGCCAGCGCCCACTCATAGGCGGCGTGGGGCAGTGTCTTCCACTCATGCCAGGGCATCCACAGTAGCCAGCGAGCATGACCGATCAGCACCATCAGCGCCAGGCAGGCCCGCAACATGTCCAGGTTGCGCAACTTCATCAGCGGCTCTTTTGGTAAATACTGCCGTTGGTGAGCTTCACCAGCTGCCGCCATGACTCATCCTTTGCAGGTGGGGCAGTGATGACGGTCGTGATGGCATCATAATTGGGCAGGTTGACTTCCCAATACCACGAGCCTGCCGGCAGCCCTCTGAGATCGGCACACACAATGCTGGGTCTTCCAGTGTGAACACCTAGGACGGCGTGAGCGTTGGTGTAAATGGTCTGATCCGCCGGCAGATGGCTGGAGGCTTCCAGTGCTGCGGCTTCATAGTCCGGGTGGTTGAGACCCAGATTGCAGTTTGAAGCGTGGTTGTAAACAGACAGCATGAGGAGAGCGGCTGCGTAGCCGGCCCAAAGCGGGGCGCTGTTGCGCACGGGCCGCAGCCCGATGAGCATCAGCAGCATGCCGTAACCCATCAGCCTTGGGCCGGCGAAGAAGATCTTGTAGAATTCGAGGCCAAAGGACAGGGCCAGAATGGCGAGCCCCATTTTGAAAGTCAGCCTTCCTCCTCGTTCCCAGCGCAGTGACAGCAAGCAGGCAAGTCCAACGCCTGCCACCAGTGCAAAGGAAACTATGAAGGGAAGAGGCCGGATGGATCCATACCAGGAGGCCAGGCCGATGCGGAAGAAATCAATGCAAAATCGCCCCCCTTCCGTCACGACTGAATGGAGGGAGGCTGGCGCATATGTGGTTGGAGTGACCTCTTTGAGAGTGTGGGCATTGTACAGCAGAAGTCCGCCGAGAACCAGCAGCCAGGAGCAGCCTGCCGCCAGGATTTCCCGCCAGCGGGCCGGGAAGAAGGTTCGCGGGCCCAGGCAGGCCAGTTCAGCGAGCAGCAGGCCGGGAGCAAAGGTCACAGCGATCAACTTCACAGGGATCAAAAGGGCGAAAACAAAACACCCTGCGACCCTGCCACCCAAGGTGCCCCTGCCATAGCACCACACGCCTGCCAAAAAGCCGGCGTAAGCCAGGATGTCCGGCTTGAGGTGGTGAGTGAGATCCGCGAAAAAGCCGAAGCCAAGAATGGCGGCCAGTGAGACACTGTGAGCCTCGCTCCAGCCTGCCCGCCGTGCGAGCGCCCAGGCCAGCACTGACGCCAGGCCCAAAGACACCAGGTTGATGGCCAGTGAGGCGGCGAGGGGATTGGGCCAGAGCGAGAGGAGAAAGGAATAAACCGGAGGCCAGTGATTGAGATGGTTGCCGAGGGCGTCGATGTAGCCATGACCCGCGCGCAGTGACCGGGCCCCCTGGACATAGGCCTCGGCATCACAGTCGGTGATCGAGATCCGGGATTGCACCAGGCAGCCGATGCCAACGGTGATGAGAAAAACGAGTGCTGGTATGAAGCGAGGGAATTTCATTCGAACCAAAACCGACTCACGGAGGGCAAGGCATGAAGCGGGGGCAGTCAGGCCACGGCCCGTGCGATCGCGAGCAGGCTCTGTCCGATGGGAGGTCGGCACAGCCTGGACTCCAGGGCATGCACCAAGGGGAAGACCGCGCGGTCGTAGAAGCGCACCGCCAGCGGATTGAAAGACCGGCTGCCCAGCAGGCGAAAGCTCAGCCACCAGGCAAAATAGCCGGTGAAATTGAAATAATGGAGATGCTCGACCTGGTATCCTGCCTCCGCCAACTGAGCCGCCAGCGCGGGTTTCGAATACCGGCGGAAGTGGCCGAAATCCCGGTCCAGGGGGGCATAGATTTCCTGGCGGGCCGGAACGAACAGGCAAAGACGACCGCCCGTGGGAGCCAGCAATCGCTGATAGCGTTGCAGTTCAGCAAAATCCTCTTCGATGTGTTCGAGGACGTTCACCGAAACAATGGCGTCCACCGCCGGCTCCTTGAAGTCGGCCACGGTGCCAAGTGTCAATGGGATGGAGGGCTGCAAGCGCTGAAACTCGGCCGCCAGAGCGGGGTCAGGCTCGACGGCAAACAGGGTCTGCACAGTGGAGAGCTGACTGAGCAGACGGGTCGTCTGTCCAATGCCAGCCCCCACCTCCAGGACGCTGCCCCGCATATAGGGGCCGAATTCACTGATGAGCGCCTGGCGGTAGTTCACTGCCTCCGCCAGAGCTTGGAACTCGAAGGAGGCGTTGCTGGCGTTTTCGTTGGGATGTGAACTCATGAATACTAGCGGAGCAGTCCGTACTTGATAATGCAGCGAATGGCGCTCAGGCCATCCTTCCAGCCGATTTTTTTTCCTTCGGCATAGGTTCTGCCGAAGTACGAGATGGAGACTTCATAGATCCGCAGATTGAACCGGCTGATTTTTGCCGTGATCTCCGGCTCAAAACCGAAGCGGTTCTCTTCGATGGTGAAGCGCTGCAGCACATCGCTCCTGAAGAGCTTGTAGCAGGTCTCCATGTCGGAGAGGTTCAGATTGGTGGTGACGTTGGAAAACAAGGTGAGCAGCCGGTTGCCGACGGCATGCCAAAAGTACAGCACGCGGTGCGACATGGAACCTCCGAACCGGGAGCCAAAGACGACATCCGCCTTTCCTGAGAGCATGGGGCCCAGGAGGATGTGATATTCTTCGGGTTCGTATTCAAGATCCGCATCCTGAACCAGGACATAGGGCGCTGAAACATGCTTGAATCCTGTTCTGAGTGCCGCGCCCTTGCCCTGATTGTGGGGATGCTGGAGCAGCCGGATGCGTGGCTCCGCTGCGGCGCACTGCTGCAATTGCACCCAGGTGTCATCGACAGAGGCATCGTCCACGATGATAAGCTCCTGCACGGGGCGCTGGGCCAGCACCCGTGCCACCACTTCGACAACCGTCCTGCCTTCGTTATAAACAGGCATGACCACAGCGAGGCATGCTTCAATGTCGGTGTTGGAGGCAGGTGAGCTCATGGGGTTGGAAGGGTGGCGACAATATGGCCATAGTCCTTAATACTCTTCACCTTAGTCCCGTCCAGAAAATTCACCGCATAGCCGTGCTGCCTTAGTTCGTGGAGCAGAGAGGCTGAGGTGGTGCCTGGTTCAGCCCAGACATACGGATGCACTTCCACCAGCACGGTTTGGGGTCTGCGTAGAGGATCGGACAGCAGCGCCCGGCCGCCACGGAGCACTTTTTCTTCAAAGCCTTCCACGTCAATGAGCAGGAGGTTCCAGCATTCTCCCAAGGTGGCTTCATCAAGGGTTTTGAGGGTGACGTTCGTGGTGCCGGTGCCCCAGCTGGTGGACGGGGTGACTCGCGACTCAATGCCTTTGGTGGACAAAGATGCCTCGCCACTTTCATCGGAAAAAGCGACGGGCAGCACGGTGACGATCTCCTGCAGGCCATTCAGATCGACCTGACGGCGAAGGAGAGCCACATTCGCGGGGTCAGGCTCGGCCGCGAGCACCTTTCCGCCGGGGCGCACGCGGTTACCGATGGCAACTGCGTAGAGCCCCACATGGGCTCCGACATCAATGACCTTGGAACCGGAGACCACCACTTGCATCAGCAAGGCCCACACTTCCGGCTCATAGGTTTCCTGGATACCTCGCAGTTCCGGGATCACTCGCAAGGTGTCGGTACCATTGATGCGGCGTTCCAGGCCTGTGCGACCCACGATGCGCAGGACACGATCATAGGCGGGGCGGAGCGCATTCCAGAGCGGTGCCGCACGCTCAAACCAGGCGCTGTGGCGAAGCCGGACGCAGGCCTGTTCAAAGTGGTAAATCACATTCATGGGCGAAGCTGTTCACGAGAGATCCCGACCAGGCGCTTTGCGCGGCGGCAGCACAAAGCGAGGCCTTCCGCGGTGCGGTAGCCCAGCAGCGAGGAAAGCAGGGGGAGGATGACACCCTCGGGGCGGAAACGTGGGTCAAGCTCCAGCAGATGGGCATACACGGCCTCGAACAAGGGCTTGTCGATCTCGTAAGATCCACGCGCCAAACTGCGGCAGGCATTGAAAACCGCCTCACGTCGCTCGCCATGCAGTGAACGCTCCGCGTTCCAAATTCGCTCGATGTCCAGAGTGTTGGCCCAGCAATCCTGCAAAAACGCCAGGCGGTTGCGCGTCGAAATCGAACCCACGCGGTGCTGGCGGTATAGAACCCCGATATGCGGATCATGAGTCCATCGCGCCCCCGCTCTGGCGCAGTCCCAGGCAAAGCGTGCATCCTGAACCACGGGCAGCCAAGGCTTCCAGTCGCCTGCCTTGCGCAAGAACTCACGACGATAGAGGTAGGCGCCGGTGGGGCACCACATCGTGGAAAAGAACGCGAGTTGAGGGTCCGAATGCACCTCGCCAATTGTCCGCTCCATCTTGTCTCCATGCTCAAAAGACCCGTCTGCGCGCTGCATTAGGCGCTGCCAGTTCGAATAGATTACATCGCTGTCGGGCTGGGCGATAAGCATCTGCGTCTCCCGCACGATCTTGCCCGGCGTCAGCACGTCATCCGCATCCAGGTGCTGGACGAAATCACCAGTCGCCAGTGAGGTGCCGAGGTTGCGGGCGTGACTCACTCCTTTGTTAGCCGTGCGCACGAGCTTGAATTGCGGCCACTGCCCCTCGACATAGGCCGCCGTGTCATCCGTGGAGCCATCGTCCACGATGATGACCTCCATGTCCCGGACGTTCTGCGCCGCCACGCTCTGCAGCGTCTCGGGCAGCCAGCGCTCCGCATTGTAAGCGGGGATGATGACGGATACTTGCGGCATTACTTCAACACTCGCGCCAGGATGGTGATCGGATGGCTGCGGCTGATGTCGCCCGCATCAATCGCCGTGAGGTGATAACCTCGGGTTTCCAGCCAGTGCACAACGTCATCCACGCTGGCTCCAAATTGTGGCAAAAATTGGGGATGCAGTTCAATGACGAAGCTGGGATGGTGGTTTTTGACCAAGTCTTCCATGCCCTGCAAAACCTCCAACTCAGCGCCTTCGACATCCATTTTGACCAGGCTGGGCACGGGGATGGACTGAGATTGGGCCAAGGTATCGAAGCGCTCGACGGTCACAGTGATGTCGCTCTCGCGGGCATTGGTCCGCGCCAGGTTGATGCGGGAATCTTCAAAGGGCTTTTCCAGAACAAAGGACCCGGCCTTGCTGCCCAGAGCCGTGTTGATCAAGGTGACGTTGCCGGCCCCATTGAGTTCGAGGTTCTCCGCGATTCGCTCCAGCGCTTTCGGGATCGGTTCGAAGACAACTACGCGGCCAGTGGGGCCTGCTGCCTTGCTGAACAGCAAGGTGTAGTAGCCTGCGTCTCCACCGATGTCATAGACTGTGTCGCCGGGTTTGAGCAATGAGCGAAACGCCCCTGTCACCTCCGGTTCCCATATACCCTGGAGATAGAGGGCGCGGCCAATACGATTGGTGCGAGGCGGAAAGACCTTCAATTTGAATCCGCCTGTGTCCACGATGACGTCCTCGTTGGGGAGCCGGCTCTGCCTCCAGGAGGCCAGAGGTTGGAGGATCAAGCGCAGGGCGAGGCGTCCCAGCAGTGAAGATTGGTCAGACATGGGCGCTGAAAGAAAAGCAGTGAATGGGGGGAATCATCACGGGCCAAACGCCTCCTGAATCCAGCGCCGGGTTCGTGCCTGGCCTTCGGTGAGGGAGATTCGTGGCAGCCATCCCAATTTTTTCAGCCGCTCACTGCTGAAGCGGACTGAGGCGGGGCCGAAGATGGATCGCAGCCAGGGCACGGGGGCGGTCAGGGCGGGGTCTGATCGCTGGGTTGCCGGTGCTGATGCTGTGGCCGCAAGCCAGTGCCGGGGCAAATGAGCGCGCAATTTCTGCACCGCACTGCGCTCGCGCACCCAGCGGCGGAGCGGCTGATGCTGGGCGACGCTGCGCAGGACATCGCGCAGGCGAATACCGCCCTGTTTTTCCATCTGCTCCAGTGCTTCGGCGGTGTAGGAGGGATAGGTGTCGGGGCTGGAGGGAAGCAGGGGGGCAAGGAACTCGCGCCAGGTACACGACCCATCGCTCGCGATGAAGGCCTTGCCATGCGCCGCAGGAGACGTGGCGGTGAAAAGCATCGCATCAATGAGGTTGTCGATATAGATAAAATTGGCGGTACCCCGGCCCTCATTGACCCAGGCGAAGCGGCCGTCACTGGCCAGTTCGGAGGGCAGCCGGGCATAAGCCTTGCCCTCCGGCCCATACACGCATGAAGGATTCAGCAGGATCAAGCGGGTGCGATTCATGCGGGTGGCCCTTTCCAGGCACCACTGCTGCATCGCCGCCTTGGTCTCGCCATAGTGCCCGCCCGCCGGACAATAGGGCGAGGACTCATCCAGCAAAGCGCCATCGTTCGCGATGCCATAAACCCAGGTGGTGCTGATCACGATGACTGCCTCCACTCCTGCCGCCTCGGCTTCTTCGACGAGTATCTTGGTGGCTTCCACCGTCACGGAGCGGGCATCTGCTGCGGTCGTGCCCAAGGCCAGATGGAACACCCATCGTGCTCCTTTGACGAGCTCGCGAACCGCCGCCCGGTCATTCAGGTCCATATGCGGTAGTTGCACTGGAAAGCGTGCCACGGAGGCACATGTCTGGTAGCCGCGCACGGGCACGTGAAGGTCATCAAAAGCGAGCTCTGCCAGACGCGCGATCAGCGCGGTGCCGATGAAGCCAGTGCCGCCGGTGACCACCGCTTTTCCACGTGGAAGGCTGGGCCTGTCCGTCCCCGCGGCTGGCTGCGTGGCTGCCTCCCGTGCGGCATAGGCGTGCTCGACCAGCCCCATCGTCGCCGCAGCCTCGCGGGCCGTCACAATACCCGATGCATCTCCTTTTATCGCGCGTGAAAAATTGACAAATTGCTGCGCGAAACAGGAGACGAAATCCGCAGGCCAGGAAGCCTCGTCGAAGGCGGCAGCAAGATGAAGTTCGCCTTGAAGCCTGCATTGTCCGTCGCTCCAACGGCAGGTGGCGAAATCGTCCTTGCCTAATGTGAGCCGCCCTTTGTCACCAATGAAGGTCGTCAGGTTGGGGCGCGGGTAAAGATGGGAAAGTGACAGGCTGACCTTGATTCCCTCGTGTGTTTTGAGCTGGTACCGGCAGGAGGCTTCCACCCCGCCGCGCGCATCATCCTGGTAGCTCACCGGTTGCAAGGGGCCCAAGACGCTGGCCAGCCAGTCGAGGTGATGCACGCCCAGATCAGCGAGGATTCCACCGTTTTCGCGCCGGAAGAAAGCACCGCTGGCGGAGGTCCAGGCATAGGGGCCGCCGTGGTCCAAGGTGATTTCACGCACCTGGCCGATCAATCCCTGATGCAGCGCCTCGCGCAGTGTCTGCGCCGCCTGGCTCAGGCGCCGAACCATGCCCGCCGCCAACACCAGCCCGCAGTTTTGCGCGAGGGTGGCCAGTGCTTCACACTCGGATTGCCGGAGGGTGAGCGGCTTTTCGCATAGCACTGGGAGCCGCGCCTCCAGAGCCGCTGCGACGGAGGAAAAATGAAGGCTGTTGGGCAGCGAGACCACCACCGCATCGTATTGTTCCGGCAGGCCCGGGACAGCCAGGGCCTCTGCAAAACCTTTCACCTGGGTTTGCACCCAGGGGTGGCTTGTCTGGATCTGCCTGAGCGCGTTGCCAGAAAGGTCCGTGACAGTAATTCCTTCCTTCCAGCCAAGCCTGTCCAGCGCGGGGAGGTAGAATTCAGACACCACTGCACCGCCTCCCAGAATCAACAGGCGCAGGGGCATGGGCTTTGAGGATGCATCGGTCATGGCGAGGTGCTAAATGTGGGGACCAAGGACAACCATGAGGTGGTCGGCCGCTTGCTTCGACCACGGCACTGAAGTCCAGTTCGCGGCGCGGCCCACCAAAGGCAGCCGATGAAGCACTGGCTCCGGCACCCGCCATTCGCGCAGCTTCTGCGTGAGCGTGTATATGGACAGCTGTGCGAGTTGCTTGAGCCACAGCAGCGGCCGGCGCGATTCACTGCTGAGGTAATGACATGAAGTCACCGACATGCCCAGTTGACCGGCCGCCCACACAAACCAGTCCCGGCTGTAAAAGGTGACGTGTTCGGGAAAGGAGCCATACCAGTAGTGACGGCGGAACAAACGATACGGCCAGGTGTCCGTGGCGCCGGTGAACAGGATCAAACTTCCGCCCGGTGCCAGGGCACTCTGCAGTTGCTTCAAGAAGGGCAGGGGATTGGTGAGGTGCTCGATTACGTCGAAGGCAAGAACTGCTCCAAACTCATGCTCTCCTGCGGACAGATCCTCTGCCGTGCGGCCCACCAATTGGATGCTGCGGCTCTCCGCTGCTTTGCGGGCCGCGAGTGCCGGTTCGATGCCTGATTTGGACCATTTCGCGGGCAGCCAGTGCAGCAGGTCGCCACAAAAGCAGCCGACGTCCAGTACGGAAGGGTTCACCGCATGGCGTTCGAGAAGGCGCAGAGCGAGGGGCCAGTAGGGCCGCGGCTCAGTGCTGTGCCAGACGGTGTCTGGAAGATCCTCATAGAGCTTGGTCAATTCCGACTCAGGGAGGCTGGGATTGCGGAATTGTAGATCGCACGTCCGGCAGCGCATCAGGTGCCCGGCCTCGAACGCCGCATGGGTGGGCTGCCCACCGAACGTGCCGGACCGAAGAGGGGGCAGGGCCCCGAGGTCATCCAGGCTTGGATGGCCACACGCAGGGCAGAGCTGTGAGGCCGCGGTCATGACAAAGGCAGTTCCTCAACTTGAAGGGGCATTTCATGCGCTCCGTAACCCCAGGATTGCTCCATCGCACGCTGCATGCCTGGGGCCGCCGGGCGGTCCAAGTGAAAGTCCAGACCGCTGTCGATGAGGTCCAGGATGGTCACCAAGGGGATCGCTATTTGCAGAGTGAGGTGATAGTTGCCTCTGGCCAGCCGGGTTGCCGGGAAACTGCAGCGGTATTGGTTTTCGCCCGTGCGCAAATGCAGCGGTCGCTCAGGGTCGAGCAGACCGCGGGCCGCGAGGCCACAAGGTATCCCCAGGTGATCATGAAGTCGCAGTTCCAGGCTGACAATACAAGCGCGGGAGGTTGTTATCGAGAGCGTTGTCCGGACCTCGGGTTCCGCGTGAGTGCCTGCCATCTCAACGCAGGCAAACGTGAGGGTGGGTTCGCCCGAGGTCCTGGCCGGGCGCCTTACGGTTGTACCGGTCACGCCGTGGGCCAGATAGTTCTGTGTGCCTTCCAGCGGGGGGCCATCGAAGCTCGGCACACCCTGCTTCAGCACGATGACGCGTGAACAGAGGCTTTGGATGGAAGCCATGTTGTGGCTGACAAACAGGACTGTGCGGCCGGCTTTTGCGACTTCGTTCATCTTGCCCATGCACTTCTTCTGAAATTCGACGTCGCCGACGGCGAGCACTTCATCGGTGATGAGGATCTCCGGCTCCAGGTGTGCGGCAACCGCAAAGGCGAGGCGCACATACATGCCGCTGCTGTAGCGCTTCACGGGAGTGTCGAGGAACTTCTCGATTTCGGCGAAGGCGACGATTTCGTCGAACTTCGATTTGATCTCGGACTTGGTCATTCCCAGGATCGCGCCATTGAGATAAATGTTCTCCCGGCCTGTGAGCTCGGGATGAAAGCCGGTGCCCACTTCAAGGAGGGAGGCGACGCGGCCTTTGAGGGTGACGCGTCCCGAAGTCGGCTCAGTGATGCGGGAGAGGATCTTTAAGAGCGTGCTCTTGCCCGCACCGTTGCGGCCGATGATGCCGAGGACTTCGCCCTGCTTGATCTCGAACGACACATTCTTCAGCGCCCAGAATTCTTCGGTCGATCTGGGGCTTGGGACTGCGGACTTGAGATTGATCCATCGAAAAGGGGCCTTGGCGGCATGGATCAAGGCGTCGCTGAACTTACGATAGCCGCCGCCGGTCTGGTGGTTGATCGTGTATCTCTTGCTGAGATTTTCGACCTGGATGATGACGTCGGACATGGGAAAGGGGCCTCCTGGTCATTTGGGGGCTGGAACGACGAGGCGATAGCCCAGGGGCAGCTGCTTCACGAGGGGATGGCGAAGCTGGGTTTCGAAGATCGTGGCCCACATGGGGGTGTTGCCGCCCACAAGCAGGCCTGGCATGAGGGTTTCCTCATGTGTGGCTTTGTCCACCTGGGTGAACAGGTAGAAGGGCTGGAAGCCGCTGCTGCGTAGCAGGAAGTAAAGGCGGAAGTCATCGACGATGAGGCGTTTAGGTGCTGCGGGCAGGGCTTTGACCACGGGTTGCAAGGCTTCGGGGCTGAAACTGGCCCGGTCGAGCCAGGCATCGTAGCTTCGATCCACAGTAGCGACCCCATGATACGCCAAAAGCAATGTCATGGCGGCGATCAGCCAGCGGACACGTCTGCCGGAGAAGCCGCCCGGTGCAAAGCTGTCCATGCCCCAACTGGCGAGCAGCACGAGGAGCGGCACCAAGTACAAGGCTGTGAAGTGATGCAGGGCAGTGGTGGTTTTGAACTGGAAAAGGAGCGTGGCCAGCACCACCAATGCCACGAGGAATTTGCGGAGAAGTGGCAAACGCCGGCCTGTGAAAGACGTTGCCAGGCCGACGGCGGCAAGCAGCAGCAAGGGTACGGCCAGACCACAGCAACGCAGGGTGTCTTCGAGCATTCGCAGGAGGGTGAGGGAGAGGCTGTCAACACCACGATTCGCGGCAATGGTGCCTAACACTTGAAGGGGTGAATAGGCAAGGGTTCCGGCTTGCTGTAGGCCGTGCCATGCGGGAGGTAGAAGCAGCGCCGCGATCACGGCGGTCAGGGCTACAAGTGCGAGGATTATGCGCAGCAGTTTTCGTGTCGGCACGTCGGCGGCAAAGACCAGCGGCAGCAGTGCGGCGGGTATTGACATGGCGGCCCGCACCCAAATGTAGGGTGCGCAGGCCAGTGCCAGGGAGGCGGCTACCAGCCAGCGCCAGTCTGGCTTTCGGGCATGGTATTTCAGGCACAGGGCACCTGCGAGAACGAATGCCATGGCCATGGCGTCCAGGCGTCCCGCGCGATAGCTCTGCACCAGGCCCGGGTCGAGCACGATCAATCCTGCGAACAGCAGGCCGATGACCGGAGGTCTTCCTGGCTGCATCATGAGGCCAAGCACCAGACTGCCCAGCAAAAATCCGCCGGCGATGCAAAACAGGCGGGAGCCGAGCACGGTGCCAGTGATCCGATAGGCAAGTTCCGCGCCGATGCACCCGAGATAGGAGACAGGCGGCACGGGTTTGTGCTCGTGGGTCGACCATGACACTGCCCAGTCGGTACCCGGATCCAGCATGACGCGACCATAGTCCACGATCTGGACCTCATCCTGCCAGACGACGATGGGTGAACTGCCCAAGGACGGCAGGAAGACGGCCAGCACGAGCGCCAAAAAAGGCAGCCACCAGAGCCAGGGTTTGTGGAAGATTTGCCGAGGCGGCGAGATCATGTGCGCGGGAATTCGTGCAGGGCTTCGATGACGCGGGTTTGTTCCGCCGGCGTCATGCTATTGTAAAAGGGCAGGCGCAGCAGGCGGCCGCTTAGGTCTTCAGACACTGGACACCCGCCGCCACTGCTGGCGAAGCGCCTGCCATATTCGGAAAGGTGAAGGGGAAGATAGTGGAACACGGCCAGGATGCTTCGAGCTTTGAGATGGGAGATCAGCGCCTGGCGCTTCTTGGGCGACGGCAGGAGCAGGTGGAACATGTGCCACGCCTGCTCACAGTGCGCCGGGACTCGCGGCATGCACGCATCATGGACGCGGGCCCATTCGTTCAATTCACGGTCATATCTCTGCCAGAGTTCCTGGCGCCTGGCCTGGATCTTCTGCCACACTTCCAGCTGCCCAAAGAGAAAGGCGGCAAGAACGTCGCTCATGAGGTAGCTGCTGCCCAAGTCCACCCATGAGTACTTGTCCACCTGGCCGCGGAAGAAGCGCGCGCGGTTGGTGCCTTTTTCGCGGATGATTTCGGCACGTTTCAGGTACTTCTGATCATTGATGATGAGCGCTCCGCCTTCCCCGCAGGTGATGTTTTTGGTTTCATGGAAACTCTGGGCGGCCATGGCGCCCAAGGTGCCGAGCCAGCGGCCCTTGTACTTGCCGAAGAGACCGTGGGCATTGTCCTCCACCACCACAATGCCATAACGCGCGGCGATGGCATTGATGGCATCCATCTCGCAGGCTACTCCTGCATAGTGCAAGGGTACGATGGCCCGGGTGCGGGGTGTGATGAGGGCCTCGATCCGGGTTTCATCAAGGTTCAGCGTGTCGGGCCGGATGTCGCAGAATACCGGGGTGGCACCATGCAGGACAAAGGCGTTGGCAGTGGAGACGAAGGCGAAATCCGGTACGATCACTTCATCGCCGGGTTGCAAATTCAAGAGAAGCGCAGCCATCTCCAATGCATGGGTGCAGGAGGTGGTGACCAGGGCGCGCGGCACATCCAGCGTTGATTCCAGCAGTGCATGGCACTTCTTCGAAAACGTCTGGTCACCGGCGATCTGGCCGATGGTGATCGTTTGGGTGATGTATTCCAGCTCACGTCCCTCGAGGGAGGAGCGGTTGAAGGGAATTTCCATGCCGGATTACGGAAACCAAAGGTGAAAGGTATGGAAGCTCTCCGCCGGCTCAAACCCAAGCCTTATCCAGAGCTTTTGCGAGGTGAGGTTGGTGATCTGGGTGGAGGTGAAGATCCTGACTGCGCCCTGGTTGCGGCACCACTCCATCACGCGGACCATGAAAGACCAATAGATGCCCCGGCCCTCAGCGGCTGGGTGCACACCACAGAGGACGGCTTCGGCTTCGGTCGCGGTGTTGAGCCGCGCTGCGATGAATCCTGCCAGAGGGACAGCCGGGTGCTCCGCCACAAACACCGCCTGGGAAGCGCTGCGATGGGCACATAACTGCGCGGCCCATTCCGCGTACCCTTCGTCACACTTAGCCTGGTCCAGAGCTGGGTCAGCATGGTAGTGCCCTGGATACCCTTGAAAGGCCAGCCGTGACAGCCCCGGGATTTCGGCTAGGTCCGCCTGTTCAATTGGGCGGATGAGGTTGGGTTTCAATTCTGCGGGCAGGTCGCCTTTGCGCAGGTTGCGACGATAGTAAACGAGCGTGTCCATCAACCGCGCACGTGCGTCTTCCAACGCATGGATGGAAGCGAAGTCATCTGTGCGGCACCGGATGATGAGCATGCGCAGGGATTCTCTTTCACCGGCGGCAAGAATTGAGGCCGCTGTGTTGGAACCCGAAACGCTGGCGCGGCCAATGCGAATGCCGAAACGTTCTGAATCGAGTCTCGACAGCAATGACTCTGCGGGCGGCTCAGTCATGGGTGGCGGTTTCCTTGATGCTGTAAGCAGGCTTTTCCATCGTGCGAGAGTGAATCCGCGCCAGGTATTCGCCGATGATGCCGAGTGCGAAAAGCTGGGCACCGGAGAAGATGGCGGTGATGGAGGCCAGAAAGGGGAAGCCAGGGACAGTAGTCCCTGAGATGAGATAGCGCCCCAAAACGTAGGTGAGCACCGCGATGCCAAACAGCGTAAAAGCAAAGCCAACGACGCTGGCCAACTGCAAGGGGAGCACGGAGAAGCCCGTGACCATGGTAAGGGCAAGGTGCATGAGTTTCCGAAACGTGTAGTTCGACCGGCCGATGGTGCGAGGATCATGGCGCACGCGCACGGCGCTGAAACGTGAGGTGGCCCAGGTAAGCAGGACGTCAATGCTGACGAACGGGCTGTGATACCCGCTGAAAGCCTCCCGCAAGGGCGTGCGAAACACCCGCCAAGCGCCCGCCATGCGCGCCGTCTGCGCGCCCATGGCACCCTGGAGCGCCAGCTTGGTGATGATGGAGGCGAGAGCGCGAAGCGTGCCGTGCTGTTCCTGCACTGGGGCTCCATAGACCACGTCGAAGCCTTCATCGAGTCGCGCGATCAGCTTGGGCAGTTCTTCGGGTGGATGCTGCAGATCGTCATCCAGGGTTACACAGGTGGCAAAGCTGGCGGCGCGAATGCCAGCGAGCAGGGCATTATGCTGCCCGTAGTTGCGCATCAGGCACAGGCCCCTGATCCAGCCGTGCTGTGACACGAGTTCGGTGATGGCCTGCCACGAGTTGTCCTGGCTGCCGTCATTGACCAGCAGCAGTTCAAATTCCCCGCCCAGGCCCTGCAATACTGGCAGCAGCCGCGCCGCCAATTTGGGCAGGGCTTCGGCGCTGTCATATACTGGCACGACAACGGAAAGGCCGGCGGGCAGGGAGGCGGCGGGAGTGATTGAGATCATGAGCGTATGAAAGTCCAGTCGTTCAGGCGAGCGCCCTGGCTACGCACAGCAGGCTGGTGCCCACTGGCAGCGACTTCGTGCGCTTCAATTGTGACAGTTCCCAGTGATGGATGGCCCTGACCATGCCCGTGAGGGCGCGCGGCAGGCGGTGATCGCTGTGGATGGTTATGGCGGTCCCAGGCGACAAAACCTTGGATACCTTCAGGCGCGAGGGCAGGGTGCGTAACAGCAGCACGGGCAGAGTGAGCCAGGAAAAGAGGCCGGTCATGAATTCCACCCCGAAGCCCGCCTTTTGCAGCACTTCGGTGAGAGACTGGCGGCCATACCGGCGGAAATGGCCGGCGCGCACGTCGTCGTCTGACCAGAGCGGGTTCCAAGCTGGAACGGTGCAATAAAATCGCCCACCCGGCTGAAGGAGTTGCCGCACGGAGCTTAGAAAGGCGCTGTCATCGGCGATGTGTTCAACCACGTCGAACGCCCCTGCGGCAGGCAACGATCCTTGATGAAATCCGGCGTCTGCGAGAGTGGATCTGACCACGTCTTGCACCCCTCTCCGTCTGGCATTAAGGGCTCCGGGCCCGGGCTCCACCAGGGCCACTTGATGGCCTGCTTGCTGCAACGCCGCTGCGACGAAGCCGTTGCCTCCGCCGATGTCGTAAAGTTGCCCGGAGGGGGGGAACTGGCGCACCATCTCCAGCAGGCACGCGTTGCGATGTGCGAACCACCAGCTGCTGTCCTCCAATTGAAAGCACAGGTCATTGCCATCGACGGGATAAGAAACGGCAGAGATTGACTTCGGATGCCACACGCCCTGGCGATCTTCCAAAAGATCGGAAGGCGGCTGCCATGGAATGGAGGGCAAAGGCATGGGGCGTGGTAAAAAGGCGGAGGCTGGTCAGATGACGTTCAGTGTGTCAGCTAATCTGTTGGCGGGTGCCGCCGCGAGCTGCAGACGAGCCTGGGTGCGACGGAAAAAATCGGCGCAGGCTCTGGCACACGTGAAGGCATCGTAGCAAAGGGAGGCTTTGCTGGCGCACACCGCCATCGTCTGCCGCAGGGTGTCGTCTTGGGCCAGCAACGTCATGGCCTGCGCCAGCGCCATGACATCCGCCCGGCCAGTGGCCGGCTCGAGAGGCACGAGAATGCCACACGGCCCCTCCGGGGACTCAAGCATGTCAGGAATGCCTCCGACCACCGTCGCAATCACAGGCTTGCCAAGTGTCAGATACTCGATGATCGCGCAAGGCAGGCTTTCAGCGGCGAAATAACTCGGCAGCAGGCCCACGTCAAAGCCACTTATCTGAACGGCGGGATTCTCCAGGCAACCGGTGAAAACCACCGGTTCGTCGCCGGCTACGGTTTGTTTGAGATGTTTCAAGTGGTCCCCCCCGCCCACAAGCACCAGCCGCATGGGCTTCGGCGTCTGGTGGCGTGCAAGGCGGAAGGCGGCGATGGCTTCGGCCCAACCTTTCTCCTTCATGCCCCGCGCCACCATCCCGAAGGTGAAAGTGGGATCTGTTCGGGGTGCTGCCATGATCGCGGCAGGCATGGAGTTAGGAATGATGGTGCACTGGAAATCGAGATGCCACGGAAAGGTGGAAAGCAGTTTAGAGTTATGCCGGGATGGGCAAACGACCGCATCGATTCGTTTCATGAGCAACGACAGACCTTCGGGATGATTCCCCTCGGATCTAAAGAGAGCGTAGTCTCCGTGGTCATGTTCAACGATGGGCACCGTCGGGTCTTCGAATGCTTTGCACACCATTACCGCCGCACTTCGAAGATGCGGGTTGATCACATCGAATTGCCCGATGCGGTGCATCGATCTAAGCACCCATGAATGGATCTGTTGCTCGAGGTCGTAGGATGGCGCCACCCGATTAAGCAACAAAGTGAGTTTATACAGCAGGCTATGGAGGAGTGAATGAGGAAGGGGCAAGGATCTGACGGCGACATTTTTCAATGAATTGATGACGCCGGGAGATGAGTCGCAGCGGTACGGAACGTAGGCCGTCACTCTGTGATCTGTTGCCAAAGCGTTCGCCAGCCGCACAAACGCCCATTCTGCGCCGCCTACAGGCAGAGCGGGGATGACCATCAGGATATGGAGCGGGTTCGCCATCTCACTTCATGGGCTTGAAGAACAAGCCCTGGCCTGTTGGCAGGGAAAGAATTTCGATTCCCCATTCACGGGTCAACTCGTCGAAGGCCAGCTTTTGCGCGCGGTGGAGTTCGAATCCATAATCATCGAGAACGACTACGGCTCCAGGCAGCAACGAAGGCCAGAAATGCCTGACCGCAGCGATTTCTGGAGCGGCGCAGTTCATGTCAATACTCAGGAAAGCCACCGGTCCTACGTCATCGAGACTTGCAGGCACGCTCCCGCGCACAAGGCGCACAAACGGCATGTTGGCAAACATCGTCTGAACAGCGGAGAAACAGTCCTCATAATTGAAGGCTTGAAGAACATGGAGTTCCTCGGGGCTGAGCTGGCCGCGGTCGAACCCGTTGAACGTGTCGAACAAATGGTAACTCCGGCCCAGGCGGCCGAAGTCCGTGTAGTCGATGATGGCCTTGGCAAAGCCGCCCCGATGCACACCGCATTCCACGAAGGCACCTTGAAGGCGTGCGGCCCATGTGGCGCACCACAGCAGCACATGTATGCGCCAGCGCAGATCGTGGTCGTACCATGAGCCAGTTTTCTTTCCCTCGGCGTAGGCACGCTGGAATCGCGGGGAGTTCAAAAAATCGCAGTTGTGAAGCGTGGCCAGTCCGTCTTCCAAATAGGCTGGCGTTTGGCCGAGTGAATCCGACCGAAGCATCAGATGAGGATGCAGGCGAACTGCGATCCTGGCAGTCCAACACGCGAGCCATGATCGGAGGGAACTCATGCGGACAACTCGACCTCCAGGACTGGCGTGCGAACCTGGCCCCAGGCGGCATGCCATGGCGTGGGTTCGTGCGCACCCGCGTGCCCAGGGTACAGTTCGAAGTGCAGCACGTCTGTCAAGGCGTCGAGAACGGCGTCAACCGCGCCGCCAGGGGTACTCATGGCAACGGTGCAAAAGTAGCGACCATCGGCCAGTGCAGCGATGGGCACATGGATTTTGAGGTTCCTGATACAACCCGCTTCGGACTCGATTTCGGCGCGTCCGAAACCTGTGCATACGGGGGTAGAATCTGGCGTGCGGATAGTGATGCTGAAACGTCCGTTGCGTACTGCATTCCTGAACTCCACTTGTGCGGTGATGGCGAGGGTGCCGCCTGCGGCAAAGAGAGCCGGTACCGAGTCGAACGAAAGACGCAGAAAACGAGCAGCGCCCGTAACTGGTCCATAGCGCGCCATGTCAGACACATCGCCGGCCCCAGCCTTTCCCACGGGCGCTTCTCGGAGGTAGTGCTCGATGGCGGCTGAAGGATCACCATCAAACGCCACACTACCGTGCGAAAGCACCACGCAGCGAGTGGTGAGCTGGCGCACTGTACTGAGGTTGTGGCTCACAAACAAAACGGTGCGGCCGCCTTTGGCCACGCTGTCCATCTTGCCCAGGCACTTCTTTTGAAACGCGGCATCGCCCACTGCGAGTACTTCATCGATGACCAAGATTTCAGGATCAAGGTGGGCGGCCACGGCGAAAGCCAGGCGCACATGCATGCCGCTGCTGTATCGCTTCACTGGTGTGTCGAGGAATGCCTCGATCTCGGCAAACGCTACGATTTCATCAAACCGTGCCCGGATCTCCTTCTTGGTCAGGCCGAGAATGGCTCCATTGAGAAAAACGTTCTCGCGACCAGTCAGCTCAGGATGGAATCCGGTGCCGACTTCGAGCAGCGAGGCCACTCGGCCTCGCAGCGTAATTCTGCCGGTGGAGGGTTCTGTGATGCGTGACAGTATCTTCAGAAGCGTGGATTTACCTGCGCCGTTGCTGCCAATGATGCCGAGAACTTCGCCTTGTTGGAGATCGAAAGACACGTCGCGCAGGGCCCAAAACTCCTGTTCTTGGGCGTGGCTCTTTGGTGCTTTCAGCGCCCCGATTTTATCGGCCAAAGCTTCGCCAACCCGTCGGTAGCCGCGTTGACCTTGGGGCTGCCCCAGCATGTAGCGCTTCCCCAGGTTCTCCACGTTGATGATGGCTTCAGGCATGGATAGAAAAGGTCAGTTGCTTCGGCTGGCGAGCAGGGAGCGAACCTGATCAAAGGGAACGTAGTCTTCCAGTGCATACGCAGACTTGAACCAGTGGTAGGCTTTTTCGGCCAGCTGTGCGCGCTCTTCCGAATGGCCAATAAAATGGGCGCAGGTATCGACCAGGGCTTCGTAAGGCGCGGTAGTCACGTTCTCCTCAAGACCGGTACCGAGACCGGCGGGTGACACTTGCTCGTGGATCGCAAACAGGCGGTTCGAGATCAAATAGTCAAAGCGTGCGAAGTCTGGCAAATGGGCGGAGGGTTCCGCGTAGCAATGGATGCCAAGGACGATTTTGGAGCGTGCCAACAGCCCGTTCAAGGTGGCGTCCACCGCTGGATTAATGAAGCTTGCCACATGCACTTTCATTCCGCGGCGGACCAGTTCGTCGAGAATCGCCTGGCGTCGCTGCGAGACCCAGCCGAAGAAAAGCACGTCGATGTCCTGCTCAACGTGTTTGCCGCTGGTGGAAAGGTTGAACTCGTCCTCATAGGCTTGCGCGTAGCCGAAGGGAACATGCGTAAAAGTGAGTCCTCTTTGGGTGACCAGCGCTTGGTTCGTTAGCGAGTAGTCCCAAACGGCTTTGGCGTTTGCCATTACCGCCAGCCATTGCTTCCGCCGCGCGTGAGAGTAATGCCAGCGCAGGTGGAATTCGCCGGGAGGGCCCCAATCCCTGTCATCGGACCAGCCCGTGATGCTGATGGGCTCGGCGTTCCAAAAGATATAATTGCGGGGCATTTGGTCGGGAGCGACGCTATTCCAGTTGCCAATGAAGAGGTCACGGGAGGCCTTGAGTTGCACGCGCGACGAGCGATCGAGTGATGAGCTGACCGTCGCCGGGATTCCATGCTTGCGGAGCAATCCTGCTGTCGCGTGTAGCTTCCGGCCCATCGTGGGTTCGATGCAAAAGAGGACAACTTTTCTTGGCGACACGATGCTGCGAAGCCTTGCCAGCCAGCAAAGGCCAGAGAAGGCTGCCTGCTTAACGAAGGCATGCACAGCCATAGGATACTCATCGGCCACGGGTGGCGACGGCCACCAAGTAGCATGCGTTGCGAAGTTGGCGGGCCGACATGGAGCGCACCGCATAGGGATCGAATCTGTCGCGCCAAGAGGGAGGCTGTTGCAGCCAAACCTGAGCCTTGTTGCGTTCTGCATCCGTCACAGCTCGCGTGGCATGGGGAGCGAACACGCGGTGGAAGGCGGTGGGCAGGCGGCGCACGCCGCGCAGCCTCAGCATCCGGGGTAAAAGCGCGCACTGCCCGAAAATGGCGAGGTTGTTAAAGTGCACGGATAGCGCCGCATGAAACTCAGCCTCCGTCATTTCGTTAAGGTGAAATGGATTGTTAGCCGCGTGCAGACCATACACGGGACGGTTCGGGGTGGAGATGACAAGAGTTCCTCCGGGTGCCAAAAGCCGGCGGCATTCGGCCAGAAAGGCATCGGGTCGACGCAGGTGCTCGATGGTTTCGAAGGACACGATATTATCCACGCTGGCATTGGGCAGGGGAATGGATTCCGCATCGCCTGCCCGCGCGTCCACACCGTACCTGGCGTGGGCGTGGGCACAAGTTTCGGCTGAGAGATCAATCCCGATGACCGAGGCCGCCCCGCCTGCTGCCAGGGCGGCGGTGCCATAGCCTTCGCCGCAGGCCACATCGAGCACCCGCTTGGACCGGGCATAGGGCAGAGCGAAGCGGTACCGGTGCAAATGCTCCCAGAATGTCCGGCCATCCGAACTCTCGGGCACCATGCGTTCTCCTGTGTAATCAAGCATCGAATTGACGCCGGGGTTTACGCGCTGCGATGGCCTGGGCAGAAGGGAATTCCACGGTGACGATGCGGCATTCGTCAAAACCGGCGCTGAGCACCTGCTCCCAGAAATCGCTGCCATATTCGGTCTGAACCAGCATGTCATTCTGATCCGTGGTGGACTGCCCATGATGACTAGGCGGCAGGCCTTGCCGAGTGCGGCTCAAGCGGCCCGTGATGATCGGAATGGTGTAAAAGCACCAGCCACCGGGGCGCAGAACACGAAGGCATTCCTTAAGCCCGGTGAGAGGATTGGGGACATGCTCCAGGGTATCAGAGTGAATGACGGCATCAAAAGTGGAATCAGGGTAAGGCAATTGCTGCATGTCGGCTTCAGGATAGAAGGCAAACGTCCGACGGGGTAGGCGGCGCAAGGATCGGGAAAGCGTATTGGCTTCGTTCAGTTCCAGGATCTTTAGCAGCCAGGTGCGCGGCGAACACAGGAAGCGCCAGAACGTTCCTGTCGATCCATAGGCGCTCTTGATGGCTTTGGCGAGAGCCTGCGAGCGCAATGAATTGCCACATCGGGTGCAGCAAGTGCCTTGTTGGCGGTCGATATAAGCGGCTTCTACTGGTGAAAGGCCCCAGGCCTGGATCAGCTCTGGCCACAACACTGGCGAAGAGACAAACGAAGTGCCACCGCAGACGCTGCATTGTTGCACTTGTGGAAGGCTCATGGCTTCGCAGCTCCAAAAAGCAGACGCCATGTGCCTGCCACATAACCAACGCCCACCCGGGCCGCGTCGCTCCAGGTCGATGGTCTGCGCAGCAAGCTCGCCACGCCAAACAATAGCATGACAGCGAAATCAAAATGATTGCGCGCGGAGGTGCGCTCCATGACCTGCGTCATGATCCAGTGGCGGTTCATCAGCCCCTGGGTTGCGATTCGGACAAGTGAGCGCTTGTGGTCGCCTCCCTGGCTGTCGTGGAAACAGCGGGCGCCCGTTGCGTGCAGAATGGTCCAGCTCCTGGCCACAAATAACGACGCAGCCATATCTTCACCCAAAGCGCCACCTTCAAAATGATCGGGCACCGCAGGTGCTGGCAATGCGGCTTTGCGATAAAGGGAGCAACAACCGATCATCCACTCTGCGGGCAGGGTCGGTGGCAAATCCGGAGAGGCATCGGGGTAGAACGTGTAGCCCGGCCCGATGCAAGCAGACGCATACGATTCGCGCTCGCGGCCATCTTCAAACCAACGCATCAAGGCTCGGACAAAATGCCCTGGTGGCTGGTAGGCTTGATTGGTGATCGTTGCCGTCACTCCACCAATCCGGCTTGCTGACGAGGTTGCATTGTGCAGAGCTTCCAGGCAATGAGGTTCGAGAATAACATCGTCATCGAGGAACCAAACGAATTCTTGGTTGGCTGCGGTCACAGCCTGGTTGCGCTGCGGGGCAAGTCCTGTGCGGTTTGCTCGTTGATAGGTCCAGAGAACGCGCGGCTCGTTCCATTGGGCGCGCGCTTGGGTCACAATTTGCAGGGTCTTGTCATTGTCTGATGCATCACAGACGACAATTTCAGCGGGAAGCACAGTTTGGGAGGCCAGCGATTCGAGGAATCGCGCAAGCAAGGTGGCGCGGTTGCGGGTGGGCAAGACAGCAGAGACCGGCACCAGCGTTTTCATCCCGCCTTCGCCAGAGTTGTCCTGGCGATGATTTGGAAATGGAGGACAGTTTGTGGCATTGCGAGTGGGCTGTTCGTGTCCGCTAAGGGTGAAGGTGGCGATCAGTGGCGCAATTGCACCGACCGATCAGATCACATCCGCAAACGAGCGCTCGGTCTTGCGGAAGTACCACACGCCGAGCGCAAGCAGGAGGATGCTCAGCAAAGTTGACAGCACGAAGCTTTCCCAATGCAGTTCTGTGGTGCCACAGATGGCCCATCGGAACCCGTCGATGACTCCGACGATGGGGTTGATCGCCACGATGGTACGCCCCAAGTCACCATACTTCTCCTGGATAGCAGTGGTGCTGTAGAACACAGGCGAGATGAACTGACCAAATTGCACCACGAAGGGGATGATATACCGGAAATCCCGGTACTTCACGTTCAACGCCGTGAACAAGAGACCAGGACCCATGGCGCTGAGAAAGGCCAGCAGGATGAACAGCGGAAGGGTGAGCAGCCGCCAGGTGGGCCAAACGTGATACCAAGCCATCAGGCCGGCGAGGATCACAAGTGAAATGGCAAAATCCACAAAGGCCACCACCACCGCGCTTGCGGGCAGGATCATGCGGGGGAAATAGATCTTGGAAATCAGATTGGCATTGCCCACCAAACTCGCTGCGGACTCGCTGAGCGCGCTCGAAAAGAAGAACCAGGGCAGGGTGCCTGCGCAGACCATGACGGCATAAGGAACACCGTCTGATGGAAGTTTCGCCAGCCCGCCGAAGATTCCCGCGCCAATGACAATCGTCAGCAGCGGGCGAATAACGGCCCAGGAAACGCCGATGACCGTTTGTTTGTAGCGCACCAGGATGTCGCGCCAGGCGAGGAAGCCAAAGAGCTCGCGATAACGCCACAGATCACGCCAGTAGTGTGCCTCGGACTTGCCGGCTTCGATGATGAGTTTTTGGGGGGCGGACATGAGATTGATTAGCGACGCACCATCCAGTTGCCGAGCACCAGCAAGTCCATTTTGGTGCGCAGGAAGCAATCCAGCGCTTCCTCGGGACGGCAGACGACGGGTTCGTTTTCGTTGAACGAGGTGTTAAGGACCATCGGCACGCCGGTGAGATTGTGGAAGGCAGAAATGAGCGCGTGATAGTGCGGGTTGGTGATGGCATCGACGGTCTGCAGGCGTCCGGAGCCATCGGCATGGGTGGTGGCGGGGATGAGGGCGCGCTTGTCCTGGCGCACCTGGAACACCTGCATCATGAAGGGCACATCCGCGTCCTGCTCAAACCATGCGGGCACTTCCTCGCGCAGGATGCTGGGGGCAAACGGGCGGAAGGACTCGCGGCGCTTGATTTTCTCATTGAGGATGTCCTTCATGTTTGCGCGTCGTGGATCGCCCAGGATGGAGCGGTTGCCCAGCGCACGGGGGCCCCACTCCATGCGGCCTTGAAACCAGCCGATGACCTTGCCTTCGCTGATGGCCTGCGCGGTGCTCTGGCAGAGGCCGGAAACGTCATCGAACTCGATCACCTCGCAGCCCGCTTCCTTGAGGCGTTCGGTTTGGCTGCCGAGCAGGGCGTTGAAATTCTCGTTGCTGTACTCTGGCCCGCAGAAAGCGTGGCTCATGTGAAAACGCCGGGTCTCGCCGAGTTGCTGCGAGGTCACCAGCGCGGCACCGATGGCACCGCCGGCATCACCGGCCGCACTTTGAATATAGACGTGCTTGAAAGGGGTCTGGCGTTGCACTTTGCCATTGGCCACGCTGTTCATGGCGCAACCGCCGCTGAGCGTGAGATTCTCGCCGCCGTAGCGCTGGTGCAACTTGTTCAGAAGGGCGAAGAAGGCCTCTTCATACATGGCCTGGATGCTGCGGGCCAAGTCCTTGTGTCTTTGTTCCAAAGGCGCGTCCTGTGCGCGTGCAGGCCCCAGCAGGTCTTCTAGTGCAGGGGCAAACAGAGTGCCGACTTCTGGCGAGCCGTTGTCCCATGAGTAGGGGACGTTTTCGCGGTGGTGGCGGAAGTAATCGAGACCGAGCTTGAATGAGCCATCACTTTGCACCCGCACGATCTGGCGCATCTGCGGCATGAAGGCCGGCTCGCCATACGGAGCCAGGCCCATCACCTTGTACTCGTCGCCGAAATGGGGAAAGCCCAGGTACTGAGTGAGCGCCGAATAGAACATGCCCAGGGAGTGCGGGAAATACACCCGCCCGTCGATCCTCATGCGCCCGTTTACGCCGGGCCCCCAGGCCGCACTGGCAAAATCGCCGAAGCCATCCACCGAAAGGTTGACCGCGTCGTCGAACGGGCTGCAGAGGTAGCTGGAAGCGATGTGCGCCAGGTGGTGTTCGATGTGATGCACCTGGGCGCGCATTGGTTCATCGGGAAAGGCATCGGCCAGCGATTGGTGAAGGCTGCGCGTCTTCTTCAGTTTGCGAAGCCGCTCAATGATCAGACGGGGATGCGGGCGGCGCTTGAGAATGAACAGCAGCCGCCGCAGGTGGTTGACGCGCGGGTTCAGATTAATCGCGACGTGTTCAAGATCGCCGAACTTCAGGCCCGCCTCCTGCAGGCAGAACTTGATTGCCTCGCTTGGCAGCCCCGCCCAATGCTTGATGCGCCGGAATCGCTCCTCCTCCGCCGCGGCAATGACCTTGCCATCGCGGATGATCGCGGCGGAAGAGTCGCCGTGGTAGGCGTTGATGCCAAGAATGGTCATTAAGGGTGGCGACGCAGGGCGAGGATGGCAGAGAAGCGGGCCGGAAACGGAGCCGCAATAGTGTAGGCAACCGCTCGCCAAACGTTCTTGAAATTATGGCATTTTGTATTTGGGCATGCTACCGCCCTTGGTCGCAGCGGCGAATTTGCGCTTACCAGCAAGTATTTTTTCAACTAAAGAGGCGTACTCTAGCTACGCCTGGGCCTAGAGGAAAGAACAAATTCCCTCGCGGAATCCCTTGATAGGCAAGGTGAGGCATTTATTGGCAGGCATCGTGCAACGCAGTCACGATTGACACCTCGGCCACCTTCGAAAGCGGAGTTTTTTGCATTTACTCCGCTTGAAGTGTACTCTCATTCCTTCCCACGCGCGTAAACTCCATACTGACATGTCCGACGATCTCAACGGTAATCGCAGCGAAGGCCCCGGCCGACGCACCCCAGACCCCCAATTTAACTGGCGTGGATTCATGCTTTTCCTGGCCGCCGCCGTGCTGCTCGGCGGAGCCTATTTTGCCCATTTTTACCAGCCCAAGCCACTGACGCTGAACTTCCCGCAATTTAAGGAGGAGGTCGAAAAGGACAATATTGCAAACGACAAAAGCTCCCCGCTCCGGCTGGTTCGTTCGGACACCACCCGCGAGGAATACATCCAGGGCATGCTTAAAAAGGGTGGGGACCTGATGGAAAAACTGGCTGAGAAAGGTGGTCTGACCCCACCTCTGAGGGCGGTTGCCGTCCCCAATGGGCCGCAGGCGTTCAAGGTCATGGTGAACGTCGAGTTCCAGAAAGACGAGCTCAACAAGCTGCTGGCGGACCACAAGCTGGCGATCACTTCCGACAGTGATCAAAGCATGTGGAGTTCGCCGCTCGTGTCGCTGCTGCCCCTGGTGCTGATACTTGGCGTGATCTACATGTTGGTACGCCAGCAGATTAAAAGTGCAGGCCGTGGAGCCCTGAGTTTTGGCAAGAGCCGTGCGCGCCTGTTGTCGCTTGATCGCAACAAGATCACCTTCAAGGACGTGGCGGGTGTCGAGGAAGCCAAGGAGGAGGTGCAGGAAATCGTCGAGTTCCTCAAGGATCCCAAGCGCTTCCAGCGTCTGGGCGGCAAGCTTCCGAAGGGCGTATTGATGGTCGGCTCTCCCGGCACGGGCAAGACGCTTCTGGCCAAGGCCATCGCGGGCGAGGCCGATGTGCCGTTCTTCAGCATCAGTGGCTCGGATTTCGTGGAAATGTTCGTCGGCGTGGGCGCCAGCCGCGTGCGCGACATGTTCGAGCAGGGCAAAAAGAACGCCCCGTGCCTGATTTTCATTGATGAAATCGACGCCGTGGGCCGTCACCGCGGCCACGGCATGGGCGGTGGACACGATGAACGTGAGCAGACGCTCAACGCCTTGCTTGTGGAAATGGATGGCTTTGACACCCAGGAAGGCATCATCATCATTGCCGCCACCAATCGTCCGGACGTGCTTGACCCGGCACTGCTGCGCCCCGGTCGTTTTGACCGCCAGGTCACCGTCAGCCTGCCCGATGTGAAGGGCCGCGATGAAATTCTCAAGGTGCACGCGCGGAAGGTGAAGCTCTCCGAAGACGCTGACATTCATAAGATCGCGCGCGGTACGCCCGGCTTCTCCGGAGCGGAACTGGCGAATCTGATCAATGAAGCCGCACTGCTGGCGGCTCGTCGCAACTTGAAGTCCATCGGCACTGCTGAGCTTGAGGAAGCCCGCGACAAGGTGCGCTGGGGCCGAGAGCGCCGCAGCATGGCCCTGAGCGAGAAGGAAAAGGAAAACACCGCCTACCATGAGGCGGGCCACGCCATCCTGATCGAGGTACTGGAGAACACCGAGCCCCTTCACAAGGTCACCATCATCCCGCGCGGCCCTTCGTTAGGCTCCACAATGTGGCTGCCTGAGGAGGACAAGTTCACCCATCGCAAGTTTGAACTGCTTGATGATCTGGTCGTGGCCATGGGCGGTCGCGTGGCCGAGGAGATCAAGTTTGGCAACGTGACCAACGGTGCGATGGGGGATATCCGCCAGGCCAGCAGCCTCGCCCGCAAGATGGTCTGTGCCTGGGGCATGAGCGAAAAAATGGGCATGGTCGAGTACGGCGACGAAGAGGGCGCCGTCTTCCTCGCCCGTGACATCTCGCGCAGCCGCAACTACAGCGAGCACACCGCGCAGCAGATTGACGAGGAAGTGAAGCGCCTCATCGATGAAGCCTATGCCAAGGCGATGCAGCTGCTCACCCAGTATCGCGACAAGCTCGACGCCATCGCCCTTGCCCTGCTGGAGTTTGAGACCCTGGATGGCGACCACATCAAGGACATTATGCAGAACGGCCGGATGTCCAATCCGCCGCCTTCCCCCACCAAGCCCCCTTCGCCTCCGCCTATTCCCAAGATGGTGGACAGCCGCCCCGTGCGCCAGGATGGCGCTGAGCCCGGGCTTGCTCCAGGGCTCGCTGGAGCCCCCGCTTAAAACGCTTTAGAGAGAAGAGGAGCCGATGAGGCTCCTCTTTTTTTGGCGGTCAGCGAAACAGCATCGGTGCAAACTCCGCGAGATGTCTGCGCCACACGGGCCAGCTGTGAGCACCTGGGGTTTCGACAAAGCTGTGCTTCACCTGCTTCTCGCTGAGGAGGGTGTCCAGGCGCTGATTGTCCTGTAAAAGGCGGTCATCCTTGCCGCAGGCGAACCACAAGAGCCGCAGCTTGTCGTTAGCCGAGGCGGCTCCCTTGAGGAAGGGCGCGATCTGTGTTTCTGGCTCGCGCACGGCGCTGCTCATTCCGCCCACCCAGGCGAACAGCTCCAGGTGATTCAGGCCGATGATGAGTGACTGGTTGCCGCCCATGGAGAGGCCGATGATGGCGCGGCTCTCACGATCCGGGCGGGTGCGGTAGAGGCTGTCGGTCAGCGGTATGACTTCAGAGAGAAGATCATGCTCGAAGTCCGTCAGGTTTTTGGCGCGAGCCTCGGGCGTCCTCGGTGAGTTACGGGGAGCGGGTGGTGCGGTGTGACCGTCCGGCATGACCACAAGCATCGGCTTCACCTTGCCGGCGGCGATGAGGTTGTCGAGGATGACCTGCGCCCGGCCAAACTCTGTCCAGGTGGACTCATTGTCGCCGGAGCCGTGGAACAAGTAGAGCACTGGAAAGCGCGTGTCGTGGGCGCTGTCATACCCCGGCGGGGTATAGATGCGCAGGCGGCGGACAGTGCCGAGTGCTTTCGCGTCATAGTCGTGCAGGTGGACAACACCGTGCGAGATGTCAGCCCGGCGGTCCCACACGGCGGGTTGGTCCCCCGGCACCGTGAATGCGTTCGCAGCGCCCACGCGGCTGGGTTTGAACCGGTTGTTCAGCGGATCAAGCACCTGCTTGCCATCGACCGTGAAGTTGTAGCTGTACAGGTTGGGCTCCAGGGGCCCCACTGTGAGGGTCCACAGGCCCGCGTCGTCTTTCGAGAGCGGCCCGCCCTTGCCCCAGTCACCGGAGACGGAAACTTCGCGGGCGTTCGCCGCGCTATACTGGAAGGTGACGGTGCGGTCTGCATGCACTTCCTGGGAGATGACCGGCGTGACAATGGTAAGAAGAGCGGCGAGGACGGATTTCATGGTAAGAGGACGTGGGCAGTGGGCGATTTCGTGCAGGAAAGCAGCTGTCGTGCTGATGAGCGTTGTGCTTGGCTGGCCGGACAAGCGTCGTGGCAATCAAGATTTTCTGTGGCGAAGGATGCACAGTGCTCGTCACGGCGGAGCGTGACGGCTACTATTCTGAATCGCCGGTGCGTTATTGATCATGTCGATGGAACATCCGTTTTTATCAAATCGCGACGTCGATGGCCTGCACCACACTGCCCCCGTGAATACGACACATACTTCTCACCCTGGCTTGATCCCGCTGTGGCTCAAGATGGCCTATGCTCTCTTCGTGGCAGTGCTGATCCCGGTTTACTGGGTGAACTATGGGCCGACAAATTTCCTCTATTTCTGTGACATCGCCCTGCTCATCACTCTTTACGGCATGTATATGGAGAGGTCGCTTCCAGTGTCGATGGCCGCCGTGGGCATTCTGGTGCCGCAGGCGCTTTGGTGCGTGGACTTCGGCTGGCAGTTCGTCGCTCCGCACAGCGGCATGACGGCCTACATGTTCGACGCGCACAAATCGTTGTTCCTGCGCGGGCTCTCGCTCTTCCATGGGTGGCTGCCGTTTCTTCTGGTGTTCCTGGTCATGCGGCTGGGCTACGACCGCCGCGCCTTGAAGCATTGGACCGTCCTCGCCTGGGCGCTGTGCCTGGTGGCGTTTTTCTTTCTGCCACCCGCCGGGGCGCAGCTGCCGGATCCGAACACGCCGTTGAACGTCGATTATGTGTTCGGCATGGACGACACGAAACCGCAGACTTGGCTGCCGCCGGGTGTGTATCTCGGAGTGTGGATGCTCCTGCTATTGGTGCTGGCGTATGTGCCCGCCCACCTCATCTTGAATCGTCTGTTCGGCAACCGCACTTCCCGCTGATCTCATGAGCACTCCTTCATCACCCCCCGCCGATGGCTGGCAGCGCGGCTTCTGGTACCTGATGGGTACGCAGACCCAGAACGCCTTCAGTGACAACACCCTGAAGACCCTCGTGACCCTGCTGGTGATGGCCGGTCCCATGTCGGAGGCCAGCCGAAACACGTATGTGTCGCTCATTGCTGCCCTGTTTGCTGCACCCTTCCTCCTCTTTTCCATCCTCGGCGGGTGGCTGGCGGACCGCTTCAGCAAGCAGCGCCTGATGGAAGTCATCAAACTGGTCGAAATCGGCATCATGCTGTTTGCCGCGCTAGCGATGGCCTTCCGCTCCATGCCGATGGAACTCGCCGCGGTCTTCCTGATGGGCTGCCACAGCTCGGTGTTTGGCCCGGCGAAATACGGTATCCTGCCCGAACTGCTGCCGCTGGAGCGGCTGTCGTGGGGCAACGGGATTGTCGAGATGCTCACTTTCCTCGGTGTCATTGCCGGCACCGTCGCCGCCGGGTATTTCGCATCGTCCGTGGGCAGCATGGCGGCCTTGCCGGGGCTATTGCTGGCGTTGCTCGCCCTCGGCGGGTGGTTCCTGAGCCGTGGCATCACCCATGTGCCCGCTGCTGATCCCAAGGCCGCCTTCCGCATCAACCCCATCACCGATTTCTGGCGTCAGCTCATGGTCATGCGGCCGGATCGCGATCTGTGGCGTGCCAACTGGGGCAACACCGGCTTTTTCTTCCTGGCCGCGATCGTGCAAATGAACCTGCTGTTGTATGCGAAAAATGTCCTGCACCTGACCGAGTTCCAAAACGGCATGCTCAATGCCGCGCTGGGCATTGGCATCGGCGTCGGCAGCTTGTTTGCCGGCATCATGTCGCATGGGCATATCGAGTATCGCCTTGTCCCAATAGGAGCGGCTGGGCTGGCCTTGAGCAGCATCCCCATGGGCATGGCGGGCGTAAGCACGCCGGTGTTCTGCGTTTTCCTCGCTTTGCTGGGCTTCAGTGGCGGCCTGTTCATCGTACCCGTCGCCGCCGTGCTCCAGCACCGCCCCGCTCCAGAGCACAAAGGGGCGGTGCAGGGTGCCTCCGGCCTGATGTCCTGGATAGGGATACTCGCCGCCTCAGGCGTTAACGAGCTGCTGAGCCTTGCCGGATTTGGTCCGGGCCACTGCTTCTGGTTTGGCGGTGCGCTGGCCCTTGCCGCCGGTGTTTATGTCCTGCTGACACGCAGTTGGGTGGCAACCAGGGAGCCGGCGGTGGGAGTGTAGTAGAGGGCAGGGGAAACAGGGTCGTCGGACGTATCGCCCCTCACCTCTCACTTCGCCGTCTTCACATTCCGGAACCCCGCGCTCGCGTCGAACACCAGCATGTTCATCGCCACTTTCGGCTCGCCGAGCACCGCGTTGGAGGCCTTGATGATCGTCTCGCCCACTTGTGCGGTTGCTTCGCCGCCTTTGAATGTGATGCGCACCGGGTACCACTGGCGTGACTCCAGATTCAAGACCTTGCGTGCCAGCGGTTCCGTTTTCTCCTGGCCTTCACCGCGGTCCGGATTCTTCGTGATGCCCACATACGTGCGCGAAATCTCAATGCGGAAGCTGCGTTTGCCTTCTCCCGCCTCCACGCGCAGCGAATGACGGTTCGCCCCGTCGAACTTGATCTCATACTGAATCGTTCCATCCGTGAAGCCCAGCGGCACCCGCATGTTCGCGCCCTGTTCATCCTTCTCTTTCTGCGCCGCCCATAGGCAGCCATCCTTGGCGGTCCACAGACCGCGCATGTCTTTCCAGGGCGCGGCTGGCATGGCCGCCAGACTTTCGTTGATTACCACCGTGCCCGCGAGCGGCGGCAGTTCGAACTCCTTGTACTTTGGCTTCTCCACAAAGGGCGGCAGCTCGCGGCTGTAGCCACCGTTGCGGTAGCGATTGAGCAGAGCCGTAAGTTCCTTCACGACCTCAGGGTGCTGCGCCGCCACGTCCGTCGTTTCGGCGGGGTCATCGTGAGTATTGTAGAGCTGGGTGTGATACTCGTCCGCGTGCGCTTTGCGCGCGCCGGGCTTGATCTCATCCACGGGCTCGCCTTCGATCCACTTCCACGGTCCCTGCCGGATTGCGAAAACACCGTCCGCACTGTGCACAATCATGTCCTTACGCACGGGCGTTGAGACGTCGCCCAGGATCGCTGGCAGAATGCTGTGGCTGTCCTCCGCCGCTTTGTCTGCGGCGGGCAGCTGCGTGCCCACAATCGCTGCGGTCGTCGCCAGCAGATCTGCCAGGCTGACCATTTGATGGCAGACCGTGCCCGCCGGTGCCTTGCCCGGCCAGCGCACGATGAAGGGCACCTTGAAGCCGCCCTCCCACACGTGGTGCTTGCCGCCTCGCAAGGCACCATTCACCACCAGACCCGCGTTCAGGGCCAAGGTCTGCGGGGTGGTCTTCTGCGCCGGCTCCTTCACGCCGCCATTGTCGCTGGTGAAAATGACCAGCGTGTCCTGCGCCAGCCCCTGCTTGTCCAGCGCTTCGAGGATACGGCCCACGCTGCGGTCCAATTCGTGAATCCAGTCGCCAAACAGACCCGCCTTGCTTTGTCCGGCGATGTCCTTGTCCGGAGTCACCGGGCTGTGCACCGCCACCGGCGTGAAGTAGAGGAAGAACGGCTTGGATTTGTCCTGCTGGCCGATCCATTGCACCGCCTTGTCCGTGAGCTCTGGCATGACCCGCGTGTTTTTTCGGCGTGGCGCATCAATGTCTGTCGCCTTCATGGGTCGGCGGCCCTCCATGTCTTCCGCCCCATAACTGGCCTGAAAATTGTCGTCGTCTGGCACTGGCCCTGCGATCTTCATGCCCGGCGGGATGTGGCCTGAGCGCAGGCCATACACGAAGCGGTTCTCCACAAACACACCCACCACGTCCCCATGGTTGCTTGGCACCGCGAAGTGATAGTCAAAGCCGATGTCCAGCGGCCCTGGCGAGAGTTCCGCCGTGTAGTCCGTGCGCCATTTCGGCGAATCATCTGCGGTGCCATAGCCCAGGTGCCACTTGCCCACCGACGCCGTGTGATAGCCCAGCCCCTTCAGCATCGAAGCGATGTTCAGCCGGGTCGTCTCAATGTGCAGCGGCGCGAATGTGCTCAGCACCTCAGACTTCAAGGACGTGCGCCAGCAGTAGCGGCCCGTCAGCACTGAGTAGCGCGTCGGCGAGCACACCGACGACGTTGTGTTGGCATCCGTGAAGCGCCGTCCTTCCATGGACAGCCGATCGATGTTAGGCGTTCGCACCAGCCGGGGATCGGCCCCATAGCACCCGGCGCTGCCGTAACCATAGTCATCCGCCAGGATGATGACGATGTTTGGCCGCTCAGCCGCAAAGAGCGAGGACGTGATCAGGGAAAGCCAGAGAGCAAGGGGGCGCATAAGGCGGTGAGAACGAAACCCAGGTGGCGATCTCTCACAAAGGCGTGCCGAGTCCTGCACTTGTGGACTTGGTGGACGGCAGTGGACTTGCATGGACGGGTAACAGGCACCCCGAATGGAGCTGGATCCCCTCCGAGAAACCGGCGCGAACTGCCCAACCGTTCCAGTCTTGCTTTTCACTGGCAACCCACCATCGTCTTCGAATCAAATGACGAGCACCGATGCCATGGAGAGCTTTCAGAGCATCCCGATGAACACCTGGATCACCGGGGGATCAGCGGCATTTGTGGTGTTTCTGGCGCTCCTGGCCTTTTCGCGCGGTGTCATGAAGCAGCTCATGGGGATGGTCTGCCTCGGCATCGGCGTGTCGGTGGCCTGGTACTGTTTCCGTCATCGGGTGGAAGTGTTCGGCCCCTCCGCTATCACCATGGATGCCCACCGGCTGGTGGCGTTCTCAGCTGGCGTGGGTCTGCTGGCCTACGGGGTGATGCGGGCGGTGGTGCATTTGTTTGGTGTCATTGGCCTCATCGGGCTGGCTGGCATCGCCGGCTGGCGCGGCATGCTGCTCAGCGTGATTCCCTCCGGCTTCATCCTGTGGGTGGGAGCCATGGCCTTGCGGCTGATCGGCAATCTTTACGGAATGGAAACCGCGTCGGCCGTGGCGCGTGAAAGCACGCGGATTGAGAGCTCGGTTGGCGACGTCGTCACCGGCATGCGCAAGGCGCTCGATCACAGCATGCTCGGCGGCGTCATGGCGAAGCTCGATCCGTTTGGCATGCGCGCCACGGCGAACCTCGCGCGCCTGCTCATCATCTGGCCGGAGAAGCGCATCTGGAATCAGATGGTTCTCAATCCGAGGATCAACCGGGTGTACAGCCATCCGAAGGTACTCGAACTGGGGATGAACCCGAAGGTGCGCAAGTGTATCGACACCAAGGACTTCGCCGGGCTCATGCAACTCCCCGAGGTCGAGCACGCCGCCGCGCATCCTGAGTTGAAGCCGCTTCTGAGCGATGTGGCGCTGGAGGATGCGATGGACACGGTTCTTTACGGGCGTGTGCCGAACACGAAGCGGTGAGGGGCTCGATCGGGGACCGCTTACTTCGCTTTCACCCGCAGAAGCGGCGGGGTCTTGCCGCTGCTTTCTTTGGTGGCGAAGGCGTGAACCAAGCCGCCGCGCCCCGTTTCATCGGTCTCGCGGCACAAGATAAAAGTGGCGATGCCGTTGGTGTCGGTGTTGAGGAAGTCGCGCAGAGCTTCGCCGCGCAGGGTACGGGTGCCGCGATTCGCGCCTTGAGGGATGTCGAAGCGGCCTAGCAGCTTCACTTTGGCCGCTACAGGCAGATGCTTCTCAGGCTGGTTCGGATCGTGGGCAGGGGCGTGCTGCCAGGTGAGGCCGTTCTCCTCCCATGAGTCTTCGGATTCATCAGTGAGGCCATACACGGCGAAGGTTGAGTCGGGCACCATGGAGGCGAAGCCGAGGTCGCTGGGTTCGATGGTGAGCACGAGCTCCGCATCCTCAAACTTGCGGCCGGCGAACTTGCTGAGGTCGAAGGCGAGGTAGCCCTTGCGGTTGAGGTCGGGCTGGATGCTGCTGTACTTTACGCGGAAGAAGGGATCGCTGCCGAAGTCGCGCGCGGGCTTGGAAGAAGACTGGATGTAGCTGTCCTTGCCGTGGCCGAAGGCGGTGGAGATGATCTGCCAGCCGCCGCCGCCATCCATGATCATGTTAGGCTGCCAGCGGTTGGGTTCCGCGTCCGCGGTGGTCTCGGGATTCAGGCGGCTTTTGAACCAGCCATGGTCGTCGGTCTGGCCTTTGTGCAGCTGCTTCACCTCGGCCGTGGCCTTCTGGTTCACATCCACGCGGCCTTCCAGCACCTGCACCATGTAGTTGCCGTTGTCGCCGGTGCTCAGGCCGAAGCGGGTGCCCCAGTCGACCACCTTGGCCTGCGTGGTGTCGATGCTGAAGCCGTGCGCGCTGGGGGGGACATCGGCTACCACGGTGCCGCGCTTGAGGCGGCAGTTCATGGCGTCGAGCACTTCGACGGTGGCGGGGGCTTCCATGATGATCTCCGCGCCGCTGTCGAAGCGCAGGGTTGCCAGGCCCTCGATCAGCTCGAGCGTGCCAGGCGACAGGCGCGCGCCCTGCACGGTGGGCAGGCTGCTGCCGGCCCACTGGCATTGCTTGGCCTGGGTGAGCGTGGCCACGGTGGGTTTCGCGTGGTCCATCAGGAACCAGCCTCCCAGCAAGGTGATACAGGCTGCCGCAGCGGCGGTGGCGATATAGCGCCAGGGGCGGTTCACCGGCGTGGCGGGGGCGGTGGTCAGTTCGTGGCCGAGCCCCTGGTCAAAGCACAGTTCGGCATGCTGATGCAGGGCTTTGGCGAAAAAGGCCAGCGCGGCAGCATCGGTGCGCAGGCGTTCATCGAGCGCCTGTGTTTCGGCCTCGCTCAAGCGCCCTTCCACATAGCGTTCGGCCAGCTCGAGCAACTGCCATTGATCGGATGGTTTCATCATGCCGCCTCCTTGTTCAGTTCTTTTTCCACGCAGCCCATCAGAGCGAAACGCACCCGGCTGAGGGCGCGGTACACGGCGGCCACGGTGCTGCGGATGCGCTCGGCGACCTGCTCGATCTCCAGGTCTTCAAAGTAGCGCAGGGTGACGAGCTGGCGGTGTTCCGCAGGGAGCTTCGCCAAACAGGCGCGCAGAGCCTCGCGCCGGTGGTCGCCTTCATCGCTGAGCCGTTCCACCTCGTGGTGCAGGGCCTCCAGCGTCTCCTCGCTCAGGGGTAGATGCTCGCGCTTGGTCTGGCGACGGTAGGTGAGGATTTGGTGGAAGGCTGTCTTGCGCGCCCAGGCCAGGAAGTGGGTGCCCTGCTCGAACTGGTCAAAGCAGCGCCACAGGATCAGTTTCGTCTGCTGCAGGATGTCATCCGCATCCGCGCTGGAGTTCACCAGGCTGTGGACGTACACGCCCAGCGCACGGTCATGCCGGGTGAGCAGCTCCATGAACTCCTGGGTGCGATCGGGGGATGGGGTGATCTCGGCCATGAATAAAGAATACGCCGGGCGGGCGCTCATCGCCATCAGGCAGATGGGGACGTGTTTTGGACAGGAAATGAGTCGAAGGAAGAAATATATTGTCCAAACAGTATCTTCTTCCGCACTCTAGACTGCGAATTCATGACTGGCACACCTTCTCTCACCACCCTCTTTTTGCTGGGCACGCTTGCGGCCCAGGCTGCTGCGCCGTCGCCGGAGGCGCTGAAGTTTTTTGAGAACAAGGTGCGTCCGCTGCTGGTGGAGCAATGCCAGGAGTGCCATGGCGCGAAGAAGCACAAGGGCGGCCTGCGCCTGGACAACCTGGCCTTCATCCTGCAAGGCGGCGAGACTGGTCCGGCCATCGTGGCGGGCGATGTGGAGAAATCGCTACTGGTGAAAGCGGTCGGCTACGCGGACAAGGACCTGAAAATGCCGCCGGATGACAAGCTGAGCGATGCGGACATCGCCACGCTCAAACAGTGGATTGCCATGGGCGCGCCCTGGCCGGAAGCTGAGGTGGCGGGCGCGCAGCTGCCGCACAAGCCGGGGGTGATCACGAAGGAGGACAGGGATTGGTGGGCGTTTCAAAAGGTGCGGGAACCGAAGGTGCCGGAAGTGGGAGGAGGAACAGGAGCAGGAGTGCGGAGTGCTCAGTACCTAGTGCCCAGTCCAGAGGGTTCGAATCTAAGCACTCCTCATTCTCCCCTTCGCAATCCCATCGATAATTTTGTTCGGGCCAAGCTGGCTGAGAATGGCTTGCGTCCTTCAGCCGAAGCGACGCCGACGGAACTGATCCGCCGTGTCACGCTGGACCTCACCGGCCTGCCGCCCACGCCTGAGCGGGTGGCTCGATTCATCGCGGATTGCAAAGCCGAAGCTGCTCCGCACTCCGCCGTTCGCGACGTGCCCTCCGCGTATGACCGTCTGGTCGATGAACTGCTGGCTTCGCCGCGTTATGGCGAGCGTTGGGCGCAGCACTGGCTGGACTTGGTGCGCTACGCTGAAAGCGACGGCTATCGGCTTGACTCGTACCGGCCCAACGTGTGGCCATATCGCGATTACGTGATCAAGGCTTTCAACGACAACAAGCCTTACGGGCAGTTCGTGCGGGAACAGATCGCGGGTGACGAGATTGCCCCGGATGACCCGAAGGTGACCGTGGCGACGGCCTATCTGCGCCACACGATTTATGAATACAATGAGCGCGATGCCGAGGGCCAGTGGACCAGCATTCTCAACGAGCTCACGGACGTCACTGGCGACGTGTTTCTGGGGCTGAGCATGCAGTGTGCGCACTGCCATGACCACAAATTTGATCCCATCCTGCAGAAGGACTACTACCGATTGCAGGCGTTTTTCGGTAACATCACCTGGCGCGAGGACAAGATGCTGGCCACGGATGAGGAGAAGCGCCGCCATGAGGAACAGATGCGCGCGTACAAGGAAGCCACGAAGGGGCCGCAAAAGGTGATCGATGAGATCCTTGAGCCGCGCATTGCGAAGGCGCAGGAACACGCGATGAGCATTTTCCCGGAGGCGGTGGTGGCCATGTACCACAAGCCGCGTGAGCAGCGCACACCCTGGGAGGAGCAGGTGGTGCAGCTGGCCTGGCGGCAGGCCGAACTGGAGCGTGCGAGGTACAAGGTGGAAAAGCTCAAGGAGCCGGTCCTCCGCCAGCTCAACGAGGCGCGTGCAGAGTTGGCAAAATTCGACCATTTGAAACCTGCTCCGCTGCTCACCGCCTTTGTGGTGGGTGAAACCGGCACGGTGGGCGCGGCCACGAAATTCAAGACCCGCAAGGTGGGCGAGGTACAGGTGAATCCCGGCTTCCTGACACTGCTTGATCCGACTGATGCGAAGATTCCCGAACCGTCTGGCAACGCCACGACCACCGGCCGCCGCACCGTGCTGGCCAACTGGCTCACCGATCCGAAGAACCCCCTGACCTGGCGGGTGATGGTGAACCGGGTGTGGCAGTTTCATTTCGGCAAGGGCATCAATGGCATGTCCAGCGACTTCGGCCATCTCGGCGAGAAGCCTTCGCACCCGGAACTGCTCGACTGGATGACCAGCCAGTTCATCAAGAGCGATGGCAAGATCAAGGATCTGCACCGGTTGATCGTCACCTCGGCGACGTATCGCCAGAGCGCCCTGAGCGCCCGGGACTCGGCCCAGGCCCTTCTTAAAGACCCGGACAACCGCCTGCTCTGGCGCTTTTCGCCGCGCCGTCTCGATGCCGAGCAGGCACGCGATGCCGCGCTCGCCGCCAGTGGTGAGCTCACTGAGCGCTCGGGCGGGGAAGGGGAGGTTCCTGCCAAACCCTGCCGCGCGATCTACACCCGGCGCATTCGCAACACGCAGGACAGTTTCCTGGCCAGCCTGGACCAGCCGCCGGGCTTCCAAAGTATTCCCGAGCGCCTTGCCACCACCACTGCCACTCAAGGCCTCCTCATGGTCAACGGTGACTGGCCGATTGAGCGCGCCCGCGCGATGGCCGCCCGCCTTATCAAGAGCAAGCCCGCCAATGACGCCGAGCTGGTGAAGCGCGCCTATGGTCTGGTCTATGCACGTGATCCGAGGGCTGACGAAGTGACGGCAGCAACGGCGTTTTTGAAGACCCAGCGCGCGCAGTTGAAGAGCGAGGCCCCGCCTCCGCCGCCCGTGCCATCCCCTGTGGCGGCCGCCGGCAAATTCTTTGGCCCCGGCAATCCTTCGAAGACCAAGAAAACCCTGATGCTGCAACCTGGCACGCCCAATGAAAAGCTGCGCGTGAACACGGATGGCAAGATCGAGCCGAAACAGTTTGCCGTGGAGGCTCTGGTGTACCTGAACTCCCTGCATCCCGACGCCACCGTGCGCACTATTGCCTCGCGTTGGAACAACAAGAAGGACGAGCCGGGTTGGGCGTTTGGTGTCACCGGCCTGAAATCCGGCTTCAAACCGAACAACCTCATCATGCAGCTCAGCGGTGAGGACTTTCAAGGCAGCCCTTCCTATGAAGCGGTTGCTTCCGGCATTCGGATTGAAACGGGCAAGCCTTACTATGTCGCGGCCGCGGTGGACATTCATCCGGGCCCCGGCCAGCAGTTCGGGGGTAACGTCACTTTCTACGTCCGCGATCTGAGTGATCCCGCCGCGCCCTTGCAGACGGTCACCGTGGCGGATCAAATACCCGCTGCTTATATCAATGAAGAACGGGCGCTCTACGTCGGCGGTCGCGATCAGGACAAGCGCAGCATATGGGATGGTGCCATCGCCCGAGTGGTGGTGCGCAGCGGTGCCCTGGACGCTGGCAGTCTCATGGCCTGGACTGGTAACGCCGATGCCAATTCCAATTGCATTGTGGATGTGACTGCTGACCAGGTGCCAGCCATGCTCGACGCCCCGCCCGCGCAACGGTGGGTCTGGGAAACCAGCGTGGTTCCAGCCAAAGGGGGGCGCAAGGGTCCGTTTGATGCCGGCAAGGAAGCGTTGGCCGACCTGTGCCACGCGCTGATCAATTCGAACGAGTTCTTTTATTTGCAGTAAACTTATGATCCCTCACCACGAACTGCTTACCAATCGTCGCGACTTCCTCCGCCGGGGAGGCGCGGGCTTCGGATCACTGGCCCTGGCGGCTTTGATGGGGGAGGATCCGCTCATGGCCGCCTTTGGCGATGCAGGAGGCAAGGCGGCGAATCCGGCGGCGCCGAAGATCGCGCACCAAATCGGCAAGGCGAAGAGCGTGATCTACCTGTTCATGGAAGGCGGGCCGAGCCACCTAGACCTGTTTGATCCCAAGCCGCTGTTGCGCAGGCTCGCCGGGGAGAAGATGCCGGACAGCTTTGGCACCGTCATCACCGCCATGGGTGAATCGAAGGCACCGCTGCTTGCGGACAAGCGCCAATGGAAGCAGCATGGCCAGAGCGGCCTGTGGATCTCCGACTGGCTGCCGCACACGGCAGAGATGGCGGATGAGCTTTGCGTGGTGCGTTCGTGTGTGTCCGACGGCATTAATCATGCCGGTGGAGTTTGCCAGATGAACACCGGGTCCATTTTCGGGGGGCGGCCGTCGCTGGGTTCATGGGTGAATTATGGCCTTGGTACGCAGAATCAGAACCTGCCCGCCTTTGTGGTGATCAAGGATACCGAAACGCAGGTGGTCAACGGTGTGCGCAACTGGGGGGCAGGCTTCATGCCGGCCACCTACCAGGGGGTCGAATTTGAAGGGGGCCCCACGCCCATTGCGAATCTCGCGCCGCCCAAGGGTTTCAGCGAGGCTCGGCAGAAGAACAAGCTCGCCTTCCTGGGCAAGCTGAACCGCGGCTACGGCGAGGGCCGCGAGGACAATACCGAACTGGATGCGCGCATCCGCGCTTATGAACTGGCCTTCCGCATGCAGGCGGAGGCCCCGGAAGCCGTGGATCTGGGCAGCGAATCGGAAGCCACGAAGAAGCTATACGGCATTGATGATCCGAAGACCGCGGTCATGGGGCGCAACTGCCTCCTCGCCCGGCGGCTGGTGGAGCGGGGGGTGCGTTTTGTGCAGCTCTACCACGGAGCGGGCAGCAAATGGGATGCGCACGCGAAGATCGAAGAGAATCACACCAAATACTGCGGTGAGCAGGACAAGCCGGTGGCCGGGCTGCTGCGCGATCTGAAGGCGCGCGGTTTGCTGGATGAGACGCTGGTGATCTGGGGTGGCGAATTCGGCCGCACCCCGATGAGTGAGAAGGGCGACGGCCGCGACCACAATCCCACCGGCTTCACGATGTGGATGGCAGGCGGCGGAGTCAAGGCGGGCCACACCATCGGCAGCACCGACGACCTCGGCCTCCGTGCAGTGGAGGACCGCATTCACGTGCATGACCTGCACGCCACGATCCTTCACTTGATGGGCATCGACCACACCCGGCTGATCTTCCATCACAAGGGCCGGCCCGAGCGCATCGACATGAACGAGGGCAACCCGTTCACGAAGATCAAAGCATAGGCGCAGATGCGGCCGTTCCCGGTCAGGGTTCAGGGTTCCCGGTTTTGGGGACTGCCGGGGCGGTTCATCGATTGGAGTGAATTGGATTGATCGTTGATCGGAACTGGGCACAGGGACCTCCGCAACGGAAACCCGGAACCCGGAACCCTGAACCGGGAACTTCTGGCGCTAACAATGGGGTGTTTGCCCCGGGGCACTGGCACTGATGTCGGTTTGCCATTTTTCGTGGAAGTGCCATAGTCGGCTCTTCTTTCATGGATTTTCTTCGTCTCCCAGGCCGTCTGTTTCTGGAATTCCTCCATTACCTGGGTCAGCTTGCCGCCCTCGCGGGGGATATTGGCTATGCAGTGAGCCGGGGCATTCTGCGCCTGCGGCTGGTGGCCCGCCAGATCGTGGACATCGGCTATGGCTCGCAGACGGTGGTGATCGTTACGGGTGCGTTCACAGGTGCGGTTTTCACGTTTCAGAGTTACATGAAGTTCAAAGACTTCGGCGTGGAATCCAGCGTGGGCGCGGTGGTTTCCGTGGCGCTGTGCCGTGAGCTGGGGCCCGTGCTTGCCGGACTCATGGTGGCCGGGCGGGTGGGGGCCGCGATGGCGGCGGACATTGGCACGATGAACGTAACGGAGCAGATCGACGCGCTGCGGGTGATGGGGGTGGACCCTGTAGGCTATCTGGTGGTGCCACGGTTCATCGCGATGCTGATCTCCATGCCTCTGCTGATCGCGGAGTGCATCACCTTCGGCCTGGTCGCGTCCTACATGGTCACGGTGTATGGCTACGGGGTTCCCAAGCCCTGGTTCATGAGCCACATGCTGGAGCACACCAACATGAGCGACCTGTGGGTCGGCATGATCAAGGGTTTCGTTTTCGGCATCATCATCACCCTGGTCTCTTGTCACCAGGGGCTGATGGCCAAAGACGGGGCCGTGGGGGTGGGCAATGGCACGACCCGTGCGGTGGTGATCTCCTCGCTCACGCTGCTGATCGTCAATTTCTTCCTGTCCCTCCTGCTCAATTACGTGTTCCCCATGGGCAGCTCGTAACCGGACTTTCAAACCCATGCCTGAAACCTCCAGCGATCCCTTCATCGAAGTCCGTGGTCTTCACAAGGCCATCGGTCCGCAGCAAATACTGCGCGGTGTGAATCTGACCGTGCACAGCGGCGAGACGCTGGCCATCATCGGGCCCAGCGGCGAGGGCAAGACCGTGCTCATGAAGCATGTCATCGGCCTCATGCGGCCGAGTGCGGGCGAGATCATCGTCGAAGGCGTGCATGTGGAAAAACTGCGTGAGCGCGAACTTGCCCCCATTCGCCAGAAGGTAAGCATGCTGTTCCAAAATGCGGCGCTGTTCGACAGCATGACCGTGGAGGAAAATATTGCGTTTCCTCTCATCGAATCGGGCGTGCGCGACCGCAAGGAGATCAGGGACCGGGTGAATGAGGCGCTGGCGGTCGTGGATCTGGTGGAGCATGGGAAGAAGCTGCCGGTCAATCTTTCGGGCGGGATGCGCAAGCGCGCCGGCATCGCACGCGCAATCGTGGGCCGGTCCCGGTGCATCCTCTATGATGAGCCCACGGCCAGCCTCGATCCGCTGGTCTCTGATGTGATCGACCAGATGATCCGGCGCCTGCAAAAGCGGTACCAAATCACCTCGCTGGTGGTGACTCACGACATGAAGAGCGTGTTCGCCATCGCCAACCGGGTGGCCATGCTGAAGCGCGGAGTCATTCATTTCCTGGGCACCTCCGAAGAACTGCGCAACTGTCCTGACAATGAAGTGCAGGATTTCATCAACGGTCGCTCCGGCATCACCGCCTGATCCCAGACTGCCACTCTCACCCCCTTTTTATCTGTATGGAAGAACGTGACAAAAAAACCGAGCTGCTGGTGGGCTTGTTCCTCTTCGTTGGCCTGCTGCTGCTGGGCGGGCTGATTTTGAAATTCGGTTCGGTGCGCGAACTGATGAAGCACACGTATGAAATCACCGTGCCCTTCCCCGATGCCAGCGGGGTCAAAGAAGGCACGCCGGTGATGCTGGGCGGTTCGAAGATTGGCAAAGTGCCGCGCATGCCGAAGCTCAACGCCCAGTTCAATGGTGTGATCATGGCGCTGGAGATTTACGAGGACAAGAAGATCCCCAAGGATGCGAGGTTCAGTGTAGGCACGGCCGGTCTGCTGGGCGATGCGTACATCGAGATCAGGCCCACCGGCAAGGATACGGCAAACTATATCGAGCCGGGTGCCGTTGTGCCCCCGGACAACGTTGCCGCGAGCGGCGGGCTGACGGCCCTGCAAGACACCGCCAACCAGGTCGGCAAGAAAGCGGATGTGGTGATGGACGACATGCGCGGGGCCTTGAAAGAGATCAAGGAATCCATGGCCAAGGTGAACCAGGAGGCGCTCGGACCGGCGACGATCAAGCATTTCAAGGAGAGCATCGAGCATTTGAACGGCACCATGACCCGGGTGGACACCAAAGTGCTGGGCGAGGAGAACGCCGCCAGCCTGACGAAAGCCCTTGCCGACCTGAGAGACTCGGCGGCGAAATTCAAAAGCACCGCGACGACCCTGGATGATCAGATGAAGCGTCTCGGCCCGATGTTCGACAAACTCGATCCCGCCATTTCCAAGGCGGACGGCGTGATGATCACCCTGGAGGCGTCGCTGAAGTCGATCAAAGGGGTGGCTGACAACCTTGCTGTCGCCACCAAGGGCATGAAGAACGGCGACGGCCTTCTGAAGGCGCTGATGGGCGACCAGAAACTAAAAAATGACTTCAAGGACCTCATCTCGAACATGAAGCGCAGCGGTGTGCTCTTTTACCATGACAGTTCCGACAAGACCAAGGCGGAGGAAGAGGAGGCCCGGCGCAATGCTCCCACCCCGCTGCGCAGGCCAGGGCATTGACGCGCGGTTACTGACAAGTCCGTGGCGTAGACTGCAACCCTGGCGCGCCTTGCCACAGCCCGAAACTTATCACCAGCCTTCGTGGCCCGTCAGTGACTGGGATGCAGCGCCTGATCAAGGAACGACTTCATCAAGGCTGTGCGGGTCTCATCGAAGAACGCCTTGCCGCCGTGAACGGCCCCGGGAAGGATTTCGAGCCGCACAGCGATGCCCGCCTTTTTGGCGGCGGCGGCGAGTTCCTGTGATTGTTCGGGCGGCATCTGAGGATCGGCGTCGCCATGAATGAGCAGCAGCGGGGGATCCTGCGCGTCCAGGTGTTCGACCGGGCTGGCGAGCTTCGCCAGGGCAGGCTTCTCCTCGGGTAGCCCGTCTAGCAGCAACTGCAGGGCTGGCACGCGCATCTTGAGCCCCTGCGGCTTGGACTGGGAGAGGATGGTCATCAGATTGGAAGCGCCGAACAGGCTTATGGCGGCCTGCACATCGCTGCTCTGGTCAAGATTCACACCGACGGTGCCTTCGAGCGTTTTGACGCCGTTGGTCACGCCTACGAGGGCGGCGAGGTGGCCGCCCGCCGACGAGCCTGCCACGGCGATGCGGCTGGCATCGTACCCCAATTCCGCGGAGTGGGCGCGCAGGAAGCGGATGGCGGCCTTGATGTCATGAATCATGGCGGGAAATGGTGCCAGGACGGACAGGCGGTAGTCCACGCTGGCGATGGCATAGCCCTGGTTCACCAGGCCGCCCAGTGGCATGTCAGCTTTGGAGCCTGCCCGCCACGCTCCGCCATGCACCCAGACAACCAGCGGCGCCTGCTTGGATTCCGGCAGATGCAGATCGAGCTTCAGCGAGTGACCATCGACCACGGCATACTCGACATCACTGACGACGCGATGGTCGGCGGCGATAGCCGGAATGCAGGTAAAGGCCAGGAGCAGGGAGGCCAGGGCAAGGCGGGGAGAGGGGCATGGCATGATGATGAAACGAGGGGGAAAACTGCTTGTTGCAAAGCGGGTTCGTGATGTCGATCACACCCGTCATGAGAATTGTCGGACGGCTGCCCTGGGGGCGTTACAGTACGTACCCGGACGCGAGGGCTTGATAGGCCCGTACTTGTTCGGTGCTCCAGGCTTCGTCCCTGCCAAGCTCGTCTGCCATCAGTTTCGCCACTGCCGGGGCGGCCTTCATGCTGCTCCGGGCATCAAGCAAGAGGCAGCGGCTGCGTCTTGCGAGCACATCCTCCACAGTGCGCGCCATCTCATGCCGGACGTGCCACAGCACCTCGGCTTCTGTCAGATCGAGCTTCGGATGCACGCGATCCGGCTTTGCCAGAGCCTCGATGCTGGCGGCATCGCTGCCATAATGATAAAGTGATAGGTTAGGCGAAGGCGTGCCATACGCGCCATGGACGGGCAGTTCCTGGGTGCGGCATGGGCGGGGCTTGAGACTGGCGACAAGTTCGGCGTGATCAATCACGTCTTCCGCCATTTTGCGGTAGGTCGTCCACTTGCCGCCGGTGATCGTGAGGAGGCCGGAATCGGCCACCTCAATGTAATGATCCCGGGACAGCGAGGCAGTTGAGCCGTGGCCGGCATTTACCAGGGGACGCAGGCCGGCAAACACGCTGAGCACATCGCCGGGCAAGGGATCGCGCGTGAGGTAGCGGGCGGCGTGGGAGAGCAGGAAATCGATCTCTTCTGGCAAGGCCCGAGGTTCCAGCGAGGTGGAATCCACGGGTGTGTCTGTGGTGCCGATAATGAGCCGGCCATGCCAGGGCACGGCGAAGAGCACCCGGCCATCGTCCGTCTTCGGGATCATGATGGCCGTGTCGCCCGGCAAAAAATCTCGTGGCAGCACCAGATGCACCCCCTGGCTCGGGCGCAGAACGGGGGTGGCCGAGGCATTGTCCTGCTGGCGCAGGACATCCGCAAAGACGCCGGTGGCATTAATCACGCAGCGGGCTTTGATTTCGTGCTCCGCCCCTGATTCGCCATCGCGCAGCTTGAGGCCGGTTACGTGATCACGCTCTTTGATCAGACCGGTGCAGGCGACGTAGTTGACGACTACGGCCCCCTGTTCTGTGGCTGTTTGAGCCAAGTTGACGGCAAGCCGGGAGTCATCGAACTGGCCATCGTGATAAATGACGCCGCCTGTCAGGTGCTCTGTCTCAATGGTGGGCAGGAGTTCAAGCACGTCCTCAGGGGAGAGGCTACGTGAAGGCTGCAGGCCCAGCTGTCCCGCGAGGCCGTCATACACCTTCAAGCCGATGCCATAGAACGGTCCCTCCCACCAGTGGTAGGTGGGAATGACAAAGGCGAGATCATGCACGAGGTGCGGCGCATTTTGGCAGAGCAGACCGCGTTCGCGCAAGGCTTCGAACACGAGCGAGAGGTTGCCTTGCTTCAGATAGCGCACGCCGCCATGCACCAGCTTGGTGCTGCGGCTGGAGGTGGCTTTGGCAAAATCCGACTGCTCCACCAGCAGCACGCGGTGCCCGCGCGAGGCAGCATCCACCGCCGCCCCCAGGCCGGTGGCACCGCCGCCGACGATGGCAATATCGAACGGCTGGGTTTCTGCGGTCAAAGCCGCGAGTGCGGTGGAGCGTTGCATGAGGATTATTTTTTGCCCGCGCGCTTCTTCTGCTTGAGCACTTCGCGGTAGTTAACCTTTCTCTGCGGCATCGATGAATCGTCGGCGTTCAGGCCCGCCTGTTTCTTCAACTCACGGATCTGGTCGCGCAACAGGGCGGCGCGTTCGTATTCAAGCTTCTGGGCGGCCTCGGCCATCTCGCCTTCCAGTTCACGGATCACGGTGAGCACATCGGCATCGGTGCCGGCTTCGCGCACCACATTGGATTCGATTTGCGCGGCGCGGCCATACATGTGCAGGCTTTCCTGTACTGGACGGACCACGGTGCGGGGAGTGATGCCGTGCTTTTCGTTGTACGTCATCTGGCGCTGGCGTCGATACTCGCTGATGCTGATCAGGGCGCTGATGCTGTCCGTCATGGTATCGGCAAACAGCACCACCTCGCCGTTCGCGTGGCGGGCGGCGCGGCCAGCGGTCTGCATGAGGGAGGTTTCGCTGCGCAGGAAGCCTTCCTTGTCGGCATCAAGGATGCACACGAGGCTTACTTCCGGCAGATCCAGTCCCTCGCGCAGAAGGTTGATGCCGATCAGCACATCGCAATCGCCCTTGCGCAGGCTGCGCAGGATTTCCACGCGCTCGATGGCGTCGATGTCGCTGTGCAGGTAGCGCACTTTGAAGCTCAGATTGCGCAGGTAGTCAGCAAGATCTTCGGCGGTGCGTTTGGTAAGCGTGGTGACCAGCACGCGTTCGCCGCGCTCAATGCGCTGACGGCACAATTCCATGGTCTCATCGATCTGACCCTTGAGGGGCTTGATGGTGATCACTGGATCGAGCAGGCCGGTAGGCCGGATGATCTGCTCCACGATCAAGGCCTTGTTGCGGATGGTGACATCAAAATTGTCCACCGGCTGGGCGCTGCCGGAGACGCGTGGCATGAGCGCCGCCGCCGGGCTTTGCCTGGATGGCGGTGTGGATCCCGGTTCGCCGGTGCGCTCGCGCAGATGAGGGATGTAGCCGGTGTTGCCGACGACGCTGTTCTCGATCTCGAAGCGGGCTGGTGTCGCGCTGACGTAGAGAATCTGCTTCACCTTGTCCATAAACTCCGGGAACTTCAGCGGCCGGTTGTCCAGTGCGCTGGGCAGGCGGAATCCGTGTTCGACGAGCACGGTCTTGCGCGAGCGGTCGCCCTCGTACATGCCGCCGATCTGGGGGATGGTGGCATGGCTTTCATCAGCCATGAACAGGTAGTCCTTCGGGAAAAAGTCCATCAGCGTGCCCGGCGTGCTGCCCGGGGGGCGCTGGGTCATATGGCGGCTGTAGTTTTCGATTCCCGAGCAAAAACCCATCTCCTGCATCATTTCGATGTCATACTCCGTGCGCATGCGCAGACGCTGGGCTTCAAGCAGCTTGCCCTGGCTTTCGAACTCGGCCACGCGCCCCGTCATCTCTTCGCGGATCGACGTGATCGCACGCCGGAGTTTGTCCGCCGGCGTGACAAACTGCTTGGCGGGGTACAGGGTGTAGCTCGGCAGCTTGCTGGTGGCGGTGCCGGTGAGAATGTCGATGACGCTGATGCGCTCGATTTCGTCGCCAAAGAATTCGATGCGGATGCCCTCGGTGTCCATGTACGCTGGGACTACCTCGACGACATCGCCGCGGGCGCGGAAGCAGCCGCGCTTGAGGGTCACATCATTGCGCTCATAGAGCATGTCCACGAGCTTGGTGAGCATGCCGTCGCGGGTGATCTTCTGCCCCAGTTTCATGGGGAGCATCATGTCCTGATAATCCTCCGGCGAGCCCAGGCCGTAGATGCAGGAGACGCTGGCGACGACGATCACATCCTCGCGGGTTAGCAAGGCACCCATGGAGGACAGGCGCAGGCGCTCGATTTCGTCATTGATGCTGGAGTCCTTTTCAATGTAGGTGTCCGTGCGGGGGATGTAGGCTTCCGGCTGGAAATAGTCGAAGTAGCTCACGAAGTATTCCACCGCATTGTCCGGGAAGAAGTTCTTAAACTCCGAGTACAACTGCGCCGCCAGCGTCTTGTTGTGCGACATGATGAGCGTGGGCTTGCCAATCTGCGCGATGACATTCGCCATCGTGAAGGTCTTGCCTGAGCCCGTGACGCCAAGAAGGGTCTGGTGCCGGTTGCCCGCATTGATCGATTTCACCAGCTTGGCAATGGCCTGGGCTTGGTCCCCCTGGGGCGAGTAGTCGGAGTTGAGTCGGAAGAGAGACACGGGAATGTGTAGTGTACGCCCGGTGGGGATGCAAAGGTGGCGGAACGACGAGAACAAAAAAGGCGCTCCGGTCATGAAGACCAGGAGCGCCTTTGAAACTGCCAGGGGGGCTACTTCACTTACTTGCCGGCTTTGTAGTGCTCGGCCAGGAGGTTGGTACCGAAGTCGCCGCTGAAGCTGCGCCAGACGCTGTGCACGTGGTTGGCTTCGTTCTGCACGTTGTCATACTCCAGGAGGAAGGTCTTGCCCTGCACGCGATAATAGTGCGGCTGGCCGCGCTCTTTCTCGCCGGCCCAGGCGAAGTGAACGGGGCCGCTGGCCTGGATTTCTTTCCAGGCGGATTCGGCGATTTCTGGGCGCAGGCGCTCGAGGTACTCGTGGATGAGCTTGTGCAGGGTGGTCTTCTGCTCGGGTGTGAGCTCGGCTTCGGAGATGCCTTCGGGGCTCAGCGGCTTCACGTGATGCTCGGCGGCGGTGATCATTTCCTTGGGGGCTTCGACAAGCACATGGGCCTTCGTCCACTGGGCTTCGGTGAGGGACTTCACCAGGGTGCGGCCCATTTCTTCTTCATTGTGCAGAACGCGCAGGCCGGTCATGGTCCCTTCCCGGACTTCGCCTGGATTGGAGCCGAAGAATGAAGGCGTAGCGCTGGTCAACTCGCCGTCCTTGATGGTGAAGTTCATTGAGATGTGGTGGCCTTCGATGCGCCAGCCCCAGGTGCCGTTCGGAGTGGGGGTGCCGAAGATGCTGACGTAGTACTTCTCCGGGTTGCGCTTTTCGCGTGTTTCCGCGCGCTTGGATTCGTCTTTGGCGCTCTCGATTTGGTAGAGCACTTCTTCCAGGCTCATGATGGTTTCCGCCTTCATAAGGCCGCGGAAGCCGAGGCCGCTGGCCATGAGTGCATGGGCCAGCAGGCGTTGCTGTGGGGTCATTTCCAGCATGGGCAGACCTTTGCGTGGGCGCGGAATGAAGTGCCAGTTCTCGCGTTCTGCATCGTCAAACGCGAAGGAGGCCTTCTGGCGCAGTTCAGGAGTGAGATCGGCCAGGAACGCCTTGGCGAACTCAGCCATCTGCGGCGCGGCATCGTGGGCGCGGACGGGGGAATGAATCAGGGCCAGCGAGGCAAGGCCAAGCGCGAGCGAGCGAAGGGACGAGATGAGGGGCTTCATGTGAGGGCTAGTGAACGTGGGTTGAGAGGGAGGTATGTCAGAGATGCGGCAAATAGGGCAAGAGACAACCCCGATTACAGTCCGCTCCCCGGCTGTTTCGGCTGGGCGCCCAGTTCGCAATCGACGTTGCCGATCTCGCCGTTGCGCCAGACCGTGAGCTTGGCCTTGGTGCCGGCAGGAGTCATGCGAATCATCGTCAGCAGCTCGGCGGAAGAGCGCACTGGCCGGCCGTTAAATCCGGTGACCACGTCGCCGGCGGCGAGTCCCGCGATTTGGGCGGGGGACTTGTCGCCCACGCGGATGATCAGCACGCCAATGGTGCCGGCGCCTTCCCCGGTGTTGATGCGCACGCTTTCCTGGTTTACTTCGAGACCCAGGAAGCCGCTGCCCCCTTTGCCCTGGGCCTTCGCCGGATTCGAGGACATGGCATCCTCCACGACTGTTTTCGCCTCGTTTGCCGGGATCGCGAGCCCGATGCCCTGCCATGAGCTGACGTGCTGGTCACCGCGATAAATCGCCACGTTTATGCCCAAAATCTCGCCGCGCAGATTGACCAGCGGTCCGCCCGAGTTGCCGGGGTTGATCACTGTGTCCGTCTGCAGATAGTCCATGGCGCTGTCCGTGATGTGGCGGTTGCGTGCGCTGACGATGCCCTGGGTGACCGTGCCGCTGAGGCCGAAGGGATTGCCTACCGCGAAGACGATCTGACCTACCCGCACCTTTTCGGAGTCCGCAAAGGTGAGCGCTAGAAAGTCTTTTTTGTCGCTCTCGATCTTGAGCAAGGCGATGTCGCGCACGCCGTCCGCATAGAGCACGCGGGCCTCGTAGGTTTTGTTGTCGTTGAGCGTGACCTTCACTTCCTTGGCACCTTCGATCACGTGGAAATTGGTGATCACATGACCTTCCTTGCTGATGATGGCTCCCGATCCCAGGCCTGTCTGTGGCACTTCGACCATGCCCCTGGAGAAATTGAGGCCCATGAACTGCTGCACCAGCTGTTTCTGCACCACGGAGGTCGTGTTCACGCTGACCACGGAAGGCAGCACGGCAGCGGCGAGCTTGGTGTACTCCTCATCCATTTGGGCGAGCAGAGGCACGTCCTCCGCCTTCAGTTTCGAGGCGGTTGGAGCGGTAAACTTGTCGCCCGGCCCCTTGCCGCGCAGCAGGTCCAGCAATCCATATCCGGGCTGGGTGCCGCGCCAGAGGGCAAAGACAAGCATGGCGATGATGAACACCAGCAGGGCGAAGAGGAGGCGGCGAAGATGATCAATCATAATAACAAAAGGCAGAGCGCCAAAACTACCCAGCCTTGGCGGGACTCTCAAGCGGTCTCGATGTTCAAATACGCTGCCGGAAGGAATCTGGGCGGGCGGACTGTTACTGCAGCATCTCCTTGGGGACCTCGCGCGCTTCAAAGGCAAACTCGCGCAGCTTCAGATGGGCAGGCATCGACAAAGCGGGGTCCTCGTCAAGGGTTCGTTCGGCGATGGCGCGGGCGAGGCGCACCAGGCGGGTGTCCGCAAGCAGTTCCGCGAAGCGCAGGGGTGCCTGCCCGCTCTGGGCGTGGCCGAGCACGTTGCCAGGGCCGCGCCGTTTCAGATCCTCTTCCGCGATCTTGAAGCCGTCAGCCGTCTCTTCCAAAATCGCCAGCCGTTCCTTCGCTTCGTCGTCTTTTTCATCCACGAAGAGCACGCAAAAGCTGCTGTGCGCCCCGCGCCCGATACGGCCGCGCAACTGATGCAGCTGCGCGAGGCCAAAGCGGCCGGCATCGTGAACATACATCACCGTGGCGTTCGGCACATCCACTCCCACCTCGATCACGGTGGTGGAAACCAGTGCTGTCACAGCACCCTCGCGGAACGCCTTCATCACTGCCTCCTTCTCTTCCCCGCTCATCCGCCCGTGCAGCAGTCCCACGCTGAGCGGCTTCAGCAGTTTGGACCATTCGGCGTGGCCTTTGGTCGCGGCACCGGCATCGAGCTTCTCGCTTTCCTCGATGAGCGGGTACACGAGATAGCCCTGGCGGCCGCCCTCGATCTGCTCACGCAAGAATTTTGCGGCCTCGTCCATCCTGGCTTTGGGCCGCACCTTGGTCACGATCTTGGTGCCCTTCCTGGGCCGCTGATCAATCGTGGAAACATCCAGGTCACCGTAAATGGTGAGTGTCAAGGTGCGAGGAATGGGTGTTGCGGTCATCACCAGAACATCGGGGGTGATTCCCTGCTGAATCAGCCTGGCACGCTGGGCAACGCCGAACTTGTGCTGCTCATCAATGACCACGAGCCCCAAGTTGTGGACCAGCGAAGCGTCGTGCAGCAGGGCATGGGTGCCGATCAGCACCTGCGGCCGGCCACCATCGCCGCCAAACAGCTCCATGCCGCTGCCGTCCTCCTTTTTTGATCCCGTGAGCAAGGCCACGCGCAGCCCCAGCGGCTCCAGCCACTGGCGCGCGTTGCGAGCATGCTGTTCCGCCAGGATCTGGGTGGGGGCCATCAACGCCGCCTGCACGCCGGCTTCCACCGCAGTGAGCATGGCGGCGAACGCCACCACCGTCTTGCCGCTGCCCACATCGCCGTGCAGCAGCCGGTTCATCGGCGCGTTTGACGCCATGTCCCCGGCGATTTCCTGGACGCAACGCGTCTGCGCGTCGGTAAGCGTGAAAGGCAGGGCTTCGAGGAAGGCTCCCAGCAGCCGGCCATCGCCCTTGAGCGAGCGCCCGCCGCTCGCCAGCACGTCGCGCCGACGGCGCACCACGCGCAGTTGATACAAAAAGAATTCCTCCAGCGCCAGATAGCGCCGTGCCTGGTCCAGTGTCTCCATCGACGCTGGGAAATGCGCCTCTCTCAGAGCGCGCGACCGGTTCCATCCGGCGAACTCACCGCCCGCTTTCGGGTGGGGCAGAATGTCCTCTGCAAAGAGCTCTGGCAGCGCCTGCAACCCATGCCACGCGGCCGAGCGCACGGCTTTTTGAGTGAGGCCGCCACGGAGCCGGTAGATGGGCGTGATACGGCCCGCGTGAATCGTCACCGCCTCATCATCCTCGCCGCCTTTAATGACCTCGTACTCCGGGTGATCCATGGACAGGCGGCCCTTCCAGTCTTTGATCTTGCCGTGAATGATCAGTTCCTGCCCCTCGGCAATTGCGCGGGCCATGAAGGGCATGTTCCACCAGCGCAACGTCATCGGCTGCCCCAGCGCATTGGCATCGGTGTGCTGCACCACCGCTTCGAAGTTGCCGCCACCACGGCGGCTGCCGAAATATTTGACGCCTGTCTTGGTCACTAACACATGGTGGCAGCTCGGAACCTCGGAAGCCTGGAAGGTCTGCCCGTCCATGCGCAGCCGGTCCTCATGCCGGAAGGGTAGCAGCGCCAGCACATCGGCAACGGTTGCGATGCCCTCCTTGCTGAGGTTTTTCACCACATGCGGCGTCAACCCCGCCACCCCGTCCAGCGGGCGTTGCAAGGGGGAGTCGTCGGTCAAAGCAGGCAGGGCGGGCACGGGGAAAAGAGGAAGGAGGCAAAAGTAAGGAGTGTGCGGGCTGAAGGGAAAGAATGGGATCATCGTGCAGGTCACCCAGCCAAGGTCAAGACTCCTCGGTCGGTCCTCCTTACTCCTGCATTTGCATCGCAGCCCATGGCCCCTGGTTGAGCACGATCTCTGGAACGAGGTCGCGCCAGCGTGGGTCGCCGGCTTTGATCATGTTTCGCACTTCCGCACTGGTTTGGAAAAGGTAGTCATGTTTCGTCTCCGTAATATCGATCACGCAACCTTTGGCCACGATGTAACGGAGCAGATGCCTCTGCTCGATCGTGACCCGGGCCTGGTCAAGGCCGAGCAGCTTGCCAGTGACGGGGTCGCCCATGGGATAGACATAGAGCCGCACCCGGTTTTTGAACAGCCTGCCAAAGGACTCCATCAGCCCCCCTTCCAGATCTTCGCACCAGCGCTCATTGAAAAGCTCTTCGAACAAAGGCAGACCCAGGACGATGCCAATCGGCTTTTGGGTGTGCCGTGCCAGGTAGGAGCTGACGCGGTGAAACTCCGGGTACTTCGAGATCAGCACGTTTTTCCCCAGTGCCTGAAGGATATCGGCGCGAGCGAGGAAATTTGCGTCGTCACCTTCGGCACTGCCGGCCAGGAGGTTGTGCATGGTGATCTCCAGGATCTCCACGGCTCCGCCGGTGTCCGCACCAAAGTCCGCATGAAACGCGGACTGGCCCCGCTCGATCATGTCCAGGTTGAGGCGTGTGATGGGGTCGAAGCTGCCGCGCTTGAGAAACACCGGCTTGTCGTGAAGCACATCCGAGGCCTGCCAGATCTCCCCGTTGGCGCCGAACAGAGCCGCATCCGCAAGGCCGCGGCGCAGGAGTTGCAACGCTACCAGCCGGTCCTGAAACGCCGGAGTGGCAAACGCCGGCCCGCTGAAATCCACCATGTCAATTTCCACCCGGCGGCGGCTCAGATCATCCATGAGGCTGCTCAGAAAAGTGGGCAGATCCTCCCGCAGATTGAAGGCCCCATACAGCAGGTTTACGCCCAGGGTGCCAAGCGCTTCGCATTGCCGGACGTTGCGCTCATCGAGCAGCCGCACATGCAGGTGAATGTCGCTGACGGGCCCGTGCGGCTCGGTCTGAAAGCGCAGCCCCATCCAGCCATGACATTCTTCATTCATGTCCCGGAAGCCCTTGGCGCGCACCGTGTCCGCCAGCGTGAAGAAACTGGTGCGGTCGCCGCGCTTGGCATCCAGCCGCTGGACCAGCATCGGATACTCGTGATTCAGCATGGCCACCATCCGTTCCCTGGACACATAGCGGCCTGCCTTGCCATAGATCTCATCGCTCACGATCATGTCGTAGGCGGACATGGTCTTGGCCACTGTCCCCGAGGCTCCCCCGGCGCGGAAGAACCAGTTCGCTATCTCCTGTCCGGCGCCTATTTCTGCAAAAGTACCGTAGACCTGATGGCTCAGATTGATCTTCAGAGCCTTTTCAAGCGTGAGGGGGCGGGCGGTGGATTCAGCGGGCATGCAAAGAAACAGAATTTCGGATTGCGGATTGCGGATCGGGAGTGAGCACCGCAGTCCCCCATATTAAACCCGAATGCCACGATTAGTCGAGCCCGCCTTCGACAGATCCCGGCCACGCACGGCCTTCGAATTACATCGAGCGGGTGCTGGCGAAGGCATCGGATTCCACGGTGGTGAATTCAGTTGCCCCGTCGAATCAACGACAGGGAACTGATCGCTCGTGGCCCCACGAATGCGGGGGTTGGAAGGGACTACATTCCTTCCCTCACCAAGCCCTCAAGCCGGTTAACGCCGCGGCGGATGCGGGCTTTGATTGTTCCGAGCGGTTCATGGAGCTTTTTGGCAACTGCCGCCTGGGAAAGGCCGTGGAAATAGGTCAGGGTAATGGCCTGGCGTTGTTCCGGAGAAAGCAGTTTCACGGCACGTCGAAGAAGCTGGTCTCGCTCCATGCCCTGCAGCAGGTCTGAACTGGAGTCCTCAAACTCAGGCTGGGTCACCCTGTGCTCGTTTTCGAAGCCTTCATTGAGCCGGCTGCGGCGCTGTTTGGAACGGATGCGGTCAATGGCGCGGTTGCGGGCCATGGTGGTCACCCAGGTCAGCGGCTTGCCCTTGCCTGGCTCATAGAGATGAGCTTTCTGCCAGATTCCGGCAAGCACCTCCTGCATGATGTCCTCGGAATCATCGTGATTATTGAGAACCTGCTGGATGGTTGCGAAGACCAGACCACTATAGAGCCGATAGAACTCCCGAAAGGCGCTGGAGTCCTTTTGTGCGATCCGGCGTAAAAGAGCGGAATCGCGTTCAATGTTAGGATCAATCTCGTGGGTGGAGGTAGAAATGGTTTTCATCAAGGAAGGGATTTGCTATTTGAGACAGCGCATTCGGGTTTCCGTTTGAAGGAAACAGCGCGTTGAGCCGAGTATCTTCGAATCAGGCATCCTCTCATGGGGGGCGGACAAACCGTGGTGCGAAGCTTTTTGCCTGGGGAGGTTGACCCCTTCGCGCCTGCTTGGTGCAGTCTTGAAGACGCCCTTGCGGCGGGCAAAGATGCCCTGCAAGATGGCATCAGGTTCCTCGTTGTTCCCATCCACCATCATGATTCGCTCCTCACTCATCCTCTCCCTCGCGCTTGGCGCGGCTGCCTTCAGCCATGCCGGAGCCCTTCCTGAAAGCGCCAAGGTCGGCGCATTCTTCGCCGGTGCCCAGGCATGGTCCTTCAATCATTTCACCGTGCTGGAGGCGATCGACAAGGACGCCGCCGCCGGGGGCAAGACCATCGAATTCTTCCCGGGCCAGAAGCTTTCGCCTGAGAATCCGCAGAAGTTTGACCAGAATTCCACCAAGGAGATGCGCGACGTGGTGAAGGCCAAGCTCCAGGAAAAGGGCATCACCCCGGTCGGCTTCGGCGTCGTGGGCGGCCTTGGCAAGGATGAAGAGAGCACGCGCAAGGTGTTCGAGTTTTGCAAGGACATGGGCATTGGCATCATCGTTGCCGAGCCGACGGAGACGAAGGAGGCCTACGACACCATCGAAAAGCTGGTGAAGGAATTCGACATCAAGATGGCGATCCACAACCATCCCAGACGCCCGCTGCAACCGAGCTACCGCTACTGGGACCCTGAGTACGTGCTGAGCATGGTGAAGGACCGCGATCCCCGCATGGGTTCCTGTGCCGACATCGGCCACTTCGTCCGCAGCGGTATCAAGCCCCTGGATGCCATCCATATCCTCAAAGGCCGCATCTTTGACAGCCACCTGAAGGATCTCACCGAATTCGGCAATCCCAAGGCCCATGACATGCCCTTCGGCACTGGCGTTTCCGGCATTGCTGAGGTGCTCAACGAGTACGCCTCCATGGGCTTCTACGGCCCTGTGGATGTGGAGTATGAGTACCACATGGAAGACAACTTTGCCGACGTGAAGCAGTGCCTGGACTTCGTCAAAGCCTTCAAGCCCACCGCTAAGTAACTGCTGGCGGTCTTGGATTGATTTAAAGCGGCGGCGTGGGGCAACCCACGCCGCTTCTGTTTTCAGCCCGGGCAGACCGCCGAGCCGAAGAAATCACACCCGGATCATGTCCTTCACCACTTGCAGCCACAGGAACACGCAGCCGCGCCAGGAATAGCGGATGAAACCTTCGCCCGCAGGCTCCAGAACGCCCACGCTCAGGTTGTGATCGATCTGCACCCGCATGTCTTTGGTCAGGTAGTCGGTCAGGTTTTCGGCATCCATTTCCTCCAGGGCTTCGGGAAAGACGGCGTTGGCCTCGAGGAAGGCGGCGTGGGCGGCCAGCAAATCATCAAACGAGACGGCGCTGGTGTACCGGTTCACCTTGTGCTCGGGCGAGAACTTCATGGTGAAGCTGAACGGGTAGTTCGAGGTGGTGAAGGTGCGCCCGCTGGCCGTGCGTGACGTGACGCTCACATAAGACACGGCAAAGTCTGCCTGCGAGGCCAGGGTGACGGCCGCCTGGGCGCGCAGTTCCTTGTGGTAAAAAAGGCGCATGAAATGATCGGTCTGGTCCCATTTCCAGCCGGTGTCCTCAGCCGCCACGAATCCTGCGGCTTCGGCCTCGCTGCTCAACTCGTCGAGATCTGGAAACAGATCGCTGGACGGCGGATAGCGATGTTTCACCTCGCTCTCGACCGGGAACCGCAACTTGCGTACACGGCCCAGAATTTCCAGCCAGGGGAGGAAAAACCACAGGGTGAGTGCGGTGCCCCCGGCTGCGTGGCTGCCGGTGAGGAAATACGCCCCAAGGTAGGTGGCTCCAAGCATGGCCAGCCAGCCCATCTTTGCGATGTAGCGGTTTTCAAAGGTACGGCAGGCGAAGGCAAAGACGACGAGTGCCGCGATGATGAGGAACTGTGACATGATTTCAGGGACTGCTGTCCACTACCGGACAAAAACACGCTGTAAACCCACATCTGCCTCTAAAACTTCCGCAACGGTTAAGCCATTCGTTGCCACAATCGTCCAGGGGGCGTAGCTTTACTGTCTTTTCAGCGGCCAGACCGCGTACTCTACCTCACTCAATACTTTTTTGCATATGGAATGGTTGTCTAATCTTGGCGTTGTCGGAACCGTGATCCGGTTCGTGATCATCTTGTTGGAGGTCCTGATGGTCTTCAATCTTCTCATTCTTGTCCACGAATGGGGCCATTTCCTGGCGGCACGCTGGTGCGGGCTGAAAGTGGAAAAATTCTACATCTGGTTTGGCAAGCCGCTTTGGAAGAAGACGATCAACGGCGTGGAGTACGGTTTGGGAAGCATTCCTTTTGGCGGATTTGTGGCGTTGCCGCAAATGGCTCCCATGGGTGGCATTGAGGGCGAATCCAGCCCCGGGGAACCGCTGCCCCCGATCACGCCGCTTCAGAAGATCCTTGTCGCCTTTGCCGGCCCCTTGTTCAGCTTCCTGCTGGCGGTGGTATTCTCGCTGCTTGTCTGGCAGATAGGAATGCCTGATCAGCGCATTCACACCACCACCATCGGCTGGGTGAAGCCGGGCTCGCCCGGTGAGAAGGCCGGGCTGAAGGCTGGCGATAAGATCATCGCCATCGACGGCACCCCCGTGCAGAGCTGGGACGAGCCGGTAGACAGCGTGAAAGAACGCATCGCATTCAGCAAGGACGAGAGCATCATCTTCACGGTGCAACGCCCAGGTGAGGCGAAGCCCCGGGATCTTGCCAGCAAGTTCGAAATCGAGGCAGGCACCCTGTTCACCCGCAAGGGGCTGCGTACCGTGGGCATCATCTGGAGCTATGATGCGAAGGTTTACCAAGTGCTGAAAGGCAGCGGGGCCGAGCAGGCGGGCATCAAGAAGGGTGACCGCATCACCCAAGTGAACGGCTCCCCGGTGTATACTCCCGATGCCGTGTACGAGTTCTGCGAAAAGAATCCGGCAACCCCGGCCAAACTTGAGATCATCCGGGCTGGCAAGCCCTTGGCCGTGACCCTGACACCGCTGAAGCCGGTGAAGCCTGAACCCATGCCCAAGGAGGCGGTCAGCATCGGGCTCACGGGCATTACCTTTGAAAACCCGTTCAGCGTGAAGGAGGACACCACAGTCTTCCAGCGACCTGGCGCTCAGTTGCTTGCCGCGACCACCATGATGAAGCGCACCTTCGGCGCGGTGTTCGGCAGCAGAGGCGATGTGGGCATCCAGCAGATGGGCGGGCCGGTCAAGATTTTTTCGGTGTACTACATGCTGTTCACCACTCCCGACGGCTGGAAAAAGGTGCTTTGGTTCAGCGTGGTGCTCAACGTCAACCTCGCCATCATGAACCTGATTCCCTTCCCGGTGTTCGATGGTGGGCACATCGTCATGGCCCTGGGTGAAATGATCCGCCGCAAATCCTTGCTGCCTCTGCGAATCCTGGAAAAAGTCCAGATGGCCTGCGTAATCCTGCTGCTGTGCTTTTTCAGCTACGTGACCTGGTTCGATACGGCGGACCTCTTTGGCACGGGCAAGAAGAAGGACAAGGAGCCCGATTTCAAGGTCGAGGACATCCGCTATTCAGCCGCCAAATAATTCTTTCCCTTTTACCCACACCCAAACCCCAAGCCACCATGTCTTCAGCCGCCGTCGTTAACTTTGCCCCGGAAAAGGGCTCCGTTGAAATCCGTGAAATTGAAAAGCCTCAGATTGGCCCTGAGGACATCCTGCTGGAGGTGGCCAATGTGGGGGTCTGCGGCAGTGATCTTCATCAGTGGACCGCCGATCACAGCTGGCCGGTGAATTATCCAGTGGTGCTTGGGCACGAGTTCGGCGGGCACATTGTTGAGGTGGGCAAGGACGTGGAGGGCTGGAAAGAAGGTGACCGCGTGGTAAGCGAGACCGCCGCCATCATCAGCCAGAACAATCCGATGACCCGTCGTGGTCTGTACAACCTTGACCCCACTCGCAAGGGTTTCGGCTATGGCGTGAACGGCGCGATGACGAAATACGTGCGCGTGCCTTCGCGCATCCTGCACCACGTGCCGGACAACCTCCCTTTTGAACAGGCTTGCCTCACCGAGCCCTGCTGCGTCGCTTACAACGCCGTGGTGAAAAATGCCCATATCGAACCCGGTGACCGCGTCATTGTTCTTGGGCCCGGCACCATCGGCATCCTTTGCGCCGCCATGGCCCGGCTTTGCGGTGCCGAGGTCGCTATCGTCGGCCTGCCGCAGGATGCACATCGTCTGGAAATCGCCAAGGGCTACGGCTGCGAAGTAATCATCGGCGATGCCAAGCCCTGGGCGCTGCAGCGCGACGGCCTGGGCTGCGACGGCGTCATTGACGCCGCCGGTGCCAGCATCACCCTCAAGATTGCGCTCGACATCGTCCGCCCTGCTGGCTGGATCAGCAAGGTGGGCTGGGGACCGCAACCGCTGGGCTTCAATATTGACCAGCTCGTCCAGAAGAACATCAAGCTGCAAGGCAGCTTCAGCCACAACTGGCCGGTGTGGGAGCGCGTGATTGCGCTGCTTGCCAGCGGTCAGTTTGATGTGAAGCCGATCATTGGCGGCGTGTGGCCCATCACCGAATGGCACACTGCCTTCGAGAAGATGCACAAGGGCGAAGTGGTGAAGAGCGTGCTGCGGCCGGTTTAGCCCGTAGGCAGGGGTAGGCCTTCAAATCATTACCAGTGGAAACGGGCTCGGTATTTTCAATACCGAGCCCGCCCCAAGCCGCCTGAGACCCGGGCGTTGTTGAAGCTCCTCGCCGTCGAGTTGTGGCATTTGGCTTTAATACTGGCGAAATTTCAAGGTGCGGAACGCCCGGCCCGCGCTACTCTGCGCGCCCTTATGCTCAGAGCTGGTATCGTCGGTCTTCCAAACGTGGGTAAATCCACCCTTTTCAACGCTGTTACGCGCACGCGGAAAGCTCAAGCTGCAAACTATCCGTTTTGCACCATCGATCCGAACGTCGGAGTCGTTACCGTGCCGGACGAGCGCCTTGCCGTGCTTTCCAAGATCAGCGGCACCGCCAAGCTGATCCCGGCGGTCATCGAGTTTGTGGACATTGCCGGCCTGGTCAAAGGTGCCAGCAAGGGTGAAGGCCTGGGCAACCAGTTCCTGGCCACCATCCGCGAAGTGGACGCCATCGTTCATGTCGTGCGCTGCTTTGAAGACGGCGACATCCACCATGTGGATGGCAGCGTGGACCCCGTGCGCGACATCGACGTGATCAATTCGGAGCTGATCGTGGCCGACCTCGAAAGCGTGACCAAGCGCCGCAACCGTGCGGAGAAGGAAGCGAAGCGTGGCAACAAGGAAGCCGCCGCAGAGTTTGCTCTCGTGGAAAAGCTCATCCCCCACCTGGATGACATCCGCCCTGCCATCACTCTGGAAATGAACGACGACGAGAAGAAGCTCTTGAAGTCCTTCTTCCTGCTCTCCGCCAAGCCGGTGATTTACGCCTGCAACGTCACCGAGGCCGATCTCGCCGCCGCCTCCAACAATCCTGATTCGCATCCCTTTGTCGCCGCCGTGCGCAAGCACGTGTCCACCATGCACAGCGCTGCCGCCGTGGTGATCAGCGCCGCGATTGAGAACGAACTGGTCGATCTTCCCGAAGAGGACGCCAACGCCTACCTCGCCGATCTCGGCGTGACCGACAGCGGCGTCACCCGCCTGATCAAGGCCGTCTACGAGTTACTTGGTTTGCAGACCTACCTGACCACCGGTGAAAAGGAGACTCGCGCCTGGACCATCACCAAGGGCATGAAGGCTCCGCAGGCGGCCGGCGTGATCCACAGCGACTTTGAGCGCGGCTTCATCGCCGCCCAGATCGTGCAGTACGACGACCTCGTGCACTATGGCTCCGAAGCCAAGTGCCGCGAAGTGGGCAAGCTGCGCATCGAAGGCAAGGAATACGTCATGCGCGACGGCGACGTCGTGGAGTGGCGGTTTAATGTGTAGGCAGACAGAACCTGCCGGCAGAAGCCTCCTAAACCGAGGCTGATTGAAAGACGATCCATTCAGCCATTGTTCTTCGGGTTCATGCGATTGTCTCTTCTTATACTGCTGACATGCCTCGCAGCTTCCAGGCCCTGCCTGCAAGCCCGGGAGCATCTCGCTGCCTTAGTCATCGGTAATGGTGCCTACATCACCAATCCGGTGCCCAATGCCGCTCCGGATATCACCGCAGTATCGCGGACCCTGCAAAATGCAGACTTCACTTTAGTGGCCGCCGATCGCCCAGGCTTTTCGCAGGACCTGACCCGCATCGAAATGGAGCAAGCATTCAGCGCGGCCTTAAACCACACAGACGTGGACCTGCTGCTGATTTATTACGTCGGTCACGCCGCCCAAGTTGACGGTACCGAGTACATGGTTCCAGTGGACGCAGAGCTCCATGAGCCCGCCGATCTCAAGAAAGCGGCCGTTTCCCTCGACTCCTGGTTGGATCAGATTAACCGCCTCAAATTCAAGCGTGCAGTCATAATCATTGATGGCAGCCCGGTACATTTCCCAGGCGAGGTCACTGAAGGGGCGCGCGTGCCAGGCGGGAACAACATCTTCGTGGCTCTTTCCACCTCGCAGGGACGACCATCAGCCAATGGAAAAACAGGGGAGCATAGTCCTTTGGCCATGGCCTTCCTGGAAGCCCTGGTTGCCCCGTCGCAATCTGTCGTTGGTATGTTTAATGACATCCGAACACGCGTATGGGACGGTTTGCCACAGCGTTGGGAACCCAAGCTTTGGGGAAACCCGGAGGCATGGCAAAGCATTTCGTTGCTGGCCACACCCGCCTCACCGCCAATGCAACACGAGCCGGAGGAAACGCCCTTGGCTCTGTCCCATGACTTTGATGTGTCCGAGTTTCCATATACCCCAAAGCAGGGTACAGTCAGACCGGCAGCCACGCTAAACCATGCGATCCGATGGACGAAGTGGTGGGACGGCCATCCACCGCCGGGCTGGCATCAGATTGAATTGACCGGTTGGCTGGTGGTCCGCGGCAAGGACGGGTACGCGTACGCCGTCGATGGAAACGGCTTTTGGAATGTCTCGAACCAACGAAAAGAAAATGGCTCCGCAACCACTGCGCTCAATCTCCATGCCACGGCCGCGCTTGATGCTGAAAACATTATTGCAACGGTGTCGGAAGGCACTGGGGTATGGGAACTTGGACGACTTATGATTGATGGCCGGGAATGGCTGCGTTGCCAATGGACCTGCCACATCAACGACGGTACCGCTGCGCCTTTCGATCCGTACCGCCCAGGTGAGCCCTATGAAGCCGACCTGACCTTTCCCTCCTCCGATCATGCGCCCACCATCTCTCATCGGGTCTTTAGGTTTCGAAGCAGTGCCGAACCCCTGGAGATGTCGTTCACCAATCATCGTGACTGTGCCGGACCTGACAAGCATGGCAGGGCCCTCTTGGAGGGGACTTGGACGGGAATGACCTTCATCTCCCATTCTCAAAAGATGCTCGACGGTTACAAAAACTGGATCAACGAAACAATTGTGGTCCACCTCAATGACGCCGCCTACGCTGGTGCGGGCTCCGTTTCAGTCGAGTTTCCGAGGAAGGGTGCCACTGTTAGAGTCGAGGCCTACCTTCACGGCAACGCGGAGAAGGCGAGAAAGGGGAAGGGGCCATGACGCTGATCATTGGGGTTGCGCGTGATCCCGCCTGAAAGTGGTTTCTTGAACCGGTCAGACCGTGAGATGGCGAAGCTCAACCATCGTCTCGACGACAAGCGCCCCGAGTCTTGGGTCAGTCTGGGCGGCTTGAAAGCCAGGCTCGCTGCGGCTCAGTAAAGTAGCCATCACGCTCCGTCTTGATGAGCAATGTGCTGCATTAACACAAAGAAGCGAAGAATCATGCCGCGCTCACGTGATTGAATCTGCACATTGCTCATCACGACGGAGCGTGATGGCTACTTTGATAGACGCGCCCCCAACCCCGCGCATTGTGTGGTTCCCATGAGATCCCTTGCGCTTGGCCTCCTCTTCATCACCTCCGCTGCCTCGGCGCAAACGCACCTCGTCGCACCGGATGCATTGAAGCATCTGATGCTCGACAGCCGGGTGATCTACCGCTCCGTGAACGCCAGGCTCACCCCGGGTACGGTGGTGAAGGAGTCGCGCAATCCCCTGTTCCAAAACGACAAGCCCTGGGAGAACGCCCTTAACAACCTGTACCCGAACGTTCTGTGGGACGAGCAGGAGCAGATCTTCAAAATCTGGTACAAATGCGTGCTGGCGGACAAGGACGTGATTGCTCAGATGGACGGCCCGAGCACGGTGCACGATGTGGGCTGGTACCTGCTGTATGCGACCTCGAAGGACGGCCTGACCTGGGACAAGCCGGCGCTGGGATTGCACAAGTTCAACGGCGATGCACGAACCAACATCGTGGCGCGTGACACGCCCAACGTGGGGGTGTTCAAGGACCTGCATGACAAGGACGGTTCGCGTCGCTACAAGATGGTTTATGACGTGGGTCTCGGGAAGCTGCGGGTGCGGTTCAGCCCGGACGGCATCCATTGGGCGGAACCGATTGAAGCGCAGGGCTTCGGCGCACAGTTCGGCGACACGCACAACAACGCATTGTGGGATCAGCGCAGCGGCAAGTACCTGTGGTTCACCAATCTCTATGCCGGCGAGCGCACTGTGGCGCGGTTCGAAAGTGCTGATTTCATCCACTGGCGCTCCAGCGGGATGGTGCTGCGCAGCAGCGTCGAGGAAGGCAAGGCACGGCAAACATACTGCCTGCCGGTGTTCCGCTATGCCAATGTGTACCTCGGCTACACCATGCTCTACAACGTGGGCACGGATCGCGGCGTCGATTGCGAACTCGCCTGGAGCCCGGACAGCCTGCACTGGCAGCGGGTCATGCCCGGCACCGCCCTGATTCCGCGCGGCGCGGAGGGCGGTTATGACAGCGGCTGTATCTTTGCAATGTCCGGCCCGCCCATTCAGCAAGGCAACGACTTGCTTGTCTTTTACGGCGGTGATCACGTCCCGCACCTGGGCTGGAAGCGCTCGTGCCTGCCCTGCCTTGCGCGGCTGCCGGTGGATCACTTCGCGGGATTTGCTCAGGCGGACAAAACGCTGCCCGCGACGCTGTTCAGCGCGCAGTTTGCGGTTACCGACGAACCCCTGCGCATCACCGCCGATGCCGCCGGAGGCCGGCTGAGCATTGCCGCGCTGGATGAACTGGGCGTAACCCTGGATGACACTTTCGACATCACCAGCAATGTCATTGATCACAAGGTGGAGTGGCGGCATGAGGGCATCGCCAAACGCAAGGGTACGCGCCTGCATCTGCAATTTGAGCTGACCGGGGGTGCCAAACTGCATGCTTTCAGCGGCCTGGAGATGGTGAATGTTGCGCTTCCTGAATCTCTCAACCCTTTGCGCTCCCCCCATCGCAAGCTCGCACCTGTGACGAGCCAAACGATCAGCTTCGACATTGATGCCCAAGGCTGGAAAGGCGTGGACAGGATCGCGCACCACGCCGCTGGCGGGGCCAAGGGCGGCTATATCTCCGCGTCGCGCAGCGGTGGTGCCCTGCCGATCGCTCTGTCACCTGTCAAATCGCCCTTGGCAGGCGACTGGCCTCAGACCTTCGGCGGTCGAGGCGCGCGCCTGTCGTGTCTGGTGCGGTCCGCCCGGCCCGGCGGCAAGGTACGCGTGGAGATCTTCGCCGGCGATACCGCCCAGTGGTCGCATGAGCTTGATGCAACCTTCACTCCGCAATGGAACGAGGCCGTTGCTTCTCTGCGCTATGGCTGGTCCGATGCCGAAGCCACAGAAGCTGGCTGGGTCCGGTCCGCCACGGGTTTCTCCTGGAGCGACACCCTTACGCATGTGGGCAAAGTCGTGATCACCTCCGGGGAGGAGGGAGCACCGGAGAGCTTCGATCTGGACGAGGTACGGGTGGCGGGCGAGTGAGGTTGAGAGGTTGGGCAGGGGAGGCCTGGAACGTTGCCTCTGAACTGCGCAATATTGATGTTTTGCGCGTGACTCGAGTGAATGCTTTGTGCATACTAGGGCGTGTTTTTTCTGTCAGCTTTTTCCCATCGTTGCCGCGTCTCGTTACTGCTGAGCGCCGTTCTGGCGGCATGCACCCCAGCGGCTCAGGCCGCCGAGACCCCTGCCCCTGCCGCCAAGCCGGACGAAAGACCGGGAGACTGGGTTCCCTTGCACAAGGATGGTACGCCGTGGAAACACGAAGGCACTGATCTCCGGTTCCCGCAGAGTCTGGGCGGGTTCAGCCTCCGTACGATCTTTAAGGACAAGCGGGCGGGGGCCGGGATTGACCTCAGATATGTGAATGAAAAGGACGCCATGAAGGCGGACGTCGTGGTCTTCCCATGCTCTGAGGATCTTGGCAAGGTGACCGATGTGATGGCCTTCGTCCATGGCGAGCACGAGAAGCTGGTGAGCGACCTTCAGGCAGTTTCCAAGGGCCAGGGCTATGCGGAAGTGAAGCATGGCACAATCGAGGACAGGGGGCTGCGCACATGGCAGGGCGACGTGCCGATGACGGTGCAGACATTCGAGTTTGGCCCGGTTGACCCGTCGCAAGCGGCGGCCCACCCCAACATCAGCCAGTGGCTGGGCCTGGTGCTATATCAGGATCATTTTGTGCAGATGAGCATCGTGAGGCCAGCTGCGAGCGGAACTGAGGGCGAAAAACTGCGCGATGAGCTGATCAAGCTGCTGCTGCGATGCGTGCGTGAACCTTCAGTGGTGCCGGAAATGCTCAAGCTGTGCAAGACTTACGTGGACCGTCCCCTCACCAAGGAAGGACGCGATGCGGCAGACAATGTCCTGGCTTTTTCCCGGGACAGCCCGGTGTTTCGTGTGATTTATCCTGGCGAGGTGCTCACGCCCGCCCTGGATGAGGTGAGCGCGGTGTCCAAGGACACGGGTCTTGATTTGCTGCGCTCCTTCATCGTGGGATCAGGGGTGGTGGCGCTGCAAAACGGCACGGCGGACCAGTCTTTGGAGGAAGGCGGGCGGCTAATGGCGCAGATGTACAATCTGGCGAAGAAGGACAATCCGAAGATCAGTTCGGCCTTGTTGGAGGAGCTGTCGAAAGCGGAGGAGAAGGAGCGCGGTGCCGTGTTCCTGAGGACGAAGATGGCGGAGAAGCCTGCCGGGAAATGAGGGCAGATGTTTTTATGCAATCAGGCACTAGGAACATGACACGTTCCGAGTAACCTTGGAGCGCCTGCCTTGTGCAGGCTGTTGCCCATGGATCAGCGCCAAAGTCTTCTCAATCTCGCCGTCAGTGTCGTCATCGTTGTCATTGTGGCGGTGGCGGCGCAGATGTTCCGCGTCCGGCAGCCGCATGTCGCACCTGTCCGGCGCCCGCCGGTGACGGGGACGGCAGAGGTGGCCCCGGCGCGGCCCGGCGGCCCGGCTCAGCGACCGGTGGAAAAGAATTTCCAATCGTTTTCCAACGTGGAGTTGGTGGACAGTCCGGCGAACGAGGCCGACACGCTGCATCTGCGGCTACCCAAGGAGGGTGAGCATGTTTTCGTGCACTATTTCGTCGATGCGCTCGACACTTCGTTCACCCATCTGGCCCGGGTCAACGAGCAGTCCCATTTCTTCGGCAAGGCATCGAACGATGTGGTGATCGAAACCGGCAAGCAGGCCGTGGCCTATGTGAAGGATCTGCTCAAGCATCATTCGTTCATGGTGCTGACACGTTGGGAACGGGTGCCAGACACGGACCGCTATTACGCCCTGATCAGGGTGGAGCATGAAAAAGGCAAGTGGCTGTACTTGTCCGAACTGCTGGTGCGCCAGGGATATGCCCGGATCTCCGGGGTGACGACGCCTCTTCCCGATACCGACATTTCCGAGGACGACTATCTGCAGGTATTGAAGAACGCGGCGAAGATGGCCAGGGAAAAAAGGCTGGGCATCTGGGCGAAGGTGAAGAAGCAGCCGGCAAATTGATTGATGATGAACTGAATCTGCAACGGCCCTCTGGCCTGCGTTCGCACCTGCCCGACTTTCAGCCAAGGTGCCGGCTCTAAACTCCCCCTCTCGACTCAAACGATATGCCTTGTCACCGCACGGCGTTTGTTGTTCCCTTGCACTCTCTACCCATGAAGAAACTCACTCTCGTACTCGCCGCGCTCGCTTTCGCCGCCGCGCCCGCCTTTGCTGAAGGCACCAAAAAACTGGTTGTCCTGATTGCCGGAAAACCCAGCCACGGGCATGGCGAGCACGAGCACAACGCGGGCGTCCTGTTGTTTCAAAAATGCCTGGAGCAGCACTCCTCAGGTCTGGTGGAGGTCAAACACCATCTGAATGCCGAATGGCCTGCGATGGATGAGTTGGACAAGGCGGACACCATTGTCATTTACTCCGACGGCGGCGGCGGGCACCCTGCGCTGCAGGGTGATCACCTGGAGCAGCTTGGCAAGGAAATGAAGCGCGGCTGCGGCTTAATGTGCGTTCATTATGCCACTGAGCCCACCAAGGAGAAGGGTGGCAATGAATGGATCGACTGGATCGGCGGCGCCTTCGAAGTGAACTGGAGCGTGAATCCCCATTGGCAGGCCGATTTCAAGTCCTTGCCCGCGCACCCTGTGACCAGCGGAGTGAAGCCCTTCTCCACCAACGACGAGTGGTACTTTCACATGCACTTCCGCGATGGCATGAACGGTGTGACGCCGATTCTTTCCGATGTGCCGCCCGCAAGCACGATGAATCGCAAGGATGGTCCCCATGAGGGCAATCCCGCCGTGCGCGCCGAGGTGGCCGCGATGAAGCCGCAGCATGTGGCCTGGGCGGTCGAACGTGCCGATGGCGGCCGTGGCTTTGGCTTCACTGGCGGCCACTACCACAAGGGTTGGGGCAACGATGACCAGCGCAAGCTGGTGCTGAACGCCATCCTCTGGACTGCGAAGGCCGAAGTGCCGGCCACTGGGGTAGACAGCACCCTCACCCCGGAAGACTTGGAGCAGAACCTGGATCCCAAGGCACCGAAGGCGGCTCCAGCCCCCAAGCCCACCGCCAAGTAACGGCTCGATCGGCAGAGTTTTAGAGGCGCAGCGTCTATGGACGCTGCGCTTTTTTTATTGGCGATCGAGCCGGTCTAGAGTATTTTCTATTTAATTTGTCGCTCAGGAGGGCAGTATGAGGTAAGCTATGGCATGAAGAGCTATAGCCTTGATTTGCGGGAACGCTTGGTGGCGGGCCGCCAGCGCGGTCAAAGCGCCGAGG